>Ga0209236_1000859_pt1 | contig 18047 bp, 14 predicted proteins | sample GraSoi013_1_40cm_FD_185819 | JGI IMG/M metagenome (GOLD analysis project Ga0209236, IMG submission 185819) | Grasslands soil microbial communities from the Angelo Coastal Reserve, California, USA - Sample 09_27_2013_1_40cm (SPAdes) (version 2) | ecosystem: Environmental > Terrestrial > Soil >... | reverse complement strand
CGTACGACCGGGCGCTCCGCGAGCTGTATCCTTCGTCATACCCGTACCTCCTCGCGATCCTGCCCCCGGATCGCTGGGCGATCCGCGACTATCTCGTTCAGACCGGGACGTTCGTCTTCTACTTCACGCAAGGGATCCTGGCCTCGCCGTTCGAGACCGCCGCGACGATGCGGGTCCTCCAAGCCGCTCCACGTGGCATCCCGATTCTCGGCTGGTTCAACAGCCCCACGCTGACCGAGGAAAACTCGTTCATCCAGATGGCGTCTGCCGCGGGCAAGTTCGTCGTCGGCGTGCAGGACGTGCCCAACCTGTCAGTCCTCTCGGCCCTCGGGCGGAACGAGACGCATCGGCAGGTCTCTTCGACCGCCACCCCCACGCCCGTCCTCGAGGACAAGACGTACCTCGTCCTCGCGGTCCCCGACGGCGACAACCTGGATTTCGTCGCAGGCCGGATGTGGGACCTCTGGTCGGAGCCCGTTCGCGGCAACGTCTCGTTCGCGTGGAGCCTGAATCCGCTGCTCGTCGACCTCGCCCCACCGCTCCTCGACATGTACTACGACAGCGCCACGTCGCTCGATCGGTTCATCGCAGCGCCGAGCGGCGCGGGGTACCTCTACCCGGATTACACCGGACCGGGAGACCTTCCACCGTTCGTCAACTTCACGAAACGATACCTGGACGCGGCCGACATGGACGTCGTCTGGCTCCTCAACGCATTCGCCGCGTCCGAGATTCCGTATTCGTCGAGGAGCCTCTCGACGTACGTCGACGGGTTGCGTCCCGGTGGAATCGTCCTCGACTACGACGACCAACCGAGGACCCGCGACGCATGGATGCAAGCCGGGACCCAGGCGATCGCGCCGGTCATCCGGTCGACACACTTCTGGACGACTTCCGACAACGTCCTGGGGAAGCTCGACACGTCGACCGCCTCAAGGGGCGCTCCGAACTTCCTCTGGCTGACGGTGTACACGTTCCGGTTCGACCTCAGGGATGCTCGCGCCTTGGTCGGCGAGCTGTCCCGGCGGATGGGCGGGGACCTCCAGATCGTCACGCCGACGCAATTCTTCGGCCTCCTCCGCGCGGATTTCGTTCGTACGGCGCACACGCGTCTCGCCGCCACGGACGGAGACCCGGTCGCGTCCCTCCTGTTCCCGGGTTTGATGGAGTCCGCGCGGGCGCATCTTCGGGACGCGGACGCATCCATCGCCGGGGGCGATGCGAACCGCGGGGCCTACGCGGCCTATCTGGGGCTCGAAGATCTCCGGTCGGTCTCCTCGGCCGAAGCTCTCTTGGCGTCGTTGCTGGTCGTCCTGGCGGCCGGGGTCCTCGCGTACATGGCTCATCGGTCTTCGCGGTCCCCACCCCAGCGATCCGAACGACTGCGCCTAGGCGTCCTCCTGATGGTGACCGCCGCGGTGGCCCTCCTCGTATTCGCGCTCCGGGAGGCCCTCGACCAGAACTTCTGGACATATCCAACGATCCTCCTGGGCGTCGTCGCCGCAGGAATCCATCGCCCGTTGCGGCGCTGGCTGGACCGAGCCTATCCCGGGCGTGCCCCCACGGCGGCAGCCCTCGTGGCCCTCGTCTTTACGACCCTCGCGATTCGGACGAGCGCCGCGTTTCCTCTCGCGGTCATCGGAATCCTCCTTACGATCGATGCGTACCTCGCCCGCCGGCCGGGGAGCTCCTCGGAGGTCCTCCTCGGTCTCGCGTTCGGCACCGCGATCGGGTTCTCGGGTGGATTCGATCTCCCGACGTTCGCGGTCCTTTCGATCCTCCTGGTCGTACCCACGCTCGGGGTCCGAGGAACGGCCATCATCGAGTTGCCGGGACGCCGTCCGGCCGCTCTCATCCCGGGTTTTCTCCTCGCGCTTCCGCTGTCCGTCCTGTCCGTCGCCTTCTCCCATTCTCTGGCGCTCCGCCTTGATTTCCAGGGGGGCGCCCTGCTGACGACGGCCGGGGCCCTCCTCGTCCTCGCGCCGACGCTGGCGCTCCTGAGTCGCCGGATCCATCCTCGGATCGCCCCGATCATCTCGGAGATCGCGGGTCTCGCCCTTGCCGTCGTGTTCAGCGGCCTCGTCCTCCTCTCGCGCGGGGCCATCCCGACCGTCTTCGGGCTGCTGGGGCTGTTCGCCTCGCTTTCGTACGCCGCCCTCGCGGAACTCGATCGGTTCGCCGAGCGGGGCGGCAGCACCCGACGCGCCCTCACGACGGCGATCCTCTTCCTGCCGCTGATCGTCCTGTTCTTCCGCATGCCGCCGATTGTGTTCTCCCTCATCATCTTCCGCTTGCCGGAGGCGGTCGAGTACGCGCTCTACGCACCGACCGTGATGATCGCGGGGGCGGCCCTCCTCTTCGCGGTGGCCATCGGCCTGCGCACGCGTTTTCGGGAGGCGGTGGGAAAGGATTATGACCGCGAGGTCCATGGTGGCCCGGAAGGGCCATGAGAAAGCTCCCGAAGAGACGGTTCCTCGAGGTCGCGGGGCGCATCCTCCGGAACAAGATGTCGAAGGAGGCGATCTACCCCTTCTATTGCTCGTTCAAGCTCACGCGCCGCTGCAACTTCACGTGCTCCTTCTGCAACTGCTGGCACGTCAAGAACCGCTGGAAGGACATGCCGACGGAGGACGTCAAGGCGGTCCTGGACAATCTCGCCCGGTCCTCCGTCATCGTGTGCAGTTTCGAGGGCGGCGACCCGCTCGTCCGCGACGACATCGAGGAGCTGTTGCGGTACCAGTACGAGAAACCGTGGTACCTCCTGTTCACGACGTCGGAGCGGGACATGCAGGCGCGCTACCCGATGCCGAAGTACGGGAAGTACATCGACTTCCTGCACATCTCGATCGACGAGGGACACAAGAACCTCGACATGTACGACGAGCTCGAGGAGTACACGAAGTGGGGTTCCATCGTCACCGTGCAGATCGTCGTCACGAAGAACGACATCGGCGCGCTCGAGACGAAGATCCGGCGGTGCCAGGACGCGGGCGTCAAGGCCGTCGTCATGTGCGCCGTGCACCTGAAAAACACGAAAGACCACTTGCCGGACCTCTGGTCCATGTCGAAGGTCGGCCTCGAGCTGAAGAAGAAGTATCCTGGCGTCATCATCTCGCCGGACAGCTACTTCAACCGGATCACCTGGGACCACGGGTGCGATACGTCCTCGATCATCGTCGACGCGGACGGCTTCCTCTGGTATCCGTGCCGGGTCCTCGAAGAGAAGACGATCAACCTGATTGACTCCGACCTGATGACGTACCTCGAGTCGCCGGACGGCCACGAGCGCCGAGTGCGGATGGCAGCGTGCGACATCCAGTGCGCCTGGTATCAGTACTACGCGACGCAGGCGTTCGTGAATCCGCGGGAGATCCTGTCGGCCTGGATGCCGTACTACCGCGACCTGCTGAACGGCGGCAAGCAACCGATGGCGGTCGCCCCGGCCTTCGCGCCGAGGTCGATCGAGGACCTGGCGCACCTGCAGATTCGGCAGGAGACTGCGATGAAGGGCCTCGGACCCGGCGACGACGCGATGTTGGAGCTGCCGACCATCCAGCCGCCGTTGGTCCGTCCTTGAGACCCGCGCCGCTGACCCCGTCGCCGGAAATCGTCGAATGGCGGTGCGGGTGCTGCGGAATCCTTAGCGGGGGAGGCATCCGCAATCGTCTGCCGTTCGGGTCTCGCATCTGCGGGTCGTGCCATTGGATGGTCTGTCGCCGATGTGCGTTACGTCATCGCAGAAAAGGATGCGACGGATGCCGTCATTCCTTCGATTCGTTCTCTCCCCGTGTTGAGAAAAACGAGAAATAGGCCCGCGCCGCATGCGGAGCTCGATGGGATGTACCGTCAGGACCGGGGTCGCGGGTGACGATCGACCCGGCTGAGAGCGTCTTCCGACTCCTGCTCGTCTTCGCCCTTGCCTTCGGGATCGGCTTGGAGCGGCAGATCCGCCGCAAGCCCGTCGGATTCGGGACGTTCATCTTTGTGTCCACGGGCGCGGCGGCGTTGGCGATCCTCGCGATCGACTTAGAAGGCGACAATCCGTTGCCGCTCCTCGGCGGCGTGATCACCGGGATCGGCTTCCTCGGGGCTGGCGCCCTCATCCGAGCGAACGATCGGGTCTTCGGCTTCACGACAGCGGCGCTCGTATGGGCGATGGCGGCGCTCGGGGTCGCGGCGGGTGCCGGCCTCTACCTGCTCGTGTTCGTCAACTACGCCGTGGTCTGGGCGGTCGTGATCACGGATCGCTTCCTCGAGGGCCGCGGCTTCGGTTCGCACGCGAAGATCGTCCATCTCACGATCGCGAACCCCGTCAGCGCGCAAGACCTCGATGTCATTTTGCCGCCCTCTTTCTCAAAGTTCGAGCGCGTCCACGTGGACAAAGAGGCGCACCAGGTGAGCGTGACGGCCCAGGTGCGGCTCAAGCCGACCGCCGTCGCCGGCCTCCTCGAGGCCCTCCGACGGAACGAGAAGGTGCGCAAGTTCGAGATCGAGTGAGGCTCACCCGGACTCGAGGAGATCGCTGTATGAGGAGGCCATGAGGTCCTCCTCGGGGATCTGGAAGTATCGGCGCAAGGCCTCCAGCGTCTTCCGGCCCTCCTCGCGTTCCGAGTCGTCCGCAAGGATCTTTTCGAACTCGAGGAACTTGCCCAGGCCCGCCACCGTGTCGAGGTGGACCTGCACGCCTTGAAAGTGGTACATCTCACGCGTCTTGCGGACCTCCGCCTTCACTGGGAGGATTCGGGCCAGCATTTCGCGGACCGCCGCCGCATCGGAGACCGAGGCGAGCAGGACGCGGCTCTCTTTCACGCCGCTCGTGTCCGGTCGTTCGTAGTAGACGAGCTGTCCTTCCTTCATCCCGTGGATGGTCCGGAGCTTGAGCCTCCGCTCGCCAAGGGAGAAATACGTGTCCAATTGGACGAATGTGCCGAGGGACGTGGCGCCTGCCAGGAGTGCACGCGCTTTGCCGAGGTCCTCGTAGCGCGCCTTGAGCTCCACAAGATGCTTCGCGCCCGTGTCCACGCGGGGCGACCGCGTGGGATGGACAAGAAGGTTACCCCGGATCCGTCGCGCGAACGGATAGGGGGCCACTCCGGGTGCTGCGTTCACGCCGAGCTCCTACCTCTAAACAGAGGTAGAAACCGCGTCTCGGTTGGATGGTCCCGTACGGCCTATGCGTAGGCGGTGATGCGTCGCTGACCTCGGAGGTATGCGCGAAGGACGCTCGACCGCCACCAGTTCTCCATCGGGAGGCGGAGTCGGCGTCCCAATTCGGATTCCGCGTCCTCGAGGCTCGGGAATCGCTGGGGCTTCTTTCGAAGGGCGGCCCGCGCCAGCTCCCGATACCGCCAGACTCCGAGGGGCACCCAGTCGTCGTAGACCTCCATGAACACGACGGCGCCCGCTTGGCGCCGGCGGGCCGCGAGATGCTCGAGGACCGGCAACCGAGTCGCATGGTACGCTCCCGCGATTTGGTCCGGATAGGTCGCGCGGCCCCCCGCGAATTCGTGGTCATGGGCCGGCGTCGGGCCCGCCTCGAGATTCCACGCCTCCAGCCCCTCGAACATGAACGCCTGCGGGAACATCAGGATCGCGACGTTGTTCGCCAGGCCACTCGCGCTCGTCACCTCGAACTCGGAGATCCAGGGGTAGGATCGGACCTCATGGACGAGGCCTTTCGCCAGGATGTCGTCGACCGCCGTGATCGACCACTCCGTCGGGACGAGCCGCCGACGATCCTTCGTCCCGAGCAGGCCGACGGAGAAGACGCGCGTGATCTGGCTCTGGGAAATCCCGTGGTCGTACAGGTCCGTGACGGCCGCTCCCGCCCGGAGATCCGTGTCCGAGACGAGGTCGTCGACGCGTCGCGGCACGGACGGGTTCGATGTGAGGTCGACCTTCGCGATGTCGGCACTGGGGCCGCTCGGCGGCGCTCTGGCTGAAAATGGGCTCACCAGCGACGGCCTCTTCGTGAACCACATCTCCGTGTCGATCGGCTTCGCCGCCATCGCCGCCTCCTGCACAGTCGAGAGGATCGAGTCCGGCGCGCGGGCTTCCGCGACGCGCCGAGGCGCTTTCCCGCGGACGAGCGTGAGACGGAACCGCAAGATCTCCAGGAGTTCGTACGAGAGCCACGATTCCGAGGCGTCGAGGATTGAAGTGTCCTCGTCCCGGACCGGAGGGACGAGCGGACCCACCAGGACCTTCGGATATCCCCACGAGCCCACGAACGCACTCGGAGGGGACGCCCCGAACACATTCGTGGTCTGAAGGTCCCGCCGTTCTTCGAACCACGTGCGGACCCGCCCGAGATACGGACAGATGGCGAGCCGACACCGTTTGATGTCGCCCCGGCAGACGCGACAGTCGATCTCGCGGCGGACTTCCGCAAGGCTCGCCCGGATCCCATCCTCCGCCCGCGACGATCCGGCGGACGAGGGAACGGTCATGGTCAGGCGACGGGGGTGGGCGCCACGGGTTTCGCGGGCGCCCGCGAGGGGGCCGGTTTCTCTTCGGGGATGACCTCGTCCCAGCGCGTGTAGCAGATCGGACACACGTGGATGATTCCGCCCGATGCGTTGCACGGTTGGGCCCCGTGGTTCGGGCAGTGGTGCTCCTTCGCCATTTCATCCCTCCGAAGGACCCGCGCCACTTATGGTTTTCGGGCTGGGCTCGATTCCGTAGAGCTTGTCGCGGTTCGCCTCGAGTTGGTCGACCGGTTTTCCGGCGAACTCGGCGGCGGTCAACACGGCGACGTCGTGCTCCGTTCCCGCCTCGAAGACCGGCACCATGCGAGACCGCCACTCCCGGTCTCGAAGGATGTGATGATCCAGGACGAGCGTCCGGACGTCTGTCGTCCGAAGGATTCGGACGAGGTGTGCGAGGGACCGTTTCGTGTGTTCCTTCGGATAGTTCTCGGGCATGTGCGTCATCGGGCCGTCCACATAGAGGACCGTCGGTTGGGCGTCGATGAGGAACGAGAGGTGTTCCTTCAGGGGAGGGCCCTCCACATCGGACGTGTGGACGAAGACTTCGTGCCCCTGGGCGATTCGTGTCATGACGACGTAGCCAAGTTCATCGTTGTAGCCGTGCGGGACGGCGGGCGAGAAGAGCAGCTCCGTCCCGCCGAAGTCCACCTGGTTGCCGTCCGCCACCTGGATTTCTTTCGGATACGATTTCAGCTTCCGGACGAAGGCGCTCGAGCGTTCCCGCTGACTCCGGTTGATGTGGAACTTCCCGTCTTTCAGGAACGCGAGCTTGCCGCGGAAGATGGACGGCGCGGCAGGGTTGTGATGGTCGTAGTGGTAATGGCTGACGCTGAGGACGTCCGCCTTCTTCGCGGCGTCCCGGATGACCTGCCACAATTCCTTTTGTCGCGACCGCTCGGTCGGATGCGGAGGCAGGTCGTAGCGGTATGGGCCAAGTCGGACGCTTGGGTCCAAGAGGATGGTGACGTCCGGCGTCTCGACCAGCGTCGCCATGGATCGCGCGCCCAGGCTGTCTGCCGCGAGCGGTGTGACCTTCACAGAACGCCACAGTAAGACCGCGAAGAGGTTCTTCTCCCTGTCGGTCCAGCTCAGTCCGCGCGGAACGCCGTCTCGGCACCGCGGAATCCGAGCCAATCGAACAAGAATTCGTCGAACAGCCGGATGAAGCTCTCCCTGGGCGGCTGACGCTTATCCTCTAGGATCCCGACCACGAGAGCGGGCGTGAGGTAAGCCCGGAACCGCTGCAAGACGCTGTCCTTCGCGATCACCTGGTCCCGCGGGTGCGAAATGCCCTTGGCGTGTGCCGCCTCGAACCTCTTGTTGGCCGCCTCAATTGCGAACGCCTCCCAGGATTCAACGATTCGTGTCGCCTCCGGAGTCAGGATCTCATACTGAAGATCAAAGCCACTCGAGCCGGGCGCGTATACGAACGAGCCCAGGGTCAGCACCCCGACTGCGACCGCCGTCGCTGCCCGTTCGGCCCCGCTCCGCGTCCGGAACGTAATCTTGTGGAATCCTGACGGCGCTGCCGCCGGGACGGACACGAGCTGGATCGCCCAGCTCCGGGACGGGATTGAAAAGGATAGGTTCCCCCTCATCCCCTCGGCAAGTGATGAGCCGGAAGCCCGCAGGGTGCGTTGCTGTTCTTTATCCTTGAGATTGAGGGCAAAGAGGTAGAGGTTGAGCCAACCACCGGGTTTCGCTTTGGTCGACTCCGCGATGGGGGCGATCCAGAAACCGTCCCACATCTGGAATAGGCGGGATCGTCGAATGATCGGCGCGGAAATCCAATCGAGATGGGCGGAACAGAAGAAATTCAGATTCCGGGCCTTCGGGTCCAAGGCGAGTTCACGCGCCACATCGAGCGCCCGTCCGACGTCTGGATTGACGGCGATGAATCCAACGGGACTCGCCTGTCCGCGTTTGAGCTTCCCGGCGGGGAGGTTCACATACGGGAACGCGTAGCCGAACTCACCTTGCTCGACGGTGTTCGCCCATGCGCCGTCCGGGGCTCGTCGGATTTTGGAGGCAAAGCCGATTCGGCCTGCCGCGATCGTTTCGAGAACCTGATTTGAATTCATCGGGGCCGAGTTACGTCCGGCCTCGCTCACTTCCCAAACGATCGACGAAGCGCCAAGGCTCGTTTCGCCGGTGGCATGTCCCCCCACGTGGAACCCCTGCGGGTCTTAGTAACGGACGGTGACTGCTTAACGATTACTTACGCCGCTCCGAACTCAACGATGCCCTCGGCGGAGGCTCGAACGGATTTCGTCGGCGATCTCGAGGGCGGCTTTCGCGGGGTCTTTCGCCTCATAGATGGCCCGCCCGACGATGACCTCGTCCGCCCCGGCGATGATCGCCTCGGAGGCCTTCCCTCCCTGGGCCCCGACCCCGGGGGCGAGGATCTGTTTCCGTCCGATGATGGCCCGCAGCGCCCTCACGCGTTCCGGGCGCGTCGCCGGCGCGATGATCCCGGTGGCGTTCGCTCGGGTCGCCAGGCGCGCGAGGTCCTCCGCGTGCTTCGCCGTGTACTCCACACCTCCCGGATGGCTCATCTCCACCACGACGAAGACCTCCTTCCCGCCCGCGGCATCGACGCACGCCCGCACCGAGTCTTCCCCGACGAAACCGTGGCAGATGACTCCCGATGCGCCCGCGTCCACCGCTTGCTCGACGATGAGCCGGTTCGTGTTCGGGATGTCCGCGATCTTGAAATCGCACAGGACGTAGCCGGATTTCGCGAGCGTCCGAAGGACATTGAGGCCACCCGCGAGGACGAGCGGCCATCCCACCTTGACCGCGTCGACATGTGGTCTCACGGATAGGGCGATCTCGGCCGCGCGCTTCGGGTCGGTCACGTCGAGCGCCAAGACCAGGCGGTGGTCGAGCCGCATCGAGGCCCTCAAGAGGACGACGGAGAAAAAGGTTCCTTCCGGAGGCGGGATGTGGCGGACCCTTTAAGTAATCCAAGGCGAATCCGACGACGCCCCCGATGCCCGAGGCCCAACGCATCAAGACGAAGGTCTGTCTCGTCGGCGAGGCCGCCGTTGGCAAGACGTCCCTGATCCGGCGGTTCGTCCAAGACGAGTTCGACGACCGCTACATCACGACCCTCGGCGCGAAGGTCTCGAAGCGCGAGATGGCGTTCGAGGCCAAGGACCGCACGAAGATCCACATGGACATGACCGTCTGGGACATCATGGGGGAGAAGGGCTTCCGGGATCTCCTCAAGGAAGCGTTCTTCCATGGCGCGAAAGGGGTCGTCGCGGTGTGCGACCTCACGCGGTACTCGACGCTCAAGGAACTCGACGACTGGGTGCAGAGCGTGTTCAACGTCGTGGGGGAGATTCCGGTCGTCTATGCGGTCAACAAGATCGACCTGAAAGATGAAGTCATGATCCTGTACGGCGACAAGGAGATCGCGCAGGCCGTGCGGGCGTTCGAGGCGCCGTATTTCTACGCCTCGGCAAAGACGGGCGAGAACGTGGAGGTCCTCTTCCGTCGCCTCGGGGCCATGGTCCTCCAGCGGGAGGGCATCGCGGTCGCGACGTGAATCAAGCGGGAGAACAACGCGCGAATCGTTAAGTACGCAGCGTCGGAGTCGGGCCGCGGTTCCGGGCGAGGACGTCGGATGACGAAGCAGAAACGGCTGAAGTCGAAGGTGTGTCTCGTCGGGGACAAGGCGGTCGGGAAGACCTCCTTGATTCGCCGGTACACGATCAACATGTTCGACGAGGAATACCTGACGACGATCGGCACGCACGTGACGAAGAAGGAGGCCCACATCCTCCTACCCGAATACGATCTCCTGGTCGACATCGACATGATGGTCTGGGACATCATGGGCGAGAAGGGATTCCGGGAGCTGTTGAAGGACGCGTACTTCTACGGGGCCAATGGCATCCTCGCGGTCGCCGACCTCACGCGACGACGGACGCTCGACAACCTCGACGACTGGATCGATGGCGTCGAGGACGTAGTCGGAAAGGTCCCGATCTTGATCGCGGTGAACAAGTCAGACCTCGCCGCGAACGCGCGGTTCCGCGAGATCGACGTCGCGGCGTTCGCAAAAGCGTACCATGCCGAGTTCTTCATGACGTCGGCGAAGACGGGAGAGCGCGTGGAGGACGCGTTCCGCCGGCTCGGGGTCCTCGTCGCGGAACAACAGCTCCAGCTTGCATAGACCTCGGCGAGAGTGCGAGGACTGTTCCAAGCATCTGGAACAGATTTTTCGAAATCATTAAGTACGCACGCTCAGATGGTCGCGCTCCCGAACGGTTGTCTCCTGCGAGATAGCCGTATTAGGTCTCGGGCGAGAGCAGGGGGACCGAGCGTAACGCCCATGCTCACGCAACGACCCAGGCCGAAGACCAGGACCTTCACCGTCCTGCTGTTCCTCACCGCCTTAGTCTTCCTGCTGGTCCTCTCCGCCGTCCCCGGGGCCCGCGCCGACGCGCCGATCGTCGTCACGAACCCGGACGCGTCCCGGACGGTCACCTGGACATTTGGCTCCCCCGCCAACCTGACGTTGCAGAATGTCGAGCTCGTGGGAGGCCGAGCGGAATTGCCATGGCGGACCGAAACGGTCGCTTGGTCCCCAAACCGATTTCTCGCGAACGTCTCGCAGAGCATCAACGTGAGCGTAGGGCCCAACGACCTAGAGCTCCTCAGCGATTCGACGAACCACGTCGTCGATGGCGATTTCGCAGGCCCGTCAAACTGGAGGTTCTCAAACGGGACCTCAGGACAGATCACCGCACTCTGGGATTCGGTCGCTCGAGATGCGAAGTTCGCCTACAATGCCGGTGCCGACTGGGATACATTCGACGACCAGCTAACGAACTGGACTTGCATCGCTCCCTCGACCGCGTCTTGCGGGATTTCGCCCGAGTCACGGGTCAAAGTCCAGGGGCCGGGATCGATGAAAATGACGTTGAATATCTCGTCCACGGCCACGTGGGTCAGCGCCGTTCGTTCAGGCAACGTAAACTGGTCGGGATGGGACCACCTGGTCGTCTGGATTAACGCGACCGACGTGAACCCAACACTCTCGTTCAACATCACTGCGGTGGTCGCGGCCTCTCAGCGCACAACGACGGCGATCCCTCTGACCCCCGGTTGGAGCGAAGTTGTCGTCGACCTCAACCAGCTTGGGAGTTCCCAGGAGAGGGATTCCCTCCAAGACGTCCGATTTCGGATTAACGGCCAGGGCGTCCCAACGACCGACGTGTACTTCGACGAGGCCACCCTAGGCACGGCACACACGTTGGACGAGAGCGCTCACGTCACCCAGACCGTCACGAAGACCCGCGTATCGTCCGCGAACCCGGGGAGCGGATATCTCTCCTTCGACTGGTCGTGGGTGAACGTGTCCGGCGTGCTCTGGGCCAACGCATCGGCCAGCCTGACCGGCTTGAGCGGCACGACGAACGTCATGTTCGCTCGCGGAGGTCCGGCCGGTTGGCAACACTTCGGCGTTGACGTGTCCGCAATCTCCGCGGCGGTCGGTTCCTACACCGTTTCTTTCCAGCTCCAGGTCGTTGTCAACAACGTCTCGGCCTCTCATGCGAACCTTCGAATCGACAATGTATCGCTGGAATGGCCGAACCGCGGAAACGGAACCTACCGGTCAATCCCGGCCGGGCTGGTCCTGGCCTCGGAATTGCACAACATCACCTGGGACGCCCTGGTACCGCCTGGGACTTCCATTGCGTTGCGAGCTAGATCGGGAAACGGCACGGACACGAGTGTCCCATCGTGGAGCGCATGGCGGACATGGTCCTCTGGGGGCCAGTACGTCTCCGGCCTTCCCCCCGCGGACCACTTCCAGATTTCGGTCGACCTGAACACGACGAACGCGAGCCTGTCCCCGATCCTGCGGTCGCTCTCAATTGAAATTCACCATCGAGCCCCGGTGGGGACGATAATGGCGGATACCTTCACGGCCTCCTCCGATTTCTTGCGGTGGCGCTCGCTCAATGCTTCAGAGAGCGTGCCGATGGGAACCGCGATCACCTTCTTGGCGGGGGACGGATCGTCCCTCGCACCCATCCCGCCGTCGGGGTCCCTCTCGGGGGTGCAAGCTGCTCGCCTGCGTTGGCGGGCCGACCTGACCACTGCGGATGGCCTCCAGTCACCTCGGCTCGCGCGGGTCCAAGCGACGTACGAATTCCTCGGCTCGGCGGATCACATCCGCCTGACCCCGTCGGGAGTCATTGACGTAGAGGCAGGCCAGGTCATCCAATTCTCCGCCACGGTCCTGGATGCCGGAGATCATCCGGTGAGCGCATCAATGTCGTGGACGACGACGGATCCAACTGGGTCGATCAGCAACGGCGGCCGATACCTCGCCGGGAGTGTGACGACCGGGGGACCGTGGTACGTGAACGTTACCGTGGCCGGATCAGGGAAGTCGGCCTCGGCGCTCGTCAACGTTAGGCCCGCGAGTTTGGCCATCGGGGCCGTCCTCTACCCGAGCCTCCTTGTCGTGATGGTCCTTGGTGCGGTGTATTCCGGATACACGGTCTGGTCTCGACGAGCCTTTGCAATGGACGACGTGTTCCTGATTTCGAAAGAGGGCCGGCTCATGATGCACAACACGCGGCGCATGCGGGCGGACCGCGACGAGGACATCTTGTCCGCGATGCTCACGGCGATCCTCAGCTTCCTGACGGACTTCGATCACGAGGAGAACGGCGATCTGAAGCGCTTCCAGCTCGGAGGGAAGACAGCGCTCCTCCAACGAGGTAAGAATGCGTATCTGGCGGCCGTCTACTCCGGGCGGGTGCCGCGGTGGTCGGAGAAGGACCTGCGGAGGTTCATGGACGATCTCGAACGCCGGTTCGGCGAGGTGTTCGCGCGGTGGAGCGGCGATCCCCAAGACCTCCAAGGCCTCAAGGAATTCTCGGATCGGTTCGTCTCCCGCCTCCGGTACCGGCCCACGCGCGAGGGCCGGGCGAGCTGACGATCTGCCCGGCTAGTGGGACTTGGAAATCAGGTAGAGCATTACCACGAACCCAAAGATTGTGAAACCCGTCGAGACCAACCACAGCCGGCGAAGAATCATCGCCCGTCGGGTGGGATCTTGCCAAGCGACGACGAGACGCTCCATCACGTCGCCTTGAACCGCTTCAGCCGCATGAAGTTGTCTCGCTCCATCTCCTCGAGCCGCTGGCGGATGAACGCCTCGGTCGACTTGAGCTCCGGGATCACGCGATACTCGAGGGCGTTCACGCGCCGCTTCACCTTCTCGATCTCTTCGATCAGCCGCCGCATCGTCGTCTCGATCTCGGCCGCGACGACGATGTCCTCGACGAGGGCCTCGTACGCCTCGGCGGCCTCGTCGATCCGAGCGGACGTCGTGACAATCCCGTAGCCTCGTTGTTCGAGCTTCTTGCGGACGCTCTTCGCGTCGATCTTCGGGACGATGATGCCCATAACGTTCTTCGTCTTCAGCTGGAGCGTCGGGACCTCCTTCGAGGCCAGGGCCGCGGACCGGACGCCGATCGACCCCTCGATGGCGCGGGCGATGGCGAGCCGTTGCTCCGCGACCCGGTACTTGTCGGCCAGATGGGACCGGAGCGTCTTCGCCCGCTCCAGGACCCGGAAGAACTCGACGATGAGGGCGTCCCGCTTCAGCTTCAGGAGGCGATGCCCGCGCTCGGCCGTGCGCCGCGTGCGTCGAAGCTGGAGGAGCTGAGACCGGGTCGGCTTGTACTCGGCGAGGACCATCCTACGCGCTCACCTTGGCCGCGCCGCGATATTTCGGGTGGTACTTCTCGAGCGTCTTCCGATCGATCTTCGTCAACCACGCCTCGTCGACCGTCGCCAGGAGAAGCCATCCGATCTCGAGCGTCTCCTCGATGCTCCGGTCCTCCTCGGGACCCTGCCGGATGAACTCCTGCTCGAACCGGTCGGCGAACTCGAGCATCTTCCGGTCCCGGTCGGAGAGCGCTTCCTTCCCGACGATGGCCACGAGGCCGCGGACGTCCTTTCCCTCCGCGTACGCGGCATAGAGCTGGTCCGAGACCTGCTTGTGGTCCTCGCGCGTCCGGTCTTTCCCGATCCCGGCGTCCATGAGGCGGGACAAGGAGGGGAGCGGGTCGATCGGCGGGTAGATCCCTTTCCGGTGCAGCTCCCGGTTCACCGCGATCTGGCCTTCCGTGATGTACCCGGTCAGGTCCGCGACGGGGTGGGTCCAGTCGTCGTCGGGGATCGCCATGATCGGGATCTGGGTGATGCTGCCCGGCCTGCCCTTGATCCGCCCGGCCCGTTCATAGATCGTCGCCAGATCGGTGTACGTGTAGCCGGGATATCCCCTGCGTCCAGGCACCTCTTCGCGCGCGGCGCCGATCTGACGCAGCGCCTCCGCGTAGTTCGTCATGTCCGTCAGGATCACCAGGACGTGCATGCCGACTTCGTACGCCAGGTACTCGGCCGCCGTCAGCGCCATCCGCGGCGTGATGAGCCGTTCGACCGCGGGGTCGTCCGCGAGGTTGAGGAACAAGACCGCCCGTTTCAGGGCGCCCGTGCGCTCGAAGTCGTTCATGAAGACGCGGGCGTCCTCGTGGGTGATGCCCATCGCCGCGAAGACGACGCCGAATGGCTCCTGGCTGCCGAGGACCTTCGCTTGTCGCGCGATCTGCAAGGCCACCTCGTTGTGCGGCAAGCCCGCGCCCGAGAACAGCGGCAGCTTCTGACCGCGGACAAGGGTGTTCAACCCGTCGATCGTCGAGATGCCCGTCTGGATGAACTCCGCGGGATGCTCGCGGGAGTACGGGTTGATCGCGGCCCCCTGGATCTCCACGCGCTTCTCGGGCAGGATCGGGGGCCCTCCGTCCGCGGGCTCGCCCGACCCCGTCAGGATGCGGCCGAGCATTTCCCTCGACACGCTGAGTTTGATCGTCTCTCCGAGGAACTTCACGCTCGACGCGCGGTCGATTCCGGCCGTGCCCTCGAAGACCTGGACGACCACGATGTCCGTCGACGAATCGAGGACTTGTCCCCGGTTCCGGCGGCCATCCGCGAGTTGGACCTCGACGAGTTCGTTGTATCCCACCGGCTCCGTCTTCTCGACGAAGATCAGCGGTCCCGCGATCTCCGTGATCGTGCGGTACTCCTTCGCCATCAGGGCGCCTCGAGTTTCTTGAAGTCCTCGTCCATCATCGCGAGGCTCTTCTCGAGTTCCTGGTCGAACTTCTCCTCGTACTTCACGCGAGTCAGGATTTCACGGGACTTGACGGCGGCGATGTCCCTCACCGGCACGTCGAGGGCGAGCGACTTCGTCCCGGCGTCCGCGTACTTCTTGATTGCGGCGATGAGCTTGAACTGCCTCTCCGGCGGACAGAACGTGTCGACGGGATGATACGCGTTCTGCTGGAGGAAGATCTCGCGGATCATGCGCGCGACCTCGAGGGTCAGCTGCTGATCCGGCGGCAGGGCGTCCGCGCCGACCAGACGCACGATCTCCTCGAGCTCCGCCTCCTCTTGCAACGTGCGTTGCGCCCATTGCCGGAGCTTCGGCCATTCCTCGTTGACCTGGGTGCGAAACCAATTCTCCAAGGCGGGCCCGTACAAGCTGTACGAGGTCAGCCAGTTGATTGCCGGAAAGTGCCGCCGGGCACGGAGGGCCGTGTCGAGGGCCCAGAACACCTTCACGATCCGGAGCGTCCCTTGCGTCACAGGCTCCGAGAAATCACCGCCACTCGGGGAGACCGCGCCGACGACGGACACGGAGCCCTCCCGATCGTTGAGCGTCGTCACCCGTCCGGCGCGTTCGTAGAACTCGCTGAGCCGGGCGGACAGGTAGGCGGGGAAGCCTTCCTCCCCGGGCATCTCTTCGAGGCGGCTCGAGATCTCCCGCATCGCTTCGGCCCAGCGCGACGTCGAATCGGCCATGAGGGCCACGTTGTATCCCATGTCGCGGTAGTACTCCGCAAGGGTCATGCCGGTGTAGACGCTCGCTTCGCGGGCCGCGACGGGCATGTTGCTCGTGTTCGCGATCAGGGCCATCCGTTCCATGAGGGGAGCGCCGGTATACGGGTCTATGAGCTTCGGGAACGTCGTGAGCACTTCCGTCATCTCGTTCCCGCGTTCCCCGCACCCGATGTAGATGACGACTTGGGCGTCGCACCACTTCGAGAGTTGCTGCTCGGAAACGGTGTTGTGGAGGATCATCGGCAGCTCGCCGCCCACGAAGTTGTGTGTTCCTTCAACGGTAAGGTCGTAAACCACGGTCTCCTCTTCAGTGGTGGTCACCGCCTTGACGCGGTCCACCAAAATGCTCATGGGTCGGGTCGACCCCAAGATTAGCTGTTGCTTTTCACCCGGGAGCTTAAGGTCCGAACGGCCGTCAAACGAATCTGCTGCCGCGAGAACCCGGTCCCCGACATGGAGCTCGGCGGCTTGCCTTTCGACGGTGCCTACATCGGTGGAGACGAAGAGCTTGTGCACCGGTGTTACCCGGACAGATCGGCCGCTCTCGAGCTGGACTTCAGTCAAGAATCGGGTCTGTCCCCTGTAGACCGCGGTTGCAAACCCCTCCGCGATCCCTGCGCCGTCGTATGTTAGGATGCGGAGCGGTTTGTCCAGGAGAACGAACTGTTCCACCCCCTGATCCGGAAAGTCACCCAGAGCCATCCGATAGATGTCTTCGATTCTTCGGACGCTCCCGTCGTTCAGGTACACGGGAGTTGTCCCGACGACACATTTCCCCGTTCCGAAGCCTCCTGGGATCGCCGCCGTTCCGCCCTTCGCGATCGGGAACAGGAAGTCCATGACTCGTTGACCGGTGATGAGCGGCACGCTCGGCATCATCCGATTCTTCGTCGGTCGCGGCTGGCGCACAGGCCAGTCCTGTTTCATCATCAACTTTCGGCCGCCGTCAAGTTCCGCGACGACATCGTCCACCTTCATGTTCCCAGACCGGATGCGGGCGATCTTCCCGGTCACGTTCGGAGGGACGAGGACCCGGTGTTCGACGTTCTTCGCCTCCTGGACGGTCCCAAGGACCTGGCCTCCGCGGGCTTGCGCTCCTTCCTCTACTCCGGGCTTGAAGTCCCATTGCTTGTCGCGACTCAACCCGGGCGCCCGCACGCCGCGGAGGATGAAATCTCCCATGACTCGCTGCAGGACCGGGAGCGGCCGCTGCACGCCGTCATAGATGTTCCCGAGCAGTCCGGGACCCAACTCGACGGTGAGCGGCTTGCCGGTGTCCGCCACGGGCTCTCCCGGTCGGATGCCGGAAGTCTCCTCGTACACCTGGACGACCGTCTTCTCTCCGAGGATCTGGATGACCTCGCCCATGAGCTGCTCCGTCCCCACGAGCACGACGTCGTACATGCGCGGCTTCAGTCCGATGGCCGTCACGACCGGCCCGGCGACGCGCTGGATCGTGCCGGTTCCCTTGATTTCCGTCGTCACCTTCGCGCTCACCGCCACCTCGCCCACCTCACTTGAACAGGTCCACGCCGATCGCTCGCTTCACCTTCGTCCGCAGGTCTTCGTCCTCCGCCGCGCCGACCGCGATCACGACCGGCCGCGCGACGGTCTCGAGCCGCC
>Ga0209236_1000858_pt1 | contig 18052 bp, 15 predicted proteins | sample GraSoi013_1_40cm_FD_185819 | JGI IMG/M metagenome (GOLD analysis project Ga0209236, IMG submission 185819) | Grasslands soil microbial communities from the Angelo Coastal Reserve, California, USA - Sample 09_27_2013_1_40cm (SPAdes) (version 2) | ecosystem: Environmental > Terrestrial > Soil >... | reverse complement strand
CCGGCATGTCCGACCACGACCCTCCCCGCACCATCTTGTACTGGCCCTTCCGCGGCCCCTGCGGGTTCTTCTCGGGGCCCTCCCGATAGTACTCGCCGTCATACCAGTCCTGGACCCATTCCGCGACATTGCCCGCCAGATCGAAGGCGCCGTACGGCCCTTCACCTCCCGGATAGCTGCCGACGGGTTTGAGGAGATCGTAGGAGAACTTGGTCATCTGCCCGAACAGGGCGAGCGTGGCGTCTGGTTTGTTCTCCCCCCAGGGAAACGGCCGCTCGTTTGTCCCCCGGGCGGCCTTTTCCCACTCGGCCTCAGTGGGTAGCCGCCGCCCGTTGATCCGGCAGTAGGCGTCCGCATCGCTCCAGGTCACTCCCACGACAGGACGAGTAGCGTGGTCCGGGAACTTGACCAGGTCCCAGTTCAACGGCTTCTGCCATCCCGCAAATTCCAGGAACTTGGCGTACCGTTCTGTCGTGACCTCGTATTTATCGATGTAGTACGCGTCCAGGGACACTTTGTGGCGGGGCTGCTCGTCGTCCAGCCCCACGCCCTCGGGAAGCCCCATCCAGAATGCCCCGGCCGGCACCAGGACCATGGGCACGCCGTCCTTGGCGATGGTTTCCTTCGGCCGGTCACCCTCTGCAGCCATGGCCAACCGCAGGCCAGCCGCGAGCAGGAATACGGCCGCCCATGCCAGCATACGAGCGTGCATTAGCGTGTCAGTCTACCACACGCCTCGCTTGACTTCATTGCGACCCGCCCATATAGTCACTCTAAGTGTGATGCTCGTGCGCTCTGAACACCTCACTGCATAACCCTTGGCGCGGTCCGCTTCCCAGTCCGTGAGTAGAGCCTGCCGCCTCTGCGCCATTGCCATGGTGGCGACCGGTCTGCTCCTGACAGGCGGCGCACCTCTCGAGGCACAGCCGCAGCCTGCGCCGTCCAAGGCCGAAGAAGAGGTCAAGGCCCAGATCGACGGGGCCCGGGGCTTGGCCGAGGAAGGCAGAGCTGACGTGGCCGTCGAAGCCCTTCAGAAAGTCATCGCGGCCTCGCCACAGAGCGTGCACATCCCCGCAGCCTATCTCCTGCTCGGCAAGATCCTGAGCGACCAGAAGAATTACGAGGAGGCCGGCGCGTACTACCGGCGTCTGTTGGAGGAGTATCCCGTCTCTGACTTGGTGCCCCAGGCCCGCTTGGGGCTGATCGCGGCCCTGCTCACGACCGGGCAACTGAACGCCGCGCTACCCCTGCTGCTCGAAGCCAAAGGCGAGACGACGGACCCGGCCGTGAAGCAGATCGTACTCCGGCAACTGGAAGAGGTCTACCTCGCCAACCAGGATTATGTCCGCATGGTGGAAACCGCCGTCGAGGCCCGCGCGCTCGTCTCGGAGGAGGAACGGCGCCTGATCGAGCAACGCGTCGCCGAGATCCTCAAAGCGAGAGTCGGCGAGCAGGACCTCCGTCACGTCTCGGACAAGTATCGCCGCACGTTCCCGTCCGATATCGCGCTGCTGCGGCTGATCGAGCTCTACGGGTCGGCCGGCGAAGATTACAAACTCGCCCGCGCCGCCCGCGATTTCCTGACCCAGTTCCCTCTGCACGAGCAGGCCGCCTCCGTCGATGCTCTCCTGGCGGCGCAGCGGAAGAAGCTCAAGAGCACGGTGTACCGCATCGGCGCCCTGCTGCCCCTCTCGGGCGCGTTGAGCCCGTACGGCACCGACGTGCTGAACGGCATGCGGATCGCCTTCGACCAGACCACCGAGGCCATCCCGCAACTGGCGGTGGGACTCGTTGCCAAGGACACCGAAGGCGATGCGAAGGTCCTGGCGTCCGAGCTCAATGACCTGTTGAGAGAGTACCAGCCGATCGCCGTCATCGGCCCATTGCTGAGCCGCGAGGTGAAGGCCGTGGCCGCCGCCGCCGATGCCAATGAAGTGGTCTTCATCACACCGACGGCCACTCTTGTCGATGTGCAGCGCCTCAGCCAGTACCTGTTCAACACCGCCGTCAACAGCCGCGCCCTCGTGCGGGATCTTGCCGTCTATGCGACCGGCCCGCTGGGCTGGAAACGCTTCTGCATCCTCGCCCCGCGGGACCAGTACGGCGCGGAGATGACGCAAGCCTTCGCAGAAGAAATCCGCCGCCTCGGCGGAGAGATCATCGCCGCCGACACGTACGGGCCCGACGATAACGATTTCGGCCTTCCCATCAAACGCATCAAGGAGGCCGACCTCAAGCGCTACGGCAAGATAGAGTCTGCCCCAGCCCCGGTTCAGAAGAAAGGCGCCAAGGAGACCAAAATCTATGTCCCCGGGTTCGATGCGATTTTCCTTCCCGGCGAGGCCCAAAAAGTGGACCTGATTGCCGGTCAGATCCGGTTCTATGCCGCTAAGGTGGGTCTCCTGGGAACCAACGGGATGAACACACCGGACTTGCTCCACGTCGACGCCCGCGCGGTCGAAGAAGCCATTTTCGCGGATAGTTTTTTCATGGACAGCCCCGATCCCGGCGTGCGAAACTTCGTGGAGCAATACCGGAAGCGCTTTCAGCAGCAGCCGACGGCCTTCGCCGCGCAGGCCTATGAGGCCACCAGGCTGGTTCTGGACGGTATACTGAAGGGAGCGACGACCGGCCGCGCCCTGCGTGAGACCCTCAAGAACGTCAAGAACGCGCCCGGTCTCATCGGGCCGGTGACCATGAACCCGGCAGGCTATCTGGAGCGGCGCTACGCGCTCATTCAGGTCAAGAACGGCAGGCTCGTGCCGCTGATGGACATGCGATGAACCACATCGGTCAGATCATCCATACGATCTCGTACATGGCGCTCCCGCTGATCCTGGCCATGGTGTTCCACGAGTACGCCCACGGATGGGTCGCCGACTTCTATGGCGATTCCACGGCCCGCATGGAAGGGCGGCTGACGCTCAACCCCATCGCGCACATCGATCCGTTCGGGACGATCCTGCTACCGTTGCTGTGCCTGATCTTCCCCTCCGGCATCCTGCTCGGTTACGCCAGGCCGGTGCCGATCAATCCCTGGAACCTCCGCAACCCGCGCCGCGACATGGCCCTGGTGGCTGTGGCGGGGCCCGGCATGAACCTGCTCCTGGCGATCGCGAGCGCGCTGGCCTTGAGCGCCATCCTGGCCATCGACCCGTCCGTCGCTGATTCCATCTCCACGCAGGGGCCAGGCGTCCGGCGAGACCTGCTCGGCATGATCCTGGTGCCCCTGGCCTGGATGTGCACCTACTCGGTCCTCATCAACGTCGTGCTCATGGTCTTCAACCTGATCCCCATCCCGCCGCTGGACGGCGGCCGGGTCATGGTCAGCCTCCTCCCCCCGCGCCAGGCCGAAGCGCTCAGCCGCCTGGAGCCTTACGGGATGCTGATCATCTTCTTCCTGGTCGTCGCCGATCCCCAGATCCACCTGTTCGGCACGGTAATGGGACCGCTGGTCAACATGCTGACCAACACGATCATCTCGACTTTTACCTCGTAACTCGGATAGAAGCGCGCCATGGCCAAACGTGTCCTGAGCGGAATGCAGCCGAGCGGCGTGTTGCACTTGGGAAACCTCTTTGGCGCGCTCGACAACTTCCTGCGCCTCCAGGCCGAGCACGAGTGCTTCTACTTCGTCGCCGACTGGCACGCGCTCTCGACGAACTACGAGGACACTTCCCGGATACGGGAGTACACCCGCGAGGTCCTCATCGACTGGCTGGCCGCGGGTCTCGACCCCGAGCGCTCGACGCTCTTCATTCAGTCCCACGTCCCGGAGCATGCAATCTTACACTTGCTCCTCTCCATGATCACGCCGGTGCCGTGGCTGGAGCGGAACCCCACGTACAAGGAGAAACAGGAGAACCTTGAGGGGCGCGACCTGTCCACCTACGGCTTCCTCGGCTATCCCGTCCTGCAGGCCGCGGATATTCTGCTCTACAAGGCCGACTACGTCCCCGTGGGCGTGGACCAGCTTCCCCACCTCGAGCTGACGAGGGAAATCACCAGGCGCTTCAACGCCCTCTACAAGCCGGTATTTCCCGAGCCGCAGGCCCTCCTGACGGAGATCCCGAAGGTCCCCGGCACGGACGGCCGGAAGATGAGCAAGAGTTACAACAACACGATCAATCTCTCGGATTCCGAGGCGACGGTCCGCTCCAAGCTCAAGACGATGGTGACCGATCCGGCCCGCGTCCGGCGGACGGACAAGGGCAACCCGGACGTCTGCCCGGTCTTCACGCTCCACAAGTCGGCGTCCAAGCAGGCCGTCATCGATCAGGTGAATAAGGAGTGCCGGACAGCCGAGATCGGGTGCCTTGATTGCAAGGGCCTGCTCGCGGACGCGCTCGTGGCCCGCCTCACGCCGATCTGGGAGAAACGGCGCGAGCTCGCGCAGAAGCCGATGCTCGTGGATCAGGTGATTGAAGCAGGCACTAAGAAGGCCAGCGCCGTCGCCCGACAGACCATCGCCGAAGTAAACGAGGCTATACGGATCGGATGATTCGGCGCTCCTCTATGTAACTTTTTGCCGTCTGAAGTGTCCTATCGTGTAGGGAGAGCACGGGAAGGGGCCATGAAGCAGATCGCGCTTGCCGGTATGCTGATGATGAGTTTCTGGCTCCTTGCGCCGGCTCCTGTCCAGGCAGAGCCGGAAGAGTTCTGGCTCTGCAAGCAGCAAGGCGGGGAGGAAACCTATACGAACCGCAACGAGGGGCAGGAGTGCACGAAATACGAGCCGAAGGCCAAGCTCGTCATCAAATCCAAGGAAACCGGATCACTCAGCGAGCCTGTGCCAGCGGTCAATGAGTACCCTGTCTCCCCCGGTATCGATCGGCACGAGCCTCCCGTCAGGCGGCTCCCCGGCGAGATCAGCTTCGAGACCTACCGGATGCTTTCGACGGGCACCTCCGAGGCGGAAATCCTCACCCGCGCCGGCCACCCGCGCTACACCTTCCGGATCGCCCGCGGCACCTGGGTGTGGGTCTATCTCAACGACGAGTGGCTCGTGGAGGTGACCTTCTCCGGCGGCACCGTCGCCAACATCGCCCGCTACCGTCCCAAGCCGTAGCTCTTACCTGCCCATCCGGAGCCCAGCGAGAGACTGGACATTTCCCCGGGTTTGGATTACCGTTCCGCCCACGGCGCCCTCCCTATCATCCACCTTCATAAAAGGGGTTGCCTGTCATGTTCACGACGAGAGTGCGGAGTCCGTTGCGGAGCAAACAACCACTCGTTGTGTTCTTGGCCTTGCTCTGGTTAGGCACCTCCCCTCTTCACGCGTCAGCTGAATGGTACGCGGACCTGTATGGGGGAGCCACCCACACTCCTCGCAGTGATGTCACCCTGATCATTCGCCTTCCAAGCGGACCGTTCGATCACGTGTTCCATGATGTGAAATGGGACGATTCCGCCTCTGTTGGCGGTCGCGCGGGGTATTGGTTTGAAACCCTCCCCTGGCTAGGCGTGGGGCTGGATGTCTTCCATTTCGGATCGAACCTCAGCACGCAGACCGTGCTCCTCACCATCTCGGCTATCGGCTTTAGTGGCAGCGCCCAGCTTCAAGCGATCGATTTTTCTATCACCGCAATTGCGTTTGACGTGGTCCGACTGCGGTGGCCGTTGCTGACAAGCGATGAGTTTCCCAAGGGTCAACTCCAACCCTACTTCACCGTTGGACCTGCGCTCTTCATTACGCGAGCGAAGGACACGACGAACTTTACGCCCAACAATCAGTCGGTCACTGATACCTCGGTCGGAGTCAAGGTCGGCACAGGCGTCGCGTGGCAGTTCTTCGAGCATGTCGCGCTCTTCGGGGAGTACCGGTTCACGCACGTCAGCACGGAGCCGACATTCTTCAGTGCCATCTCGTCGATACCAGTGCCCCTGAAAACAGACTTGAATTCCCACCACCTGATTGGAGGGGTTTCCTTCCGGTTCTAGGCGCAGAGGGCCCGCGCGACTTCCGCGCCGGCTCCCCGAGGAGGTCAGACCATGGAACTAAAAAGTTCAGCGTTCGAGGCCGGTGGGATGATTCCCAAGAAGTACACGTGCGACGGGCCGGACGTGTCCCCGCCCCTGAGCTGGTCCGACATCCCGGCCAAGGCCAAGAGCCTGGCGCTCATTGCCGACGACCCGGATGCACCGATGGGCACCTGGGTGCACTGGGTGGCGTGGAACATCCCGCCGGAGGCGCGCGGCCTCGAGGAAGGCGTGCCGAAAAAGGACTCGCTTCCGAACGGGATGAAGCAGGGCACGACGGACTTTCGCAGCATCGGCTACGGCGGCCCCTGCCCGCCATCCGGCACGCACCGCTACTTCTTCAAGTTGTACGCGCTCGACACCGGCCTGAACCTTCCACCGAACACGACCAAGAAGGATCTGGAGAGAGCGATGCAAAGACACCTGCTGCAACAGGTTGAGCTGATGGGTAAGTACGCCCGGAAGTAGGGGGCAAAGCCAAAAGAAAAAAGTCGACTTTTGTCATGGTTTGGCGTATCCTGTCATGGGGTATTCAGCCCCAATCCCCTGTCAACAAAGAGGGAGCGAACGAAATAGGGCGCACTTCAAGCTGCATGGCAAGGAATGCCAGGTGGCTTTCACCCGATAAATTTGGAGGTCGATAATGACAGACATAAGCCCCATCAATATCCTCATCGCAAACGAGCAGGCGCAAGAAGCCAAGGAAACTGCTTTGAGTCTGCGTGCATTCTTTCCCGACAGCCGGATTGAGGTGGTGTACTCAGCCGATGAAGTGGTCCACCGGGCCGCCAAGTGTGAGTGGCATACGATCCTTGCTGATGCGGACTTATTTCGTCAGAGTGGGCTGGCGACGGTGACCGAGCTCAAACGGCAAGCCCCCACGGCAACCATCATTATTCAAGCCGATTGCAACGATATGACTCTGGGAACGCAGGTCCTGCACTATGGCGTCGATTTTTATCTTGCGAAAAACTCTCATGGCTTTTTGAGTGAATTGCCCTTTGTTCTGCGAACATTTTTGAAGAATCAAGACCTGAATTCGCGGTTGAATGTCGCGAACGAGCGAGTCCTGCGCCTGGAAGAGCAAGGGTCACGGACGCAGACGGACTACCAGTCCTTAGTTGAACAACTCGACCAAGTACGTCAGGAGCGCACCCAGTTGCAGGAACGGCTTCAAGCCCACGAAGTTGAGTTATCGCAGACCAAGGAGAAGAAGCAATTGCTTCTGGACCAATGGGAGAAGCTCCGCCAAGCGCACACGACGCTGGAGGAAGAACTCCAGCAGGTGACAGGGCAGTTGTCTCAGGAACGCGGAGAAAACCAGGCTTCCCGAGAGCAGCTCGAGAAGCTGCGGCAGGAGCGCGACCAGTCGCAAGAACGACTGTTCCAGATCGACGAGGAGAAGCAGTCGCTCCTGACACAGTTGGGACAAACGCGTCACACGTGTACGCTGTTGGAGGAAAGACTCCAGCGCCACGATGCCGAGTTATCTCAAGAACGGAACGACAACCGCGCATACAGGGACCAGATCGAGAAGCTCCGCCAGGAGCGCGACCAGCTCCAGGAGCAGCTGTCAAACATTCAAATGGAGAAGCAATCGCTCCTGACACAGTTGAGCGAAGCGCGCCACACATATACGCTGTTGGAGGAAAGACTGCAGCGCCACGATGCACAGCTATCGCAAGAGCGGAACGATAACCGGGCACAGCGGGAGCAGCTCGAGAAGCTCCGCCAGGAGCACGACCAACTCCAGGAGCAACTGTCGCAGAACCAGATCGAGAAGCAGTCGCTCCTGGCACAGGTGGGCGAAGCGCGCCACGCGTTCACGCTGTTGGAGGAAAGACTGCAGCGCCACGATGCACAGCTATCGCAAGAGCGGAACGATAACCGGGCACAGCGGGAGCAGCTCGAGAAGCTCCGCCAGGAGCACGACCAACTCCAGGAGCAACTGTCGCAGAACCAGATCGAGAAGCAGTCGCTCCTGGCACAGGTGGGCGAAGCGCGCCACGCGTTCACGCTGTTGGAGGAAAGACTGCAGCGCCACGATGCACAGCTATCGCAAGAGCGGAACGACAACCAGGCACAGCGGGAGCAGCTCGAGAAACTGCGGCTAGAGCGCGACCAGCTGCAGGAACGACTGTCCCAGATCGATGAGGAAAAGCAGTCGCTCCTGACACAGGTGGGCGAAGCGCGCCACGCCTACACGGTGTTGGAGGAAGGACTCCAGCGCCACGATACCGAGTTATCGCAAGAACGGAACGACAACCAGTCTTCCCGAGAGCAGCTCGAGAAGCTGCGGTTAGAACGCGACCAGCTCCAGGAGCAGTTGTCGCAGATCCAGATGGAGAAGCAGTCGGTCCTCGCCCAATTGGAGCAAATGCGTCTTAGTCATGCACAGATGGAAGAGCGGATCAAGCGCCTCGAAGAACGGCTAATGCAGGAACAGCAAGACTAATTGCTCTCATTGGCGTGGTTCAGTGAGTCAAGCAGCCGCTCCGCCTCCGGGCGGTACTCCTTTGCCCACGTGTAGGGATCCCGGGGACGATCCATGTTCACGATGGCGCGCAGCTCGCGCTTCGCTAATGCGGGTTTCTTTCGTTTCAAATACATCTTCGCCAAGTGCAGCCGGGCATGCGTGTAGGTGGGATCCAGTGTCACCGCTCGTTCCAGGTACTCGAGGGCGGCTTCAGGGTTGCCTCCCATAAACCGGGGCAGTTCCTCCAGCATCATCCCTGCCATATGTATCGAGGGAACATGATTCGGCTGGAGCTCGAGAGCCCGGGTCACATGAATCCTCATCTCCTCCAAGCTCAGCAAAGACGCGGTAACCCCTTTCAGTTCCGCTGCTTGCCCTAGGGCGGCGGCATAGAGGAAGTGGGCCTCCGCGTCGGCCTCCTTCAGCTCCAGGGCGCGCTGCGCCAGGCGGGCTGCCTCCTCGTAGGCCATGATCCGCTTCTCGTCGTCGGTCAGAAGGTCATTGCCCATGTCGAAGTACGTGCTGGCGAGCTTGAGCAAGAAACCGGGGTCCGAGGCCTGCTGCGACCGAACCGCAAGCAAGGCGGCGAGGTCTCGTTCAAGGGACTGAGGATAATCCGGAGGCAACGCGGGGGGGTCTGCGAATACCGAGAGAGCCGTCAGAACGACGAGCAAGCAGCCCGCTAACACTCTCATCTGTCAGCCCTTCGCCTCACCACACACCTATTTCCCCGCCGGCTTGATCCTTTTTCCTTCGAAGGCGATCGTTTCGCCTGGGTGCAGCTGCCGGAACGGAACGCCCTGTTTCTTGAGCGCCTGACGGAAAAACGTCGTGTCCTGGGTCAGGACCGGGAACGTGCCGAAGTGCATGGGGATCACCAGCTTCACCCTCACGCTGGCCGCCGCACGCGCCGCCATCGCCGGCTCCATCCCAAAGTGCCCGCCGATGTTGAGCAGGGCCACGTCCGGGGCGTACTGCTCGCCGATGATCTCCATGTCCTTGAAGTACGCGGTGTCCCCGGAGTGATAGATCGTGGGCCCGTTCCTGATCTGCAAAACGAACCCGGCGGCGTTGCCGCCTGCGGCCAGTTCCGGTTCCTCCTCCCTGTCCTTTGCAAAGGGATTGCCCAGACCGCTCGAGTGTAGCGCCGGGGTCATGGCCACCACGACCTCGCCGTTGGCGATCGTGATCTCGCCGCCGATGTTCATCAGAGTGTCGAAGCCCATCTGCTCTTTGGGAAACCCGAGCAGCTTGCCCATGTTGGTGCCTAGCTCGAAATTCGTCACCAGGCGGGCACCCGTCTTCTTCGCAATCGCCACCGCATCCCCGACATGGTCGAAATGGCCGTGCGTGATCAGGATGTAGTCGACCTTCTTGACATGCTCCAGCGGATCCTTGTTCTCTTTGACTGCGGGGTTCGCCGGGTTCGTCAGCCACGGATCGATCAAAATCACCACACCGTTGGGCGTCCCAATCTCAAAAGCCGCATGGCCGTGCCACGTGATGGTGGTCGTGGATGCGGCGTTGGCGCCTGATGCGATCAGCACGATCATTGCGAGCAGCACTACGACGAGTCTCCGTCTCATGCGACGCCTCCTGTCTGCGTGTTCCAGGCCTCCTGGTTTCCTATCGATTTTCTAGGGGTGTGTGTTCTATACTACCAGGAACTTCGAACAAGAAAAACTCTGTCCCATGCCATACTGCCCTCTCTGCGGAATAGCGTTAGTGAAAAAGGTCCCGCGCTGCGGACTGCGCGAGAAGCTTTTGGCTTGGTTGATGATCGGCCCCTATCGCTGCCAGTTCTGCTCCCACCGTTTTCTGGTCATCTTCGGGCGGATCAGCTTCAGCCCCGGTCGGGAGCACAAACGGATTCCGGTGCGGTATCCGGTCTATTTCCGCCCGGCCTTCGGCCAGGACCAGGTCCTGGCTTCAGGGACCCTGCGTGACCTCTCGCTCGGAGGCTGTACGATCGAGACCGCCGTGCCGGTACCAAAAGCGTCCTGCCTCTGCCTGCAGGTTCAGGTTACGGAACAGGGCCCGCCGATTCAGATCGACAACGCCAGAGTCCGGACCGTGAACGGAAAGAGACTCGGCCTCGAGTTTTTGTCCATCACACCAGACGAGGAAGACCGCTTGCGCCGGCTCATTCTGGCCATGCCGCAGGGCCGCCCATCCTAACCGGTGACATGACGAAAAGGGGCAGCGGCTAAACCGACCCGCGCGGGCTCAACGCGTCCTGCGCGGTCTTGCCGATCTCCGCGGGATTACGGACGACGATGACGCCGGCGTCCTCGAGCACGGCCATCTTCTCGGCGGCCGTGCCCTTGCCCCCGGTGATGATCGCCCCGGCGTGTCCCATGCGGCGCCCGGGCGGCGCTGTGATGCCGGCGATGAAGCCGATGACCGGCTTGCGGATGTCCTGCTTGATGAAGGCCGCAGCCTTCTCTTCGGCCTCCCCGCCGATCTCGCCGATCATAACGACCGCTTCCGTCTCCGGGTCCTTCTCGAACATCGCCAAGAGGTCGACATATCCGGTGCCGATGATCGGATCGCCACCGATCCCGATGCAGGTCGTCTCGCCAAGCCCCAGGGTTGTGAGCTGGTTGACCGCCTCGTAGGTGAGCGTCCCGCTGCGGGAGATCACCCCCACCCGCCCCTTCTTGTGGATGAAGCCGGGCATGATCCCGATCTTGCACTCGTCCGCCGTGATGATTCCCGGACAGTTCGGCCCGATCAGCCGGACGTCCCGGTCGCGCAGAGCCCGTTTGACCCGCACCATGTCGTTGACGGGGATGCCCTCGGTGATGCAGACGATCAGCCGGATGCCCGCGTCTGCGGCCTCCAGGATGGCGTCGGCGGCGAACGCGGGCGGCACGAAGATCAGCGACGTGTCGCACTGGGTCTTCTGCACCGCGTCGCGGACAGTGTTGAAGACCGGGATCCCTTCGACTTCCTGGCCGGCCTTGCCGGGCGTCACGCCAGCGACGATCTGCGTGCCGTAGGCCTTGCACTGCGTGGCGTGGAACGACCCCTCCTTGCCCGTGATCCCCTGCACCAGCACCCGCGTATACTTGTTCACCAAAATGCTCATGACGCCGTCGCCTTGACCTTCTTTCGCTTCTTCCCCGTCAGCGCCACGATCTTCTGCGCCGCCTCCCACAAGTCCGTCGCCACCTCGATCTTGAGCCCCGACTCCTGCAGCAGCTGTCGCCCCTCCTCGGCATTGGTCCCCTGCAGTCGCACCACGACCGGAATCTTGATAGCCACTTCCTTGGCCGCCTCGATTACCCCATGCGCGATGCGCTCGCAGCGGACGATCCCGCCGAAGATGTTGATGAAGATCCCCTTCACATTCCGGTCCTTCAGCAGGATGCGGAAGCCGGCCGCCACCGTCTCCTTGGTCGCGCCGCCGCCCACATCCAGGAAATTCGCCGGCTCGCTGCCCGCCAGCTTGATCACATCCATCGTCGCCATGGCAAGCCCCGCGCCGTTCACCATGCAGCCGATATTGCCGTCCAGCTTGACGTAGTTCAGGTTGTTGTTCGTCGCCTCGATCTCCAGCGGCTCTTCCTCGTGCAGGTCGCGCATCGCCTGGATGGCCGGGTGCTTGAACAGCGCGTTGTCATCGATCGACACCTTGCCGTCCAGCGCCATGAGCCTCTTGTCCTGCGTGATGACCAGCGGGTTTATCTCGACCAGCGACGCGTTCTTCTCCATGAAGAGACGGTACAGGTTGCCGAGCATCGTGATGAAGGGACCCATGATCGTCGGCTCGAGCGCCGGCAGCCCGAGGCCATACGCCAGGTTCCGCCCGTTGTAGCCCTGGTAGCCGACGGCCGGGTCAATCGGCTCCTTCAGCACCTTCTCCGGGCTCTTGGCCGCGACCTCCTCGATCTCCATGCCGCCTTCGGTGCTGGCGATGAAAACCGGCCAGCCGGAATCCCGGTCCAACAGGAGGCTCAGGTAGAGCTCCTTGGCGATGCCGGCGCCCTCCTCGATGAGCAGGCGGCGCACCTTGCGCCCCTTCGGCCCCGTCTGGTGCGTCACCAAGGTCCTACCCAGCAACTCCTTCGCCAACGCCGGGACCTCGGCGCCGTTCTTCGTCAGCTTGACGCCGCCCGCCTTGCCACGCCCCCCCGCATGGATCTGGGCCTTCACCACGTATACCGGAGCGTTCAGCTTCGCCGCCCACTTCTCGGCCGCCAGCGGCGTCTTGATCTCCTTGCCGATCGGCACGGGGATGCCGAACTGCGCAAACAACTGCTTGGCCTGGAATTCGTGGATGTTCATGCAGGATGCCTTTTTATGGTAGGGGCACGGCGCGCCGTGCCCCTACTCCTTCCTCACATAGTCCGGGAACAGCATCGGCGAACGGACCGCAAGGGCGCCCGAGTGCTTCCGCGCCTCGGCCCGGAACCGCGCGAGGTGCTCCAACGTCAGCTTGCCGTGCTTCATGGCCTTGGCGCGCTCGGCGGCCGTGGTGCCAGCCCGTTTCCCGAACACCATGAGGTCCAGGAGCGAGTTCCCCATGAGGCGGTTGCGCCCGTGCAGGCCGCCGGAGGCCTCGCCGGCCACAAAGAGGTGGCGCACGCCGGACTCACCGTTCACGTCGATCTGCACGCCGCCGTTCTGGTAGTGGAGCGTGGGATAGATCAGCACCGGATCCTTCGTGATGTCGAGCCCATAGCGCTTAAACTGGCGGACCATCGCCGGGAAGTGCTTCTCCAGCGTGCCGGGCCCGTGCTCGAGATCCAACAACGGCGTGTCCAGCCAGACGCCGATCCGCCCCGTGACGGTGCGGACGCCGCGGCCTTCTTCGCATTCGCGGATGATCGAGGAGGAGACTACGTCGCGCGTGTCCAGCTCGTTCACGAACCGCTCGCCCTTGGCGTTGACCAGATGGCCGCCCTCCGACCGGATGCCCTCGGTGACCAGCGCGCCGATCAACTGCTCCGGGTACACCGCGCCGGTCGGGTGGTACTGGAAGGTGTCGATCTGCAGCAGCTTGGCCCCGATCCGGTACGCCATCGGCAGCGCGTCCCCGGTCGCGCCGTAGTGGTTGCTGGTCGGGAAGCCCTGGATGTGCAGGCGGCCGATGCCACCCGTCGCAAGGATCACCGCCTTGGCGACCACCACGACGAAGCGCTTGTTATCCAAATCTTGAAGCACCGCGCCCGTGCAGGTCCCCTCCCCATCGCTCAGCAGCTCGACGGCGGCGCTGAACTCCAGGAGCTGGATCTTCTTATTCAGCACTTCGTCCTTCAGCACCCGCATGATCTCGAGGCCGGTATAGTCGGAACAGGTCAGCAGGCGGGGCTTGGAGCTCCCGCCGCCCTTCTTCACGTGGAGGTTCCCGTCGGGGTCGCGATCGAACAGCACGCCCAGATCCAAGAGCCACTTGGCGATGGAGGGCCCTTCCTCGACCATCGTCTTCAGCAGTCGGTGGTCGTTCTTCATGTGCCCGCCTTTGAGCGTGTCGAGGAAGTGCTGCACCGGCGAGTCCTCGTCGGTGATGGCGATCTGGATCCCGCCCTGGGCCATGACGGTATTGGAATCGCCCAGCCGCAGCTTGGTGGCCAGCAGCACCTTCGCGCCGTGGGCGTGCGCGTGCAGCGCGGCCGCGCTGCCGGCGCCTCCGCCGCCGACGACCAGCACATCCACCGAATAGTTCGGTGTCAGGTCGAGATCGGCCGGCACCGGGCTGTCGCCCTCGAGCAGGGCGGCCAGCTCACGGACCGTCAGCTCGCCGGCGTTCGGGCCGAACTTGATCGGCCGGTAGGCGTTCTCGCGGGAGTCCGGATGGTACTTCTTGATCAGCGTGTCGCGCTCGTTCGCCGGGAACTTCGGCAGCGTCTGCTTGCGGCGTGCGTCGCGGGTCTTGTGGACGAGTTCCTGGAGGGCTTGGATCTGCATTTACTTGATGGCCGCGCAGACGCCCTTGAGCTGCTGCTCGTCCATATCGAGGATACGGTCCCACTCGGACTGGTACTTGCCCTGCGCGATCTCGTCGATCCGCTCGTGCAGGCGCACCGGCTTCTCGCTGAAGAAGGCCCCCTGCGCGCGGCTTGCGTAAAGCGCGACCAGGTTCGGCGCGATGTCCGCGATGCAGACGGGCACGCAGAGCCCGCACATCACGCAATCCATGAACATCTCGGAGACCCCCTTAAAATCGCCGAAGACGGCCTTCCACACCCCGTCCCGCACGTCGATCCCCTGCGGGCAGGCCTCGGTGCAGGCGTTGCAGTTCCGGCAGAGCGGCGCCTCCGGGTAGAGGTTAAAGAGGTCCTGCTTCGGGTCTTTCAGCTCGGAAAGCTGATAGGTGGCCTTCCGGGCGGGGAAAGGCGGGACCATAGTAAACGACATGCCGTCCTCGACCGCTGTGGAGCAGGCCAAGCAGGTCCGGACCTTGGGATCGTCCTTGGTCCGGTAGTACGTCGCGCAGGCCCCGCAAAAACCGCCGAGGCACCCGGCGCCCCGAATCACTTCCTGGCCGCTGTACCACAAGGCCTTGATGACCGTGATCCCTTCCGGCACCTCATACTTCTTGCCGGCGATCTCCACGGTCACCATCTTCGGGCGCAGGACTTCCTCCTGGTCGATGGCGATGTTCTTGTCGAAGCCTTTGAGTTCCATTGCTCGCGTTTCCACGGCAGGGTGGGACGGTTCGCCCGTCCCGCCGCGTTATTGTACTACATGTTGTTGATGATTTCCGTCGCGTACTCCGAGCCGTTCTATTGTGCAATCGCGTCCACGATCGCATTCAAGGTTGGGCTTGGACGCATGGCTTTAGTCGTCTTCTCCTGATCGGGATGATAATAGCCGCCCATATCGACCGGTTTTCCTTGGGCGCCGAGCAGCTCGGCCGCAATCTTGGCCTCATTGTCTGCAAGCTGTTTGGCGACTTTGGCAAAACGCGCTTGAAGGTTCTTATCTTCGGTCTGCTCAGCCAGGGCTTGCGCCCAGTACAACGCAAGATAAAAATGGCTCCCGCGATTATCAATCTCACCCACCTTGCGGGCCGGCGACTTGTTGCTCTCCAGGAACTTGGCGTTGGCTCGATCGAGCGTATCCGCCAGAATCTTTGCGGAGGGATTGTTGGATGCTTTGCTCAGATGCTCCAAGGATGCGGCCAGCGCCAAGAATTCACCCAGCGAATCCCAGCGCAGATACCCTTCGTCCTGAAACTGCTGCACGTGTTTGGGCGCCGAGCCGCCGGCTCCGGTTTCAAAGAGGCCGCCGCCGTTCAGCAGGGGGACGATCGAGAGCATTTTTGCGCTGGTCCCAATTTCGAGAATCGGAAAGAGATCGGTGAGGTAGTCTCGCAACACGTTCCCCGTGACGGAAATGGTATCTTTCCCCTCTTTCATCCGTTCCAGCGAGAACCGCGTCGCCTCCGCCGGAGACATGATCCGGATGTCGAGGCCCTTCGTATCGTGATTCGGCAGATAGCGATTGACCTTCTTGATCAGCTCCGCGTCGTGTGCCCGGTTTTTGTCCAACCAGAAGACCGCGGGTGCTCCCGTGGCCTTTGCGCGATTGACGGCCAGCTTGACCCAATCCTGGATCGCCGCATCCTTGACCTGGCACATCCGCCAGATATCCCCTTCTTCCACCTTGTGTTCCAGCAACGTCTGCCCGGAGGCGGTGACCACCCGAATCGTGCCGTTGCCCGGCGCTTTGAAGGTCTTGTCGTGCGATCCGTATTCCTCCGCCGCTTGCGCCATGAGACCCACATTGGGAACACTCCCCATGGTCCTCGGATCGAAGGCACCGTTCTTTTTACAGAATTCGACGACCTCGTGATAGACCGGGGCGTAACTGCTGTCGGGGATAACCGCCTTGGTATCGTGCAGTTTGCCGTCCGGACCCCACATTTTCCCGGAGTCGCGAATGACCGGCGGCATGGAGGCATCGATAATCACGTCACTGGGGACATGCAAGTTGGTGATCCCTTTATCGGAGTTCACCATCGCCAGTGGAGGCCGCTTCTGGTACACCGCCTGAATGTCGGCTTCGATGGCGGCGCGTTGAACGTCCGGCAAGGTTTTGATCTTGGCGTAGAGGTCACCGAGGCCGTTGTCGGGATCGACGCCCAGCTTTTGGAGCACGGCCCCGTGTTTGTCGAACACGTCCTTGAAAAACACCGACACCGCATGACCGAAGATCTTGGGGTCCGAGACCTTCATCATGGTGGCTTTGAGGTGAATCGAGAACAACACGCCCTGCTTTTTGGCGTCCTCAATCTGCGCCTCGAGGAACTCCCGCAAGGCGCGGCGGCTCATGTATGTGGCGTCGCTGACTTCGCCGGCCTGAAGCGAAAGTTTGGGCTTGAGCACCGTGGTCTTGCCGTCCGGGCCGACGAACTCGATGCGCGCGTCGGTGGCCTCGGTGAGCGTGACCGATTTCTCGTTGGAATAGAAATCTCCCCCGTCCATATGGACGACGTGCGTCTTGGAGTCCCCGGTCCACGCCCCCATTTTGTGCGGGTGTTGCTTGGCGTGTTGTTTAACCGAGAGCGGCGCCCGGCGATCCGAGTTGCCTTCACGTAACACCGGGTTGACGGCGCTCCCTTTCACTTTGTCGTACCGCGCCTTAATCTCCTTCTCTTTGTCGTCTTTCGGGTCCTCGGGATAATCGGGAACCTTATACCCCTGACTCTGCAATTCCTTGACGGCCGCTTTGATCTGGGGAATCGAGGCGCTGATGTTGGGCAGCTTGATGATATTGGCTTCCGGCGCCTTGGCGAGTCCCCCCAATTCGGCCAGATCATCCGATTGTTTTTGGCTCTCCGTGAGATATTCGGGAAAGACAGCGAGAATTCGCCCCGCCAGAGAGATATCCCTTAACTCGACGGACACGCCGGCCGCCTTTGTGAAGGCTTTGACAATCGGGAGAAAAGAATAGGTTGCCAGTGCCGGCGCTTCATCAGTTTTTGTATAAAGAATTTTGGATGCTTTTGTCGTCATCGTTTTTCCTCTTCGGTATCTTGTCAGTTCAGCGCATTCAAGGCCGATCCGGCCTTGAACCAGCTGATCTGCTGCGCCGTCAGGCTTTGATGCGTCTGGATCGTGATCTCCTTGCCGTCGGCCTTGTGGACGACGACCGTGACCGGCCTTCCCGGCTTCAGGTTCTGCAAATTCACCACGCTGATCCGGTCGGTCTGCTCGATCTGGTCGTAGTCCTTGAGATCGGCGAAGGTCAGGGCCAGGATGCCCTGCTTCTTCAGATTGGTCTCATGAATGCGGGCGAAGCTCTTCGTGATGATGACCTTCACGCCCAGGAACCGCGGCGACATGGCTGCGTACTCCCGGCTGCTGCCTTCGCCGTAGTTCTCGTCGCCGACCACTGCCGAGCCGATTCCCTGCGCCTTGTACCGGCGCGCGATCTGCGCGATGGTCAGACCGGACTCCCCGGTCAGCACATCCGTCCCTTTGCCGATCTCCGAGTAGAAGGCGTTGGCGGCGCCCAGGAACATGTTGTCGCTGATCTTGTCGAGATGGCCGCGGTACTTGAGCCACGGACCGGCCGGCGAGATGTGGTCGGTCGTGGACTTGCCCTTGGTCTTGATCAGCAGCGGGGGCTTGATGAAGGCCTTGC
>Ga0209236_1000853_pt1 | contig 18105 bp, 16 predicted proteins | sample GraSoi013_1_40cm_FD_185819 | JGI IMG/M metagenome (GOLD analysis project Ga0209236, IMG submission 185819) | Grasslands soil microbial communities from the Angelo Coastal Reserve, California, USA - Sample 09_27_2013_1_40cm (SPAdes) (version 2) | ecosystem: Environmental > Terrestrial > Soil >... | reverse complement strand
CATCCTGAGCCTCCAAGCAAAAGGTTTTAACCGTCGTGTTGCTACCGTTCTCCCCAAATCGGAACCCTACTCCGACTCCACGTCCGCGTCTGGCACGTCTTCTCTCGTCACAGCCTTCAATTCCCGCCGCACTACGTCCGCCGAAAAGCCTGCCCGCAGCAGGCTGCCGTACATGGAAGCCATTTTTTTTTCGTCGATTTCGCCGCGGTAGGAGCGGAGCTTGCGCTCGATGCGCTGACGTACCATCGCGGCTTCGTCATTTTGCTCGGCCGTTTCCTTCAGTGCTGCGTCAATGTGCCGGTCGGGGACGCCACGTGCCCGCAAGTCACGTGAAATCCGAAACTTCCCTTGCTTGCGCGTTTCCGTCCGCTGCCGCGCAAACTGCTTAGCATACCGCGCGTCGTCAATCTGCCCATTTTCTTTCAGCCGCGCCATCACCACTTGCACCAGCAGCTTGTTATCGCTGCGCCGCTCCAGTTTTTGCTTCATTTCATGCACGGAGTGCGCCCGCCGCGTTAATGCGCGCAGGGCAAGCTCATACATCTCTTCTTCAGTCTCAAGTTGCCGCGGCTTCCCAAACATGGATGGAGCATAGAGGGAGGAATTGCCAGAGTCAAAATGAAATGAGTTGCGAGTTCTGTGTTTTTGCTTTTCAGGTTGCAGCTGCAAAGAAATTACAGCCGATTCCGACAATGACCGCTCGTACTGAGGACTGATAACTGAAAACTGTGAACTACTTGCGGGCGAAGCGCTCGAAGTCGGCCATTTGCGAGGCCATTTCCTCGCGGGCGGCGTCGGCGGCAGAGCGAATACCCTGGATGCGCAGCTTGAATTCGTCGGCGTTCGAGGCGCGAAGCAGAGCTTCATCGAGCGTGATGAGCTGCTTCGAGTAGAGGTCGAAGAGCGATTGATCGAAAGTCTGCATGCCGTACTGGCTGGTGCCGGCGGCGATGGCATCGTGAATCAAGCGCGTCTTGTCCGCGTTGATGATGCAGTCGCGGATGTAACCGGTGGCGATCATGATTTCGCAGGCAGGGACGCGGCCTTTGTCGTCGGCGCGGCGCACCAGGCGCTGGGAGACGACGGCCTTCAACGTGGCGGCAAGCTGCAAGCGAATCTGTTTCTGCTCCGGCGGCGGGAAGACCGCGATAATACGCTGAATCGTTTCCGTGGCGTCGAGAGTATGCAGAGTGGAAAGAACCAGGTGGCCCGTTTCGGCGGCGAGCAGCGCGGTGGAAATGGTTTCCAGGTCGCGCATTTCGCCGACCAGAATCACGTCGGGGTCCTGACGAAGCGCGGCGCGCAAAGCGGTGGAAAAGTTCGCAGTGTCCACTTCGACTTCGCGCTGATTAATGAAACTCTTCTTGTCGCGGTGCAGAAACTCGATAGGGTCTTCAATGGTGATCAAGTGATCGGCGCGGTTGGCGTTGATGCGGTCGATCATCGCCGCCAGCGTGGTGGATTTACCGGAACCGGTGGTGCCCGTAACCAGCACCAAGCCGCGCTGCTCTTCGCAAATTTTGGTGATGACCCCAGGGAGATTTAATTCTTCGGTGGTGCGAATTTTTGTAGGAATAACGCGCAGCACCATGCCGACGTTACCGCGCTGCTGAAAAACGTTGACGCGGAAGCGGCCCAGGCCCGCAACGCCGTAAGCCATATCCAATTCCGCCGTTTCCTTGAACTTTTGCTTCTGGCGATTGGTCATCATGCTGAAGGCCATGGAGAGCATTTCTTCGGGCGTGACACGAGGCACGTCAGTCAGGGGAGCGAGCAGGCCGTCAACGCGCAAATATGGGTGATTGCCGACTTTCAGATGCAAGTCGGACGATTTGTTTTCGACCGCGCGGCGAAGAAGATCGTCAATACTGATAGCCATGTCGTGTGAACTCCGCAAGAATGCAGCTAATATGCGACAGTAGCATCGACCGGAAGGGCGGGCAAGCAAGCTGCGCAGGCAGGTTGCGCGCTAGTTAACTGAGCCTGGGGACAGGTCCTTTGAGGCTAATTCGGAGCTCAGGCCTTTTTTAAGTAGAGGGAATCGTAGAGCAGGCCGGCGGCAAATCCTCCGGCCAGCGGACCGACCCAGTAGACACCGTGGTTGGCCCAATGCGTTGCCGCCAGCGCAGGCCCAAAAGCCCGCGCGGGGTTCAAAGCCGCACCGGTAAGAGGACCGGCGACGAGGATGCCGAGCGTGATCGAGAGGCCAATGCCGAAGCCGGCGATGGATTTAAATGTGCCTTTTTCGTCGACGGCCGTGGAGAAAACAGTGAGCACAAGAAAGAACGTCGTGACGGCTTCGAGGGCCATGCCCGCCCAGCGCGGAAAATCCCGCGCGAGTTCCGGTGTGCCCAGAGCGACGGCGCGCCAGGTCTCGTCGGGAATGACAGATTTCAGCAAAAAGGCGGCGGCGGTCGCGCCAGCAAGCTGCGCGGCCCAATAGAGAATGGTGTCCACGGTGTTCACACGCTTGGTGACCCAGAAACCGATGGTAACGGCGGGATTGAAATGGCCGCCGGAGATGTGCCCCAGCGCGGAAACCATGATGCCGATGGCCAGACCATGAGCAAGTGCGATGCCGAGAAGACCGAGACCTCCGGCGCCGTGCAAATATTGATCCGTACAGATCGAGCCCGCGCCGAAGAAAATCAGAGCAAACGTTCCGAGGAATTCCGCAATCAGCTTTTGCGATGTGCCGTACATCGATGATCCTCCGCGCGAAGAAAGGAAAGCACACTCGATTCGAACGGCTGCATTCTAGCTGGAATGCGGCACCGAACGCCAGCATTCTTGAAAAGTTTCAAAGAGTCCGAGAATTTGCAACTTTGCTCGAAGCCACTTTCGCACCGCGGAGGAAGTGAATGCCACCGTAAGTTCCCATTGCTTCGGTGATGAGCAAGCCGTATGCGGTCAAAACAAATGTGAGTCCCCATGCATTCTGAGGCTGTGAATGCACATGGTCGGAGCTCATGGCCAGAAAATGGTGATACAGACCGAATAGGAATGATCCGAACATCGAAAGTGATAAGAGGATGAGACCGAGCCGTTTCCAGGCTGTCCAGACGAGTCCCATTGCCAGCAAAGGAGAGATCAGGATCACAACGATGACGAAGGTGGCGTCAAGCGGAACGAGTCCGACATGCAGTTCGCGATGAGCAAGACCATGCGCTACGTTGACCAGCAGGTGGGCGACAACGATAGCGGTCGCGTATTTGACTGGTCGATTCATTGAGAGGCGAAGGCACTCAGGATTCTAGCCCCTTGGCTATCGGGCGTCCTAGCGCGTGGCGGCGCCGATGGGGGCGCTGACCGGGGTGAGCCAGTTGTGGCGATCGGGCTTGGTGCCTTTGGTGATGCCGAAGAATTCTGCTTGCAATGTGAGGGTGATTGGCCCGGCGACGCCTTTGCCGACCTGGATGTGATCGACGGAACGGATGGGCGTGATTTCGACAGCCGTGCCCACGAAGAAAACTTCATCCACGATGTAGAGCATCTCGCGAGGAATCACTTGTTCCTTCACGCGAATATGCAGATCTTCAGCGATCTTCACGATGGCGTCGCGGGTGATGCCGGGAAGAATGCTGGTGGCCAGAGGCGGAGTGAAGAGTGTGCCATCGTGAACGAGGAAAACGTTCATGCCTGAGCCTTCGCTGACGTGACCGTCGGCGTCGAGAGCGATGCCTTCGGTGTAGCCGTTGAAAGTGGCCTCCATGCGAATGAGCTGCGAGTTCATGTAATTCGCGGCGGCCTTGGACATGGCGGGCAAAGTATTCGGGGCGATGCGCGTCCATGAACTGACTCCGACATCGACACCCTTGGCCAGAGCTTCCGGGCCGAGATAAGCGCCCCAGCTCCAGCATGCCATATAAATGTCAATCGGCGAACTCAGCGGATTGACACCCACTTCGCCGTAGCCGCGCAGGACGATGGGCTTGACGTAGCAGGAATTCAATTTGTTCAGGCGGACCAGTTCGCAAGCGGTGTTGCTGAATTGGTCGACTGTAAAGGGAAGCTGCATGCGGTAAATTTTCGCGGAGTTGATGAGCCGCTGCATGTGCTCGCGGAGGCGGAAGATCGCGGGGCCCTGCTTCGTTTCATAGCAGCGGATGCCTTCGAAGACCGCGGAGCCGTAACTCACCACGTGCGAAAGGACGTGAAGTTTAGCGTCGTCCCAATTGATCCACTTTCCGTTGTGCCAGATTTTCTCGGTCGCCTGAATCGGCATAGATGCTCCCTATTCGAATCGCCAGCCGCGATGGTACAGCGCGAAATCGCAGAATACGGTACGCGCGGGCGAGCGTCAATGCGCCCTGTATGCCAGAAGAGGGTTCGCCGGAACCAAATTGGCGCGTACCGTTGTTACTTTGGGGCGAGATCGGGCGATCTTTCGCCGGTCGCGGGCTTTCCGGGAACGCCAACTGCGCCGATCCTGGGCTTAGATATCGGCGAAGTCATTGAAACGAAAGCGGACTTGGCTTCAAGGAGGATGCGATCCGTCCTGTTCTCCACGACACCCAGAAGTAGAAATGGGATCGCCGTGGCCGCGACCAGCAGTTTTGCCCGCCGGGGAATCCTGGCTTCGGGCTCCCAGCGGAAGAGTTGGGCGGACAGAAAAAACGCGAGGCCGGCCCAGACGGCAAGGGAAAGGATTTCCGCATAGCGGCTCCAGACCGTGGCGGAGTTCACGATGGTCTGTTGAAGACCATTGACGAGGTAGGTGGCTGGAAGAAACAGTCCAAAGCGCTGCACGATGCGCGGCAAAAAGGCCAGAGGGAGCGTGGCGCCAGAGAGAAAGATCAGAGGGAGCCAGAGGAGCTGGTTCAGCACCTGGGTCTCTTGCATCGTATTGGTCACGCTGGCCACGACCAATCCGAGCGAGCTAAACGAAATGATGCCGACGGAGATGAGCAAGAAAAGAGAAATGGGATTGCCAATACTCGGGACATGAAAAACGGCACGGGCCAGGAACAATTCGACCAGCACCATGGGGACGGTGAGGATGAAATTGGCGACCACGCTTGACGCGAGCATGTCGCTGGCCGTCACTGGGGTGACGTGGAAGCGGCGCAAGATTCCTTGTTCCCGGAACGCGACGAGAGCGGCGCTAAGTCCCCAGAAACTGCCCATCACATTAAACGCGAGGACGGGGCCGAGATAAAACGCCGCCACTTGCGGAGCGCCCTTGGCAATTACTCCCAACCACAGGAAGAAAAAAGCGAAAGGCATTACGATGATAAAGAAGAAAAACATTTTATTCCGCATAGCCAAGCGGATGCGCATGCGCGTGAGTGCGACAAAGTTTTTCAATCGCGCAGCCTCCTTCCCGTCATTTCGATGAAGACGTCTTCGAGGGAAGGAGTGGCGATTTCGAGGCTGACAAGCTCGTTGCCTTCGGCTTCCAGATGTTTGACAAGCGAGACGATGGCTTGCGGTGGGCGCATGGAGTGAAGCACATAGGCGCCGTCCACCTCGCGCGCATCGGTGATTCCCTCAAGGTTCTTCAGCGTGCCGTTCGATTCCGGCTTCGAGAGGCGCACCTCAATGCGCGTGGTGCCGCCGGAATGCGCTTTCAGTTCACGAGGCGTGCCCAGAGCCATGACCTTGCCGTGATCAACGATGGCGACGCGGTCGCAGAGGCGCTCGGCTTCTTCAATGTAATGAGTGGTCATCAAGATGGTTTTTTTTTCGCGGCGCAATTCCTCGATGATGTCGTAAATCTCGCGGCGCACTTGCGGATCGAGGCCCGCGGTAGGCTCATCGAAAAACAAAACTTTGGGGTCGTTGACGAGCGCCATGGCGAGGGCCAGACGTTGCTTCTGGCCGCCCGAAAGCTGGCTGTAAAACGCATTGCGCTTTTCTTCGAGGCCGAAGCGCTTGAGCAGTTCGTCTGGCTTGCGGCCGCGCTTGTAAAAGCTGGCGAAAAGCCGCAGAGCCTCCATCACGCGAATCTTCTCAGGAAGGGAGGTGGACTGAAGAGCGGCGCCGATTTCGTGTTTCAACGCCGCGGAATCGCGCTGAGGATTGAGGCCGCAGACGGAAACTCGCCCGCTGTCAAGATTGCGCAAACCTTCGAGAATTTCGACGGTGGTGGTCTTGCCGGCACCGTTCGGCCCGAGCAGGCCGAAAACCTCACCTTCTTCCACCGCAAAACTGACGCCGCGTACGGCTTCGACGTCGCCGTACCGTTTGACAAGATCTTCGACTTGAAGAATGGAATTGGCCATGTTCGTCGCCCCACCAGACAGGGGCGCCCTGGGCAAAGAGCGTATAGCATACCGCAGAACAGCAGCTGGCTTGAAACGTGAGAACAGACCGCCTGCAGCTTCACTTCTGAATACGCTTTTTGAGAGCGCCGTGTTTCAGGATGGATTTCTTTGGCGGTTTCCAGAGGTGGCGTCTCAGGTCCACGCGAGACTCAACGATTGCGACGCCCTCGCTTTCGAGGAGTTTTTTCTGCAGTGAAGCGTAGGGCTCGCGGATGAGGATTTTGCCGCGCTCACCGATAACGCGGTGCCAGGGAATGCCTTTGCCGGAAGGAGTCGCGGCCATGGCGCGTCCTGCACTGCGCGCGCCGCCCGGGAGGCGCAAGGCTTTCGCTAGCGCCCCATAAGTTAGAACCCGGCCGCGAGGAATTTGTTTCACGAAGCGAAAAACAGGATCCCAAGACATTTCAATCAAGCTCCAAGGAGAAAAGCGTAGAGACTCGTGCGACATCCTAGGTGTCCCATGCCGGAAGAACAAGAGAAAAATGGCGCGGCCGGGTTTAATCCTATAGCTTGGTGCTGCCGATCATTCAAGAAGCGGCAGGAAACATCGAGCATCTAATCAGGCAGCGCGCGACAAGGTGGAGCGGCGCGATGAAACGAAGATGCGAAAGTTCGATGAAACGCAGCAAAAAAAGTGATGATGATCTGCGCCGCGTTTCCACTACGTTGGAAGCGTTACTGATTGGATGCAACTTTTCGCGAAAAGATGTGTCTAATCTTGTAGAGTGTAGTGGAAGAGAATTACACTACGCCGACTGATGGAAGTTTAAGGTGATGCCGTGGCTTTTGTCCGCCGCAAAGGAAATTCGTTCTATCTGGTGCACAACGTGCGCCGCGGCGGAAAGGTGCGCCAGCTCCATCTGGCACGTCTCGGAGCCCGCGCGCGAATTACCGATGATCTGGTGCGGGAAGTTTCCAAAAAGCATCCCTTCGTGGAGCTAAACTGGAAAGCACTGCGCAATCAATTGAACGGTCAAGTGGACCTGGCGAATCCCAACTCTCCCGCGGTCCAAAAACTTGTTTCCTCCCTTCGAGCCCTCAATCTCGAACTGGCGGACGTCTTTCCGCCGCTCCTCCGAATTTCTGAATCACCCGTGGTGGCACGGGAGTTGCTTGTGCAATTGCGGCTCCTGCAGTCAACCGTTCAGGTCAAGCTCGACCAGTTTGGCCGCGGACGCGGGCGATTCAGCAGTGCGAACCCGTCCCCGCGGGTTCGTTAGGAGGCGGTCATGAGCGATTACATCCTTAATCTCGATCCCAGCAAGCGCAGTACGGATACGATCGATTTCCAGACCGCCCTGGGGGGGAAAATCGTCGGACAGAAAGAGGGTGTCCAGGCGCTGGTGGACTTGTACCAGGTCTTTCGCGCCGGGTTGAATTCGCCAGGCCGCCCGGTAGGGAATTTACTGTTTCTTGGGCCGACAGGCTCGGGGAAGACGCGCATCGTGGAAGCGGCTGCGGAGATTCTCTTTGGCGACCCCCGCGCCGTGATTAAGGTTGATTGTGCGGAATTTCAACACTCTCATGAAATTGCCAAGCTGATTGGCTCGCCCCCAGGATACCTGGGGCATCGCGAGACGCATCCGCTGATTACTCAGGAATCGCTGGCGGCCAGCCATAGCGACAAACTGAAGCTGAGTTTCCTGCTTTTCGATGAGATCGAAAAGGCCAGCGATGCACTGTGGCAGTTGCTGTTGGGAATGCTGGACAAAGCCACACTGACGCTGGGCGACAACCGAAAGGTGGATTTGTCGAGTACCGTAATCTTTCTGACGTCCAACCTGGGCGGCGGCGAGATTGCCGAGCTCATGGAAGGTGGCATGGGTTTCATTCAGCCGACCGACAAACCGATCGCGGGACTGGACGAGAAGGTGGAGCGCACGGCCGTGGAAGCGGCGCGGCGCAAATTCTCGCCGGAATTCATGAACCGCCTCGACAAGGTCGTTGTATTCCACCCGTTGAAGCGCGAGCAGCTGCAAGAAGTGCTCGATATCGAATTGGGTGAGGTGCAGCAGCGGGTGCTGGACACCGCCAAAGGGCAGTTTCTCTTTCGCGTGACCGAGGCTGGGCGCCACTTCCTTCTGCAGGAAGGTACCGACCAGCGTTACGGCGCACGCCACCTGAAGCGGGCTATCGAGCGGCATGTTGTTTATCCACTCGCAAACCTGCTGGCCACGGATCAGGTCAGTTTGGGCGACTTGGTGCGAATCGATTGGGACGAGAGTCACAAGCAGCTCACGTTCGTGCGGGAGGGCGAAGGCGCACTGGTGCAAGCTGCCGCGCAGGGAGCCGGCAGCAAAGCTTCCTCTGTCGAGGCGAAGGATGGGAAGTCCGTTGAGACGCCGATGGAAACCACAGCAGAAGACAGGAAATCGCGGGCGGCACAGCCCGGCGGTGGCCCCGCAGCGGCACCCCAAGGGCGCAAGAAACAGGACCGCTCAAATTCTTAAAGCAACGCTTTAACTTTAGTTCGGGCGCCCCTTTTTGTCGTTGGACAACTGACACAAACTGTTTCAACGCTCTCATTTTGCACTTAGATGAAACAGCGTCTCACTATTTGAGACAGTTTCCAGGACTGCAAACCCCGTATGTTGTTGAGTTTACGTTGTTTTTTGACCACCTTAGCTGTGGAAAAGATTGGCATTCCCCATGCAACATCTCATGCAGGCGCGAGTTTGAGACGCGCAACGCGTTTGAGGGAGCTAGACGCGGAGAAGGGTTGATGAAATGAAAGCTGCCGTCCGCCATCAACTGGATCCAACCATCCGAAGTAACGACACGTGTGATTTTCACTCGTCTTTGCGGGCAAAGATCGTGGGGCAGGAAGAGGGCGTGCAATCCCTCGTGGATATGTTTCAGGTTTTTTGCGCCGGGCTGAACTCGCCTGGCCGCCCGGTGGGAAACCTGCTGTTCCTGGGCCCGACCGGATCCGGAAAGACGCGCATCGTCGAAGCGGCTGCGGAAATCCTGTTTGGAGATGCTCGCGCGGTGATTAAGGTCGATTGCGCGGAATTCCAGCACTCACACGAAATTGCAAAACTGATTGGGTCACCTCCAGGCTATTTGGGCCACCGGGAAACCCATCCGTTAATCACTCAGGAAGCGCTGGCGGCTAGCCACACCGAAAAGCTGAAGCTTAGCTTCCTGCTCTTCGACGAAATCGAAAAAGCGAGCGATGCCTTGTGGCAATTGCTCCTTGGGATGCTAGACAAAGCCACGCTTACGTTGGGCGACAACCGGCGCGTGGATCTTTCCCAGACTGTGATTTTCCTGACCTCGAACCTCGGCGGAGGAGAAATTACGGAACTCATGCAAGGCGGCATGGGTTTTGTTCGGCCAACCGAGAAGCCTGCTGCTGGCTTCGATGAAAAGATCGAACGTACAGCTGTGGAAGCGGCCCGCCGCAAGTTTTCACCGGAATTCATGAATCGCCTCGACAAAGTGGTGGTGTTTCATCCGCTGAGGCGCGAACAGCTCGAGCGGGTGCTCGAAATCGAGTTGGGCCAGGTCCAACAGCGGGTTCTGGAGACTGCCAAGGGGCAGTTCCTGTTCCGCGTGACCGATCCGGGCCGGGACTTCCTCTTGAAGGAAGGCACGGACCAGCGCTACGGCGCCCGGCACCTCAAGCGCGCCATCGAGCGCCACGTGGTCTATCCACTGGCAAACCTGCTGGCGACCGAACAGGTTCACTTGGGTGACCTCGTTTGCATCGATTGGAATAAAGAGCAAGACCGTCTGACCTTCGTCCGCGAAGGTGAAAACCTGGCGATCCCGACGCGCAAGTCGGAACCGGTTGTTCCTGCGCGCACCGTTCCCGCGAAAAGCGGAAAGTCCGCGGATGCGCCCGGCGTGACGCTGTCGCCGGAACCTGCGCCGCGCATAGTTCGCTAAGCAATCTTCTCTTTCTAATCAAGCCCGGGTGGACGACCGCCCGGGCTTTTTCTTTGTTGCCCGCCGAGTGCTAAAGTAACCTTTGACGGAAGAATGCCATCCTTCTTCACAGGTCCTTTCGGAGGTTGACGTGAGCATCCGTGAGTCGCAATGGGAAACTCTCAGTGGGAAGGCTAGGCAACGAGTGCGGGTGCCCAAAGCACGTCACACAGTGGCGACAGTGTTCTTCCTTGGCCTGTCGTTGCTTTTGATTCCAGGCGTGTCGGCGCAAAGAACTTCGCTCAAACCGGGCTGGAATAAGTTTTCTCCACAAGATGACATTACCCTCGGCAAGCGGGCCGCCACGGATGCGGAAAAGCAGTTGCCGCTTTGCAACGCCCCGAAAGTCGATGCTTACCTGACACAACTGGGGACGCGTCTGGCGCAAAAGCTACCCACAGGCGGCGTGCAATATCCCTTCGAATTTCATTGTTTGAACGATAAAGCCATTAATGCTTTTGCGTTGCCCGGAGGATATGTATTCGTAAACCGTGGCGCGATCGAAGCTTCAGACAATGAGGCCCAACTCGCTGGAGTGATGGCCCATGAATTGTCGCACGTCGCTCTGCGCCATGGCACCAACCAGGCCACCAAAGCGATGCTGGCGGAGACCGGGCTGGGAATCTTCGGCGCAGTTTTCGGAGACAGCACTGGGGGTGCGCTCCTGACGACGCTGGGCAATTTCACGGCGGGCGGTGTGCTGCTGCGCTATTCACGAACGGCCGAATCGCAAGCCGACGTCATGGGCACCCAGGTTCTCTACGATACGGGATACGACCCCCGAGCCATGGCGCAATTTTTCGAAAAGCTCGAAGCGGAGACCAAGGGAAAGAATCCTCCGGAGTTTTTCTCCGACCACCCGAATCCGGAACACCGCGTCGGGCGCGTCGACGAAGAAGTCGAGAAGCTCGGGGGCGCTCCGGCAAACGCCAAGCGAGACTCCGCTGAATTTGAAGCCATAAAGCGCGAGGTTTTGGCGCTGCCGGTGGTGAAAAAACCAACACCAAGAACAGCTGGTGCCGTCGCTGCCCCAGCGCAGCCATCCCGCAAGTTTGCCGAGTATCAGGGGAATTCGTATGCGCTCAAGTATCCGGACAATTGGAAGAAGTATCCCGACAGTAATGGGGGCGTTTCGTTTGCTCCCGAAGGCGGAGTCTTAGATGACGGCAGCGGCCATAGTGCCCTGGCCTACGGGCTGATCATAGGTGTAGCACAGGCCAAGGGCGACCCCAACGATGGCAGCGCTCTGAATAATGCGACAAGCCAGGTGATTCAGGATCTTCAGAAGTCGAACCCGAGCATGAAAATCACGCGGCAGGGCGAGCACTTGCGGCTGAACGGGCAGCCGGGGCTTTCGACTTATCTGAGCAACGTGTCTCCGGCCGGCGGGCAGGAAACGGATTGGGTCATCACTGTTCTGCGTCCAGAAGGATTGATCTATTTTGTGTGTGTCGCCCCGCAATCCGCCTACGACAATTACGACAAGACGTTCTCCTCGATACTGGACTCGGTGCGGTTCACAAAATAGAAAGAGAAATCAGCTCAGAGACTCCCCGATCCAGTCGGGTAGGCGCCCTCTGCCTTTTACTTGCTCGGCGTCAACTCCGGGGCGTTCTTATCAGCATGATGCCGGCGATAGACGTCGGCAGCGCGTTGCAATGCTTCGCTAATGCTGCCGCATATGTTTTCCGAACCAACGTGGCGTTCGAACTCGGCCTGCTTCATCAATTGCGAGGGTTGCTCGCGTGCTCCGCAGAGAAGCAATGAGCGTCCCGAATCGTGAAGCGTGTCTGCCAGATCACGAATGGCCCCCAGGCCGGTGGCATCAATCGCGGTCATATTCCGCAGACGAAGGATGACGATGGCGGGCAATTTGTCGATGGACTGGAGTATGTCCGCGAATTTGTCGGTCGCGCCAAAAAGGAACGGGCCATGAATGCGGTAAACGATCGCGTAATCAGGGATATCTTTTCCTTGCAAAACATGCACGCGGCTGTCTTCCACGTAATCTTTAGTGACCGGGCTCACGGTGGTGGTTCTCGAGACCTTGCGAATGAAGGTGAGCGCGGCCAGCACCATTCCGACTTCCACCGCAAACGTGAGATCGGTCACCACGGTCAACGTCAGCGTCAGCAGCCACACCGCGATGTCCGCTGAACTAAGTTTTAGAATCTCGGGAATCTCCTCCCAATCTCCCATGTTGTACGCCACGACCATCAAAATGGCGGCCAAAGCAGACAACGGCAGGTTTTTCACCAGCGGCGCAGCAAACAGAACGATCCCCAGCAGCGTAAATGCGTGAATGATTCCCGCAACAGGTGTCTTTGCGCCGGAGCGGACGTTTGTGGCGGTGCGTGCGATCGCTCCCGTGGCGGGGAGCCCGCCGAATAACGGTGAGACGATGTTGGCGATACCCTGGCCAATCAATTCCACGTTGGGATTGTGCTTGTCATTGCTCATGCGGTCGGAGACCACGGCCGACATGAGCGATTCAATAGCGCCGAGCATGGCCACGGTGAAGGCCGCGGACAAGAGCTGCCGAAAGACGTCGTAGTGGAAATGCGGAACAGCCAATCTTGGCAGGCCGCTGGGGATTCCTCCGAAGCGCGTTCCGATGGTTTCGACCGGCAGATGTAGAAGTATGACGGCAGCGGTCGCGCCAAACGTGACCAGGATGGCACTGGGGATTCGCTTTACAAATCGCAGGCAGAAAACCATCAGCGCAATCGAAAGGATGGACACGGCAGTTGCCGGCACCGAGAGCGTGTTCCACGCCTGCCCAAAGGCCATCATGCGGTGAAAGAAATCACCCGGAACGTGATCCATCTTCAAGCCAAAAAAGTCGCGAATTTGTGTGCTGGCGATGAGGATGGCGATGCCGTTGGTGAAGCCGACGACGACTGGGCGCGGAAAGTATTTCACCATGGTGCCCATCCCGGTCACACCCAGCAGGACGAGAAGAACTCCCGCCATCATCGTGCACATGAACAAGCCGTCGATCCCGTGCTTGCCGATGATTCCTGCCACCACCACGACGAATGCGCCCGTGGGGCCGCCGATCTGTGTTTTCGAGCCGCCCAAAGCGGAGATCAGAAAGCCCGTTACGATGGCGCAGTACACACCTGCTTGCGGCGAGACGCCGGATGCGATGGCAAAAGCCATTGCTAGCGGCAGCGCGACGAGTCCCACGGTCACACCGGCGATCAGATCGGAAAGGAATTTGTGGCGGTCGTAGCCGCGCAGCAGGAGTATCGATTTCGGGAGCCAGGCTTCGAGGGCGGATGTCATGCGGCTCTCTGTCCTGAGAATGGAATGTCTACACAGATTCTAACAAGGAGCAAGCTACGCTGCTCGCTCTGCGGGGTAGACGTGTGCTTTGAACGAAATCTTGGCCTGACGACTACCCGTTCGACTTTTGTTCTTTTCGCTCAATCTGCGGCTTCGTTGCGCGGAACGGCCGGTTTCCAGCGCAAAACCGGTTTGCGCGCAGCGCCAACTTCGTCGAGACGGCGGGCGCGCGTGGTGTGTGGCGCGGTCTTCACAATTTCCGGCTTGGTCGCGGCTTCCTCCGCGATGGATTTCATCGCATCGATGAAGAGATCGCACTCTTCCTTAGACTCAGATTCCGTAGGCTCGATCATCATCGCTCCCGTCACAATCAGCGGAAACGCCGTGGTGTACGGATGAAAGCCGTAGTCGATCAGCCGCTTCGCAATGTCCATGGTGCTCACGCCATTTTTCTTTTGGAGCGCGTCGCTGAACACCACCTCGTGCATTGAGGGCAGGGAATAAGGCAGTTCGTAGACACCCTCAAGCTGCTTTCGAATGTAATTCGCATTCAGCACCGCGTCTTCCGTGGCTTGCCGCACTCCTGGGCCATAGGCGAGGATGTACGCCAGCGCGCGAACCAGCACGCCGAAATTCCCCGTGAACGCCTTCACTCTGCCGATCGAATCCGGCCGCACAGGCTCCAGCACCAGCCGCCCGCCTTCTTTCTCCACCAGGATGGGCACCGGCCGGAACGGTTCGAGAATTCTCTTCATCGCCACCGGACCTGCGCCGGGGCCGCCGCCGCCGTGTGGCGTGGAAAACGTTTTGTGCAGATTGAGGTGCATCACGTCGACGCCAAGATCGCCGGGCCGCGCCACGCCCGTCAGCGCGTTCATGTTCGCGCCGTCCATATATAGCAATGCGCCTTTGGCGTGCAGAATCTCCGCGATCTCCGGAATCCGCTGCTCAAAAATTCCCAGCGTCGATGGATTGGTGATCATCAGCGCCGCAACATCTCCGGTCACTTGCTCTCGAAGCTTTTCGACATCGATCTGGCCATGCGATTCGGATTTGATGTTTTCGACTTCGTAGCCCGCGATCACCGCGGTTGCCGGATTCGTCCCGTGCGCAGAGTCCGGAATCAAAACTCTCTTGCGTGGATTCCCCTGCTTTTCCAGAAAAGCGCGGATCAGCAGCAGACCGGTCATTTCTCCGTGCGCTCCCGCGGCGGGCTGGAGCGTGAGCGCATCCATACCGGTAATTTCCAGAAGGCATTGTTCCAGCAGCCGCATGATTTTCAGGCAGCCTTGTGAAAGCTCCTGCGGCTGATAAGGATGCTCGGTGGCGATCCCATCAAGACGGGCTACGAATTCATTGACGCGCGGGTTGTACTTCATTGTGCAGGAGCCCAGCGGATACATACCGAGGTCGATGGCGTAGTTCCACGTCGAAAGGCGCGTGAAGTGCCGGAGTACTTCGATCTCGCTCACTTCGGGAAACCCTTCGATGCCCGCGCGGCGATGATTCGCGCCGAGAGCTTTGGCGGGATCGACCGTAGGCACATCGAGCGGTGGCAATTCGAACGCGCGCTTTCCGGGCGACGACTTTTCAAAGATCAACCCTTCACTCTGGTTGGTGTGTCGCGATGCTTTTTTGATTTTTGTGTTCATTTCGCTGTTCTGGTTTGCAGAGTTGCCATAGAGGGCCCCGGCAAAGAATTTGTTTCTTTAAATCGGCCGCTGCAACGCGTTCTTCAACGCCCCCGCAAATCGTTCAATTTCCGCGCGGGTTGTCGTTTCGGTGACGCACACTAGCGCGCGCTTCGTCAAATCCGGATAAGCGGTGCCCAGCGCGAGCGGCCCGATGATTTTTTCGCGCAAGAGCTGGCCATTGAGTATCTTCACCGAGCGTGGCATCTCGACCGTGAATTCGTTGAAAAACGGCGCGTCAAACGTGCGCCGGACGCCGGGAATCTTCAGCAACTCTGAAAGCGCGAACTGCGCCTTCGAGAAGTTTTGCTCTGCCATCTCGCGTAAGCCTTCTTTGCCGAGCAGCGTCAGGTGCACCGTGGCGGCGAGCGCGCAGAGCGCCTGATTGGTGCAAATGTTCGAAGTAGCCTTCTCGCGGCGAATGTGCTGCTCGCGTGTCGCAAGCGTGAGCACAAACCCGCGCTGGCCCTCGGAATCCGTGGTTTGTCCCGCAAGCCGGCCAGGCATTTGCCGCACGAACTTGTCCCGCGAAGCAATCACGCCAGCGAACGGCCCGCCATAACTCGGCGGCAGCCCGAAACTCTGACCTTCCATCGCCACGATGTCCGCTTCCGCAGGCGGCTTGAGGAGGCCAAGGGAAACACCTTCTGCAATCGAGACTACAAACATCGCACCGGCCGCGTGTGCAAGATCAGCGAGCGGCGCATACCATTCGATCGCGCCGAAAAAGTTCGGCGACTGCACAACTACCGCGGCAACGTCATCTTTCAATGCAACTTGCAGCGCTTTCCCATCGACCGTGCCGCTTGCCGTGAAAGGAATCTCTTCCACGCGCAAGCCTGAATTCTTCGCGTAGGTCTTCAGCACCTCGCGGTACTCCGGATGCACGGAGCGTGCCACCAGCACGCGCTGGCGGCCGGTCACGCGCTCCGCCATCAACACAGCCTCGGTCGTCGCCGTCGATCCGTCATACATCGAGGCGTTCGCCACTTCCTGTCCTGTGAGCTGGCACATCAGCGTTTGAAACTCGAAGATCGCTTGCAAGGTGCCCTGCGTGATTTCCGCCTGATAGGGTGTGTAGGAGGTGAGGAACTCTCCACGCTGGATGATCGCGTCCGTCACCACGGAACGCAAATGATTGTAGACGCCCGCTCCAAGGAAATTCGCGTACCCAATCGAATTTTCAGCGGCGCGCTCTTTAAAATATTGAATGACCTCGGCTTCCGAATACGGTCCGGGAATCTTCAACGCTTCGCGCAGGCGGAAGCGTTCGGGAATACTGGAAAAGAGTTCATCGATGGATTTTGCGCCAATAGCGGCGAGCATCTCCCGCCGCTCGACTGGGCTCTTCGGAAGGTAGCGCATCAGGCCGAGGCTTCCTGACCCTTGGCCGCGATGTACGCTTCGTAGGCAGGCGCGTCCATCAGACCGCTGAGTTCAGTGGCATTCGTCAAGCGTACCTTGATCAGCCACGCCGCGCCGTGTGGATCGGTATTGATTTTCTCGGGCGTATTCTGAAGCTCGCCGTTGGCTTCGATCACTTCGCCGGCAGCCGGCGCATAAATCTCGCTGACAGCCTTGACCGACTCCACCGTGCCAAAAGTCTTTCCGGTTTCGATTTTCGCTCCGGGCTTGGGCAACTCGACGAAAACCACGTCGCCAAGTTCGTGTTGCGCGTAGTCGGTGATTCCGATCGTCGCGAGTCCGCCCTCGACATGGATCCATTCATGTTCTTTCGTGTAACGGTAAGTCTTGGGATACGCCATCTCAGACTCTCCTATGAACTCTCCAAATGCTTTCCCCGATAAGCCCGTCATTCAACGGAACGGCCCATGATGCTCACTGCTTGGGCGAAGCCGCTGCTTCTTCAAGAGCTTTTTTTAGATCGGGATGTTCGTCGAGCACTTCGGCCATGGCTTCGCGGCCAAGCTTTTCGCCCAACTTCATCGATTCAGTCTGCATTTCAACGACGGTTTGCGGCAGAACGGACAAGGCTTTCTGCCCTAGAGGAGTTTGGTAGAATCGTGTCAACCCCTCGATTTCTTCTTTGCTGAAATATTTGGCGTAAATCGGAACCGTCAGGTTCAGCAATTGCTCCACCCGCAGCTTGGATTGAAATTTCTCGAAGAACAAGTCTGTTAGCTTTTCGCGATAATCGCCGGCGGGCAAGGATGACATCAGCATGGGCTTCATATTGCTGCTCATTCCCGCGAGCACCTGTTGCATCATTTTCGACGTTCCCATGACTTCAAACATTTTTCGGATTGCCGCCTCCTTTGCCGGATCGATAGTTGGTGCGGAGTTCCCGGAAGCTGCTTGTGCCGGTGCCGCGGCAACTTGGGCCGGCGCAGGCCTCGCGGGTTTCTGGTCTTGCGCCCGAGCGGTAGTGCCGCGTGCGGCCATAGTGAACGGAGCGATCCAGCACAACAGAAAAGCAGCTAGGGTTTTCACGGATGCTCCTTTAATTCGTCTCAGGCTATTTTCGCTACGTCTGATGCGGATGCCTTCTTCGGCCGCCTATAAAATGGCGTCGCCACCACTTGCGCCTTGCACTTCTGCCCCCGAATTTCCACGTACAAAATCGTGCCGATGGCAGAAAACGACAGCGGCACATAGGCTAGCGCAATGTTTTTTCCTAGCGTTGGTGAAGGCGAACCGCTTGTCACTACGCCGATGGCCTCCCCCGCTTCGTTGCAGCAGGGGTACTCGTCGCGTGCGATGCCGCGGTCGGTCATCTCGATGCCCACCAGCGTGCGCCGCAGTCCCGCGGCTTTCGCTTGCTCCAGCGCCGCGCGCCCCACGAAACCGCCCTTTTCCATTTTGCAGTAGCGGTCCAGCCCGGCTTCCCACACGTTGATCTTGTCGCTGATCTCGTGCCCGTACAGCGCCATCTTCGATTCCAGCCGCAGCGTGTTCCGGCATCCCAGGCC
>Ga0209236_1000851_pt1 | contig 18138 bp, 17 predicted proteins | sample GraSoi013_1_40cm_FD_185819 | JGI IMG/M metagenome (GOLD analysis project Ga0209236, IMG submission 185819) | Grasslands soil microbial communities from the Angelo Coastal Reserve, California, USA - Sample 09_27_2013_1_40cm (SPAdes) (version 2) | ecosystem: Environmental > Terrestrial > Soil >... | reverse complement strand
GTGCCGGACTGGGTGAAGAACTCACGAAGTCCGTCGCTGGTCGTGTTGAAGCTGAGGCCGCCGACGAAGAGTTTCTGCGCCATGGAAGTCACCTGCAGGACTTTCCGCTTTTGCGTGCGCGTCTCAGGAGCGCGGAAGCAACTGCGAGACGGCGTCTGGTGAGGGGGGCTCGAAGGTGAGCCGGTGTCCGGACCAGACAGGCAGAGTATACGCCAGGCGTAGAGCCGCGGTGTCAAGCGCGAGCTCCGTACGTTCACGGATGGCCCGGACGATCGGCCACCCGTTCAGGACTATCGGACACGCAATCTACGGGTACAGGCGCCACGCGTCTGCCGGTTGTCGCGCTCGGCGCTCGCTGCGGTTGCCGGACACGAGGTGCACCTGCCGGGCGACCTCGAGGTGCTCCCGGACGTCGAGGGCCATCAGGTCGCCTGCCGTATGCGGGCCGCATTCGGTGACGCGATTTTTCTCGTCGCGCTGACGGGCTACGGCGGCGCGGAGAATCTTCGAAGTCAAAGGCGGCGGGGTTCGACGCTCACGTCCTGAAGCCGGCGACGGTGGAGGAGCTCACCGGTCTCCTCGCCCGGCGGAGCCGCCCGGGCTCGGACTACCGGTAGCCGCGCTGGCCGGGGACCGGGGAGCGACGGGGGCGAAGCTCCTGCTTCAACGCGAGCTGCCACGTGGCGTCCACGGCGCCCGAGCGCTCGACGGTGATGGTGCGGCTCGTCGACTCCTCGGTGCCTTGCAGCCTCGGATGCCAGACGCGGACGGCATAGCGTCCGGGCGGCAGGTTTTCGAGCCGGGCCTTGCCGTCGGTGCCCGTCTTTCCGAAGTACGGCGTCTCGGCGACGTAGATGTGGGCGATCATCCAGTCGTGGATGTTGCAGCCGATGGTCACGACGCCTTTCCGATCGAACACGACCGGCGTCGCCGGCGTTCCCGCGTAGAGGGGCAACTCGAAGGTCTTGGCCGGCGAGAACGAATACACGTGGTGACGGATGTTGTCCTTGTTGGGGAAGTTGACCTGGGAGCCGACGACGATGGGCTTCACGTAGGGGACGAACTCCTTGTCGACCTGGTCCACCACCTCGCGACCGGCTCTGACCGGTGCCGTCGCCGTCTGGCCCTCGGGAACGGCCACCACCACGGCGTCCTCGACCGGGTGATTGGCCGGATCGGTCACGAGGGCGTGGATCTCCCCCGCTTCGGCGACGCGCGCCGGACCGGCCACTGCGCACACCGTCGCCATCGCGGCCACCAGTCCAACGACGAGTCTCGTCATGGGCTCCTCAGTAGCGGTAGAGGAAGCCCACGCGGATGATGTTGTCGTGATACGTGATGTCGCCGCGGGCGTCGCCGATCACGTGGCTGTATTCGACGTTCGCCGACGAATGTTCACCGATCGCGACGCTCAGTCCCACGATGAGCGTGTGGACGAAGGCGTCGATCCGGTAGGCGAAGAAGCCCTTCCCGAAGGCCGGGTCGGCCGACACCGCAGTCGACGCGAGGTAGATGGGAAGATTCTGCTGGGTCGTCGAAGCGACTTCTCCGATGCGGAGTGAATAGCCGCCGAGGAATGAGATCCGCTCGTTGAACAGGAAATTGCCCCGCAGCGCGAGGGTGTGGCCCGACAGGTCGAAGACGTCACCAGGGATCCCGGGCGCCACCGGGAAGTCGTGGTCGGCCAGGCGGCGGTCGTAGATGTATTCGGCGCTGAAGTCCCACCGCTCGCCGAATCGCTTCCCGGCCCCCACGCCCAGACGGTAGATCCAGCTATCGCGAAGGTCGTTGTCGTACTGCTGGCGCGCGATCGAGCCCCAGGCGCGTGCCCACGGCGCTTCCGCACCCAGGCCGAACTTCCTCCGCAGCGTCGCGGTCAGCCCGAGCGCGACGTTGTCCAATCCGGTGTAGCGCTCGTAGAGTTTGCCGCTGACGTCCCCGGTGAGGGAGAACACGGTGCTGGTGTCGAGCTGGAAGGCCGGCCCAGCGGACAGCGACGTGCTGAGCGCCGAATCGCTGTTGATGTCCCGCTTGAATTTGCCGAGGCCGACGTTGTCTTCCCAGATCGCGTTGGCGTCGGCATCGAGGATCCAAAAAGCGCCCGCCACGTCGGCTCGACCCACGAGGCACGCGGCGACCACGAGGGTGACCAGAATCTTCACGGTACTTGGTCGCCCACCCCACTACCATACCTATCATGGCCATGGTTGGATCACGAAAGCATTAGGGCGTGGCCTTTCGGTCGTTTCAAACTCGTATCGTCGTTTCGTTCCTGATCCTGATCACCCTGGTTCAGGTGGGGACGGTGATCGCGGTCTATTCCGCGATTCAGCGCAGCGCCCGCACCCACGTCAAGGGAGAGCTGGTCACGGCCGCCAAGGTCGTCACCCGCCTGCTCGACGCCCGGAACCAGCGCCTGGTCGAAGCTGCCCGGATCTTGTTGTCGGCCGACTTCGCCTTCAAGCAGGTCGTGGCGCTCGGGGACCGCAACACGCTGCTGTCCGCCATGGACAATCATCGGACCCGCATGGGCGCCGACCTCATGATGGTCGTGTCCCTCGACGGGAGCCGGGTGATCGACACCCTGCATCGCGACGGGGCGGCGGGAGGAGGGCGGCTGGTCGGGGTGACGAGGCTCGTCGACGCGGCCCGCCAGGCCGGGGAGACGGCCGATTTCATGATCGTGGACAACCATCCCTACCAGGTCGTGATCGTGCCGCTGCTCGCTCCGGTGCCGATCGCGTGGATCGGCATGGGATTCCAGATCGACGGAGCTCTCGCTCAGGAGCTCGCCAAGACCACCTCGGCCCAGGTGTCGTTCGTGCGGGCTCAGGACGACCGCCGCTGGGCCGGCATCGCGTCGACGCTGTCGCCGGCGGCCCAGCAGTCGTTGCTCGACACGCTGTCCAGGGACGCGGCCGGCGGCCGCCCGCGGGTCGCGTTCGAGCTGTCCGACAGCGATTTCGAGACGCTCGTGGTGCCGCTGCCATCGTCCATCGGCGCCGGCATCCACGTGGCGCTGCAGCGGTCACTCGCCGACGCGATGGCGCCGTACCAGCGCCTGCGCACGATCCTGCTCGGTCTGTTCGTGGTGACCGCCTGTGTCTCGATCGTGGGCGGCGCCTGGATCGCCCGCGGTGTCAGCCGGCCGGTCCGGCAGCTCGCCGACGCCGCCCGGCAGATCGAGGCCGGGGCCTACCAGGGCGTCGCGCTCAATCAGCAGGACGAGCTGGGCGCTCTCGCTGCGACGTTCAACCGGATGACGAGCGCGGTGGCCGAGCGCGAGGAACGGCTGCGGGAGAGCGAGGAGCGATTCCGCGCGATGACCGAGTCCGCGGTCGACGCCGTGGTCACCGCCGGGAGCAACGGAACGATCGTGTCGTGGAACCGGGGCGCGCAGACGATCTTCGGGTACGGTCCGCACGAGGTACTGGGGACGACCCTCGATCGATTGATCCCCGAGCGCTACCGCCAGGCGCCGCCCGGAGGGCTCGTGGCGATGGCGTCGACTGATGCGGGAAACGTGACGCCGGGGCCGATCGAGTTCCACGGCGTCCGAAAGGACGGACGCGAGTTCCCGATCGAGCTTTCGCTGGCGACGTGGAAGACCCGGCACGGAACGTTCCTGACCGCGATCATCCGCGACGTGACCGAGCGCACCCAGCTCGAGGCGCAGTTCCGTCAGGCGCAGAAGATGGAGAGCATCGGGCGGCTGGCCGGAGGGGTGGCCCACGACTTCAACAACCTGCTCACCGTCATCGGCGGCCAGACCGAGCTCGTGCGGATGCGCTTGCCTGCAGACGACCCGCTGCGCGAGCGGGTCGGCGTGGTCCAGGACGCGGCGGCGCGGGCCGCCGACCTCACCAAGCAGTTGCTGGCCTTCAGTCGCAAGCAGGTCCTCGAGCCCAAGATCCTCGACCTCAACACGGTGGTGGAGGGCGTGGCGCCGATGCTCCGGCGCCTCATCGGCGAGGACATCGAGCTGCTCACCCGGTTGGGGCCGGGGCTGGGACACGTGGAGGCCGATCCGGGCCAGATCACCCAGATCATCGTGAACCTGGCGGTGAACGCCCGCGACGCCATGCCCGGCGGAGGGCGGCTCACGATCGAGACGGACAACGTCGATCTCGACGAGACGTACGCCGATCGGCGTGCTCCTGATGTCCGGCCCGGGCCCTTCGTCATGCTGGCCGTCGGCGACACCGGAGTCGGAATGGACGAGGAGACCCAGTCCCACGTCTTCGAGCCGTTCTTCACCACCAAGGAATCGGGCAAGGGCACCGGCCTCGGCCTCGCCACCGTCTACGGCATCGTGAAGCAGAGCAATGGCCATGTCGGGGTGTACAGCGAGCCGGGGAAGGGGACGACGTTCAAGATCTATCTCCCGCGAGTGGCGCAGCCGGCCGACGCCCTGGCGCCGGATGCGCGAGTGATGCCCGGCGGAGGGTCCGAGACGATTCTGCTCGTGGAGGACGACGACCGCGTTCGCGCTCTCGCCTGCGAGGTGCTTGGCGAGCACGGCTACACGGTGCTCGAGGCCCGGCATGGCTCCGACGCGCTGGACATCTCACAGCGCTATCACGGTGCGATCCAGCTCCTCCTGACCGACGTGGTCATGCCCGGCATGGGCGGGCGGGAGCTGGCCAGCCGGCTTCGGCGCGACCGGCCGCAGATGAAGATCCTCTACATGTCCGGCTACACGGCCGACACGATCGCTCACCACGGCGTGCTGGACGAGGGCGAGGCGTTTCTGTCGAAGCCCGTGCTGCCCAGGATGCTCGCGTCGAAGGTGCGGGAGACGATCGATGGACCCCGTGGGGGCACGCTGTCGTGAGCGTTCGCGCACTCGTGGCCGTGGGCCTCGTGCTTGGCCTCGGTCTGGCGGCTCCGGCGCCTGGCGACGAGATCGAGCTGGGGTCGATCCGCATCGAGACGCCCGAGGGTGATCTCCGCGGCCGCGAGTTCCACCGCGGCATCATGGCCGGACTGCTGGTCATGCGGGACAAGAGCCCGTACCTGGCCCAGCTCCTCCGGGCCGCGCAAGATGCGCCGTTTCCGATCGTCCTGCATCCGCTCATGGAGGATCGCGCGATGTCCCTGCACAACGATCCCTATCGTCCCTACGCCCGGGTGGGCGGCTCGCGCGTCCTCGGGCGCGACGGCACGATCGGCTATCCGGCTGCGGTGTACCTGACGCTCGCCAACGTGAATCCCTACTGGTCGGAGTCCAAGCGGGGGATGCTGGCGCACGAGCTCGTCCACGCGGTCGACCTCGTGTACGGCCGCTCGCACCCCGAGCGCCTCGTCCGGGAGCGGCGCGCCTCGTTCATGGAGAACGTCTGGCGTGACGTGCACGGCTGGAGGCTCACCGAGCAGTACTTCGACGGCAAGCTGCCCGCGTTCGAGACGCTCGAGTATCAGCGCGCCAAGAGCCGCGGCGCGATCGCTCGGTGCGTCCAGATGCTCCTCAGCACCAGCGCGTTCGACTGTCCCTGACGCTGTCGCCGACGCGTCTCACGCGCTCTTGAATTCGCTCCACGCCTGCACCCAGTCGTTCAGGTTCTCGGGCAGCTCCTGGATGAAGAGCTTGCTGACGAGCTCGCCGGACGCTCGTAGATGCCGGAGGGAGTATCAAGCTGCTCGATGCGGCCGTGGTTCATCACGGCGATCCGATCCGACATGGTGAGCGCCTCCTCCTGATCGTGGGTGACGTACACGAACGTCACGCCGACCTCGCGGTGGATGCGCTTCAACTCCTGTTGCATGCGCCGGCGCACCTTCAGATCGAGCGCGCCGAGCGGCTCGTCCAGCAGCAGCACCGTCGGCTCATTGATGAGGGCGCGCGCGAGCGCGACGCGCTGCTGCTGGCCGCCGGAGAGCTGGTGCGGAAACCGCCGGCCGACGCCGGGCAGCTCGACCAGGGCCAGCATCCGATCCACGCGCTCGGCGATCTGCGCCGGCGGCCGCCGCTTCATGAGCAGCCCGAACGCGACGTTGTCGAGGACGGTCTTGTGAGGAAAGAGGGCGTAGTGCTGAAAGACAGTGTTGACGTTGCGCCGGTACGGTGGCGTCGCCCCGACCGGCCGACCGTCGAGGAAGATCTCGCCGGAGGTCGGCCGCTCGAAGCCGGCGATCATGCGGAGGCTCGTGGTCTTCCCACAGCCGCTCGGGCCGAGCAGGGAGAGGAACTCGCCGCGCCGGACCTGGAACGTCGCATCGTCCACGGCGCGAACGTCACCGAAGGTCTTCGTGACGTTCCTGAACTCCAGGTCGAAGTCGCTCACAGGTGTCGGTGCGATAGCACGCGCAATTCGCGCCTGTCAAGCGGCGCGTCCCCGCCGTTTCAGGGCATGTACGAGCCGCCGTTGACGTGCACCGTCTGGCCCGTCATGTAGCGCGCTTCGTCACTGGCCAGGAACACCGCCACGCTGGCGATGTCGTCGGGCTCGGCCATCCGACCGAGTGGAAGCGCCCGGGCCATCGCCAGGAGCTCCTCCTCGCTGTGCCCATAGCGCGGCTGGGCCGTGTCGGTGAGCCCCGGTGCGACGGCGTTGACGCGGATGCCGTGAGGCGCGAGCTCGAGGGCCATCGCGCGAGTCATCGCGACCACGCCACCCTTGCTCGCCGTGTAGTGGACACCGCGAGCCGCTCCGCGGATCGCCTGCGAGGCCAGGTTGATGATCACGCCGCGCCGATGACCCGCCACCATCGCCCGAGCCGCGGCCTGCGCGCAGAAGAACGTCCCCTTGAGATTCACGTCGAGGACGAGGTCCCAGTCCTGTTCGCGCATCTCGAGGAACGGGACGCGGGGATAGACGCCGGCGTTGTTGACGAGGACGTCCAGGCCGCCGAGCGTCTGCACCACGCGCCGCACCATCTCCTCGATCTGCGTCAGGCTCGTCACGTCGCCCGCGACGAGCGTCGCGCGCGTGCCCGCCTTTCGTACCTCCGCGGCGACGCTCTCGGCGGCCGCCCGGTCGTCGAGATAGTTGATCCCGACGTCGGCGCCGTCACGAGCAAACGCGATCGCCATGCCGCGACCGATTCCCTGCTGGGCCCCGGTGATCAACGCCACTTTTCCGTCGAGCCGTCCCATCGAAACCTCCCCCTCGGCCATGGTTCGAGGGGAGGTATTGTGCCCGAGCCCGGCGCGGTCAGCTGAACAACTCCTCCCACGACGCCACGCGGCGACCATGCCAGATCGGGCCCTCGCGGACGAAGCGCCATTCCGGGTTGCGCTTGACGTCACGCAGCGCCGCGCACACCTGGTGGAACATCGGCACGTCGGCGTCGCTGCACTCGAAGTAGCTGACGAAGTCGTACTGTCCGGCGGGCGCCGGTTCGGTCAGGCTCTTGTACGTGCGCCGGAGGAGATGAGGGATCCCGGCGGCCGCGGCGAGGGCGTGCCCCTCGCTGGTCATCTGACCGTGGTCGTCGTAGCGCGGCAGGAAGTAGGTGTGCCGCTCCATCCAGTCCTTCCGCCACCAGTCGGCCGTCTTGCTGAGGGGAAAGAGGAACGCATTCGGCATCGCGCCGCCGGGCTGCTGGGTGACCTGGTTCGCATAGGCCCAGTTGTTCATCGCCGCACCCGTGTAGTTCTTCGGCCGCACGACACCACTGAGGACGCGGACACGCGCGGCCGACTCGAGCAGGCGTGAGGCCTCGCCGCAGAACTCGCCGACCGCCTCCTCGCGTTTGGAGGCCACGTGGATCACCCACTCCGCCTGCAAGAGGTCGTCGTCGGTGACGTCGCCCTTGGTGGCGTCACGCCGGCGAAGCAGCGCGATCGAGTCGCGCGAAGGCGGCGTTCCCGGATCGAACTCGTTGCGGAGCTGCAGACGCTCGGCGAGCGTGGAGATCCGGGCTGCCCCCGCGCGCCGGACGTCGCCGTTGCCGGAGCGGCGCACGCACAGATACGCGCCGTGCCCCAGGATCTCGCTGGCCAGGAACTCGTTGCTGATCATCGTCGTCCTCCCTTCGCCCGTTCACGCTAGGCGCCCGTCGTCGATGTGTCCAATGCATAGATCTGATCCGTCTCATCAGCTATCTTCATGCTCGTGGAGATCGACCAGGTCGAGGCGTTCGTGGCGATCGTGCGGCGCGGCGGGTTCACCCGCGCGGCCGCGGCCCTTCATCTCTCGCAACCGGCGGTTAGCCGGCGGCTCGAGCTCCTGGAGCGGGAGATGGGGCAGCCGCTCTTCGACCGCACACGCGGCGGTGCGCGCCTGACCGAGGCCGGCCGCACCTTCCTGCCGCACGCCGAGGCGTTGCTCGCGTCGATGCGCGACGGTCTCGAGGCCGTCCAGGCGCTGAACCGGGCGGATCGCGGGACCGTCACGCTCGCGATGGTGGGAACGCTGGCCAGCACGACGCTGACGGCCCGGCTGAGAACGTTCCGCCACGCGCATCCCCAGGTGCGGCTGGCCCTCCGCACGGCGCTCAGCCGCGAGGTGACCGCGCTGGTGCGCCGCGGTGACGCGGCGCTCGGCTTGCGCTATTTCCCCGATCCCGACCCCGACGTGGTCTCGCTTCCTTTATATAAGGAAGCGCTGGTCACGGTGTGCGCGCCGAACCATCGGCTCGCCCGCGCGCGGCGGCCGAATGCGCGGATGCTGGCCGGGGAGACGTGGGTCGCCTTCGCGGTGCGGCCGGTCGCGGCCGGCGAATCCTACGCGCAGATGCTGACGGAGCGCCTGGCCACGCTGGGCCTCGGCGATGCCGAGATCATCCCGATCGACAGCCTCACCGCGCAGAAGCGGCTGGTCGAGGCCGGCTTCGGCCTGGGACTCATGCCGGCGAGCAGCGTCGAGGAAGAGCTGCGCGTCGGCACGCTCCGCGCGCTGCGCATCGCGGCCATGCACATGGCGGTGCCGGTCGTGCTGGTGCACCGGCGTCGCGCGTACCTGAGCGGAGCCGCGCGAGCACTCATGGCGCTCCTCGCCGCACGGCCGAGCCGCGCGCGCTCGTAAGCCGATGGCCAAGGTGTACGTCGTCACCGCGCCGGAACGGATCCGCGGGATCTACGCGTCGTGGCCGGAGTGTCAGGCCGCGGTCAAGGGCGTGTCGGGCGCCCGCTATCAGGCCGTCGCCAGCCCGGAGCAAGCCGAGGCGATGCTGCGCGGCGAGGGCCGCGAGCTGTCGGCCGGACTCTACGGCTTCGTCGACGGGAACCACCTCGGTGGCGTCGGCGTCGTGCTGGTCGAGCGTCGTGACGGCGAAGAGCCGGTCGTGGTGGACGAGGTGGGCATGACCGTCGTCCAGGTGTTCCTCACCGCCGCGCTCCCGTCGCTGGGCTCGGAGCGCGCGATCCGCACCGCGCTCGCGAGGCTCCGCAACGTCCTCGCCGAGCTGGGCGCGCTGCACCTTCTCCTTCGCATCGCGCCGGAAAATTCCCGACTGACCGTCGTGCACGACTACGAAGGGATCGCCGCCTGGATGGAGGGCCGTTGGCGCACGAAGGATCCGATCGTCGCCGAAGTGGTGGAGGGATGCCGGTCCGTCGTCCGCACGCGGCGGTTGACCGTGAGCTTCCACCATCAACGGGGCCACCAGTCGTCGTGGGCCGGGCGTGACGACTTCGCTCACTTCAACGCGAAGGCCGACGCGCTGGCCACCGAGGCCGCGCTCGAATTCTGATCACACGCGCTCCGCGGCTTGCCGCGGCTTCGCGCTTCGACTACACTCGGCGGCGTTTCGCCGCTCGCCAGGGCCGCCGAGCGACATCTCGGGTCGTGAGGAGGCATCCAATGACAGACAGCTCGACTTCTTCTGCTGACGAAAGCCGCCGCGATTTTCTCCGCACGTCCGTCGTGCTGGGCGGCCTCGGCGCCTCGATCGGCACGCTCACCACGGCGCAGCTCGCGCAAGCCCAGGGGATGCCGCCGGGCGTGGTGCCGGGCACGCGGAACCATTACTACATCCCGGCCACCGACAAGACCGTTCACTGGGGCTACTTCAGCAAGTCGCTGAAGCCGCTGGTCGAGGTCGATAGCGGAGACTTCGTCACCGTCGAGACGCTCACGCATCACGCCAACGACGACGCCGAGCGCATGGTGAAGGGTGATCCCGGCGCCGAGAGCGTCTTTCACTGGGACCGCCAGCGCAAGGGTGTCGATCGTCGCGGCGCCGGTCCGATGCAGCCGACGCTGTTCGGCCGCGGCGCCGGCGAAGGCCTCGGCGTCCACGTGTGCACGGGGCCGGTGGCCATGCGCGGCGCCGAGCCGGGCGACGTCCTCGAGGTGCGCATCATCGACGTGCGCCCGCGGCCCTGCGCCAATCCCGCGTACAAGGGCAAGAGCTTCGGGAGCAACGCCGCCGCCTGGTGGGGCTTCCACTACAAGGAGCTGCTCACCGAGCCGAAGCCGCGCGAGGTCATCACGATCTACGAGGTCGACTCGTCCGGCGAGCAGAACTGGGCGCGAGCCGTGTACAACTACCGCTGGACGCCGCAGACCGATCCTTCCGGCGTCGTGCACAAGATCATCGACTATCCGGGCGTGCCCGTCGATCACGGTACCGTGCAGAAGCGGGACGGCGTGCTCAAGAACGTGCGGATCCCGATCCGCCCTCACTTCGGCGTGATGGGCCTGGCGCCGAGCGAAGCCGACATGGTCGACTCCATTCCACCGAACTACGTCGGCGGCAACATCGACAACTGGCGCATCGGAAAGGGCGCGACGATGTACTACCCGGTGGCCGTGCCCGGCGCGCTCTTCTCGGTCGGCGATCCCCACGCCGCCCAGGGCGACTCCGAGCTGGCGGGCACCGCCATCGAGTGCTCGTTGACCGGCACCTTCCAGCTCAATCTGCGCAAGAAGAACGCGTTGGCCGGGACGGCGCTGGCCGGACTGAACTACCCGTTGCTCGAGACACAGGACGAGTGGGTGCTGCACGGCTTCAGCTACGCGAACTATCTCGCGGAGCTCGGCGCCGACGCCCAGAGCAAGATCTACGAGAAGTCCTCCGTCGATCTCGCGATGCGGGACGCGTTCCGCAAGATGCGCCACTTCCTGATGACGACGCGTGGCCTCAACGAGGACGAGGCCATCTCGCTGATGTCGGTCGCCGTCGATTTCGGAGTCACGCAAGTCGTGGACGGCAACTGGGGCGTGCACGCCGTCATCCGCAAGCACGTCTTCGCCGGCGCCTGACCGTCGGCGGCGACGTCGCCGCGTCGAGGTCTACTGCTGCTGCTGGGCGGCGGCCTCCTGGGCCGCCGTCGTCGGGCGGTCCATGCGCCGCTGGGGGATCTCGGAGAAGACCGGCAGATCGATCTGGCGCGTCTCCTCGCGGAGTGAGGAGGCGCCGGGGCCGGCCGTCACCCGCGTCGTGACCCCGGCGGCGAGGGTCTCCTCGGCGACGCCGCGATAGATGCCCTTGTTCGGGGGCACGTCGTCGTAGTGGCGGCCGTGGCCGACGACGACGTACCGCTCGTCCACCTCCACGTTGTGCGTGGGGTCGAAGGGCACCCAGCCCTCGCTCGGCGCATAGAACTCGATCCAGGCGTGACTCTGGGACGGCTCGCGCGACTTGCTCTCGACGTGGAGATACCCGCTCACGTAGCGGCAGGGAATTCCGCGCAGGCGCAGGAACCCGAGCATGAGATGGGCGAAGTCCTGGCAGACGCCGGCCTGGAGCTTCATGAAATCCTCGGTCGTCGAGTCGTAGCGGGTGACGTCCTTCCGGTACTCGAACGTCCGGTGGATGTACTCGCCGACGGCGCGGACCTGCTCGCCGATCGGGGCCCGGTCGCCGTTGCCGACGGCGCGGTGGGCCGTCCGCAGCGCGGGCGTGAGCCGGACCGGGCCACCGAAGTCGAGGAAGTCGCGCAACGGATAGGGCAGCGCCGAAAGTGGCGGCCGGTCGGGCAGCGTCGCCACCGGCGGCCCGGCCGGGTGCGTCTGCACGAGCGAGCGGGCGACCACCTCGATCCGGTCGTGGAACTTCGTGATCGTGAAGTGATGCGTGAGGTTGTCGTTCCAGTCGCGATACCGGAACACGCTCGTCGGCGGCCCCACCGCCAGCTCGAAGGCGGCGACGGTCTGGCCCGTGGTCGTCTTGGGCTGGACGCGCAGTTCGAGAAACGACTCGCTGATGTAGGCGTCGTACTCGAAGGCGAAGCGGTGCTCGACCTCGAGGAACATCAGGTCACGAAGTACAGGGCGGCGAGCGCGTCGTGGACCTTGCTGAGCTCCCCCGACACGCGATCGAGGAGCCCGGCGTAATCGGCTTCGCGCATGAGCTCGCCCTCGCCGTAGTAGAGGCCGGCGTGGAGCCGTCCGACGAGACGGGCCGGCGGCGTGAGGTCGCCGGGGCCGGCGATGGCCTCCAGGCACTCCTTGAGCGCGGCCGCGCCGTACCGCAGCGAGCGCGGCGCGCTGGCGTCGAAGAGCAGGAACGCGATCACGAGCGGCGGCTCCAGCCGCGCCCCGTACACGCGGCGATAGTTCTCGAGCGAGGACAGGGCGCGCAGCAGCGTCCGCCACTGCGTGTAGTAGAGCGGCAGGTCCGTGCGCGGCTCGGCCGCCAGCAGCGCGGGCAGCTTCACGCGCAGGACACTGGCGCTCCGGTACAGACGCTCGACGGCCTCGCCCAGCTTGAGGAACCGCCACGTCTCGTCGCGCGCGAACGTATTGTCGATCGCCCCCAGGATCGTGAACAGGCCCTTCTGGGTGGCGGTGAGCGCGGCGCGGAAGGCGGGCAGGTCGGCCAGGCCGCGGGTCTCGTACGTCTCCAGCGCGAGGTACGTCTCGTTGATGGCGAGGAAGGCTTCGAGCGTCAGCGCCTCCCGCACCGAGCGCGCGTTCTCACGGGCCTTGCGCACCGAGAAGTGGATCGAGTACGGGTTGCCGGCGTCGAGGAAGAATCCGTGCAGGTAGGGCACGGCGAGCGGCGCGAACGGCGAGGCCGCCCGCGTCATCTGCGCCGCCGGAAAGATGGCGAGCAGATCCTTCCAGACGCCCTGGGCCAGGTCCTCGGCGAACCCCTGCGTCTCGGTCGAGAAGTCCTCGGTGACGAGCAGGAGGCGGGCGATGTTCTCGGCCCGCTCCAGGTAGCGGCCCATCCAGTAGAGCGAGTCGGCCACGCGCGACAGCATCAGGTCTCGCGGGCGGTGAGGACCCAGGTGTCCTTGCTGCCGCCGCCCTGGGACGAGTTGACGACGTACGATCCGGCGCGCAGCGCGACGCGCGTGAGACCCCCCGGGAGCACGCGGATCCCGTCGCCGTAGAGGATGAAGGGCCGGAGATCGATCCGGCGCGCCTCGAAGCGACCCTCGACGTAGGTCGGGTGCGCCGACAGCTCGATGAGCGGCTGGGCGATGTAGTTCCCCGGGGTCTTCCGCATCCGCGCCACGTACGTCTCGGTCTCCTTCTTCGACGCGAACGGCCCCATGAGCATGTTGTAGCCGCCGGAGTCGCCGGTGGTCTTGATGACGAGCTCGCCCGCGTGCTCGCGGATGTACGCGAAGTCCTTCGGCCGGATGCCCAGATAGGTCGGCACCTGGGGCAGCAGCGGCGTTTCGCTCAGGTAGTACTTGATGAGCTCGGGCAGGAACGCGTACACCGCCTTGTCGTCGGCGATGCCGGCGCCCGGCGCATTGGCCAGCGCGACGTTGCCGTCGCGATAGACGTTCATGAGGCCAGGCACACCGACCAGGCTGTCGCGCCGGAACGTGAGCGGATCGAGGAAGTCGTCGTCCACCCGGCGGTAGATCACGTCCACCTTCTGCCGGCCCCGCGTCGTCCGCATGAAGACGTGGTTGTCCTCGACGATCAGGTCGTGGCCCTCGACGAGGAACACGCCCATCTCGCGGGCGAGGAACGAGTGCTCGAAGTAGGCGGAGTTCGCCATGCCGGGCGTGAGGACGACCACCACGGGCTTGTCCGTCCGCCGCGGCGCCGCGTGGAGCAGCGCGCGGAGGAGGAGGTTCGGATAGTCCTTGATCCCACGGACCGGGTAGGCGGTGAAGAACTCCGGGAAGACGCGGCTCAGGACGTTGCGGTTCTCGAGCACGTAGGAGACGCCGGACGGACAGCGGCAGTTGTCCTCGAGGACCATGTATTCACCGTTGCCGTCGCGGATGATATCGGTGCCCACGACGTGGGTGTAGATGCGCTGGGGCGGGACCACGCCGAGGAGCTCGCGCTTGTATTCCTTGCGGGAGAGCACGAGCTCGGCCGGCACGATCCCGTCCTTGAGGCAGCGCTGGTCCTGGTAGACGTCGAGGATGAAGAGGTTCAGCGCGGTGACGCGTTGAACGAGGCCGGCCTGGATCCGCTCCCACTCGCGAGCGGGGATGATCCGGGGGACGAAGTCGAACGGGAAGATGCGCTCGGTCCCCTCCTTCTCGCCGTACACCGTGAACGTGATGCCCTGGTCTATCAGCGAGAGCTTCTGCAACCGCTCACGGCGCTCGATCTCGGTTTGCGTGAAGGACTCGAGGATCGAGACGAGCGGACGGTAGTGCGCACGCGCACCGCCCTCGCGGCCGAACGCTTCGTCGAATGCCTTCGTCTCGGGCAGCCATTTCACGGCGCCTCAGAATAGCATTCGACGGACGCGCGACGCGTTCGCGTGCCGACCTTGGTCTACGTGAACACGTAGGGTGCCCCGGGAGGGTCGTGCGCTACATGCTTCCGGCGCCGCCGCTCTGGAATTCGCAAAACCCGAGCGTGGTGCGCCACACTCCGCCGCGGCGTTCGCAGTCGTCCTGCTGATTGTGGGTCCAGACGCTCGGCTCGCCGGCACAGCCCGCCAGCAGCGCGGTGACGGCGAGAACCGTCACCGCGCGCGCCGTGCGGCGGACGCTCACGTCACGACTTCAGCGCGAACTTCTGGAACGTATGAGCACCCGGCAGCCCGCGGCTGATCGCGAAGGTGTGGGTGACCTCGCTCACGTAGATGTCGCCCCGCGAATCCACCGCGATGCCGTGGGGCGCGGCGAAGCTCCCGGCAGCCGTGGCGTCGGGCGTTCCCCAGCGCGTCAGCAGGTGGCCGTCCTTGTCGAAGACGCTGACGCGGCCGAAGCGCGCTTCGGTGATCGGCCCGTGGCGCTGCGACGTCTGGCCCTTGTGCCACCACAGCTCGGAGACGTAGGCGCGGCCCTGAGGGTCGAACACGATGTGCGTGGGCCGCTGCGTGTCGGTCCACTCGCTCAGGTACTCGCCGTCCGGGCTATAGATCTGGATCCGGTCGTTCTCCCGATCGCAGACGAAGATCCGTCCGTCGGCGGCCGCGGCGATGCCGTGGGGCAGGTGGAACTGGCCGGGGCCCTTGCCGGGCACGCCCCACGACCGCTTGAGCTGGCCGGTCGGTGAGAACCGATGCACGCGGCAATTGCCGTAGCCATCGGAGATGTAGAGGTCGCCGTTCGGGCCCACCGCGACGTTGGTCGGGCGGTTGAACGGCCCACCGGGGCGCGGGATGCGGATCGAATCCTTGCCGTCGTAGCCGGTGTCCGACGGCGTGTTCATCGTCCCCAGCGTCATGAGCAGCTTGCCGGTCGGCGAGAACTGGCGCACGGTGTGGTTGCCGTCGTCGGTGCAGAAGACGGTGCCGTCCGGACCGATCGTGATGCCGTGCGTGCGATAGGTGAACTCGCCTTCACCCCAGGAGCTCAGGAAATTGCCCTTGCGGTCGTAGACGATGACCGGATGGTCGCCGCGGCAGATGAGGAACACGCGATCCTCACCGTCCACCGCCACGCCCGCGACGTCGCGGTGCACGTAACCGGACGGAAGCTGCTCCCAGCCCTCGACCACGTCGTAGCTTCGCGCGTTTGTCGGCATGACGTCCTCCTCCGATAGATGAGCTGCGCGTCTCGATCAGCTGCGCGTCGGCTTGCGCCGCGGCGGAAAGAACACGGGCCTCGGCATCCGGCCCACCGGGATTTCGATCAGAACCGGCCGCTCGAGCGTGAGCGCCTTCGTGACGAGCGCGCCCACGTCGGTCGGGGTATCGGCCCGCATCCCGACCACGCCGTAGGCGTCGGCCAGCTTCATGAAATCGGGGTTCGTGAGCTCGGCGCCGTAGCTGCCGCCCCAGGCCTCGTCGAGGTCGCGCGCCACGTTGCCGTACGCGTTGTCGTTGAAGACGAGCGCGATCACGTTGATGCCGTACTGCACCGCGGTCGCCAGCTCCTGCGCGTTGTAGAGGAATCCACCGTCCCCCGAGATGGCGACGACCGGGCGGTCGGGGCAGGCGACCTTCGCGCCGAGCGCCGTCGGGAAGGCGAAGCCGAGGTTGCCCGAATAGGACGACGTCAGGTACGTGCGTGGCCGATACACGGGCCAGAAGGGCCGGGTGTAGTAGCCGATCTGCGTCATGCCCGCCACCACGATGGCGTCCTCGGGGACTCCGCTGCGGAGCGATCGCGTGATCGACGCCTGCGGCTCCTGAGTCAGCGTCGCGGCGATCTCCGCGCGCAACGCCTCGCGCTCGGTCTTGCGCGAGGGGCGCGGCGGCGTGGCCGCTCGCAGCCGCTCCAGGAGCTGCTCGAGGGTGGCGCGCGCGTCGCCCACGAGGCCGAACGTCTTCCGGTGATTGCGCCCGATCTCGTCGGGATCGACGTCGATCTGGATCACCTGCTGCTCGGGCTTGAACCCCGCCAGCGCGCAGCGCGAGCCGACGGCCAGGATGACGTCCGCCTGCTCGAGGTATTTCTTGAGGAGGCTCTGGGGATAGATGGACGCGCCGAGAGAGAGGTCGTTGTGATCGCTGACGGCGCCCTTGCCTTCGGCCGACTGGACGACGCCCGCCTGCAGATACTCGGCGACGTCGGCGACCGCTTGATGAGCGCCGGCGCCGTGGACGCCCCCGCCGGCATAGATGACGGGCCGGCTCGACGCCAGCAGCAGCGAGACCGCTCGCTCGACGTCGTGAGCGCTGGCTCCCGCGCGCACGACGAGTAACGGATCGAGGAGCTCGACCTCGGCCTCGTCCTCCATCGTCTCCGGCGGCAGCTCGATTTCCACCGGCCGCGGCCGCCCGGTCTTGAGCTGGCGCACGGCGTCCTGCACTGCCGCCGGCACATCGCGTATCTCGACCACCCGCTTCCGCCACTTGGTGACGGGAGCGATCGCATCGAGCTGATCGTTGACCTCGTGCAGGACGCCAACGTCCTTCCCGATGTTGGCCCGCGGCACCTGTCCCGAGATCATCAGCACGGGCGACGATGCCGCGTACGCCGTACTGAGCCCCGCGGTGGTGTTCAGCAGCCCCGGGCCGGGCACCACCAGGCCGACGCCATACCCGCCGCCGGCCCTCGCATATCCATCCGCCATGTAGCCGATCGCCTGCTCGTGACGGGTCGCGATGAAGCGAACCGCCTTCTCCTCGCGCAGCGCGGCCATCACGCCGTAGAGCTGGACACCGGGCAGCCCGAACACCACCCGCGTGCCTTCGCGCCGGAGCGTCTTGACGAGGGCCTCACCCCCGGTCATCCGCGCCATGTCGGCGCTATCCTACCTGACTTCCGACGTCCGAGGGGCTTCGTCGACCTCTCGGACGCCGCGTACTGCTACTGCTTTAGGCCACAGGCGTCGAGTTCGACTCCTGCGAGACTTCAACCGCTGCGTCCCCATTCTTGGCGGCGCGTGCGCGACGGCGACGGCGCAGAACCAGTCCGGCCAACCCCGAGCCCAGCAGCACCAGCGTGGACACCTCGGGCGTGCTGACCTCGCTGCTTCCCGGATCGTTGGACTCGACGATACCCCGGTCGGTCATCCAGTCCGCACCCAAATTCGGCACGTCGTTCCAGCCGCCAGCTGGGTGGAACCGGCTGTCCATGTTCGCGTAATTCTCTGCATACCGGCCGAACCCGTTATTGGGCTCAGGTCCGCGGTCGTTGCTTGCCCAATACGTGAAGTTCACCGGCTCGCCGTTCATCCAGACGAAGATTCCGTCGTGATTCCTTTCCAGGCCGATCCACAGGCCCTCGCCGGCTCCCAGGCTGTTCTTCCAGGAGTTCCACAGGAAGTCCTGCTCTCCCTGGTCGTTGATCGTCGCCAGGTAGCCGCCGAGCGAAAGCGCCTGGGACGCAGCCCCTTCGTACGTGTTCTCCGAGATCAAGTAGTACGTGTGCCCGTTGTAATGAAGTGTGTCGAGAACGGCGGCACTGGCCGTTTGCGTACCGAACAG
>Ga0209236_1000848_pt1 | contig 18146 bp, 23 predicted proteins | sample GraSoi013_1_40cm_FD_185819 | JGI IMG/M metagenome (GOLD analysis project Ga0209236, IMG submission 185819) | Grasslands soil microbial communities from the Angelo Coastal Reserve, California, USA - Sample 09_27_2013_1_40cm (SPAdes) (version 2) | ecosystem: Environmental > Terrestrial > Soil >... | reverse complement strand
CGTGCGGAACAGGTAGACGCTGAGATGAATGAAAGGCAGCAGCACCAGTCCGCAGATGCCGAGCACGGCCGAGTACCGGGCCCGCAGCCCCGCCTCCCCCACGGCACCCCGCAGCAGCAGGTACCCAAGGAAGATGAAGAACAGGAAGAGAGTCAGGGTGAGCCGGGCATCCCAGGTCCACCAGGTGCCCCAGATCGGCTTCGCCCAGATCGGGCCGGTCGTGAGCATCACCAGGGAGAACGCGGTGCCGACTTCGGCGCTCGCCGCGGCGAAGCGGTCGTAGCGCGGGTCCTTGACCAACAGGTAGAGGATACTGGTCAGGCCGACCAGACCCATGGCGAGCATCGCGGACCAGGCGGCCGGCACGTGCACGTAGAAGATTTTTTGGGCCGGGCCCTGGTGCAGCTCCACCGGAGTGTACACGAGGGCGCGCACGTATACGCCCGCCAGCAGGGCTAGGCCGACCAGGGTTACCCGCCGCCCGCGCTGCGCGAGGGTCATTGCTCCACCGTCGCGGGAAAGAGGAACGTCGCCAGCGCCACGAAGACGATGTCGTAGGCCGCTAGCAACTTAAGGGACCCCGTCACCTCGCTCAAGGGACGCGCGGCGAGCAGGGCGCCGGTGGCCTGCACCGCCCACACGAGCGGCGGGATCAGGAACGGCAAGAGCAGCACCGGCAGCATCAGCTCGGCGAAGCGCGTTCGGATCACCATGGCGCTGAACAGCGTGCCCACGGCGATGAACCCCACGGTCGCCAGCGCGATCACCCCGACCAGCGGCTCCAGGACGCGCCAGATCGGGACGTCGAAGAACAGCGCGAACAAGAATAGGCCGATCGTCTCCACCGCCGCGACGAAGACAAGGTTCGCCGCCAGCTTGCCCAGGTAGAGGCTGTACCGACTGATCGGCGCCAGTAGTAGGCCGTCGAGCGCCTGGTTCTCGAGCTCGAGCTGAAAGGCGCGGTTCAGCGCCACCATGCCGGCGAAGCTGAAGGTCACCCACAGGATGCTGGGCGCGATCGTCAGTGTGGGCACGGCAGTCGGATCGCGGCCGAAGTTGAAGACCACGAGGACCAGGGCTGTGAACACCGCGGCGGACAGGATCGCGGTGCGCGTGCGGAACTCGAGCAGCAGGTCCTTACGGGCGATGGCCCACGCGTGCCGCAGCAGCTCAGCCACCGGCCACCGCCCGACGATAGGCTGCGGCGATCTCGGCCGGCCCGCGCGCGCCGCGCGGCGCGACCTCCACGAAGCGGCCGCGGTGCAGGAAGGCGATCTCGGTTGCGAGCTCCACCCCCTCGTCGACGTTGTGGGTCGCGAGCACGACGGCGCGGCCCCCGCGCGCGAGCTCGGCGATCAGCCGGCGAAACTCGCCCGCCGCGGCGAGGTCGAGCCCGGTGAACGGCTCGTCGAGCAGCAGCACCCCCGGCTCGTGCACTAGGGCGCGCGCGATGGCGGCGCGCTGCACCAAGCCACGCGACAGGGCGGCCACTGGCTGTGTCGCGCGGTCGCCGAGGCCGAGCCGCTGCATCAGGTCGTCGGCGCGGGCGCCGCGCTGCGGCTCCGGCACACCGTACAGCGACGCCCAGAAGAGCAGGTTCTCGCGCACGGTGAGATGGGAGTACAGGTGCGACTGGTGGCCAATCCAGCCGATGGCGCGGCGACCGCCCTGCACGTGAGCGTGCCCGGCCTGGGGGCGGATCAGACCGGCGAGCACCTTCAGGAGGGTGGTCTTCCCGGCCCCGTTCGGGCCGAAGACGGCGAGGGTGCGACCGGACTCGAGCCGGAAGGAGATGCCGTCGAGGGCGCGGACAGGGGGGGAGCCGAAGGCGTGGGTCAGGCCTTCAGCCGACAGCATCGATCCGCGCGCCGAGCTCGCTCAGGTCGAACGGCTTGACCAGATAGCCGCTATGCCCGAGATCCAGGACGCTCATGAGCGGCTCCATGCTGACGTAAGCGGTCGTCACCACGACGGGCAGGTCGCGGTGGCCCTGCCGGATCTGCTGCAGCAACGCGATCCCGTCGGTGTCCGGGAGCCGGAGGTCGAGCACGAGCACGTCGGGGTGGAAGCCAACGAGTAGCTTCAGCGCCTCGGCCCCGGTGCGCGCGAACGCCATCTCGTAGCGGGTGTCGAAGTAGCGCTCGTAGGACGCCACGAGCGCCTGCTCGTCTTCGACGAAGAGTACTTTCCGTCGCGGCGGCTGGTCCGGCATGATGGAACTAATATATCCTAGGCGTCCGCGCTCTCCAGTTCGAAGAGGTCGTCCAGCTTGGTGAGCACCAGCAGGAAGCGGAGCTCCTCGTTCGCGCCGCGCAAGCACACGATCTGGCGACGCTCGGCCGCCTTGCGCTGGATCAGCATCAGGGCCCCCAGCCCGGCACTATCCACCTGCCGGGTGGCGCTCAGGTCGATGACTAGGCGTCCCGCGCCCTCAGCGAGCTGCTCCAGCAGCTCCGTGGCGGCGCGGCGGAAGGCCGTGCGGGTCTCCAGGCCGAGCGCCTCAGGGGCGCCCAGCACCTTTTCCGTCTGCGGCGTGGACATCAGGAACGACTCCTCCATGTGCGGCTCCAGTTGCGCCGCCCGTCCCAATGCCACTTTGGTGCCATGTACCTAAGGTCAACCAAATCAAGTGCTTGTCAAAAGCGTGTGACGATCCTCACGTGACGCGCCGCCGCAGGCCGAAGGGAGCGGCGCAAACTGCGGCACCGAGGAACACAGAGGCTCAGAAGCGGAAGGATCGCGACGGCTACTGGCAGGCGGGCGCGAAGGTTCTCGTGAGTTGCCTCATTCAGCTTCGCCGAACTTCGCGATGTCTTCCGGCAATTCTTCCTTGGTTGCTATTGCTTCCTTGCCTTGCACCAACGCGCGGATCTGCTCGACCACGTCCGGGTTCGCGAGTGTCGTCACGTCACCGACATCCCGGCGATTCGAGATCGCCGCGAGCACGCGGCGCATGATCTTCCCGGAGCGCGTCTTGGGCATATCGGGCACGATATACACGTGCTTGGGTCGTGCGATCTTGCCAATCACTTCTTCGTTTGCCCTGATCACGCGGTCGATGACGTCCTGGCTTGGCTGCACGCCGGGCTTGACGGCGATGTACACTTCGGGTACGCGTCCCTTGACCTCATCTTGGACGGGGACGACGGCGGCCTCAGCAACTTCCGGGACCGTGAGACAGGCGGACTCGATCTCCTTCGTGCCAAGGCGGTGACCGGCAACATTGATCACGTCGTCAATGCGGCCGAGGATGCGGTAATAGCCATCCGCCGCCTGCACCGCGCCATCACCGCACATGAAAGGCCAGTCGCGCCAGTCCTTGCTGCGGGGATGCTTGTTGTACTTGGCGAAATAGGTCTTGATATAGCGGTCGCGGTCGCCCCACAGCGTCTGCATGAGGCCAGGCCACGGATTGCGGATGCAGATGTTGCCCGCCTTGCCGGAACCTTTGGGAAGTTCTGCGCCGGTCTCGTCGTAAATGACCGGATGAATCCCCGGCGCGCCGGGACCGCAGCTGCCCGGCTTCATCGCATGAATCGCCGGAACGGTGGTGCCGAGAAAGCCGCCTGTCTCGGTCAGCCACCACGTATCGGTGATCACGGCTTCGCGTTTGCCGACCTCGTCGTAATACCAGCGCCACGCCTCCGGCTCGATCGGCTCGCCCACCGTCGTCATCGACTTGAAATGGTAGTTGTACTTGCGCGGTTCTTGGGGACCGAGTTTGCGCAGCATCCGAATCGCCGTCGGCGCGGTATGGAAAATGTTCACGCCCAAACGCTCGGCAATGCGCCAGGGCCGCCCCGCGTCGGGAAACGTCGGCACGCCTTCGTACAGCACGCTCGTCGCCGCGTTCGCGAGGGGACCATAGACGATGTAGGAATGCCCAGTGATCCAGCCGATGTCCGCCATGCACCAATAGGTATCCTCTGGATGAATGTCGAGAATCCACTTGGACGTGGCGGTGACGTAGGACAAATAGCCCGCGATACTGTGTTGTGCGCCCTTGGGCTTGCCCGTCGTGCCGCTGGAGTACATCAGGAACAGTGGCCCCTCCGACGGCAGGGCAACCGGGTCCACGTTCCGTCCTCGGTAATCCTTGAGCAGGTCGTTCATGAAGAAATCGCGACCCGGAACCATCGGCGTTTGAGCAGAATATTTTCCGGGATACCGCTGCCACACCAAGACCTTATCAACATCCTGCCCCAAGTCTTTCGCCGCCCGCACCGCGATGTCGGCATTCGCCTTGTGATCGATCAGCGTGCCACTCCGCCAGTAGCCGTCCATCGTAATCAGCACACGACTGCCCGAATCCTGAATGCGCGAGCCGCACGCCTGACCGCTGAACCCACCAAAGACTTGCGAGTGGATGATTCCTAGTCGCGCACAGGCCAGCATCGTGATCGGCAGTTCCGGGACCATCGGCATGTGGAACGTGACGCGGTCTCCTGCCTTGAGTCCCAAGCCGTGGAGCAGCGCCGCCAATTCATTCACGCGGGTATACAGCTCCTGATACTTGATTGCCACGTCCGGCTCGCCTTCCGGTTCGGGCACGAAGATGAAAGCGGCTTTGTTTGCGTACTTGGCCAGATGGCGGTCCACGCAGTTGTACGACGCATTGATCTTGCCGCCGACGAACCATTTCCAGAACGGTGCGTCGCTGGTATCGAGAACAGTGCGATAGGGCTCGAACCAGGTCAGCATATCCGCATATTCTCTGAAGCAGTCGGGGAACTTGTCGAGGCCGAACTTGTCTAGGATGTGCGGGTCTCGCATGTTTGCTTGTGCTGTGAATTTCTCGGAAGGATGATAGTACCCCTCTTCCTTCCAATGCACGGCGATCTGCGCTTCGCTGACCTCGGTTAGCTCGTCCGACTTGATCGGCCTTGCCATGTGATTTGCCTCCCAGCTAGAACATATCCCGTGGTCTGACTGTCGGACAGTCGAACAGTCGGAGAAGCCCTCGCCGCATGAGTTCGATGTGTTACTCTACAGCTCGACCTGGGCTCCGACTTCGAACACCTGGTTCGGCGGGATCTTGAAGAAGGCAGTCGCCCGCAGGGCATTGCGCGACATGAACGCGAACAGTTTCGCGCGCCACTCGGCGATGCCGGGCCGCTCGGAGGCGACGAGGGTCTCACGACCCAGGAAGAATGTCGTTCCCTCGATCCGAATGTCGAGGGATTTCGCCCGGCAGGCTGCCAGGACGTCCTCGATGTGGGGATCGTCCATGAATCCGTAGCGGGCGACCACGCTGTGAAACCCCTTGCCGATGCGCTTCACCGTCACCCGCTCTGCAGGCGGGACGTGAGGGATGTCGAGCGTCACCACGTTCAGGAACACGATCCTCTCGTGCAATACCTTGTTGTGGGCCAGATTGTGCACGAGCGCCGGAGGCGTGCCGTCGGCGGTGCCGTACATGAAAACCGCCGTGCCGGGCACGCGGACCGGCGGCTCCGCCGCCAGATCGGCGAGCAGCATCTTGAGCGGCACGGTCTTTTCCAGCATGCGCTTGGCGAGGACCTCCCGGCCGCGCTTCCACGTGCTCATCAGCGCGTAGACGGCCGCGGCGATGACTAGGGGGACCCAGCCGCCATAACGGATCTTCAGCATGTTGGCCGCGAAGAACGGGACGTCCATCAAGAGAAAGAGTCCCACGACGAGCGCCGCCCGCGGGATGCTCCAGCGCCACACCTCGCGGCTCATCACGTAGAACATGAGCGTCGTTATGAGCATCAGCGTCGACAGAGCCACGCCGTAGGCACCGGCGATGTTGCTCGACGTCTGGAAGCCGAGCACCAGCATGCACGTGAGCAGCATCAGGCCCCAGTTGACCGACGGGACATAGATCTGACCGATCTCACGCGAGGAGGTGTGCTCGATGTTGAGCCGCGGGCTGTAGCCGAGCTGTACCGCCTGGCGGGTGAGGGAGAAGGCGCCCGAGATAACGGCCTGCGAGGCGATGACCGACGCCGCCGTGGCAAGCACAATCAGGGGGTACAGGGCCCAGTGCGGGGCGAGGTGATAGAAGGGGTTTTCGGCCGCAGCCGGGGTCCGCAGCAGCAGCGCTCCCTGCCCGAAGTAGTTGAGCAACAGGCAGGGCAGCGGGATGCTGAACCAGGCGATCTGGATCGCGCGATGCCCGAAGTGGCCGAGGTCCGCGTACAGCGCCTCGCCGCCCGTGACGACGAGGAAGACGGCGCCCAGCACCACGAACCCGCGCCGCAGGTTCTCGCCGAAGAAGAGCACGGCGTGGTAGGGGGAAACCGCCGCCAGCACTCCGGGTTGGCGGACGATCTCACTCAACCCCAGCACGCCGATGGTGGCGAACCAGGCCAGCATCACCGGTCCGAAGAGCGCGCCGATGCGCGCCGTCCCGCGACTCTGCAACAAGAACAGGCCGACCAGAATCATCAGCGTCACCGGAATCACCCACGTCGCGAGCGCCGGCGTCGCGATCTCGAGGCCCTCGACCGCGCTCATGACCGTGACGGCAGGCGTCAGGGCGCCGTCCGCGTACAGCAGCGCCGACCCGAAGATGCCCAGCACGATCATGAGGCGGCGGGGCGAAAGCCCCCGGGCGAGGCGGGTGCCGTTGACGAGCGCCATCAGGGCCAGCACACCCCCTTCTCCTTTGTTGTCTGCACGGATGATCACGACGTGGTACTTGATCGTTACAACGAGGATCAACGACCAAAACACGAGCGAGAGGACGCCGAGCACGTTGCCGGGACTGACGGCGATCCCGTGGGTCCCATAGAAGGATTCGCGGATCGCGTACAGGGGGCTCGTCCCGATGTCACCATACACCACGCCCAGAGCGGCCAGGGCGAGCGTCGCGAGGTAGCGGCCGCGCGGAGAAGCCACAGGTTCCGCTCGTGAGGTCATGGCGGCGGTAACGATACAGGGAGGCGGTCCGCTCGTGCAACGCCGACGTGGAAGCGCTCACCACGCAACGCGATAGGCCGGCGTGGGGAGTGGGGAGTGGTACTCATCGTCAAGGTGGGGAGCTCCCAACTCCAGCATCGAACCACTCCCCACTGCCCTCTCCCCACGTTTTCAGTCCGATCATCGACACCACCCAGATCACGGTGATGACCACCGCGCTCCCCACGCACCACCGGCAGATGGCGTGGATGACGAACACCTCGAGGTAGGTGAGGTACAGCGTGAACAGCAGACCACCGCTCGCGAGCGCGGTGAGGAGGAGCGTCGGGGCGCGACGCATCGCGAACGCGGGCTGGACCCCCACGAGCGCGACGAGGAACAGCGCCGCGTAGCCCACGACGCCGTAGAAGGCGACCGGCACGCCGAACCACACGGCCCAGCGGCTCGTCTGCACAGCCTCACAGGCGCCGGTGCCGCACTTCAGCTCGCCGATAGCCCCGATCTTGTAGAGCCAGAGGTACAACGCGATGAAGAAGCCGATCAGCGCGAGCAGCGCGATCGCCTGCCGGTGACGCATCTCAGCGCTTGTGCTGAGCCGCGATGACGCTGTCCACGACCTGCTTGAAGCGGTCCGAGCTGGCGTTGTTGTCCGTCTTAAGCCGGCCGTTCACGAAGAACGTCGGCGTTCCCTGGACCCCCAGGGCGATGCCCTCCTGGTAGCTGGCCTCGATCCGGCCGGCGTAACGCTGGCTCGCCACGCAAGCGTCGTACTTGTCCCGATCCAGGCCGAGCCCGCGGGCGAGGTCACGGAAGAAGCCGGAGGGGTTGCGCGAGCTCCGACCCCACTCGCTCTGCGTGAGGAAGAGCGTGTCCGCCATGGGCCAGAACTTCCCTTGCTCGCCGGCGCACTGCGCCGCCAGGGCCGAAACGCGCGACCACGGAAACCCTCCGAGAGGGAAGTCGCGCAGCCGCCACCGTACCTTTCCGGTCGCGATCAGTTGTTCGCGGATGGTCGGCAGCTGCAGCACCGCGAATTCGCCGCAGTGCGGGCACTGGAAGTCGGCGTACTCGACTACCTCGACCGGCGCCGCCTCGCTGCCCAGCGTGTACCCCCGAAAGCCGTCCGCCGCCGCTGGCACCAGGCGGCTCGCGGCCGGCGCGGGGGCTGGTGTCGTGCGCGACGCCCACACCAGCCAACCGCCGCCAACAACGACCACGAGGCCGAGCAGCGCATAGAAGGGCTTCATGCGTCCGGGTCCTTGCGCCAGGGCCCCTCGTCGTCGCCGGGCTCGTCAAGGTCCAGCTCGCGGAAGCGGCGCTCCGCTTCCTCGACGATGCGGCGGCTCTCGGCGATCTCCGGCGTGTCGTAGGTCTGCCGGACCTCGTAATGGAACAGCTCGCTCCGGGCGTTGCCGAACAGCTTCTGCAGCTCCGGGGCGGCGTCGAGCAACCGCCCTCCCCCGGCGCGGTCCAGCTCCTGAATCCGCTCGGCTAGGGCGCGCAGCAGCGCGACCAGCCGCTCGGCACGCTCCGGACCGTAGGTTTCGTCGCTCATGAGGACCCCATGATTATACTACGATCGCGCCCAACCGGGCTCCGGTTTGCCTCCGGAGCGCGGCGCTGTTAGATTGCGCGGCCGATTTCCCAGTGCCCCAGCCCAGGAGAGGAGCCGCCCCGCATGGCCAAGAAACGTAGCGAGCCCCGCAAAACGCAGACCCCCACGACCTTTGAGCAGGCACGCGACGAGCTGTTTTCCCACATCCTCCGCTGCGGCGTCCTCGAAGCCAGCCCCGAGCACCAGAAGGAGTGGTTCGACGACACCATGCTGTATTTGGGGGACCGGTTCGCAGACCTGAGCGAGGACGAGATCGCGCAGCTGCGCGTTCTGGGTGAGCGCTATTGCCAGCCGGTCGCGCGGCACGTTCCCGTCGGCGCGAGCGCCTGAGCAGCGTTTTTCAGGGCCACCACGCCGGCACGCGCCGCCACCGCAGTCCCGCCGCCACCCGCACCCCGCCGCCGAGCCCCACCTCGGCGTACACTCCCCGCGCTCGCCAAGCCGCCGTCTCGACGCCGATTACAGCCGTGAGATAAGCGGCGCCGTGCCGCCGCTCCGCACCGGCGAACGCGAGGCCCAGGCCGGCGTAGTAGCCCGCCGCCGCCCCTCCCCCTCCGCCCCCCCCCCCCCCGCCTCCCGTCGCCGGCAGCAGGAGAAACTGCGCCCGCGCCTCCGTACGGAGCGCCATGGCGCCGTCCTGCCATCCGCCAGCGCCCGTCACTGCCACGCGGCCCTGCCCCGCGCGGCGGGCGAGGCCAGCCTCAGCACCCCAGAAACCCGCGCGGGCGAGCAGGCACACCGCACCCAGGGAGGTCTCGCCCAGCGCGGGCGACTGCGCGCCCACCACGCCCGTGGGAGGCGCCGCGGCGAGCACACCGAGCAGCAACGCCGTGCTACGCGATGGTGACGTCGTAGGTGATCGTGATGTCGGAGGCCAGGGAGGCGACCACGGAGCAGTATTTCTGGAGCGAGAGGTCGATGGCGCGGCGCGCCTTGGCCTCGTCGGCACCCACGCCCGTCACCGTGAAGCGGAAGTGGATCGCGGTGTAGCGGCGCGGCTGCTCCTCGCGGCGCGTCCCTTCCACCGCGACCTCGAGCGCGCGCAGCTTGACGCGCTGCTTCTGCAGAATCAGGACCACGTCCGAGGCCGTGCAGGTGCCGGCGGCGAGCAGCAGCAGCTCGACCGGCGAGGTCGCCACCTTGGTGTCGCCGTCCACGACCATCGGTGGCCGTCCGGCTCCACCGCCCTCGAAGACGAGCCCCCCCCCTCCCCCCCCCCCCTTTCCCTCGCGCCAGCGCAGCGAGACGGCGGCCGTCGGCGCCACGTCAATTCCCCCGCCGGGTGGTGAGACCGACGTACAGCCGATGTCGCCGCATCGCGTCCATGCCGTGGTACTCCACCAGCCAGTTGAAGGTCGACTTGTAGTGAAGCTCGAAGCCGAACACCAGGTTGACCCACACCGCCGGGCAGTCGGGGTCCACCCCGCAGTGATCATGGCCGGCGATCGAGAGCCCGGTGCCGACGTACGGGATGGCCACCTGATCGTCGTCGGTGAAGCGGTACAGCGTTTCGAGGCTCGCCACATAGGAGTTGTTGCCGCCGCTGAACGCCCCGATCTCCCCCGAGGGGCGCAGCCGCACGCGCGCCGTGAAGAGGTCGCCGAGATCGAGCGCGGTGCCGACCAGGAGCTGGCCGTTGCCCAGGTCGACGCCGCCGCGCACCCCGAAGCCGAACAATCCGATCCGAGTGCCCGACGGGGTGCCGCTCACGCGCGGCGGCTTGAACTCCTGGGCCCCGAGCTGCGCCGCGAGCAGCGCCGTCCCCACCGTCATCCACGCGCCTCGCATCAACTCTCCTTGTGGGAGGGGGGGGGAGGGGGGGGTGGCGCCTGCGCGGTGACCCGCGCCGCCGCCCGACCGTAGTCCCAGATCGCGTAGCAGGCGACCGCCGCGGTGGCCCAGGCGAGCGGCCGCACCAGCGGCGACTCCGCGATGAACGCCACCAGCGTGAGCACCTGACCGACGGTCACGGCCTTGCCGCCCGCCCGGGCCGGGAGGGCGACCGGCCGCCGCAGCAGCCAGGAGCCGGCGAAGCCGAGTGCGGCGACGATATCCCGCAAGAGTACCCCGACCACCTCCAGGGGGTGCAGGCGCCCGCCGCGCACCACGGTGAGGAACGCCGAGGCCATGAACAGCTTGTCGGCCAGCGGATCGAGAATTGCCCCGGTCCGCGAAGCGCCGAAGCGGCGCGCCAGCATGCCGTCGAAAAAATCCGACGCGGCGGCCACGCCCACGATCGCGAGCTGCCAGGCGGGCGCGTGTACGAACGGAAACACAATCGCCAGGGGAACCCGAAGTGACGTAAGCACATCGGCCGGTGTCACCCACGGTTTCACTTGTGCCCCCTTCGCGGGCCGCGTAGCTTCACCGCGTGGATCTCAAGCTGCTGAAGCAGGCCGCGATCTTTCAAGACCTCGACGACGGCGAGCTCGCCCGCGTCGCGGAGGTCTGCCGAGAGCAGAAACACACGGTCGGGCAGTACGTCTTCAAGGAAGGCGAGCCCGGCAATCGGCTATTCATCATTTCTGATGGGGAGGTCCGCATCTCGCGGACCATTCCCGGCTCCGGGGAAGAGGCGCTGGCCGTCCTCAAGCCCGGGGCCTGCTTCGGCGAGATGTCCATCTTCGACCGCTCCGAGCGCTCCACGGACGCGATCGCCAACACCTCCTGCACGCTCACCACCATCTCGCGGTCCGACTTCGAGTTGCTGCTCGATTTCAACCGCGACATCGCCTACAAGGTCCTCTGGTCGGTCGTGCGCCTGCTCTCGGCCCGGCTCCGGGTGACGAACGACAACCTGCGGTCGTTCCTCGCCATGTCCATGTTCTAGGGCCGTTCCAATCCGTCGTGCCAATGCTTCGGAGGACGCGGCCGCGTGCGTAGGGTGCACGAGCCGGGGGCCGAGGGCTTGCTCCAGATCATCGCGCTGGCCGGGAAGGGCGAGCGCGGGGCCGGTCGCCTGTCACGACGTGGGGGTCCCCGAAGGCTATCATGGCGCTCTGGCTGCGCTAACCTAAGAGGTTTTACACTTAATGCCACGTATGCGACGTCTATGTCGTCTGGGCGCCCTCGCCGCCGTGCTCGCCGCCTGCCAGGATAGCACGAACGTTGGCTTCGCCAACCTCATCGTGTACCCGATTCTCGACTCGCTGTTCGTCGGGGACAACGCTCCCGCGCGCAACCTCATCTACATCAACGATCGCGGCGACACCGTCGCCCCTGTGGGCGTGCGCTGGACCAGCTCTCAACCTGCCGTCGTCCAGGCGAACAACAGCACCGGTGCGTTGACGGCCGTCGGCCCGGGAGCCGCCGTGCTCTCAGCTCAGATCGGCAGCACCGTGGGCCAGGCGCTGGTCGTGGTCGCGAAGACCCTCGACCTGCAGCTGCTGCTCGATACGGTTTACCTGATGCCGGGCGACACCTTCACCGTGCCGGTGGACGTCAAGAGGAAGGGCGGAAGCGCGCCGCCTGCCTGGTTCAAGACCGTCCCCAGCAATGCGGTCTTCACCATCGATTCGGCGACGGGACTCATCACGGCTACGGCCGAGGGCGGGCCCCTACCCTTCTTCGCCCACGCGGACTCGCTCGTCGACACAGGCGCCGTGACAGTCGTGACCCTCTCGGACACTACTGGTGGCAAGGCCTACTACACCATCCTCGGCACCTACATCGCCCACCGCAGCGTCGCCGCTCGCGGCCTCAACTACCTGCGCCGCGGCGACACCGCCACCTTCCGGCTGCGCACGTTTCTCTCGAGCGGATCGACCACCATCGAAGCGGTCGTGCTCACCGTCCGACAGCCGGTGCTCGGAGCCAGCGCGAGCCCCTTCATTATCGACTCGCTCTCGCCGCTCGAGGCCTACGGCCGCAATTACGGCTACGATCCGATCTGCCAACCGCTCCGCAACTGGGGCGTCTGGTCACGGCTGCTGAGTAACGGCGTGACACTCAGCGGCCTGTCGCGTTACGGCGGCACCGTCAGCATCACACAGGTCGTCCCGGTGGCGAACGGACAGGCGATCAGCGGTCGGTACTTCTTCTCCGCCCAGCGCACCGACGAGTACTACGACCCGCTCGGCGTCTTGCCGATCCGCGGCACGTTCGTCGCTCCCCTGATCACCGACACCTCGCCCTGCACATCGTGACCTTCGAGCATGTCTTCGCTGATCTGGGTGGCATTCCGACCGGCCGGCTCGCCGATCCGCAGGCGCTCTCCGGCCTGCTGCTCTCGGCCGCCAACGCGGCCGGCATGAACGCGGCGGGGCCGCCGACCGTGCTAACGGGGCCCCAGGGCGTCGCCGCGGTCCTGGTGTGCCACGGCGGGCACGTGGCGCTGCACGCCGTCCCGGCGGCGGGGCTGTGCTTCGCGGACGTCGCCGGCATTGCCGCGGCGCACCCGCAGCGCGGGCTCGACGTCATCATCAAGCGCCTGGGCGCCCGCCAAGTGCGCACCGATGCGCGCCGCCGCGGGCCTGTTCTCCCACCCCCGAACCCCATCCGTTCCGAGGAGGCCTCGTGAACCAGTACGCGCCGTACGCCACCTTCGTGCTGCGCCTAGCCGTCGGCGGCGTGTTTCTGCGGCACGGCCTGCAGAAGTTCCACACCGGCGTTGCCGGAGTCGCCGCCTTCTTGCACGGCGCCGGCATCCCGTTCGCCACGCCCACCGCCGCGTACCTGATCGCCGTCGAAACCATCGGTGCAGTGTGCGTGGTGCTCGGCATCCTCACGCGGCCGGTGGCGGCGCTCATGGTCGTGAACATGGTGGTCGCCATCCTCGCCGTGGTACTTCCCGGCGGCCATACGCCCGAGCTGGAAGGCCTGCTGCTCGCGGGCGCACTGGCGCTCGTGGCGCTCGGCGACGGGCCGCTCTCGGTGGGGATTTACTTCAAGAAGGGGCAATAACCAAACGACGTCGAGGGGAAGCGTCGTCAGTGAAGGATGCGTAGCAGTCCGGCGTCCGCGCTGCCCCGGATGAAGCTTTCCGCGTCCGTCGTCGGGATCGCGACGCCGGTCTGCCGGCGGCTCCGCTGGGCGCTCGCGGCCATGTACTCCTCGATCGACCCGCCGGCCCACTCGGCGGCGGCGTCCTTCATCTGACGCACGATCTGCTCCCACGTGCCGATGTAAATCACCCCGGACGGCATCGTCACGCGGTGCGGCTCGCCAATCCCCCCCCCTCCCCCTCCGACCCCGGCGCCCGCCGAGACGCCCCCGCGGTTCTTCATCCCTTGCAACTCGGTCAGCAGCGTCCCGAAGAGCTCGAGCTGCCGCGGGTCGCGCACCTGGCCGTCCGGCCCCATCGCTTCGATCTCGGCGAGGAAGAGGTCGTCCGGGCTCGCCTCACCAGCCAGCTCGCTCAGACGGCGGTGCCAGGGGATGAGCTCGGGGTCGTCCTCCGGCAGCCGGTAGACGCTCTTCTTCAGCTCCAGCAGCCGCCAGATCGCCAAGCCGTCGAAGTGCTCCTCGGGGTCGGTGCGCTCGAGGTGAAACAGCGACGCCTCATACTCGCCGCGGTCATAGAGCAGGTTGGCCAGGTAGATGCGCGCCTCGCCGTGAGCCGGGTCGAGCTCCAGGGCCCGCCGCAGCCAGCAGAGGGAGCCGCCTTCGTCACCCAACCGATGCGCCGCGTATCCCGAGCAGGCGGCCGCTTCGGCGGAATCGGGGTGCGCGGTGATCGCCAGCTCGAAGAACCGCCGCGCCTGGTCGAGCACGCTCTCGCGGAACAGCGCCCGGCCGATCTGCAGCATCAGGTCGTGGTCGTCGCGGAAGCCGAGCGACAGGATGCGCTCGTAGCACCCCACGGCACGCGGACGCTCGCCGCACTTGAGCAGCACCTCGCCCAGTCCCGCGAGGGCGTCCTCGTGGTCGGGATCGAGGGCGACGGCCTCCTCGAAGGCACGCCGCGCCCAGGCATACTCCTCCCGCGCCAGGCGGGCGTAGCCCATGCCGACGTGCAGTTCGACGGCGTGGGGATAGAGTCCCAGGCCTTCGCGCAGGGCGTCGATGGCGTCGTCGTACTGTCCTTCGTTGTAGAGCTGATGAGCGCGTTCGTCGTAGTCGTCGGAGCTGAGGAACGGATCCGACATCGAACGGGACCCCCGGGAAAGTTGTGCTATGATAAGAAACAGCGGGCGGTTACACAAGCGCGCGCCGCCCAGTATCTTGACCGTCCATGACCGCGACCATCGCCCCACTCGAGGGCGGCTCCGTCACTTCGCCGCTGGGCTTCACCGCCGCCGCCGCACACGCCGGGCTCAAGGCTGGCGGGGTGAGCGACGTCGCGCTGCTCGTGAGCGCGACCAGCTGCGCCACCGCCGGCCTTTTCACCCGGAACGCCGTTCGCGCCGCGCCGGTGCTGTACGACTCCGATTTGTTGAGTGAGCGGCCCGGCCGCATTCGCGCCGTAGCGATGAACGCCCGGGTGGCCAACGCCTGCACCGGCGCGCAAGGACTCGCCGCCGCCCGCGCCATGGCCCAGGCCGCCGAGCAAGCGGCAGGGCTCCCGCCGCGCACCGCCCTGGTGTTGTCCACCGGGGTGATCGGCGTCCCGCTCCCGGTAGACCAGATCGCCGCGGGGCTACGAGCGGCCGCCGCCCGGCTCTCCGCCGACGGCGGCCCGGACGTGGCTCGGGCGATCATGACGACCGACACCCGGCCCAAACATTGCGCCGTGCGAATCGACACACCCGCCGGGGCGATCCTCGTCGGCGGGATCGCCAAGGGCGCGGGAATGATTCACCCCGACCTCGCCACCCTGCTCGCTGTGCTGACGACGGACGCCGCAGGCGAGGCGGCGATCCTGGCGCCGATGCTGCGGCGCGTCGCGGACCGGACCTTCAACGCGATCTCGGTGGACGGCGACACCAGCACCAACGACACCGTGCTGCTGCTCGCCAACGGCGCCGCCGGGATCGATCCCTCCCATGACGGGGCGTTGGCACAGGTGTTCGAGGATGCGGTCCAGCAGGTGGCGCGCACGCTGGCGCTCGCGATCGTCGCGGACGGTGAGGGCGCGACCAAGCTCGTCGAGATCCACGTGACCGGCGCCCCGACCGAAACGGCGGCCCGCGAGGTGGGCCGCGCGATCGCCCGCTCGGCGTTGGTGAAGACGGCGGTGTACGGGGCGGATCCGAACTGGGGGCGGATCCTGGCGGCGGCCGGCGCCGCCGGCGTGGGGATCAACCCCGACAAGCTGAGCCTGGCGGCCGCCGCCGATGGGGAAGCAGGGGGGGGGAGGGAGGAAGCCGGCGGGGGCGGGAGCGAATCAGAGTGGATCACCCTGGCGCAGGGCGGCGCCACCGCGCACGCCGACCCGGCGCGCGCGCGCGCGACCTTCCAGCAGAAGCGCCTCCGCCTCCATTTGGACCTGGGGTTGGGCCGGGCGGAGGCGGTGGTATGGACGTGCGACCTGAGCCCGGAGTACGTCCGGATCAACGCCGACTACACGTCCTGAGCTAGTGCCGTTCCAACTGGACTCTTCCCTGCAACGGCACCCGATTGCCGTTCCCCCACAAGCTGGAACGGCACTAGGGCTGGGTGGTATCCGCCACGGGCCGGCGCGCGCGGGTGACGGCGGCCGGCGGCGGGGTGGGAGGCGTCGGCACGTCGGGCAGCCGCCGTCGCACTTCCGCAAGCGCCAGGGCGTGGGTGCGGCCGCGCTGGAGCTCGTGCACGGCAGACGTGGCCACGTCGAGCAGGCGCAGCCCGCGCAGGCCCTGCCCCACTGCCTCCACCACCAAGCCCACAGCCGAGTCCTGCGCGAACCCGTGTCCGACCATGTCGGCGACCGCGTGCAACGCGGGGCCGGTCGGCTCGCCGGGGAGAACGGCGACGAGCCGCTGCACCAGCGGGACCGGGAGCCCCCGCACCAGCGCGGCGGAAACGGCCATGACCTCGGCGGGCGGTACCGGTCCGCCGCCCCCGCCGCGCAGGAGCAGCGCGCGCGCCTCGCGCAACTCGCTCGCGACCTGCGCCACGGCGGCGACAATCTGGTCGGGGGAGGCTTGCTTGGCGCCGCCCTCCAGCGCCTTTCTCACGAGCGGATCCGTCGGCAGGCCGTCGACCTCGGCCACGCGCACGATCGAGTCGACCGGCGCGACCGCGGCGGCCGGGACCCGGCCGGCGAGCCGCGCCCGCATCGATTGCGCGGCGAGCGGGGCGACCGCCGCGGCGAGTAGCAGCACCAGGCTCGGCCTCACCGGTCGCCCGGCCGGACGATGATGATGGCGTTCTGGCGGCCGAACCCGTCGTCCACGTAGCGGCCCGCCAACGGATCGGCCACCCACCGCTCCCCATCCACCACGAACATGTACTCGTGCTCGCCCGCGGGGAGGACGACCTCCGTCTGCCACACGCCGTCGTGGTCGTCGTCCTGGAGGGGAATGGCCCCTGAGCGCCAGTCCGTAAACGACCCGACGACCTCGACGGAGCGCGCGCCGGGGAAGCGCCCCACGAACTGGGCGATGCCCTCCTGAGCCGAGAGGATCGGGCCCTCGGTGCCGTGCGAGGGCACCAGCACGACCGCCGCGACCAGTACGGCGACCGCAAAGCTCCAGGTCGGGCGCAGGCTGACGGTGATGGCGTGGCGCTCGATGAGCCAGCGCGCTAGCCGGGCCATCGGCCCCGGGCGCGGCCGGCGGATCTCGGCCAGCACCCAGGCGGCCACGCTGCGCCGGGCCATCGCCGAGCGCAAGACTCCGGCGGCTGCCTCGAGCCGCTCCAGCGCGGGCCGCAGCTCGGACGGTAGCGACTGGCGCGACAGCTCGCCGTCCAGCACCTGGTGAATCCGGGGATCGATGAGACTCATTGGTACTCCTTCAGCGTGTCCAGCAGCGCTTCGCGCGCGCGGTGGACGCGCATCTTCAACGTCGGGATCCGAGCGCCGGTGACGGCGGCCATCTCCTCATAACTCAGACCCTCGACGTGCTTCAACACGAACGCCTCTCGCTTCTCCGCGGAGAGCCCCCCCAGCGCTCGCGTCACCAGCATCAGCTGCTCGGCCCGCTCCAGCGCCGTCGCGTTGTCCGCGGGATCGGGCAGCGGCGGCAGGTCGTCGAGGGACAGGTCGCTCGACGGTCGCCGGGCCAGATGGCTCTTGCACCGGTTCGCCACGATGCGATACACCCACGTCCGAAACCGGGCGGGCTCCCGGCAACTCCGCAGGTGCCGGTACGCTCGCACCAAGCCTTCGGCCACCGCGTCGGCGGCGGCGTCGGCGCTCCCGAGCATCCGCGTGGCGAAGCGATGCAGCGCGGGCTCGTAGCGGCGGATGAGGATCCCGAACGCCTCTGCGTCGCCGCTCAGCACGCGCGCGACGACGGTGGCGTCCGGCGGTTCTTCAGGCGCCTGCACGTATGACCTGAGCTTGGGAGGGGCGGTCACGCTAATGCGGACGGAGGCACAACACCAGTCGCACTCTGCGACGGCGCTAGTGGGGAGCGGCCGATACGGCGTCGCGGGCCACCGCCAGGTAGCTGGCCGCTCGCAGACCTTCCCCGCCAATCGCGCCGGCGAATGCCTCGAGGGTGGCTTGCGCACGGCGGCGGTAGCGCGCGTCGCCCGTGCACGCGGCCAGCTGGAGGAACACGCGCGCGACCCACGGGTTGGCGCCGGGGAGCAGGTCGTCGAACACCGGCTTCGTGCGGTC
>Ga0209236_1000847_pt1 | contig 18148 bp, 21 predicted proteins | sample GraSoi013_1_40cm_FD_185819 | JGI IMG/M metagenome (GOLD analysis project Ga0209236, IMG submission 185819) | Grasslands soil microbial communities from the Angelo Coastal Reserve, California, USA - Sample 09_27_2013_1_40cm (SPAdes) (version 2) | ecosystem: Environmental > Terrestrial > Soil >... | reverse complement strand
TGATCACCACACTGGCGGAAGACTGCTCCGTCATCTACGCCGACCGGCTCTGCCACGCCAGCTTGATTGACGCGTGCCGGCTCTGCGACGCCCCGCTGCGGGTGTATCGCCACCGGGACCATGCGCAGCTGACGGGGCTCCTGCGACGTGGGCGGGCTCCCCGCCCCGCGTTGGTCGTCACGGACGGCGTGTTCAGCATGGACGGGGACCTGGCTCCGCTCCCCGAGCTCGCCAAGGCGGCGGAGCACGCCGGCGCCACCGTGGTCGTGGACGACGCGCACGGGACCGGCGTCATGGGCGCGACCGGTCGGGGGACGGTGGAGCACTTCGGTCTGGACGGCCGGCCGCTCGTGCAGATGGGGACCCTCAGCAAGGCGCTGGGCGGGCTCGGCGGCTTCGTGGCGGGGCCTCGAGACCTGATCGAGTACCTAGTGAACCGGGCGCGCACGTTCATCTACACGACCGCGCTCCCGCCCGCGCTGGCCGCGGCCGCCATCGCCGCGCTCGACGTGATCGAAGACGAACCGGAGCGACGGGAGCGGTTGTGGGCCCTGCGTCGTCGCCTCGACGACGGCGTCAGGCAGGCGGGCTTCGACACCCTGGACAGCCGCACGCCGATCATTCCGCTCCTCATCGGAGATGCCGAGGCGGCGCTCCGTCTCTCCGAGGCCCTGCTGGCCCACGGCGTCTACGCGCCGGCCATCCGCCCTCCGACGGTACCCGCCGGCACCAGTCGCATCCGCCTGAGCGTGACGGCCGGCCACACGCCGGCTCAGATTGATCACCTGCTGGAGGTCTTGCAGAAGGTCTGCGAGTCGGACGATGCTCTGCAGGAGAGACTTAGAGGCCCCTTTCCACCGTCCCCTTGAGGGCGTAGCTTTCCAGCTCCTCGCTCACATAGGTCACCTCACCCCGCGTTTCCAGCACGGGCGGGGCTTCGATCTCCTCTACATACTTCACGAGTCCGACGCCGCGGGCGAACCAGCTCGTGATCCGGTCCCGGCTTGTGATCACGCGCCGGTCCTTCGTCAGGGAGATCACGATGGTCATCGAGGCATCGATCTGGACGGCATCGTTGAAGGTGCCGGCCGGCACCGTTACCGGCGTGTGCGCCACGACCCGCACGTCGGCCACGACGTCCGCCTGCTCGTGACGGCCGTCGCCGTCCAGATCTGCCTGCATGTCCACGCCCCGCTTCTCGAGCTGCCGGAAGGTGCCGTTCATGACCAGGGGGAACGCCAGCACCCGGTAGGGGACCAGCTGCTGTTCAAACGGCGTGGTGGGCTGGCTTCCATAATAGGTGATCCCCGTCTTGTCCCGGCGGAAAAACCCGTCGGTCGGTCCCTTGTTCCCTTGGTTGGTTTCGCGGAAGATCTTGACGGTTTCGCCTTTGATGTTGGTCGTGCCGATGGCGGATACTTCGTTCGAAAAGGTGACCTCGGCGGCCTGCGCGACCGTATCCGTGTGGGTGCGGCCGTGATACCGCCAGACGCTGCCGATCTCGTCCGGGAAATACTCTTCGGTGTTTTGAATCTCCTTGAGGATGGGATTGTTGCCGGCCGCATCGAGGCCGGCCGAGGGTAGGACGCACGCGGCACTGACGACCAGCACTGTGATGAAGGCCTTCTGACGCACGGGACGGATCACCCTCTTGGCGGACCGGATGGTCGCGACTGACGCTGTGTTGTGTAACGTAGCACAACCCCTCCGCGCCATCAAGCCAGGCTCCATGCTATAATCCGCGCGCGTGCGAGAGGATTACGTGGAATCCAGGAGATCGTCCGAGAGCCGTGTGGTGCTGGTGACCGGGGCCTCCCGTGGGCTCGGCCGCGCCATTGCGGTCGGCTTCGGCGCCGTCGGCACTCGCGTGGTCGTCAACTACCGGACGAACGCCGACGAGGCCGGCCGGACAGTCAAGGCTGTCGAAGACGCGGGCGGCTCCGCATTCGCCTACCAAGCTGACGTCCGGGACAGGAAGAACGTCGCCGCGATGGTAACGGCCGCGGTGGATCGGTGGCATCGGCTGGACGTGCTGGTCTGTAACGCGGCGGCATCCGACGACAGCCTGCTCCTCCGCCTCTCGGACGAAGCCTGGGACAGAGTCCTCGCCACCACCTTGACCGGTGCCTTTCTCTGCCTGCAGAGCGCGGGCGCCGTCATGCAGGCCCAAGGCGACGGTTCCGTGATCCTCATCGGGTCCTTCTCGGCGCTGCAGGGACGAGCCGGTCAGGCGCCCTACGCGGCCGCCAAGGCAGGCCTCCTCGGGCTCCTGCGAAGCGTCGCGCGCGAATGGGGACCGGCGAACGTGCGCGTCAACATGGTCCTGCCGGGCTGGCATGCCACCTCCCTGACCGGGTTTCGCGCCGATCCGACGCCGGCCCCATTCGGCCCGGCCCTCGGACACGGCACGGCCCCGGACGCCGTGGCTTCCTTTGTGGTGGCGCTGGCGGACCTGCGGAACGTCTCGGGTCAGGTCTTCAACCTCGACAGCCGGATCCCACCCTTTTGACCAGCTCTTCTATGCCGACAGCCCGCGGCGTCTTCGTCACCGGCACCGACACCGGCGTCGGCAAGACGCTGGTGACGGCCACCGTGACGTCGGCGTTGAAGGCGCACAGCGTCAACGTCGGGGTCATGAAGCCGATCGCCACGGGATCGGCCGACGGGCACGCACTCTCCGATCCGGATTGGCTCCTCTCCGTGACGGAGTCCGGTGATGCGCCCGACCTCGTCGTCCCCTATCGCTTCCGGCTGGCCGCCTCGCCGCTCGTCGCCGCCGCCCATGCCAACGTCGCGATCGACCCGGCGCGCATCACGCAGGCGCTCCAGACCCTGTCGGCCCGCCACGACTGCGTGTTTGTGGAAGGCATCGGCGGTGTGCTCGTGCCCGTGACTGCTGACCTCTTTGTCGTGGACCTGATCAAGCGCCTGGGGCTGCCGGTGCTCCTGGTGGCCCGTGCCGGCCTCGGCAGCATCAATCACACCCTTCTGACGCTGGACTGCCTGCGAACCCACGGCGTGCCGATCCTGGGGCTGGTCTTCAACCACCCGGCCAGACCACCGGCGGCTCCGGACGAGAGCGACACGATCCCAACCATCCTGCGGCTCTCGCACGTCCGCTCGTTCGGAGAATTGCCGTATTGCGAGGGGCTTCCCGCCACGTGGCCGCGACATCGGGATGCGCTCATCGCCCGACTCGACGTCCAGGGACTACTGGATGCGTTGGGCCTGCGAAAGCTGGCTTGAGGTCCGACAGCGAACAGTGTAGGCTTGCTGCCGTCTACCCTCGGTGAACTCCTGGCCGAAAGGATTGGTGCCATGGTTCAATCGCCTGAGGAAAAACGAATGGCGCCACGCCATTCGTATACGTTCCCTGTCACCTACACAGGAAAGGTCGGCACACCGGCGATGCCGCCCCAGGAAGTGCTCTTTCAGGGGAAGATCGTCGACCTCAGTAGCGGCGGGATCGCCATGGAGACACGAGGGCACTCATTCCTAGAGATCGGCGCGCTGGTTCGGACTTGGATCCCCATGTCCTCCGTTCCGGTGAACGTGCCGGTGCTGGCCCGCGTGCAGTGGGTGAGGGACAAGGACCATGGCCCCAGCCAGCTCGTCGGCCTGATGTTCGTCCTGTAGAAACTATTCATCCTTGCGCCCGATCAATTCCTTCATCTTCGCCCCGACATCCTTGGCCGTCATGAGAGACTCGCCGGATACTAGGCTTCTCATTGCGATGGGGACCAGATGTAAACTCCGCTATTGTCGTAATTGCCACGGAGGGTATCGGCGAGGGTGGCAAAGAAAGCAATCTGTCCACGGTCATTGATCGCAGGATGACTTAGCGCCAAAACCTTCCCATTTCCATCCGGGACTGGCTGACCTGCCCTCGCAATTTCTATCGTTCTTGCTCCATCGTTCAGAATAATTCCCGTTGTACGAGTCGTATCAGTGTAACTAACATCAAACGTGACTTGGCCTCTCTCATTTATCCGCGGCCGACCCATCCCGGAAATTCTTCCATTCCCATCCAACGCACGATCTCCGGAGCGGAGGAGCTGGATGAGGCCTGCCCCTTCACTCCAGCGAAAATTAGCTGAATTATCCACACCGGCGCCTCTTGTGCCAGTAAAGGTAACCGGGAGGACAATGTGGCCCTCCTGATTGAGTCTCGGGTAGCCGTATACCGAGATTGCACCATTCCCATCTGAAGCAGGCTGTCCGGACTTAGCGATTCGCTTGATGACGCCCCCCGTTGCGAAATAGACGCCGTTCGTGTCACGAGCGCCTAAGGTTTCACGCAGATAACTCTGGAAAGCTAGCTGACCACGATCATTTAAAGAAGGCGCGCCGAATTCAGAAAAGACACCGTCGCCGTCAGGCGCCGTCTGACCCACCCGAGCAATTTCGTCAAAGCTGCGTCCGTTCCACAGATACACTGCTCCATTCGCTGAGAATACCCCTGATTGTCGGTCTACGGTGGTCGCAACAAAATAACCGACAAAAGCCACCTGGCCCTTGCTATTGATGACGGGGTCACTAAAGCCTGAAAACATCTGCGCGCCATCTGGCGATGGACGTCCAGTTCGGGCGATTTGAATAAGCTTGCCATCCCTAGCGATAAAAAGACCCCTCGTAATATCATTGGTACCGCTAGGGCCTGCAACCCAACCGCTAAACGCGACTTCGCCTTTGCTGTTCAACGACAGTCCTTCTAAACTTGAGAACACACCGCTACCGTCCGGAATAGCCTGATTGGTGCGAGCAATTTGGTCCAGACGACTCGCATGAGCGAGAAAAATTCCTGTGTTGTCCTTAAATCCTCGCTCGGTCCCTCGTAACGTACTGACAAACGCCACCAGTCCGCTTCCCTGATTATCAATGGATACTCCGTTAAATGATGAAAAGGTGCCGTTACCGTCCGGCGCGGGTTGGCCTAGCCGAACAATTTCGATAATCGCTTCGGGAGAGCCCACACAGATGGCTTGATTATCCGGTCCAAAGGGCGTGCCAGTAAGTACAGCAATAAAGACCACTTTACCGTCCTTGGTAAGACGTCGTGGTTGAAGCCCTGGGGTACCAAGCTCTATAGGAAGCTCAATGCTGGAAAATATTCCGTTTCCGTTGGGGGCCCGCTGACCTGCCCGCGCAATTTGGATGATGCCTCCCGAAACTGCTGCAGAACTTTTAGATGCAGCCTCGTGCCTGCTTTTAGGAATTGGCAGAACTTCCCTCTCGGCCTTGCTACCTGGAGTGGGCTTCTGGGCGGATGGCGCTCTCTGTAAGGATGGGGGTTTTGCCATCGGTTGGCATTGACCAGTGATATTTTGATCCGAGTAGAGCTGCGTCCCGTCCGCCTGTTGACAAACCCAAACATCAGCCTGGACGGAGCTTACCAGCAGTCCAAATCCCAAAATTGAAAGAATGAGGTATCTCACAGCCGTTCCTATCATTCTTCGGCAAGGGGCCCGATCAATTCCTTCATCTTCGCCCCGATGTCCTTGGCCGTCATGAGAGACTCGCCGACCAGGACGGCCCGGACGCCCGCCTCGACGACCTGCTTCACGTCGTTCCGCGTGAAGATCCCGCTCTCGCTGACGATCAGCTTGTTGCCAGGAATGCGCTTGGCCAACCGGAGGGTCACATCGAGGGTTGTCACAAACGTCGTCAGGTCGCGGTTGTTGATCCCGATGATCCGGGCTTCGCAAAGCCGTTCGAGCACCAGGTCCAGCTCCCGCTCCTGGTGCACCTCGAGCAGGACGTCCAGGCCGAACTCTTGCCGGGCCAGATGGTAGAAATCAACCAGTTGCACACGATCGAGAGCAGCAACGATCAGGAGCACGGCGTCCGCCAGGTGTGCCCGCGCCTCGTAGAACTGCAGCTCGTCCACCATGAACTCCTTGTTGAGCGCGGGCAACGGCACCTTCTCGCGGATTGCGCGCAGGTGGTCGAGACTGCCCTGGAAGAACTCCCAGTCGGTCAGGACGGAGAGCGCGGCGGCGCCATGCTCGTGATAGGTCTGGGCGATCTTGAGGGGGTCGAAGTCCTCGCAGAGGACTCCCCTGCTGGGCGAGGCCTTTTTGACTTCGGCAATCAGGCGCGTCGTTTCTGCCTGAGGAATAGTGGCCGAACGGGACGGTCCGGCGAGCGCCTGGTAGAAGCCGATCGGTGCCGGCGCATCCCTGATCTTCGCCTTCAGATCGGCAAGATAGCGGGCGTTCTTCTTCTCTTTGACCTCCCGCCTCTTGTGCTCAAGTATTTTGTCCAAAATCATGGGATTACCGTTAAACGCTATTCGTTAATCGTTAAACGGTTCAGGATTATTTCCGTTTCCCGTATCCGAGTTAGCCTTCCGTTTAACGTATAACGTGTAGCGATTAACGTCCTATCGGTTGGTCCACTTGATCAGGTGCTCCAGCTTGTCCATCGCTGCCCCGGACTGGACGATCGTCCGCGCCAGCGCGACTCCGTCCTGCAAGGTCGCCGCCTTCCCGCACGCAACCAGCGCCGGCGCGGCGTTGACGAGCACAAGCTGCTGGCGCGGGCCTTCGCGCCCGGAGAGGATGTCCCGGGTAATCTGCGCGTTCTCCTCCGCATCCCCTCCCTCCAAATCCTTGGCGCGCACCCGCTGCAGCCCGAAATCGCGGGGCTCGACCATGTAGCTGGTGAGCCGGCCCGCTTTGCCTTCGGAGACACGCGTCCGGTCCGCCAACGTGATCTCATCCAGCCCGTCCATGCCGTGGACCACGTAGCAGTGCCGCCCGCCCAGCCGCATCAGCACCTTCGCCAGCAGGTCCGTGAGGGCCTCATGGTACACGCCGACGATCTGGATGGAGGCGCTGGCCGGATTGGTCAGCGGCCCCAGCAGATTGAAGATCGTACGGACGCCGATCTCCTGGCGCGGGCCCACGGCGTGTTTCATGGCGCCGTGAAACAGCGGCGCGAAGAGAAACCCGATGCCGATCTCGTTCACGCACTCTTCGGCCCGCTCGGGTGGAAGATCGAGGCGTACCCCCAGAGCCTTCAACACGTCCGCGCTGCCCGAGCGCGAGGAGACTGCACGGTTGCCGTGCTTGGCCACGGTGACCCCCGCGCCCGCCACCACGAACGCGACCGCTGTGGATACGTTGAAGGTCGCCCCCCCGTCCCCGCCCGTCCCGCAGGTGTCCACGACAACGGGATCGGTCGTGTGGATGCGCACGGCCTTCGCCCGCATTGCCCGGGCGGACCCCGTGACCTCGTCCACCGCTTCCCCCTTCATGCGAAGCGCGGTGACATAGGCCGCGATCTGCGCCGGTGTGGCTTGGCCCTCCATGATTTCGTGCATGGCGGCTTCGGCCTCGGCCTCCGTCAGGTCCAGCCGGTCCACGACTTTGGCAATGGCGTCTTTGATCATGGGTGGAGGTTAGCGCGACAAGAAATTGCGAAGCAGATCCTTGCCCGGCCGCGTCAGGATGGACTCCGGATGGAACTGCACCCCTTCGACCGGCAGGGTCCGGTGGCGCAGGCCCATGATCTCGCCTTCGGCAGTCTCGGCCGAGATCTCCAGACAGGACGGCAGCGTCTCCCTCTTCACGATCAGGGAGTGGTAGCGCGTCGCCTCAAACGGGCTCGGCAGATCCTTGAAGATCGTCCTGCCGTCGTGCTTGATCTGGGACGTCTTTCCGTGCATCAGGCGCTCCGCGCGGACCACGTCGCCGCCGAAGGCCTCGCCGATGCTCTGGTGACCCAGGCACACGCCCAGGATCGGCACGGCCCCGGCCAGGCGCTTGATGGTCTCGATGGACACCCCCGCTTCCTTTGGCGTGCACGGCCCCGGTGAGATCACGATCCGCGAAGGTTTGAGCGCGGCGATCTCGTCCACGGTCATCGCGTCGTTGCGGACGACACGCACCTCCTCCCCGAGCTCACCCAGATACTGGACGAGGTTGTAGGTGAACGAATCGTAGTTGTCGATCACCAACAGCATGACTTAATCGAGGCCGCGCTCGGCCATCTCCACGGCCCGCATCATGGCCTTGGCTTTATTGCAGGTCTCGACGTACTCAGCCTCCGGATCCGAATCTGCGACGATGCCGGCGCCCGCCTGGATGAAGGCCTGGCGCCCCTTGATCACCACGGTGCGGATGTTGATGCACGTGTCCATGTTGCCCGAGAACCCGAAATACCCGACCGCGCCCGCGTACGGCCCTCGGCGCGACGGCTCCAGCTCCTCGATGATCTCCATGGCGCGGATCTTCGGCGCGCCGGACACCGTGCCAGCCGGAAAGCATGCCCGCAGCACGTCATAGGCGTCCCGCCCGGGGGCCAGCCGGCCCTCCACCTGGGAGACCAGGTGCATGACATGCGAATACTGCTCCACGACCATGAAGTCCTTGACGCGGACGGTGCCGGGCCGCGCGACCCGCCCCACGTCGTTGCGCCCCAGATCCACCAGCATCACGTGCTCGGCGCGCTCCTTGGCATTGGCCAGCAGCTCCTCCCGCAAGGCGCGGTCCTCCTCCTCGGTCGCGCCGCGCCGACGAGTCCCGGCGATCGGCCGCAGCTGCACCAGGTCATCCTCACAGCGGACCAGCACCTCCGGCGACGCGCCCACCAGCTCTACTTCGGGAAAACGGAGATAGTACATGTACGGCGAGGGGTTGATGACCCGCAGGGCCCGGTAGAGGTCGAACGGCCTGGCCCGCATCGACGCCTGCCACCGTTGCGAGAGCACGCCCTGAAAGATGTCGCCGGCCTTGATGTACTCCTTCGTCTGCATCACCATCTTCTCGAAGTCCGCCTTGCTCATGTTGGAAGTGAAGGCAAGCGGCCGCCTAGGAGCGAGCTTGCGCGGGGACGGCCTGCGGCCCGTGCGCAGCCGTACGATCATCCCGTCGATCCGCCGGACCGCCTCGGCATAGGCCCTTTTGTAGTCCCGATCCCCGACATGCGCGTTGGCCACGATCCGGATCGTCTGCGCCACGTTGTCGAAGACCAACAGCGTGTCGGTGAGCAGAAAGCACATCAGGGGAAGCCCCAGCACGTCTTTGCGAAGTGACGGGAGCCGCTCGAACTGGCGGACGACGTCGTAGCTCAGATACCCTACCGCCCCCCCGCAGAACCGGGGCAGCCCGGGCACCTCGACCGGTCGGTACTCCGCCATGAGGGCGCGCAGGCAGTCCAGCACGTCGGTCTTCACGGGAATACGGCGACGGCGGCGGCCGCCTGACAACACCACTTCGCGGTCGCTGCCGTGCAACAGAATCGGCGCGCCGCTCCCCAAAAACGAGTAGCGCCCCCACTTCTCGCCGCCCTCGACGCTCTCCAGCAGATAGGCGCACGGGCCTCGGTCGATCTTGGCGAGCGCCGAGACCGGCGTCTCGAAGTCGGCCAGGACCTCGCGGGAAACCGGAATCAAGTTCCCTTGTCTGGCCAGCGCGCAAAACTCTTTGAAATCAGGGACGTAGTCGCCTGGGTGCATGCGGCCACGGTATCACAGGCTTCCTCGGCGAGTCTACTTACAATCTACCGCTCGTAGAAGTCCTTTTCTGGAGCGTCGTCGAAGTCATCCGCTTCATGCCCGGCGGCACCTTCGCCTTCCAGGCGCTCCTCCAGATCGGCCACGCGGTTCCACACCGCTTCTAACTTCTCATCCAGTCGCGCCAGGCGGTCGGCGACCAACTTATCCTGATCGCGCCGCGCGGTGCCCCCGTCATGGCCCGCAGCCTGACGCTGGCTGAGCATGGCCTTGATCGCCTCTACCTCGCGTGCAAGGCGCTTGACTTCCGCAGCCAGGTCGGCCGACCCGCCGGCATGGTTGGCTTTGCCGAGGGCCTCTCCTTCTTTGGGGGTTCCCTTCGCGGCTCTGTGCTTCCCCTTGGCAGGCATCGCTCTCCTTCCTCCTCCAGTCCCAGCGATACGTAAGCTAAGGCGTCAACCACCCTTGGTCGGCAAAACTGATGTACTCATGGTCCCCGATAATAACGTGGTCAAGAACCCGAATGCCAATGATCTCCCCGGCCGAGACAAGGCGGTGAGTCAAGGCCCGGTCTTCCGGACTCGCCTCCGGATCCCCGCTCGGGTGATTGTGCACGAAGATGACGGCCGCGGCCGACTCCCGCACGGCCGGGACGAAGGCTTCCCGCGGATGGACGATACTCAGGGTCAAGCTGCCCTCCGACACCGTCACGTCCCGAATGATGGCGTTCTTGCCGTCCAGCAAGACCGCCTTGAAGACCTCCCGGCGAAGGTCCCGCATGAGAGGGCGGTAGTGACGGAACACGTCCTGGCTGGACGTCACCCGCTGCCCCGTGGACAGAGGAGCGGCCATGGCCCGCTTCCCGATTTCCAGCGCCGCCTTGATGAGGGCGGCCTTGGCCGGCCCGACTCCGGGCACGGCACAGAGTTCCCTGACGCTCAACCGGCTGACACCCGGCAAACCGTCGTGCCCATACAGCAGGGCGACCCCGACATCCAGCGCCGTCCAGCCCTCGAACCCGGTTCCTAGCAGAATGGCAAGAAGCTGTCCGTCCGTCAAGGTCTCCGGGCCGTACCGAAGGAGGCGCTCGCGGGGCCGCTCGTCCGGAGGCCAGGTCTCGATCCCCATCGCTTTCCCCATGTCATGCCCCTATCCATCTGTGTACGCTCGTACACACCAGGTGCACATTTTTGACACAGGGAAGGTCTCTTAGGTTAAACCGGTAGGACTGTCTCCTCTCATAACTCTATGAAATTCCAAAAGCTGCGTTTTGGGCACCTACCTTGCCTTCCTGGGCGCAACGGATCTCCGACCACCGACAGGAGGACAGGACAATGCAATGCAGGAAATGCAAAGGGCTCATGGTCAGGGAACGGTTTTCCGACTATTTCCTGATCGTCTACGCCTGGAAATGCATCAACTGCGGGGCGATCGTGGACCCCACTATCACCCATAATCAGAAAAAGCGCCCTGCTGAAAATCCCCAGGAGGCCGTCTCCCAGTAACACGCCGATCGTCTTCCCCTGCTACCGGCCACCTAACGGGGAGACCTAATCCTCCCGCGACGGTCGCTTTCCCTTAGCGCGACGCTCGCCGCGTTGTCAAGCCACCTCGCCGGTTGCGCAAACCACAGCGGGCCGTGTTAGACTCGCAGAAATCATGCGCATCATCGGCGGCACATCACGCGGTCGTCGCTTGTCAGGACCCAGAGGCGCCGCGATCCGCCCCACGGCGGACCAGGTGAAAGGGGCCCTCTTCAATATCCTCGCGGACCGGATCGTCGGCGCGCGGTTCCTCGATCTCTTCGCGGGGACCGGCAACATCGGCCTCGAGGCGCTGAGCCGCGGGGCCACGCAGGCGACGTTCGTGGAGTCCAACCCGATCGCGTGCCGCCTCCTGGAGGCCAACGTCCGTCGGTGCGGCTTTGAGCGAGCGGCCGAGGTCCGTCCCGTTCCTGTGTCCCGCTTCCTGAAGCACACACGCGGACCGGCCTACGACATCGTCTTTCTCGACCCGCCCTACGAGACCCAGGACGCGCAAAGGGTCTTGCCATCAGTGGGGGCCGATGATATCATCCAGCCCCACGGCGTGGTGGTTGTCGAGCACTTCCATAAAACCCACCTGGACGATCGGATCGGACATTTGGCTCTCGTGAAAACCTACCGGTACGGGGACACCTGTCTGTCTCTGTACCAGCGCGAGCGGACTGAGGCCTCGGCATGAGGATCGGCGTTTATCCGGGCACGTTCGACCCGATCACCAACGGGCACGTGGACCTCATCAACCGGGGCCTGCGCCTGTTCGACAAGATCTACGTGGCGGTGGCCGCGAACCCGCAGAAGCATCCGGTACTGGCCCTGGACGAACGGGTGGAGCTGGTGCGCCTCGCCACCAAGGAGACTCCCCGAGTCGAAGTGGAGCCGTTCCACGGTCTCCTGGTGGATTTCGTCCGCCAGCGGGGAGCCCACGCGGTGATCCGGGGGCTCCGTGCCGTGTCGGACTTCGAGTTCGAGCTACAGATGGCGCTCATGAACCGCAACCTGGACCAGAGCGTGGAGACCGTCTTCCTCATGCCCAGCCAGGAATACATCTATCTGACGTCGACGATCATCAAGGAAGTGGCCCGGCTGGGCGGCGACCTCGCCGGCCTGGTGCATCCCGAGATCGCCCGCCGGCTGGGAGAACGCCTGCGGGGCTGCTCCCGATGAAGCTCGCGCAGCGGGTCGGACGCACCGCGCCCTCCGCCACACTCCGCATCACCGCCGAAGCCAAATCGATGGTCGCCCGAGGCGTGGACGTCATCGACTTCGCCTCCGGCGAGCCGGACTTCGACACGCCGTTGCCGGTCAAGGAAGCGGGCATCGCTGCCATCCGCAGCGGCTTCACGAAATACACCGCCGCGGGCGGCATCGACGAACTCAAGCTGGCGGTCGTCGAGAAGCTCAGGCGCGACCAGGGTCTCACCTACGACACGTCGCAGGTGCTGATCTCCTGCGGCGCGAAGCACACCCTCTACAACCTGGCCCAGGCCCTGTACGAGTCCGGCGACGAGGTGATCATCCCGTCTCCCTACTGGGTCTCGTTCCCGGAGCAGGTGCTGCTCAACGACGCCACGCCGGTGCTGGTCCCGACGGAGGAGCGGCGCGGCTTCCGCCTGACGGGGGAACTCCTGGCGCAGCACGTGACGCCGCGCACGAAGGCCGTCGTGGTCAACACCCCGGGGAACCCGACCGGCTCGGTCTACGACCGCCGGACGCTCGAAGACATCGCCAAGGTCGCGCTCCGCCACGACCTGCTCATCATCTCGGACGAGATCTACGAGAAACTGCTGTACGACGGGCTCACGCACGTGAGCATTGCCTCGCTGGGGCCTGAGGTCCAGGCCCGCACTGTCGTGGTGAACGGCGTGTCCAAGGCTTACGCGATGACCGGGTGGAGGATCGGCTACGCCGCGGGGCCGAAAGACCTGATCACCGCCATGACGACGGTGCAGAGCCAGAGCACGTCCAACCCCACATCCATCGCCCAGAAGGCAGCGGTTGTGGCGCTGAACCAGGGCGACGCGTTCATCAAGGAGATGGTCGCTGAGTTCGACCAGCGGCGGCGGGTCATGGTGGAACGGTTGAACAAGATCCCGGGTGTGACCTGCACGATGCCGAACGGTGCGTTCTACGCTTTCCCGCACGTCGGTCGCCTGATCGGCCGGCGGGGTCCCGAGGGCCCTCTCCCCTCCGCGACCGCGCTGGCGGCCTACCTCTTACGAGAGGCCCGGACCGCCACGGTCCCTGGCGAGGCCTTCGGCGCCCCGGAGCATATGCGCTTCTCCTACGCCACGAGCATGTTGAAAATCGTCGAGGGACTGAACCGCATCGAGGAGGCCGTTCGCCGGCTGAAGTGAATCGCCCGTGAGCCGGGGATTGACGGCGGCGGGGAGAGGATTTACAGAAAGCAGTACGATGCCGATCTACGAGTACGGATGCGAGGCGGGGCACCGCTTTGAAGTCACGCAGAAGGTGAGCGACCCTCCGCTCACCACGTGCCAGGTGTGCGCGCGGCCGGTGTCCAAGCTCATCTCCGCGCCGGCCATCTCCTTCAAGGGAACCGGCTGGTACGTCACGGACTACTCGAACAAGCTCAAGCCCCCGGCCCAGGAGGGGAAGTCGGAAAGCGCCCCCAGTTCTCCTCCCGCGAGTTCCCCCGCATCGCCCCCATCCTCCGGCTCCGCTGGGTCCGGCACGAGTTCGCCCACACCGACGGGCTCATCCGGCACCTGATCCTCGACAGCGACCCGGCTTCTATTTCTTCTTGCCCTTCTTGACCGGCTTGCTCATGCTCTGCAATTTGGCTTGGGCGTCTGCCAACGCCGCCTGAAGCTGATCCACCCGGGCTTTCAGATCGTCCTGGGCTTTTGCCATCTGGTTAGATTGGGCCTTGCAGTCGTCGGCCGCTTGGGACACCTCCGTCACCTTCTTGAGCAAGGCGCTCTTTTCCGTCTCCGCGGCGTTCACCTTCGCCTCCAACTCGCCAATCTTCTGCTGGAGGGCCGGCGGCCACCAGGGCTGCAAGAAAGCCGGCGGCCACCAGTCGGACCAGCTGAACCCCATCAGGCTTCCAGCCAGGGCGATCGCTCCGATTACCCGTGCTTTGTGGCTCATTCGTCCCTCCTCTAGGTTGACGCTCCGTACGCCCGTCACAGCCGAGACCCTCGCTCCTCAGACACCTCCGGCGGCGCCTCCCGTTCTGCCGGCGCCCCGCGCCCGATCTGAAACTTCTCCAGCCGGTATTGCATCGTCTTATAGGTTAAGCCCAGCATCTTCGCCGCCTTGGCGATCACCCCGTTGCTCCGCGTCATGGCCGTCTCGAGCAGCTTGCGTTCGAACCCCTCGAGCGAAAAGCCCTCGGCCGGCAGCTCGAAATCGAGCTGAGCGAGCAGAGTCACTCGCGACCGCACTTCCGCGGGGAGGTCGCCGACATCGATCCGCTCGGCCTCGCACAGCAGGACCGCGCGCTCGATGACGGATTCCAGCTCCCGCACGTTGCCGGGCCACGGGTAGTCCATCAGCAGGCGCAACGCCCCGTTCGTCACACCCTTGACGGTCTTGCCCGATGCCGCTGTGTACTTCTTCAGGAAATGGTCGACCAGCTCCGGAATGTCGGTGGCCCGCTCCCGCAGCGCCGGCACGTGGATCGAGACCACGTTGAGCCGGTAGAAGAGGTCTTCCCGAAAGGTTGCCTGCTTGATGGCTGTCGCCAGCTTGCGGTTCGTGGCGGCCACCACCCGGACATCCACTTTGATGTCTTCCCGCCCGCCGATCCGGCGGATTTCCTTCTCCTGGAGCACGCGCAGCAATTTCGCCTGGAGGGGGAGGCTCAGGTCGCCGATCTCATCCAGGAACAGGGTGCCTTGGTCGACAGCCTCAAAGAGGCCGATCCGTCGCGCCTGGGCTCCCGTGAAGGCCCCTTTTTCGTGCCCGAACAGCTCGCTCTCGATCAGGGTCTCCGGCACAGCCGCGCAGTTGAGCGCCCGAAACGGACGGTGCGCGCGGGGACTGTGCACGTGCAGAGCCCGCGCGACGAGCTCCTTGCCCGTCCCGCTCTCGCCGGTGATGAGCACGGTCGCCTGGCTCGTGGCCACCTTCTTGATGACGCGGGATACCTCCTCCATCAGTGGATGGTGGCCGATGATGTTCTCGACTCTGAACGTCTCGTGGAGCTGCTGCTGGAGTTGCCGGTTCTCCGTGACGAGGTGCAGCCGTTCAAAGGCGCGCGCGATCGTGATCAGCAGCTCTTCCCGGTCCACCGGCTTGGCCAGGTAATCGAAGGCGCCCTTTTTCATCGCCTGGACTGCGGACCCGATCGTCCCGTAGGCCGTGACGAGGATGACGAGCGCCTCGGGATCCAGCTTCAAGAGCTCTTCCAGCAATGCCAGGCCGTCGCGCTCGGGCATCGAGAGGTCGGTCAGAACGACGTCCGCCGGGTGGTTTCGGTATGCGGAGAGGGCCTGCGAGACGTTGGACGCTGCCTCGACCGTGTACCCCTCGCCTTCCAGGATCACCGTCAGGATGTCCCGCTGGGCCTTCTCGTCATCGACGACCAGGAGGTGTCCGGCGGTCATGCTGCCACCGCGACGCGTTCCACCGGCAGGCTGATGACCACGTCGGTGCCCTCATGCGGGCGGCTGCGGACGTCGATCCGGCCCCGATGTTCCTCCACGATCTTCTTGGTGATCGCGAGTCCCAAGCCGATCCCCAGCTTCTTGGTCGTGAAATACGGATTGAAAATCCGGTTGAGGTCTTCCTCGCTGATGCCCGATCCGGTGTCCGAAATAGTGACCTCGACGGTCCCGTGAGGCTCAGGTGCTTGCCCCTCGCTCCTCGCCTCGGCGCAATGCTGGGTGGTGATACGCAAGCGCCCGCCGGCGGGCATCGCCTGAATGGCGTTCAGCACGACGTTCATCAGGCAGGTCTTGATCTGCACGGGATCGGCTTGCAGGCGCGGGATGGGGGTCGCTTCCGACACCTCGATGGTGATCCCCTGTTCGACCGCCTTCTGGCGGGCAAGGCCGACCACTTCCCGGATCAGCGTCACCAGGTCCACGTCGCTCTTGTTGAGCGCCAGGGGCTTTCCGACCGTGAGGAAATTCTCGATCATGCCGTTCAACCGGTGGATCTCGGCCTTGATATTGGACATCAGCGCCAGCACCTCGGCAGCGCCTTCGGGCCGCCCACTCTCCAGCCTGGTCCGGATGTGGTCGATGCTGAGGTTCATGAAGTTCAAGGGATTCCGGATTTCGTGGGCGATGCCGGACGCCAGCTTCCCGACAGCGGACAGCCGCTCCGCTTCCCGGAGCCGCTCCTCAAGTTCGCGGTGCTGACGGAGCTTTTCCACCATCTCGTTGAAGCTGCGCGTCAGCTCCGCGATCTCGTCCTCGCCCTCGACCTCGATGGTCTTGGTGAGATCGCCAGCGGCGACGTGCTTGGCTGCCTTGACCACGTCATGGAGCGGCTGCGTATATTTCCGCGCGAGGTAGAGCGAGACCAGAATGCCGAGCGAAAAGATCATCAACGTGACGGCCACCCGCTTGTACAACGACGCCTTGGTCGTCTGCGCCACATCGTCCAAGGTAAACGTCACGTGGATGTAGCCGAGCACCTCGTTGCCGTCCACCAACGGGGCCGTCACGTTGTATTCGCGCTGCCCCCCTTTGGTCACCGTGCTCTCCATCTTGCGCCCGGACGGTTGCGGCGACCGGGTGCTGACGATGACTTCCTTCTTCTCCACGTCCAGCAGCTTGATCTCTTTGACACCCTTCTTCCCCAAGCGGGCCATCAGTTTCTGGAAGGCGGCCGGGTCCGGCCCGCCGGATAATTGCTCGACGCTGACGGCCGTGGCGTTGGAGAGCTCATTGATGCTCTCTTCCATCTCCTGAACCAGCGCCTGCTGGGACAGATAGGAGAGGAGGATGGACGCCGCGAGCGACAACACCAGGAGCGCGAGCAGCATGATGACCAGCTTGGTGGTCAGACGGATTCGGTGGAAGAGCTGGTTGTTGAGGGCGCGGAGCGTCGCCAGCATGATCAGACCGTCCAGGAGGGGAGGACCGCGCGCAGCACAGTTTGCGCCACGAACCCCTCGCGAATGAGCCGCGGTGGGCTCACGGTCGTATCCACGACCGTGCTGGGGAGCCCGCCAGGCGTCGGGCCGCCGTTGACGATCAGATCGACGTCGGCCCCGAAGGCGTGCTCCACCTCGGCCGCCGTGGTCGCCGGCGGCTGTCCGGTGCGATTCGCGCTGGTGCCGGTGAGGGGGCCGCCAATGACTTCCAGCACCTGCTGCACGACAGGATAGGCTGAGAGCCGGACTCCGATGGTTCCCGTCCCCGCGGTGAGCACTAAGGGGACCGCCACCGCGGCCCGAAAGACCAGGGTCAGCGGACCCGGCCAGCAGGCCTGCATCAGCCGCTCGGCGGCAGGCGTGATCTCCGAGACCAGCGCCAGCAACTCGTGGCGGGAGCGGATGAGCACGAGGATGGGGCTCGTCTGCGGGGATCGGCCCTTCAGGGCGTACAGACGCTGAACGGCCTGGACGTTGAAGGGATCAACACCCAACCCATAGAAGGTTTCCGTGGGAAACGCGATGACGCCCCCGCCCCGGACAACTTTGCCAGCCTCCTGGAGCGTGGATTCGGAGACGCCATGACTCTGGCTGGTCGTTCCCATACGTGCGGCATTATACCATGGCCCGCGGCATCACCGTTTGATCAGCGCCCGCGCGCCGATATCGGAACGGTAGTGCATGCCCTCGAAGCGGATCCGGCGCACGCCCTCATACGCCCGCTCGCGCGCGACAGTGACGGTGTCCCCGAGGCCGGTGACCCCCAGCACCCGACCGCCGGCGGTCACGACGCCGCCGGGTGTGCCTGCGGTCCCGGCATGGAAGATGAGGAGATCGTCTTGCCCTTCCGTCTCCGCGAGGCCGTGGATCGGGATGCCCTTCGTCGGCAGGCCGGGATAGCCAGGCGCAGCCAGCACCACGCAGACCGCCGCGCGCTCGTGCCAGTCAACCGTGAGGCGGTCCAGCCGGTGCTCCGCCACCGCCGTCAGGATCTCCAGCAGGTCGGTCTTCACCAGGGGCAACACGACCTGGGCTTCCGGATCACCCAGGCGCGCGTTGAACTCCAATACTTTCAAT
>Ga0209236_1000844_pt1 | contig 18238 bp, 19 predicted proteins | sample GraSoi013_1_40cm_FD_185819 | JGI IMG/M metagenome (GOLD analysis project Ga0209236, IMG submission 185819) | Grasslands soil microbial communities from the Angelo Coastal Reserve, California, USA - Sample 09_27_2013_1_40cm (SPAdes) (version 2) | ecosystem: Environmental > Terrestrial > Soil >... | reverse complement strand
ATGTACTCGGTGGCCGCGTAGCCCAACGCCCCTCGGAAGGCCCTTGATCAGTGCGAACGGCCGCCGCGACATCGTGGCTAAATGAGTATTGGCGACCGGATCGCACTGACGGCGGCCCTCGCGGGCGTTGCAGCGGCAGTTGCCGCAGTGGCAGCAGTCTGGTATCAAGTTGAACTCGCTCGCGGCATTTCGAGTATTTACAACACTGTCCGTATGGAGAGTCAGTGGCGAAGCCCGGAGATGTTAATGAGCCGCGCCGGCGCCGCCGACGCGATCATCCATCAGCACGGCCAGACTGACGATGTCTTAACAGTCATGACGTTCTTTGAGCAGTTGGGTTATCTCGTTAAAGAGAAGGCCATCAGAGCAGAGGCCGCCTGGGAAGCCTTTTCAGACTGGTCACTTCCCTATTGGGCAGCATGCAAGCCTTTTGTAGCTCAGCAGCAGCAGGTGAACATCACGTATTGGGAGAATTTGGTTGACCTCAATCGTGAAATAGTTGCGGTCGAAGCAAGGCGTCGGGCCTGACGCCCGAGGCAGTGACCCCAAATGCTGCAACGGTTCACACGTTCTTGGTTGACGAGAGCAGCCTAACAACTGGTGGCGGCCAAAGCATGAGAAGAACTTGGCGCCTGCGTAAAGAGACTGCCCCTATCGAGGAACCTTCGCCGCCCGGCTAAAGAACTGAGACTTGCCAACGTCGCGCCCTGGGCGCTACCGCGGCCCCAGTGTGCTGCACGAGGCACCTCCGGCTAGGGATTTCTGTCACGGCGCTTTGCCAGACGGAAGGTCGACGGTGCAGACTACCAAGCGAAACAGCGGGGGTCAGCGCGGCGACAACGAGTTGCCGAAACGGAGGATGCAATGGCGCTCAAGACAGAGCGGACAACCTTCAGCCTTGACGTGATCGGCCGCTACATGTGCAACACCTGGCAGGAAGCAATGGGCTCGACCGATCAGGCTATGCGACCGGACGCCAGGGCGTTCGATGTCATCGTCCTGGGAGGTGGCACGTTTGGCGCTGCGGTGGCACAGCACCTTTTCAACCAGGACATCTCCCACACTCACCGCATCTTGGTGCTCGAAGGTGGCCCTTTCCTCATCCCAGAGCACAGCCAGAACCTGCCCGTGCTCGGGCTGGGTGTGCCGGCGCCGACAAGCATCGCGGAACTGAGAGCTCAGGGTCAGGACAATCAACCACGCCAGGAGGTATGGGGCTTAGCTTGGCATTCTCCGGTTCGGTTTCCGGGACTCGCCTACTGCGTTGGAGGACGATCGGTCTACTGGGGCGGGTGGTCACCGCAATTGTTGAATTCGGAGATGCCCACTGACGCCGCACAGAAGAGCCCTTGGCCGCAAGCTGTGGTCGACGAACTAAATAATCGCTACTTTGCCGAATCGAACGAGCAGATCGGGTCGGACGTGTCTAACTACTACATCTTCGGGACACTCCAGAACGGCCTGCGACAGTTGCTATCGGATGGCATCGGGGCAGGCAAGGTAACCGATTCGATTCCGCTGGCAAACCTGCCCGATCATGCGGGGGTGCGAGCCCTAGCCCAACCTCCGGACACAAAGCAGCTCGCGAATATGCTCGGCCTAGATACTCCAGGTTCCGCACAACTTCAGGACCTGTTGAACCTCATGAAACTTGAGGCCCCGCTTGCGGTCCAAGTCCGCACTCGGTCTGGGCTTTTCCCAATCAACAAGTTCAGCACCGTGCCGCTTCTTGTCAAAGCCTCGCGCTCCGCTGAAAACGAGTGTGCAGCCGACGATGTCAAGAAGCGCCTCATGGTCGTCGATAACTGTCACGTTGTGGGCCTTCGATTCGACGGTGCTCGGGTAACAGCAGTCGACACGAATTTCGGCACGGTGCCGGTCCCGACGGGAGGAGTCGTGGTCCTTGCCATGGCCACCATCGAGAGCACCCGACTAGCGCTCAACGCCTTTCGGGGAACGCCCAATTACATCGTCATGGGAAAAAACCTGATCGCCCACCTTCGGTCCAATCTCAACATCAGGATCCCCATCCAAAACATTGCCGGCTTGACTGGCAATCTGGAGCAGGCAGCCCTTTTCGTAAAGGGAAGGCATCAGTTTGCTGATGGCAGCTTGGGGCACTACCACTTGCAGATCACGGCGGCAGGAGGCGCCAAAACAGCAACCGACGCCGAGGCCGAACTCTTCAAGAAGATCCCGGACATCGACCAGTTCAACGTGCTCCGATTGGCTAGCTCCCAGGACGTAGTGATCGTTATCCGCGGAATCGGCGAGATGGAGACCGAGAATCCAGCCAGCTCGGTCCGACTAGATCCAGAACCTGATGAGTTCGGGGTACAGCGGGCGTTTGTCTCGATTGCTCCAAACCAACGCGACCTAGAGCTTTGGGGAGCGATGGATCAAGCAGCTGAAGATGTCGCGCTGCTGTTTGCTGGCGGCAAACCCTACGAGGTGCTAACCGGTGGTGGCTCGCTCCAGGTCGCGGCTGGTCAGCCGGCTTCCACTGTGCAGTCACCCCAAAACCGGAGAGACGGCCTGGGTACGACCCACCACGAGGCCGGAACCCTAAGGATGGGCGATGATCCGACGGTCTCCGTGACCGATCCCGACTGCAAGTTTCATGAGGTCGCCAATGCGTACGCGATCGGACCGGCTATCCTCCCGCGCACGGGTTCGCCTAATCCAATGTTGAGTGGAATCGCCTTGGCCCGTCGTTTGGCGGAGCATCTCGGCAACCCGAGCCCTTTCGTCACTGAGACCGGCTTCACGGCGCTCTTCGACGGCATCCACTTGGCCAACTGGCGGATGGCGGGTCCTGGTCGTTTCATAGTGGTCGACGGTAGTCTCGAGGCTGTCCCCGATCCCAGCGGGGAGCTCGGCATGCTCTGGTGTACAGATACGACGCCGCCCGACTTTGTCCTCAAAATGGAGTGGCTGCGCTGGCAGCAGAACGACAACTCAGGGGTTTTTGTGCGGTTCCCCGACCCGACCAGCAAGGGCTACAAGAACCAGGCCTGGGTGGCGATCAACTTTGGCTTCGAGATTCAGATCGACGAGTTCGGCTGGCCGGATCAAGCCGGAATCCACAAGACCGGTGCCATCTACGCTCAGGGAAATCAGAACCTCTCACTGCAGCCCGCCCGAGCGCCGGGGCAGTGGAACGAATTCGAGATAAGAGTTCAGGGTCAGGCCTACGCGGTCGCTCTCAACGGTTTGCAAGTGACCTCGTTCCAAAACCAGGACCCGAGTCGAGGTTTGGCCAGCACGCCCCTGAGTCCGGCCTACGTCGGGATCCAGATCCACCCACCATCGCCTGGCGAGACAGCCAACGCCGGCCGAGTGGCCTTCCGAAGGATCCGAATCGCCAAGCTGTAGCTCAACAATCGCGTCCTGTGCGTTAGGGCGGAACCCGTAACTGTCAACGGCTGCGACTCATTGTCGGGTCGCCAGATGCCCTCTGAATTGGCTCGAGCGTGACGGCGCTCCGCACAGCGACGCCGGTGGCAAACGACGTGCGGTTGCCTGCGTCCATTGCATGAGTGCCGCCTGATGCTGCCGATAACTACCTCCTATCGATAGCCCGACCGACGGAGGGGTTCCTCGGTAAAGAGAAGGCCGGCGGTTCAAGTCCGCCCCTGGGTCATATGAGTTTGTATCCAGCGGCCATGGACAGGTTGCCTCGGCCGAGCTAAACTCATTCACGACCATGATGACGATTCACATATATGAACAATGCGGCGGATAGTTTCTCTGCACGGACATCCCACCGACCCGGCTGCGTTTGACGACTACTACCGGAATACGCATACCCCTCTGGTTCAGCAGATCCCCGGCGTGAGCAACGTCCGTTTTGGACATGTGCTGCCGATGAGTGACGGGTCGCCGGCGCCCTTCTATTTGGTCTCGGATGTCTACTTCGACGACGACGCCGCGTTCGATACCGCGCAGAGCAGCCCTGAAATGGCGGCAGCGCTGGCCGACGTGCCGCGGTTTGCCACCGGTGGGGTGACGATCATGTTGTGTGACTTCGAGGACTTCCCGCCGATGTTTGGCGGGCCCGAAGGGACATCGACCAGGCCTTGACGCAGATGGGCCGATCAGTGATCGATGTCTCGCCCGTCAAGTCCGCCGACAGGACGCTCGACATCCTGGAGCTCCTTGCCACCGAGCCCCAGGGCTTGAAGATCTCCGAAATCAGCGCGCGTCTCGGCTTTGCGCAAAGCAGCACGCACGGACTGGTCCATACGCTTGAGTCGCGGGGCTACCTCACGCTGAATGGCGGTCACCGCTTCCAGCTCGGTGCGCGGCTGATCCAACTCGGGCATAGCGTCGGCGATCGCCTCGAGCTTCGGTCGGTCGCGCGCGAGCCATTGGAGAGGCTGGTCGCCGCCACGCATGACACGGCCCTGCTCGCGGTCCCCGAGCGGGGTGAGCTGCTGTACGTCGACAAGGTCTTAAGCGATGCGTCTGATATCCGGACGGATCCGAGGGTTACCTCGAGGCGACCACTGCATTGTTCGAGCCTCGGCAAGGCATTGCTGGCCGCCGTCACCGACAGCGCAGTGCTCAACGTGCTCGACCATGCCGGATTCGAACGCGTCACTCCATACACCATCGCAGATCGAAAGGCTCTGCTTGCCGACCTCGCCTCGACACGCCAACGCGGTTACTCGCTCGACCAGCAGGAAGCTGTGTCGGGCGTCTTTTGCGTCGGCGCTCCCGTGCGCGACCACACGGGCCGCTCCATCGCCGCCGTGAGTTTGTCGACCATCAAGGATTTCTTCAATCCAGCGAAGACAGGACCGTTGGTGGCGCGGGCGGCAGTTGAGATCTCGCACGCGATGGGATGGAAAGGCGATATCGCCGCACTCTTCCAACCAGTCCCTGGATCTGAGCTGCTTCTGATCGTCGGCAGCGAAACCAAGTCTGGTCGCCGCCGATGAACAACATGGGCGCTCCGGCGAACAACGGACTCGTTACCGCATCTGGCCACCCGTCTGACGGCGGTGCAACCAATGCGCCACCCGAGACTCGCAATCCGGCCCTGGATGTTTCCCGGAACGCTGCAGGGCAATGGCTCGCACGTTTTGAGCAGCTTCCACCACCAGTCCGGTCCTACGCATTGCCGCTGGTGGCCACTGTGTTGGTCGGGGCGGGGGTGGCGATTCTGGAGCCGAACTTCTATCGTCCGGCAAACCTGCACGTGTTGATGCAGCAGTACGCGGTGCTGGGTCTTGTGACTCTCGGCCAGCTGCTCGTCTTACTTGTCAGTGGGATCGACTTGTCGGTCGGAGCGGTCATGAACGCGACGCTCATCATCATCGCCCTGATGAATCACTACGACGAGCATCTGTTGTTGCTGTCGCTGGTGCTGTGCATTGTTTTCGGCGCCGCCGTCGGTACGACCAATGGTCTGCTGGTGTCCCTGCGGGACGTTCCGCCATTCGCGGCCACGCTTGGAATGACGGCGGGCGTGCAGGGCGCGATTCTCGTCTACACCAAAGGGATTCCCGCGGGAAACATTCCAGCTTCGCTCCGTCCAGTCGCGCTGGCAGGCATTGGAATCGTTCCGTTCTCGCTGCTCATCTGTCTTGGCGTCGCAATCGTGCTAATGCTGGTGCTTACCAGAGGCGCCTACGGCCGGATGATCTATGCCGTAGGGCGCTCACCTGAAGTCGCGCGCAGGGTTGGAGTGTCCACCACTGCCGTCAGGGTTTCGGCATACGCGATGTGCGGCATCTTCGCAGCCATTGCCGGGATCATCCTCAGCGCATACGTCGGCTACGTGGATCCCACGATCGGCGGTACCTATAACTTGCAGTCAATCGCGGCCGCCGTCGTCGGCGGAGTTTCGTTCCTTGGAGGCGAGGGCCGACCGGCCGGTGCGCTCATCGGGGCCCTGTTCCTGCTGACCGTGCTGAATGTCACGACGCTTTCCTCGCTCAATCCGTTCACGCAGCTAATCGTCCAGGGGGTGGTGATGCTTGTGGCCGTTTCGCTGTTCCAGTTGCTCAAGCGACGTTCACTCACATAAGTAAGAAGGAAAAGGAGATGGAGATGTCTAGTCGGCTGGGTGTTCGCAAACGTTTCCGGCAACTCTTGGCGCTCGGATTGGTGATCCCTTTCAGCGCGGCCTTGATGCTGTCCGCCTGCGGTGGACAGTCCGGCGGCGGTGGGACGAAGACCCCAACCGTGGCATTCATCTCGCAGGGCACGTCCAACAGCTGGGCGGCGCAGCTGGATGCCGTGGCAAGGAAGACGGCCAAAGCCGATGGTGTGAACCTTGTGTACTTCAACGGACAAGGGGATGCCACCAAGCAGCTGCCGCTGATCGACCAAGCAATCGCTCAGAAGCCCGACGCGATCGTTCTCGTGCCTCTTGGCGCAGCTGCCGATACAGGTCCGGTCGAGCGAGCCATGTCGATGGGGATCAAGGTCATCCTCTGCGACAGCACGGTCAATACGGACAACTACACGTCGTTGGTCAATCCGAACGCCGCGACCGCCACCGTGCCGCTGGCCCAGTGGCTCGCCGATAAAATGAACCACAGGGGCAATTTGCTGTACATCGGCGGCCTTCCAGGTAACGCAACAACGATCGCGTATGACCAGGGGTTCAACCAGGTCATGTCGCAGAACCCCGACATCAAGATTGTCAACGGAGGAAACGCAAGCTATTCCATCAGCACCGGCAAGCAGCTAGCGGCGACCGCCATCGCTTCTGGCAAGTCGTTCGCCGGTGTGTGGGGAGTTGGTGGAGAGGCAGTGACCGGAATCATGCAGGCCTACATCGACGCCAAGGTCCAACCGGTTCCGCCAATTGGCGGCGGCGCTGCCACGAACGGCATCCTGCGGTTGGGGATTGAAAACAAGATTGAAGTTGCTTCCCTCCAATTCCCGCCAAGCGACTCGAAGGTTTGTATCGATACCGCTGTCAAGGCCATCAAGGGTGAGACCGTTCCGAAGTTGATCAACATATCCGCGCTGCCGGAGTACGGGCCAATCCTCCCTCCCCTCGACAAGTACTACAAGCCGCAATACAGCGATGACCTTTACGTCGGAACGGATTCAGTGCTCACTCAGGAGGAACTGAAAGCCATCAACCTACTGAAGTAATTCTCGAGATCTAGACGGTGCAAGCGGAGCGAGCGCTGGTTGCTGCACGAGGCATTCATAAGCACTACGGCGGCATCACAGCGCTCGCAGGCGTCTCGCTGGAAGTCTTGCATGGAGAAATTCACGCTCTCGTAGGAGAGAACGGAGCCGGAAAGTCGACCTTGGTCAAGATCATGACCGGGGCCCAGAAGCCAGATGCCGGCGAGGTACTCGTTCGCGGAAATGCGGTCTCTCCGCTGACTCCGGAGAAGGCTCGAGAACTTGGGATAGGCGCCGTCTACCAAGAGCCGAGTCTGGTGCCGGCACTAACCGTGCTGGAGAACGTGTTCCTCGGTTGGGAACAGCGGCGCACGGCGGGTTTCCTCGACCAGCGGAAGATGAGGCTCGAGGCGGAGGCCGCCCTGGACAAGATTGGCGCCCGCGTGCGAATCGACAGCGAAGTATCCGCGCTCAGCGTCGCAGACCGTCAGCTGGTCGAGATCGCGCGGGCACTCGTCCTGAAAGCCAGTGTTCTGATATTCGATGAACCGTCAGCAGTCCTCTCGGGTCGCGAGCTGGAGCGCATCTTTGATGTGATCAAGGAGCTTCGCCTGGCCGGCCTCGGCATTCTGTACATATCGCATCGCCTGGCTGAAATCTTCGAGTTGGCAGATCGGACGACAGTTCTAAAAGACGGACGCGTCGTTGCAAGTAGACCCGTATCCGGGCTCTCAATGGCCGATCTCATCCGATCCATGGTTGGTCGAGACATCCGTCAGCGACCGGCCAGGACGGTGAAACCTGCCGCCGAGGTCGCCCTGGAGGCCATAGACCTGAAGCTCGGCGACGACAGAGAACCCATCAGTCTCAAGCTGCATTCGAGAGAGGTCTTGGGAGTTGCGGGTCTGGTCGGCTCCGGACGGTCGAGACTGGCAAACGCTCTTGGAGGAATCCGCCCAGCGAAAGCCGGAACGATATTGAGAAACGGGGCGCCAGTCCAACTGAAGAGCCCAAGAGCCGCAGTTCGTGCCGGGATAGCGTTGATTCCCGAGGATCGCAAGCGGCAAGGACTCATCCTGGAGCACTCGGTGCGAGAGAACGTTGGGCTTGCGTCCCTGAAGGAAGTATCAGCTGTTGGTTTTGTCAGAGCCTCCGAAGAGAAGCGCCTGTCGCGTGAAGCGGTCCGCGTCTTCGGTATTCGACCTCCCGACCCAGAGCTAGCTGCTTGGACTCTGAGTGGAGGGAATCAGCAGAAGGTGGTGCTCGGCAAATGGCTGATTCGAAGCCCGGCGCCCGAGGTCGTGATTCTGGATGAACCGACGCGGGGTGTCGACGTTGGCGCGAAGTACGAGATCTACGAACTGATCGATGAATTAGTGCAACGTGGATCCGCGGTGTTGCTCATCTCCTCCGAGCTTCCAGAGGTGATCGCGATGAGCGATCGGATCCTGGTCATGAGCGCCGGGCAGATCGTGGGTGAGCTGAAAGCAGGTGAGTTCAGCGAGGAGCGGATTCTGCATCTGGCCGTCCTGGGTAGGCAAAGCGATAGCGAGCCAAGCGATGGCCTGACCGAAGGGGACAGCCAGGCGTGAGCACTCGCTTCGCGGCCACGCGACTGGCGCTACCGCAGTTCGCCGGGTCGGGCTATTGGGTGCGACGTCACGTGCGGACGCTTCTGGCCTGGACGCTGTTCGCGTTGCTGTTCGTATTGAGCACCACCCTGTCGGATACGTTCCGCTCACCCGACGTGGTTCTGGAAACATTCAAGGGAACCACCTTCGTGGGAATGGCGGCCGCGGCAGAGTTCTTCGTGGTGGTTGGAGGCGGAATCGATCTATCGATTGGCTCTGTCGCCACTCTGAGCGGGATGGTTGCGGCGGCCATCATGGGCGGACGCAACGCCAACATCCTGGTGGCGATCTTGGCGTCGCTGGGAATCGGTCTGATCGTCGGAACGATCAACGGCCTCCTGGTGAACTGGGTCAGGATCTCTCCATTTATCGCGACTTTTGGAATGCTCTACATCCTTCAAGGCGTCGCTTATACATACAGCGTCAATCCAATTGGACAGGCCGCTCCCGGCTTTTACTCCATATACGTATCAACGGTTGCCGGCGTTCCTATTCTTCTCCTCACCATGGGGGTCTTCTGGGTCGTGTGCTGGTACGTGGCAAGGCAGACGGCTTTTGGCAAGCACTTGTACGCGGTGGGCGGTGATCGGGAGGCGGCTCGTCTTGCCGGCGTGCGCACATCACGAGTGAGCTTCGCGTCGTACGTCCTCTGTTCGGTTATTGCCGCTGCTGCTGGTCTGCTGGAACTTACGCAGTCTTATGTCGGATCACCAAGTCTGGGTGCCACGTTGCTGCTGACGACCATCACCGCGGTGGTGATTGGCGGCGTGAGCCTGTTCGGGGGCGAAGGCTCCGTGATCGGAGTTCTCGGTGGGGCACTCGTGCTTGGTTTTCTCAGTGAGTTTTTCGTCAGTGTTCAGGTGGATGCCTTCTACCAAGAGCTGATTGAGGGATTGATCATCCTCGCGCTGCTCGGAATCTACCGGCAAAGGTTGAAGACCTAGATGCGCGGTCGGCGGCAACGCGCATTCAGGCGAAGGAGGTGACCGAAATCGCACCATCAGATGACGAAAGGCTTTTCTTGTCCGCGTGCACCCTGTTGGAGGTGAAGTCCCATCTGGAGAAGAGCCCCAAGGTGGTGATTCCTGTGGGATCAACAGAGCAACACGGACCGCATTCACCCTATGGCACAGATTCAATTCTTGCCACCGAAGTCTCAGCGCGGCTTGCGCGCCGGATTGGAGCTCTTGTCGGACCGACCCTGACTTACGGGCTGTCCGGAGACCATCGGGGTTATCCAGGCATCCCATATCTCTCGGTAGGGACGATGACGGGTCTAGTCCAGGACATCGTCCTTTCCTTGGCTCTCGGCGGATTCCGCGAAATCATTCTCGTAAACGGCCACTACACGAACAGCATCGCGTTGTCGGCAGCGTTCATGGAGATAGGCGATAGGCTGCCGAAAGGCACCATCGCGTTTCCATTCAACTATTGGGATGCGCTGCCACCTGAGCAGCTGAGCGCATACCTCGGTGCGGAGGTCGGGCTTCACGCAAACATCGGCGAGACGTCCGCGCTGCTGGCTGTCAACGAGTCCCTGGTGAAGCTGGAGCACGCGGTCCGCGAATACCCGGCTTTCCCAGTCGAACCGACACCAGCCATGGTTTCCGCATTCTTCTTTTCCGCCACCGGGACCCTGCCACGCGCCAGTCAATCTGGAGTCTGGGGTGACCCGTCGGGCTCGACTGCAGAGCGCGGACGCCAGTATCTGGATCAGATCGAGGACGCCTCTGTCCGCTTCGTAGAGAACGTCGAGTCGATATTCCGCGCATTTCCCGACGCCACACGATGAAAGAGGAACTTGTTGCGGCGTGGGCGCAGGTGCTGGGAGTGGCAATTCCCGATCGCAGGCTGACCGAGGTCATGCAGTCACTTGAAGGGCAGATCACGGGTCTCGGAGGCCTGCCGGCTGAAGAGCTTCAAGAAGTCGAGCCCGCGGTTCTCTTCGAGCCGGAGTGGAGCGAGTGAGCAACGACCTGTGGGCTTTGACCATGGTGGACGCCGCAGCGTTGATAGCGACACGTGACCTCAAGCCTTCTGAATACGTGGCGTCGACGCTTGCCCGTTTTGAAGCAGTTGAACCGCTGATTCGGGCATTCGTGTCGGTTGATTTGGAGAGAGTTACTCATGAGGCCCGGCTTCAAGACGATAAGAGAGGCGGTGTCCTGCACGGGATTCCAGTCGCCATAAAGGACATCTTCGATGTGACCGGGACCCCGACTGGGTGCGGCTCAAAAGCGATGGCCTCGTCCCGTCCAGCGGTGCAGGATGCCGCCGCGGTCGCGCGCCTCCGCGCGGCCGGAGCCATCGTGCTTGGCAAGACGACAACGCATGAGCTGGCTTGCGGCGTGTATACGCCGCCCACACGCAATCCATGGGACCTCGACCGCAGCCCAGGTGGTTCGAGCGGCGGTTCGGGCGCTGCTGTCTCCGCGGGCGTGGTGCCAGGTGCCATTGGTTCTGATACAGGTGGTTCGATCCGAATTCCGGCATCACACTGCGGACTGGTCGGGTTGAAACCGACCTACGGGCGCATCAGCCGAAGTGGAGCTCTCGCTCTCAGCTGGTCGCTCGACCATGTGGGGACGCTGACGCGAACTGTGGAAGACGCTGCGTTGATGTTATCGGTGCTCGCGGGGCCTGATTCCCGTGATCAGACCACCCTTAAGCGACCGCATTTGCCCGAACCGCTGCTGCCCGCAAACGATCACGTGCGGGGCTTGCGAATTGGAGTCCTGGATGACGCGCCGTTCGCTCCAATGGAGGCAGACGTCCGACAGGGCATGACCACCACTTTGAAGCGACTTCAACAGGAGGGAGTTGAGATCGTGGAGGTTAGGGTGCCTGAGCTTAAGGCTTGCATGGCCGCTGAGTTCGCGATCGTGGCCGCCGAGGCGGCTTCATACCACGAGACACGCATGAAACACTTCGCCGACCTGATCGGTGCTGACGTCCGAGGATTGCTCGAGACGGGCCTGCTGTTGCCAGCATCACTCTATCTTCGAGCGCAAAAGACGCGACGTGTGATTCAGCAGACGCTGATGAAGCTGTTTGCTGACCAGCGGCTCGATGCCCTTATTGCTCCCACCGTTCCGGCCAAGGCACAGCGATGGGATCAGCTCGACTACGAGTTTGTCGAAGGCACCGAGCCGGTCATTCAGGCTCTGGTACGCACGACGGCCCCTTTCAATCTTGCAGGTTTGCCGGCGATTGCTGTGCCGGCTGGGATTGGCGACTTCGGATTTCCCGTGAGTGTTCAGGTTGCGGCTCGGCCCTTCGATGAGCAGACCGCGTTACGGATTGCGCTCGCGATTCAGCGTGCCACCGGCCGGATTGAAGGTCCCAATGTTTTCGCGACCGCTCAGGGCAACTGATGTCGATGCTGGAGGTTGAATGGAACGAACCTACCTAGAACCTGATGGAATTGCCGCGCCACCAGAGCCTTATTCGCACGCAGTTCGCTGTGGCGACACGGTTTATATAGCAGGCCAAGTGGCCTTTGACGAAGAAAACAACATTGTTGGTGTTGGTGACGCACGAAAGCAGGCGGAACGTGTCTGGCACAACATCCGACTGGCGGTTGAGGCGGCTGGCGGTGAGCTTGCCGACGTCATCAAGATCACGATTTTCCTCAAGGACATTCGCCACGCACCTGATGAGATCGCGGTTCGGCAGCACCTGTTCAAGCCGGGGCGTTTTCCAATCTGCACCCAGGTCCAAGTGGCGAATCTGGGTCTACCGGACCTATTGATGGAAGTCGACGCGGTCGCGGTCCTCAAGTAAGAAGGGGTCCTCTGATCGATGAACGGCCTGGGCGGCAAGGTAGCCATCGTCACCGGTGCCGGACGTGGTATCGGCTTCTCGATTGCTGAGCGCCTCCTGGCTGAAGGAGCGTCGGTCGCAGCTCTCGCCCTACATGAGGAGTCAGTGCAAAACGCCATAGCCAAACTTGGAGCTGATCGCAGCCGTGTAATTGGGATAGTGGCGGACGTGACGCACGAAGAAGAGGTAAAGGATGCTGTTGCGCGGACCATGGCAGCATTCGGGCACCTCGACATCATGGTCAACAATGCTGGAACCATAGTGATCAGCCCATTGGTCGACATGACCACTGACGCGTGGGATCGTCTTGTCGAGGTGAACCTACGAGGCGTTTTCCTGGGCTGTCGAGAAGCGGCCCGCCAGATGATCGCTCAGGGTCGTGGGGGTCGGATCATTAATGGTGCATCGGGAGCCGGACGCCGAGGGGGCAGCCTTATCAGCGCCTATGCGGCCACCAAGTTCGGCGTCATCGGACTAACACAGAGCCTGGCCGTGGAGCTTGCTTCATCGGAGATCACGGTTAACGCGTACTGCCCCGGGCACGTGACGTCAACCCCGATGTGGGACTTCATCGACCGAGAGATGGCATCTATAACCGGCGAAGAAATCGGTACTGCGAAGCGCGCGGCGGAGCGGGAGGCGCCATTGGGTCGTGCAGCCAGGCCCGAGGAAGTCGCTGCCGCCGTGGCATTTCTTGCATCTGACGAGGCTTCGTTCATAACAGGCGAATCACTGCTGATCGATGGTGGACTGGTTCGGTTCTGAAGGTTTCGACAATGATAAATACGATCGCGCGCCGTTCGTACTGTCAAATTCGTGTCGTTGGCGTAACAAGAGGAGGCTGAAATGTGCGTTACTCTGGCAACTCCACAGTTGCCTCGTTTGCTCCGCGTTCCGGCAAGAACCGTTCGTGTCCTCACCGATAGCTATTCAAGCCACATTGCGTGTGTCGAGTTCAGCAGCTCGACGCTCGACTCGGCGTAGCAATGCCATACCTTCAGCTTCCGGACGGCCTGCCACTGTACTACGAGGAACATGGCGCGGGTAAGCCGATACTCCTGCTCCCAGGATGGACGGTCACGACTCGCTTTTGGCAGCGGCAGATCGCCGATCTCAGCCGCGACCACCGTGTCCTCACGTTCGACTTGCGCGGTGCAGGGGCTTCTGGCAAGACGCCCGATGGACACACGCTGAGCGGTTACGCGGCGGACCTCGCCGGATTTTTGACGGCGAAGAAGCTCGAGAATGTGACGCTTGTCGCCTGGGCAATGGGCGTGTCCGTATCGGTGCACTACCTGGCAGCATTCGGCACTGAGCGGGTGTCGCGGTTCGTTTGGGTGGACCATAGCCCCCGCTTTTTCGCGAACCCGGATTGGCCTTTTGCTCTGTCCGGAGACTTCAGCCCGCAGGCCCTGGACGCTACGCTGCACCAGCTCCGACATGATCGGCGAGCCGCGACCTTGGAAATGATCAAGATCATGTTCCCCAACGGACTCTCCGAATCCGAAGAGGAGTGGATGTACGGGGAGATGCTCAAGACCCCGACCGAGGTGGCTATCACCATGTTAGGCGCGGTAGCGGGAACGGATCTGCGGCCGCTGCTCCCAGGTCTAAAACTGCCCGTCCTACTCGTCAACGGGACCCGCAGCGCCGTTCCATATAAGGTCGGCGAATGGCTTGAGGACCACCTTCCGGACGGCCGGCGCCTAGTCCTGGAAGGCGCCGGCCACTCCCCCTACTGGGACGCCCCAGAAGGCTTCAATGGGGGAATTAGGCAGTTCATTGAGGAGACGAGGTGAAAAATTGCTTGACATGAGCTGAGGCGTTCAACGGCCCCATTTCCAGGAACGATGAACGCGTCTTCGTGTGTAGTAGTTCGTGTAGTAATCCGAAACTCTGTAGCGGCTCCAAACAGGCCCAATCGGCATCCGCGGTGATCTCAGTCGAGTTCAAAACCGCCGAAAAGCTTCTCGGTGGACGAGACCGCCTAGAGTTCGGGACCGTGAGGCCCCCCGGTTCAAATCCCGGGCCCCCGACCAACTGTTCCTCTTCGCAACCGATGGCGCCGATAATGACGGCGGGCGAAGGTCCGCGATGGCAATTCCGATCAGCTGACAGGGTCGAGGGGGAAGCGATGGCTGGAAAAATTGAGTTGGGCACAATTCACCACCTGCGACTGACTGTCACTGACATAAAGCGGAGCCGTGAGTTCTACACAGAACTCCTGGGATTCGAGGTAGCGGTGGAAGCGCCCGAGTCCGCCGACCCCGAGTCCGACCCGAGCTACCCGGTCTTGTGGGGCGGTTGTGTAATGGCCAAGGGCAACTACCTCCTCGGGCTCAGGCCGGTGGCCGCCAAAGGCGATCAGTTCAACGAGGATCGGGTCGGGCTCGACCACTTGAGCTTCAACGTGGAGAGTCGCGCCGCGCTTAATGAAGCGATCCAGTTGTTAGACGAGCGCCGCATACCCCGAGGCGACGTCAGAGAGCTGGCGTCCTTCGGGATCTGTGTGCTGCCGTTCCGCGATCCCGACAACATTCAGCTGGAGCTGACCTCGCCGCTTTGAAGTTATGTAGTGGACAAACCGGATATTTCGCATAGGCTGCGGATATTTATCAGCTACCGGCGAGATGACACAGCAGGAGACGCCGGCCGGCTCTACGACGCGCTGAGCGCGCGATTTGGCCAAGGATCCGTATTTATGGACGTCGACGCCATCCAGCCCGGAGCCGACTTCACCGACGCAATCAACCAAGCAGTCGGCGCTTGCGATGTCCTGGTCTCGATTATCGGTAAGCAATGGCTCAGCCTGTCGGACGCCCGCGGCCGGCCTCGCCTGGATGACCGGCGCGATCTGGTTCGCCTTGAAATTCAGTCCGCTCTAGAACGCAAGATCCGAGTGGTTCCCACTCTCGTCCAGGGTGCACAGATGCCGCGGGCTGATCAGCTGCCGAGATCCCTAGCCAAGCTAGCCGGGAGAAATGCTATTGAGATCAGCCATGTGCGTTGGCAGCAAGACCTCGGACGACTGATCGCGACGCTCGAGAATCCAACCCCGCGGAGCGAGCCGCGCGTTCAAAACCTACCGCGGCAGCTGACAAGTTTCGTGGGCCGCACCGGAGACGTAGCCGCGATCAAGCAGACGCTTCTAAGCGTACGACTGCTGACCTTGACCGGACCTGGCGGATGTGGGAAAACCCGCCTAGCACTGCATGCAGCCGCAGACCTGCTTGACGAATATCCAGACGGTGTTTGGCTCGTCGAATTTGCACCAGCAACCGATCCGGAACTCGTCCCGCACATCGTTGCCTCAACTTTGCGCGTGCACGAGCAACCGGGGCAGCCATTGACCGAAACGCTGATCTCGTACCTCCAAGGGCAGCGTGCCCTTCTCATCCTGGACAACTGCGAGCATCTCGTGAACGCGTGTGCGAGCCTCGCTGATGCGCTGCTCCGCGCGTGCCCGGAACTCCATGTTCTCGCAACCAGCCGCGAGGTGCTCAATGTTGTGGGCGAAGTCAGCCGGCAGGTGCCGTCCCTCGGTCTTCCTGGCCCGATGAATACCGTCAATCTGGACGCGATAGCCAGGTCCGAGGCCGTGCAGCTATTCATCGATCGCGCCCGACTTGTGCGTTCGGACTTCGCCCTCAGCGAGACGAACGCATCGGCCGTCGCGCAGGTCTGCCAACGACTCGACGGAATTCCGCTGGCGATCGAATTGGCCGCTGCCAGGGTCAGGATGCTGCCGCCGAGCGAGATTCTCGATCGCCTGCACGATCGGTTCCGGCTGCTGACGTCAGGCAGTCGAACAGCTTTGCCGCGGCAGCAGACATTGCGAGCCGCCGTAGAGTGGAGCTACAAACTCCTGAGCCAGTCAGAGCAGATCCTCTTCAATCGGCTCTCGGTGTTCGCGGCGGCTTTCAGCCTGGAATCAGCTGAGACCGTCTGCGCCGGCGATGATGTGGCGCACGAGCAGATTCTCGAGGTGCTGGGCGCTCTGGTCGACAAGTCATTGGTCGTCGTAGGCGAAGCGAGCGATGGCCGCTCCAGGTACGTTCTCCTGGAAAGCCTCCGTCAGTACGGCCGCGAGCAGTTGCAGCAACTTGATTCGCGCGCGACCCGTATGCGGCACGCGAGTTACTACTTCGATTTGGGGCGGCAGGCAGAACCTCATCTGTTCGCCTCATTCGAGGTCGACTCTTGGAGCTACTGGCTCGCCCGACTCAATCTTGAATTGGCAGACCTCCGGTCGGCCCTGACGTGGGCTTTCGCGAACGACGCAGCCAGCGCGGCTGAGCTCGTAATCCGCCTCGGTTGGTTTTGGTGGTTTCACGGTTACGTCGTGGAGGGGCGAGAGTGGCTCGCCAAGGCCATGGCGATTGACCTCACCGATCCCGCCATGCGGGCGACTGCGCTGGCGGCCGATGGTCGTCTGGCCAGCCGGGCAGGGGCCCACCGAGAAGCCGCGAATCGCTTTCGCGAGGCCGCCTCGATATCCCGACGCATCGACGATAAGTCACGGCTTGCGTTCGCGCTGTTCGACCTGGGGACTGTAGCCCGGGCCACGGGCAAACTGGGCCGCGCCCTCCTGCTGCTAGACAAGAGCCAATCGATGTGGCGTTTACTTGGCGATACGAGGATGGTCGGGTATGCACAGCAAGAGCTCGGCGTCCTTGCTATGGCGAGGGGCGATGATGAGCTGGCGGAAAAGCAGTTCACCATCGCGATCGACACCTTTCGGACCGAAGGCGATCGATGGGGGTTGGGTCTCAATCTCGCGAATCTTGCGGAGCTGCGAATACGGCGAGGCGACACGCGATCCGCCGTCACGATGGTGCGAGAGAGCCTGTCGGTTACAGATGAATTTGGCGACCCGTTTGTACAGGCCCAACTGCTCGACTACGCGGGCATTGTTGCGATAGGAAATAGCGCCGTAGTTGACGGCGTCCGCCTTGTGGCAGCAGCGACGATGGCACGTCGACGTCTAGGGGCAGTTCCGTCACTTGCGCACCGCACCCTTGTCAACGACTGGCGCCGTAAGGCCGATCTGTTGATTGGATCGCAGGCAGCTCGCAAGGCTTGGGATGCGGGCAGCACCATTGACACCGTCGAAGCGTTAGAAGCCGCTCACGTAGTAACCACGAATCTGAGTGGCGGTCCGGCCATTTAGCTCGCTCGAGAATCTCGCCCTCGTGATGTAGTAGTTCGTGTAGTAGTCCAGGACGTCTCTGTGGCTGAAATGGACTGGACATCGCCTAGTCAGTGCTCGAACTCAACTCAGAACCTCCGAAAACGGTCTCTGTGGACGAGACCGCCTAGGGTTCGGGACCGTGAGGCCCCGGGGTCAAATCCCGGGCCCCCGACCAAAAATCGTATTCAAATCGAGGTCTTCGCCTGCTTCCTCTGGCGCGCGGGGTCACAGGGAGGTCACAGATTTTCTTGGAACTAGGTGGCGGCAGCTCCGTCCAAGTGGATTGCAGACCGTCGATTGAACTCGCTCACGACTCTCGCACAGCCGATATATCAGCACGCGCACGGCCCCAGGACCGTGAGGCACCTGGGTTTGAAAATCAAAGGCGCTGTCCACGCCGGTGTGCTGCCGACGCACAGATCAGGACCGTGAGGCACCTGGGTTTGAAAATCAAAGGCGCTGTCCACGCCGGTGTGCTGCCGACGCACAGATCAGGACC
>Ga0209236_1000840_pt1 | contig 18272 bp, 20 predicted proteins | sample GraSoi013_1_40cm_FD_185819 | JGI IMG/M metagenome (GOLD analysis project Ga0209236, IMG submission 185819) | Grasslands soil microbial communities from the Angelo Coastal Reserve, California, USA - Sample 09_27_2013_1_40cm (SPAdes) (version 2) | ecosystem: Environmental > Terrestrial > Soil >... | reverse complement strand
CGATCCGCTGCGCGACGAGGGCGAGGCCTACGCGCGGAAGCTGCGCGAGGCCGGCGTGAGCGTGGACGCCATCTGCTTCGGCGGGATGATCCACGGCTTCGTGCCGATGGGCCGGCTCATCGACACCGCGTTCCGCGGCGTCACCTTGATCGCGGGGTCGCTGCGCCAGGCCCTGCGCTAGCCGCTCGGTGCGGCGCGGACCATGCCACGCCCAAGGGTCGGCGTGAGAACTGAAGAACGAGCCTGGTGCGGACTCCGAGCTTGGCCAGCATGTCGATCAGAGTCTCGCTGTTGAAGAGGTCGATCCGGCCACGCATCAGATCGCTGACTCGCGGCTGACTGACACCCAACAGTTCGGCGGCCTCGCCTTGCTTGAGCTTGCGCGCCGCCATCGCCTTCTGGAGATTCAGCAGCAGGTCGGCACGAACCCTGAGAGACTCGGCCTCGTCGGTCGAGAAGCCGAGATCTCGAAACACGTTACCGGTCGAACGGGTCATCTTGACCTTTGCCACGGAGCACCTATCCCTTCCGCCTCGCACGTTGGGCGAGCAAGGCGCTCAGACGATGCTTGGCGCGATCCACATCGGCCTGCGATCTGGCGGGCATCATCGGCGAAGCTGCTGATCGTTTCGCGAGAATCACCAAGCCAGATGACTGGCTTGTCGACCATAACCTGGTATACAAGAACTTAGATGCCCGGTCAAGCTGCGAAGCGCTCCGCGACGCGCGACGACTATTCGTAGTACGCGGGCGCGTAGCGCAGGCCGTCGCTCTGCGGCTTGTCGTGGTTGATCCACAGCTGGGCGCGGCGCTCGTCCAGCACGCCCTGGATCCGCTGCAGCGAGGCCAGCGTCTGCTCGCGGCTGACGTTCATCGCGGGAACGCGCTTGTGGTCCCAGTTGTCACGGAAGTGCACGGCGTCGCCCGAGAGCACGACGTAACCGGTCTTCGGCAGGCGGACGAGCAGCGACTGGTGCCCCGGCGTGTGGCCCGGCGTCGACAGGATGGTCACGCTGCCGTCGCCGAACACGTCGTGGTCGCCCGCGAGCCTGGTGATCGTTGCCGACGGCCCGAACGCCGGCTTGTTGGGCCCGGCCATCGCCCAGTCGTACTCCGCGCCCTGGATCAGCACGGTGGAGGACGCGAACAGCGCGACGTTGCCGACGTGATCGCCGTGCGTGTGTGACACGGCCAGGTACGTGACGTCCGCCGGCTTGACGCCGAGCTCGGTCAGCTGGCCCGCGAGCGTCCTGGCTCGCCGGTAGGTGATCGCGCCGTTGGCCACGACCATCCCGTCGGGCATCGCCGCCACCGCGTCCGGCACGCCGGTGTCCCACAGCAGCAGGCCACGGTCATGGCGGATCAGGTAGCAGTTGTCCGAGAACTCGATCGGCTTGCCCTCGTTGACGCCGGGCGACCAGCGCGCCTGGTCCTTGCCGATGTTGCGCCCGCAGTCGAGCACGTAGAGGCGCTGCACCTCGGCGCTCGCCACGCCGGCGAGCAGGCACACCAGTCCCAGCACCATCACGAGAACGCGGCGGGTCATTGGGCTCCTCCTGGCCGGGACGGGATCAGGGCTCGCGCCGCGCGTTGGCGCGATGCTCGGGCGGCACTTTCGATACGCGATCGGTCCAGGTCGTCACGCCGTTGGTGTCGGTCCATGCGTAGATCGGACGCGCCTTCTCGATCGCGCCGGATGGCGTGCCGGGCGCGGGTGGCGGCGCCGTCGGCGGGTTCGGGATCCACACCCAGCGATAGGGGGTGCTCACGCCGTCGCCCTGCAGGACGTAGCGGCCGGTCGGGAAGACGACCTCGCGCTGGATCGGCTGCACGTCCTGCTGCACCGGGGGCGCGTACGCGGGCGCGGGCGGCGGCGCCGCGTACGCGGGCGGCGGACCGTAATAGCTCGGCGGCGGCGGGGAGTAGTACACGGGCGGCGGCGCGTAATACACCACGGGCGAGGAGTACACGACCGGCGGCGCCGAGTAAAAGCCGAACGGGACGAACGGCGCGACGACGATCAGACGCGAGCCGACCGGACGGTGGTGGAAGCGATGATGGCCGTGGCCGCGCTGCTGCGCGCCCGCGGTCGCCGGCGGGAGGCCCAGGAAGACCAGGGCCGCACCGACCGCCGCCGCCCGGACCGCCGCCGTCATGCTGCCATCCTACTCCTGTCCAGCCGCGCCCGGCGGCACGGGGCGCGCGCCCGCGCCGCCCTGCCCAAGCATCCTCCGGCGAAGGAGGCGGAGCCGCTCAGGCGCTCAGCATAGCCTTCGCGAGCATCCGCGCGCCCTCGTAGCACTTGTCCGGCTGCTCATAGCTGAAGGCCAGGCGGATGTAGTCCTCGCCGCCACCGTTGGCGTAGAAGACGGGGCCCGGCGTGTACTGGATGCGCGCCTCGACCGCGCGCTCGGCCAGCCGCTTCTTGTCGGTGCCGCTCGGCAGCTTGATCCACAGGAAGAAGCCGCCCTCGGGCTGGCTGATCGTGGCGTCGGTGTCCCTGAGCACCTCGTCGAGGCCTTTCAGCATGGCGTCGCGCTTGGCGCGGTAGACGCCGATCAGGCGCTGAACGTGCGCCGCCATGTTGTCCTTCATGTAGTACGTGGCCACCCGCGACATGAACGGGTTGGTGCCGCCGCCGAACAGGAACGATTGCAGGACCGGGACCATGTCTTTGGGCGCGCAGAGCCAGCCCAGCCGCACGCCCGCGCCCAGGATCTTGGAGAGCGTGCCGGCGCGGATCACCCGGCCGCCGCGATCCAGCGCGTAGAGCGGCGGCAGCGTCTCGCCTTCGAAGCGCAGCTCGCCGTAAGCGTCGTCTTCCAGGATGAGCGTGTCGTACTCGTGGGCCAGCGCGATCAGCTCCTGGCGGCGCCGCAGCGACTGGCTCGGCCCCGCCGGGTTCTGGAAGTTCACGATCGTGTAGATGAGCTTGCATCTGCGGCCCTCGCGCCGCAACGTCTGGAGTCGCTCCCGTACTGCGTCGGTGACGATCCCCTCGTCATCCACCGGCACGTCGAGGATGCGCGGCCCGTGGCGCCGGATCGTGTTGAGGGAGCCCGAGAACGTGGGCGCCTCGATGATGATCACGTCGCCCGGGTCCACGAACGCGCTGAAAGCCAGCGACAGCGCCTGGCCCGAGCCGTTGGCGACCACGATGTTCTCCGGCGTCGTCTTCATCATCTCGAAGAGCTGATACTTGTGGCAGATCAGCTCCCGCAGCCCGATGTAGCCCTGGGGGTCGCCGTACGTCATCGCCTGGGCGCCCTCGGCCGCCATCATCTTCGCGGTGGCCTCGATCATTCCCTCGTAGGGGAACGAGACCGGATCCGGATAGCCGCCGCCGAACTCGAACAGCGGGCTCATGGACTGGCGCGGCGTGGTGAGCGGCACCGCGTAGCGGGCACGGGTGGAGAGCAGCGCGTCGAAGGGGGGTGTCGTCATAGGAGATAGCATACCTCGGGACGCCGGGCGTCCCGCGCCGTTCATGGCACCAGGATGATGTCGCCGGGCATCAGATAGAAGTTCAGGTGTTCCCCCCCGGGCGTGATGACTTTGCTGTAGTCGAAGGGGATGCGCTTCATCACGTTGCCGTCGGGCCGGAGAATCACGACGCCCTTCCGCTTGGCGAACTCGTTGAAGCCCCCGGCGATCGCCAGGACGTCGAGGACCGTCGTCCGGCTCTTCAGCTCGTAGCGTGCCGGTTTCACGACCTCGCCGATCACCGAGACCTTGAAGCTCCGCACCTCGGTGACAATGACCGACACCTCGGGTGAGGGCATGAACTCTGACAGCTTCTTCGTCAACGCGTCCCGAAGCTCCATGGGCGTCAGGCCGGCCGCCTGCACGTCTTGCACGAGCGGCAGCGAGATCATGCCATCGGGCCGCACCGGGACCGTCTTCGTGATCGCGTCGTTCTTCCACACGGAGATGAGGAGGGTGTCCTCAGGACCGATGCGGTAGACGTCGGGGGCGCGGGTATTGTCCGGGGCCTGCGCCACGCCCTCGCCGGTGGCCACGACGAGCACGAAGACGAGCGCGGCCGCCCCGCCGAGCGCGCGCGTGACGATCACAGTCTGACCCCCCCTGGGGGGACGCGGTTCAGCTTGTCGAGCCGAATCGGTGGCATGATCGGATTATCCACACGCGTCAACGCTGTCGCGGTGAAATACGTTACTACGGAGCGGAAGGTCATAGAATACCGGGCCATGCGGATCCGCGAGGTGCAGGCCGACCATTACTTCATCCCGCTGCCGACCGTTCTGTCCGACAGCACCCACGGGACCATCAGAGGCTTCGAGCTGCTCACGGTCCGCCTGCACGACGCGGAGGGCGCGGTGGGCGTCGGCTATACCTATACGGTCGGGACGGGCGGCGCGGCCGTGCACGCCCTCGTCGCACGCGACCTGGCCCCGCTGCTGGCCGGCCGCGAGGCCGAGCGCATCGAGGAGATCTGGCAGGCCATGTGGTGGGCGCTCCACTACGGTGGCCGCGGCGGCGCGCAGATGCTCGCGATGTCGGCCGTCGACATCGCCCTGTGGGATCTCCGCGCGCGGCGCCAGGGCATGCCCCTCTGGCGGGTGCTGGGCGGCTTCGATCCGCGCGTGCCGTGCTACGCGGGCGGGATCGACCTCGATCTCTCCGTGGACGCGCTCTTGCGCCAGACCGAGGAAAATCTCAAGGCCGGCTTCCGCGCCATCAAAATGAAAGTCGGCCGCCCCTCGCTGCGGCAGGACGTCGAGCGGGTGCGAGCGATGCGGGCGCACCTGGGCGCCGAGTTCCCGCTGATGGTGGACGCCAACATGCGCTGGAGCGTCGACGAGGCGATCCGCGCCGCGCGGGCGCTGCGCGAGTTCGACCCGGTGTGGCTCGAAGAGCCGACGAGCCCCGACGACGTGCCGGGCCACGTGCGCATCGTGCGCGACGGAGGCGTGCCGATCGCTGCCGGCGAGAATCTCCACACCCTCCACGAGTTCCGGCAGCTCATCGCCGCGGGTGGCGTGACGTTCCCCGAGCCCGACGTCACCAACTGCGGGGGCGTCACCACGTTCATGAAAGTCTGCCACCTGGCCGAGGCCTTCAGCCTTCCGGTCACGTCGCACGGCGCGCACGACGTCACCGTGCACCTGCTGGCGGCGGCGCCGAATCGCTCCTACCTCGAGGCGCACGGCTTCGGGCTCGATCGGTTCATCGCCGAGCCGCTGCGCCTGGAGGCGGGCGCGGCGCTGGCGCCCGATCGCCCCGGTCACGGCATCGAGTTCGACTGGAAGGCTCTCGACGCTCTCCGGGCGCGCTAGGTGTAGCATCCCGCCATGGAAAAACCACGCCTGAGTCGCCGACGGTTCCTCCTCGGCAGCGGCGCCGTCCTCGGCGTCGCGGCCGGCCCCCGCGCCGCCCGTGCCCAGGCCCGTCGGGGCCACGTCATCGCGGGCCTGTCCGAGCGGATGCTGACGCTGGACCCCGCGAACCACTACTCGATCTCGAGCACGTCCGTCCTGCGCCACGTGTACGACCCGCTGCTGGACGTCACCAACGACGACAAGTTCGTGCCGGCGCTGGCCGAGTCGTGGAAGCCCGTGAACAACACGACGTGGCGCTTCACGCTCCGCAAGGGGGTCCGCTTCCACGACGGCACGCCGTTCACCGCGGACAGCGTGCTGTTCACGCTCAAGCGCGTGCGCGACAACACCAAGCTGATCAAGTCGTTCGTCTACCAGGATCTCGAGGACGTCCGGAAGGACGACGACTACACGGTCACGGTGACGACGAAGCGGCCGTTCGGCTCGCTGCCCGCGCACCTCACGATGCTGGGCATGCTGCCGCCCGGCGCGGCCGGCAACGAGGACGCGTTCTTCCAGAAACCCGTGGGCACCGGCCCGTTCCGCTTCGTCTCCTGGACGCACGGCGATCACGTCGACCTCGAAGCGAACACGAAGTACTGGAAGCCCGCGCTCCCGAAGGTCGAGAAGCTGACCGTCCGCTTCATTCCCGAGCTCTCGACCCGCGCCGCCGCCCTGCGCGCGACCGAGATCCACGTCATCGACCGCGTCTGGCCGGACATGGTGTCGACGCTCCGGGCGACGCCGGGCATCAAGGTGCTCGACACGCCGGCGGTCGAGGCCCAGCGCTGGCATTTCCAGCTCGCGCGCGAGGCCGGGAAGGACCCGCGCATCCGCAAGGCGGTCTCGCTCGCCATCGACCGGAACACCATCATCAAGGAGCTGCTGCTCGGCTACGCGCGCCCGGTGGTGAGCCCGATTCCCCCGGGGCTCATCGGCCACACCAACCTCGGTCAGAAGCCGTACGACCCGGACAAGGCGCGCGCGATCCTCAAGCAGGCGGGCTACCAGACCCTCACGCTCGACTTCGTCCTCATGAAGGATCTCTATCCCAAGCAGCTCGAGATCGCGCAGGCGGTGGCGGCGATGCTCTCCGAGGTGGGGATCAAGGTGAACATCCGCAATCTCGAGATCGCCACCGCGCGCGAGCAGCGCACCGCGGGCAACTACGACCTCTTCTTCTCGGGCTGGGCGCACATGCCGCACGACCCCGACTGGTACTTCGGCCAGTGGTTCACCAGGGCGGGGGCGGAGAAGCTCACGCGCTTTTCCGATCCGCGCGTCGAGCAGCTCATCGCCGAGGGCCGCGTGCCCGATCCGAAGGTGCGCCAGCAGAAGTACGAGGAGATCGAGAAGATCCTCTGGGAGCAGGAGCCGGAGATCTGGCCGTACTACAGCGTCGCGATCTACGCGATCAGCGACAAGCTGCGCAACTTCGAGGCGCGGCGCGACTATTACGTGCTCCTCCACGAGGTCGGTATCGCCTAGCGCCCCGCGCCGTGATGCGCTCCTATCTGGTGACGCGGATCTGGCAGTCGGCGGTCACGCTCGTCGGCGTCTCGATCCTGGTCTTCGTCATCCTGCGCGTCGTCCCGGGCGACCCGGCCAAGATGCTCCTGCCCGAGGGTGCGCCGCAGTCGGCCGTCGACGAGCTCAACCGCCACCTCGGCCTGCGCGAGCCGCTCTGGGTGCAGTACGGGATCTTTCTGCGTAGCGTGGTGCGCGGCGATTTCGGCCAGTCCTTCCAGTACCGGTCGCCGGCGCTCCGCGTGGTCGTCGAGCGCGTGCCGGCCACGATCCAGCTCGCCCTGACCGCCATGGCGCTGACGGTGCTCGTCGGCGTCTCGATCGGCATCGTGGCCGCCGTCCGGCAGGGAAGCGCCTACGACTATGCCGGCACCGTGCTCGCGGTGCTCGGCCAGTCGCTGCCGAACTTCTGGCTGGGGATCATGCTGATGCTGCTCTTCGGCGTCACCCTGCGCTGGCTGCCGACCTCCGGGTTCCACGGCTGGCAGTCCCTCGTGCTGCCCAGCGTGACGTTGGCCGCGTTTCCCACGGCGCTCGTGGCGCGGCTCACGCGCTCGAGCCTGCTCGAGATCCTGGGCCAGGAATACATCCGCACCGGGCGCGCCAAGGGCCTGGGCGAGCCGCGCGTCGTCCTGCGCCACGCGCTCAAGAACGCCACGATCCCGCTGCTGACGGTGCTCGGGCTGCAGATCGGCACGCTGCTCGGCGGCGCGGTGATCACCGAGTCGATCTTCGCGTGGCCGGGCATGGGCAAGCTCGTGGTGGACGCGATCTTCTTCCGCGACTTTCCGGTGGTGCAGACGATCCTGATCCTGTCGGCGACGATCTTCGTCGTCATCAACCTGCTCGTCGACCTGCTCTACACGGTCATCGACCCCCGGATCCGCTACGGATGAGCCGCCTGCTCCGGCAGCCGATGATCGTCGTCGGCGGTCTGCTTCTCGTCGCGGTGATCGCGGCCAGCGCCGCGGCACCGTGGCTGGCCGCCGCCGATCCGATCAAGCCTGTCTTCGGCCAACGACTGCAGCCGCCGCGGGGCCTGGGCGGCGCCGCCGGTCATCCGCTCGGCACCGACAACCTCGGGCGCGACATCCTCGCGCGGCTTCTCTATGGCGGCCGCATCTCGCTGGTGCTCGCCGCCAGCGCGGTGGCGCTGGCGGCCGGCGCCGGCGTCGTCATCGGACTCGCGGCCGGCCTGGTCGGCGGCCGGCTCGATGCGCTCGTCATGCGGCTGGCCGACGTGCAGCTCGCGTTTCCCGTGATCATGCTCGCGATCGCCATCGTGGCGGTGGTGGGGACGAGCCCGGCGGCGCTCGTCTCGGTCCTGGCGCTGTCCGGCTGGGTGCTGTACGCGCGCACGGTGCGGGCGGCCGTGCTGACGATCCGCCGGCTCGATTACGTGGAGGCGGCGCGAACGCTGGGCGCCGGCGATCTACGCGTGGTCGCCGTGCACATCCTGCCCAACACGCTGGCGCCGATCCTCGTGCTGGGCTCGAGCCAATTCGCGACGATGGTTTTGCTGGAGTCCGGGCTCTCGTTCCTCGGCCTCGGCCTGCAGCCGCCCCAGCCATCGTGGGGCCTGATGCTGGCCGAGGGCCGCGACTACCTGTCGAACGCGTGGTGGCTCGCGACCGTGCCCGGGATCGCGATCTCGCTCGTCGTGCTCGGCGCCAACCTGCTCGGCGACGGCCTGCGCGATCTGCTCGACCCGCGGCTGCGCCAGTGAGGCCGCTGTACGTCGTCGTCGTGGGGCTCATGCTCCTGGCGCTGACCGGGTGCGGCGCGCTGACCCGATCCGGCCCCTCGATCAGTGTGCAGGAGGAGTGTGTGCGATCCGGCGGGGTCTGGCGCGCGACGTTCTGCAGCAGGGAGATGGGCGGCGGGGGCTCAGGTGGAATGTGAAGGGACGCGGGGTGGAGCCCGCAATCCCGATGCCGTCGAGACGGCGCGAATCAGACGCCGCGGCGGCGCAGCAGCAGCAGCGACTCGCGCGCCATCGCGTGGAAGAACCGGCCGCCGCCCGTGAGCACGGCCAGCAGGCTGCCGAAGAGCAGCGCGACCTCCACGCTGAGGCGTCCCTGGGGCGACCAGTAGACGTCGGCGAGGTGCAGCCAGAGCGCGAACTCGTCGAGCGTGAGCGCGGCGGCCACGCCGTAAAGCACGGCGGTGACGCGCGAGGCCGCCCGCGAGCCGTCGCCCGCGCCGATGCCGACCTGCCCGAGCCACGCGAGCCCGACGCCGAGCAGCACGAGAATTCCCCACACGAGATGGTGGACGTGGACGCTGCCCACGCGGACGTTGCGGAACGGCCCCATGCCGGCCGCGATGGCGTACGCCATGCCGCGGGCGACGAGAAAGGTGGTGAAGAACGCCACCGAGGCCAGGAAGAGCCGTTCGTGACGCGCCTCGGGGAAGTGGCGGCGATAGAGCGCGAGCGCCGCGATCGGCGCGCGCAGCCAGAAGTGGCCCAGGACGACGACGAAGGCGGCGGCGGCGATCGTCACCGCCAGCAGCGTCGTCCAGAACCAGCCCGGCGTCATCCGGTCCGACGCGCGCTCACACGCGCGATGAAGGCGTCGTCCGTCAGCACTTCGCGGAGGAGCGCGCAGACTTTGTCGCGGCCCTGCGTGTGGGTCACTGTCGGCCTCCGTCGCGGTGGATCGACGTCGGCGCGGCCAGCGCAGTGAGCCGGTCGACGTAGGCAGAAGACCTCGGGCGCCATACGGAATTGTACGCGTTCGTCGAGCAGAGCGCGCAGGCCACGCGCACAGAGCGCTGGCCGGCGACGCCGGTGACTCAGCGGCCCCGAGGAGGTGCTGGCCCGGCGACGGCCTTTGCGACCTGCTCGACCCGCAGCTGCGCCTGTGACGGGCAGCGAGCCTGGACCGCTGGGCCTCGGGACACTGGTACGTTAGACTGCGCACGGATGAGACGCACCCTCATCGACGGCTTCGACACGCTGCGGGAACGCCCGCGCCCTCATGTGAAGCCGGCGCGCGTGATCATGGCCGACACGCGGTGCCCGTTCCTCGAGCGCGTAACACACCCTCTGTTCCGGCAGATCGTGACGCGCATCGGGCGGCTCGCGTGGCATCCGACGTGATCGGGCGGACGGCTCAGACGGGGAGCCGGATCGGCGCGGGCAGGGGGTGTCTTCGTGAGGCGTCACATGGTCGGCTCCGCAAGCCGAGAGGGGAGCGAACATGGTGTCCATCTGGGAAATCCCGGCTTATATGAGGCCCAGCGTGCTCATTCTCGGTCATCATCGCCAGTCTCTGACCGTTGCCCGATCCCTCGCGCGAGCAGGATGTGCAGTTATCATTGGAAGCGCAGCCGGCCGACCCGCTCTTGCCTCCTCGCGCTTCGTCTCGGAGCTGTGGATGCACCCGCCGACGCAGGCGGAAGAGTTCGTGACCGCGTTGGTCGATTTCCTCCGTCGACGGGACATCACCTATGTGTTCCCCGTCGGCGAATCAGAGCTCGCGTGCCTGATGCGTCACCACGCGCCGGCAGCCGCATATTCGACCATCGTCATGCCGAAGCCGGCCGTCGTCAGCAGGTGTCTCGACAAGGCGACAACCTATCAGATCGTGTCACGCCTCGGGATCCCCGCGCCGAAGACGGAGGGCGCAAAGGATCTTTTCGAACTGTTGGAAAGGGCCCGAGACGTGAGGTTCCCCTGCATCGTAAAGCCGAGAACGTCTCTGCAGCGCTTCTACGATCGAAAGGCTATCGTCTGTCGAACCCAGGCGGAGCTGATCGCCGCGTTTGCTGACTGGCCGGAGGCCGGCACCGCCGTCCTCGTGCAGGAGTTCGTGAACGGCGCCCGATACAACTGTGAGTTCGCCGCCGTGAATGGTCGTCTGATCGAATACTTTGAACACAAGGTCCTGCGGTCGGATCGGGCGGATGAGCTCGGCGTGGAGGTGGAGGGCGTCTCCGTCCCCCCGACCCGCGTGTTGGTTGATTACTGTGAGCGGCTCCTCGTGGAACTGGACTACTCGGGCGTCGGCTGCGTGCAGTTTCTGGTCGACGAGTCGGGTAGGGCGGTGTCCTTTCTCGAGGTGAACCCGCGACTCGATGCGACGTGCGCCTTACCCTGGCATTTCGGGTGCGATCTGCCGAGGGTGGCCGTCGAGATCGCCGCCGGGAAGGCGCGGGTCGCAGGACCGGCTCCGGCGGCGTACCCCATCGCGAAGCGCATTCACTGGTGTTCCGGCGACCTCGCGGGATTCATGCACGAGGTCCGGCGAGGGAGGATGCGACTGGGGGCCGCGCTGACGTGGCTCACGCGGATTGCCATCTCCAGTGTGCGAGCGGACTGTCATCTGACATGGTGGTGGAAGGATCCGATTCCGTCCTTCGTTCTGTATCGAGATCTTTTCATGACCTGGCTCTCCCTGTTGGCCCGACGCGGCAAGCCGCCGCGCGTTAGTTAGGACCGGCTGCCCTTGCCGATTCAAAGCTCGTGCTGTGCATCATCTCGGCTTATCGACCCGATCTCGTCCCCCGGGCGACCCGGGTCTTCGGCGCAATCGCGAACGTCCAAGTCATCGTGGACCGGCGCGTCGGCGAACGCCGACGACCGGAGCGTGCCGAGTCGGAGGAGTCGAGGGTGCGCGAGCGCCGGCGCTATCAGGCGGACGAGCAACTGCGCACGCAGGGGTTCGCCCTCGTGCCGCGCGGCGCGTGACAGGCGGGATGAACACCTCGAGCTGGATCGGCGTGCGCAAACGATAGTAATAATGGCTGGGCGAGCTCACAGCGGTACGTTTCTTGGGATGCCTGCTGATGACGAGGGCGCACGGGCTACTACCGTGGCGGGCCTGTTTTCAGCCCGCATTTTCATTTTGAGAGGTGAACGGATCAGACCATAATCCCGGACGGCGATTGCCTCGCGGCCAAACTTCGCGCGGGCAATGTCCACAGTGCGGACGGTTGGGAGGAGGTCCTCCTCCCCGTCATTGACCGGTACCGGGCGCAGGGCCAGACCGTCGGCGTTCGCGCGGACGCGGCCTTTGCGCTCCCGGCCTCCAGCAGCGGCTGTTCAAGACGGTGCGCCGCCTCATTCGGCACGCCCGGTACTTCATCCTCCAGCTTACCGAAGGTCACTTGACATCGACGCTCTTTCGGCGCTTCGTAAGGCGTCACATAGTCTGCTCAGCAAGCCGAGAGGGAAGCGAAGGTGGTCCATATCGGGAATCCCGGAATGAATGCGCTTGACCAATTGATGCGTCTGCCCTTCTTCCCTGGTCTGTGGAGCCGCTTCCCGATCGGCTCGCTCGAAACGCGGGTCAAGTACGGGATCATGTCATACCCTTACTACGCTTATGGTGCGTATTGGGCTGCTGTGTGCGCGCAACGCCTACGTGTTCCGAAGATCACCGTCATTGAATTCGGAGTTGCGGGTGGACGCGGTCTGGTTACCCTGGAGAGGGTCAGTATTGAGATCGAGCGGGTGACGGGAGTCCAGATCGATGTCGTTGGATTCGACACCGGGGAGGGAATGCCGGCGCCTGTTGACTACCGTGATCTGCCCCACATCTGGAATCATGGTTTCTACACAATGGATCAAGAAAAGCTTCGGGCGCGGCTGACAAAGGCGCAGCTTGTTCTGGGCGACGTTGCCCACACAACCACCAAGTGGTTGACAATGGAGCACAGGGCGCCCATTGGATTCATTGCGTTCGACCTCGACTACTACAGTTCGACGAAAGCTGCATTCGATATCTTTTCCCGCGGTCACGAACAATACCTGCCGAGGGTCCACTGCTACTTCGATGACGTGTGGTGTACCGAATTGGGGTGCATGAACGAGCATGTCGGTGAGTTGCTCGCGATCCGCGAATTCAACGCGGACAACCCTGCGAGGAAGATCGCGAAAATCGAGCAACTAAGGTCGAACCGACCCCGCTGGGAATATTGGCAAGAGCAGATGTATGTGTTTCACGACTTCATGCATCCGGATTATACGACGCGTGTCATACCGCAGAATTTACAGCTCCCGCTGTAGCCCTGCCCAGTGCCGCTTGGTGTCTCCATCGCCGGGAAAAAGGGTTCAGACGATTGAGCACGAAGCCGGCTTCTCTCGTCGAAGTTGAGCATGGGCCGGCTCCGAGCATCAATGTCCGTTCAGACGCGCTCGAACGTGCCTCGCGGCTGGCCCTCCATGTTGCGCCCTTCGAGGCGGATGAGCCGCGTGGGGCCGTCGCGCCGCGGCGAGTGGATGTCGCCCTCGTTGTAGAGCTTCGCCATCCCCGGCTTCAGCGGATACGCGCGCACGTGGCGCACCTTGCCCGGCTTGCCGTCCTTCGCGGGCTCGACCAGCTGCCAGTCGCTCATCACCGTCTCGCCCTCGGCCTGGCCGTAGATCGCCCAGTACTTGCCGTGATCGTGCGGCTGGCTCTCCTTCGCCCCGTGGTTGACGTGGGCCAGGATGCAGAAGCCGAGCTGCGGGTCCTCGTAGATGATCTTGCGCTCCGGCACGTCGTCGCCCAGGTGCTTGGCGACGAAGGCCTTGTCCGTCAGCACCTCGCGGAGCAGCGCGCAGACCTTTTCACGGCCCTGCGGATTGGGCTCGGCGGCGAGGATGCGATGGGCGGCGGCGGCGAAGTCCTCGAGCGTGTGCGTCACGGGCGGCCTCCTTCGTGGTGGACGGCTGTCGGCTCCGCGAGCGCCGTGAGCCGGTCGACGTCGAACTCCTTGTAGAGGTCGAGGCAGAACAGCTCGGGCGCCACCCGGAATTGTACCCGCTCGTCGAGCAGATGGCGCAGGCTCGGCATCGCCTCGCGGCTGACGACCCGGTCGAGCGCGCGCGACTCGAGCGCCGCCGCGGCGAGGGCCACCATCTGGGTGCGGACGCCGGTCGTCTCCACGCGCACACGGCGCGGGCCGGCGACGCCGGTGGCCCAGCGGGCCACACCGAGGAGGTGGCTGGCCTGGATCCCCAGCGGCCGCGCGCCCAGCGTGTTGACGAGCATCTGGTAGTTGCCGCCGGTGCGCTGCGGCCGCGCCGTCGCGTCCACGCCGAGGTCGGCGCCGGGCGAGACCGGTTGCTCCGGCACCATCTCGCCGAAGAAGACCAGGTCGAGCGCGAGCACGTGCTCACCGAGGGCAAGGCTCCGGGCGACGACGTCGTCGGCGGCGCGCCGGCCCCCGTCGTGCAGGACGATCGTGAGCGCCGCGTCCGCCCGCGCGCCGGTGGGGGTCAGCCACACCGCGGTCGCGCCGAGCCCGTCGTCGAGCTCGAAGCGATAGGAGAGCGTCGTCAGCTCCTCACGTCGCTCACTCCACAGCCGCCACGAGCGCGCCACGCTCGACGGGCGGTAGCGCAGCACGCCGGCGAGCTTTGCGCGCTCGACGGCACGGGGGCCCAGGGCCGGTCGCTGAAGCCGCGCCGCGAGGGTCTTCGCGACGCCGAGGATCGTGAGGTTGTTGGCCGGCACGCCGACCGTGAGCGCGGCGGCGCTCTTCACGTCGTCCTCTGTCGCGGGGTCGTCGGCGGGCTTCGGGAGGCCGAAGTGCTGCGCGAAGAAGCGATACGCCGTGCGGCGGTTGTCACGCTCGTAGTTGTGGGTGCCGGGCTCGACGTTCTCGTGCCAGGCGAGGTTCTGCGGCCGGCCGAGGAGCGCGAAGAACGGCTTGACCGCGTCGTGGATCGCCGGCTTCACCAGCGCGGCGCGGAAGCAGCACTCATCGTTGGTATTGTGGATCAGCAGCGTGGGTCGCGGGGCGCGCAGCGCGACGAGGTGCGGATAGTCGATGGTGCGGGCCAGATCCGTAGCGTTCTCTTCGATCTCGTCCGTCTCGGACGGATGCGTGAGCGTCGTGTCCAGCGAGCCGATGCCCGCGACCTCCACGACCACGGCCACGCGCTCGTCCAGGGCGCCCAGCACCACGCTCTGCCACCCGCCCCCGGAGAGTCCCGTCACCCCCAGCCGCGATGCATCCACGCGGGGCCGCTGCGCCAGGACGTCCAGCGCGCGCTGCATCGCCAGGTAGAAGAAGCCGATGCCGTTGGCGCCGACCAGGTCGAGGTGCGCCGCGAGGTCGTGGGCGTTGTCGGGGTGGGCGAGCTCGCCGAAGCCTGGCCACTCCGGGGTCAGCGCCACCATTCCCAGCTTGGCGAACGCCACGCACCGGTGCTGCGCGTGGGCGACCGCCTTGCCATTCGCCTCGTGCCCGACGAGGTTGAGCACCCCGGGCATCGGCTTCGCCACCTGGGCGGGCTCGCAGAGGATCGCCGGCGCGCGGTAGCCGGGCACGACCTCATAGCGCAGCTTGCGGACACGGTAGGCCGACGTGAAGTCGACGACGCCGAGGTCCTCGATGCGGGGGGGCGCGCTGACCCACTCCCGCGGCCACCCGTGCAGGACAACGTCCTCCAGGAGCCTCCGCCGAAGGCGGCGGGCCTCGGCGCCCCAGTCGGCGGTGGTCCAGGGCACCGGCGGCGTCGGGGTCCGCCGCGCCAGGTACTGGGTGATCTGATGGGTCGTGATCGCCGGCGGCTGGAGCTCGGTCTCCAGGGCCCCGGCGATGCGCTCGGAGGCCGCCCAGGCGGGCAGGGGCAGCAGGGCGAGAAAGGCGAGCGTCAGCAACCGGCGCATATGTGGCTGCGTAGCATAGCCAAAGCCAGTGGCTCTGACCAGCCCCCTGGCGTTTGGTTCTACCTTTACGGAGTGGCGATGATTTCGTTGGCGTCGTCCGGGTCGCCCTCTATGCGATAACCCCACTCCGACAGTTGCGCGGTGCATGCGACCTTGAGTCGCTCACTGTGGACGGACAAGAGCAGCACGGGACGCCGTGTCGGCAGGACGCTTCGGCCGCCAGCGAGGACTCGTAATTCTGCTCCCTCGACGTCGCACTTGATCACGGTGGGCGTGGGGTATCCCAAGGAGCCGACCATCTCGTCGAGCGTCGTCGCGCGCACCGGCACGCCCTTATCGCCGACGTACGCCGTCGCCGACCCGGCGGCGACTACATGCACGGATCCAGCGCGATCGAGGACGACACCTTCGAAGATTTCGACGCCTGAACAATGGTTCAGGCCGAGGTGCCTGCGCAGGTATGCGAGGTTACGCGGCAGCGGCTCAACGGCCACGACACGTGCCCCAAGCTTCGCCGCCAGAAGCGTATAGAAGCCGACATTGGCGCCGAGGTCGTAGAAGACGCCACCCGGCCTGGTGAAGCGCCCGACTGCCGCCTGCTTGCTCGGCTCATAGATGCCCAGCCAACAGCCGTGGGTATGGGAACCGACGATCCAGCGGCTCCCCCTCAGGGGGCCGGACATGACCGGTACGGCGACCCCTCGGGGTACCAGCGCCAGGGGCCACCGTACGAGCCGTCCGGGCAGGGATTTGCTGGCGAATCGGGCAAGTCGGCGTAGCACGCGATCCATTCTAGGGGAGCGTGTGACCTTTACGACAAATGCGAAAAGGATTCGCTAGTTAGGCGCCGTCCCGGCTAGAATCGGTGAATGGCTCAAGTGGGTCAACGTCGAGCCCTGATCACCGGCATCACGGGACAGGACGGGTCGTATCTCGCCGAGTTCCTTCTCGAGAAGGGGTACCACGTGGTCGGCATGGTGCGCCGCTCCTCGACCGAGTCGTTCGAGCGGATCGCCCACCTCCGCGAGCGCATCGACATCCGCGAAGGCGACCTGCTCGACCAGCTCTCGCTCATCACGCTGCTGCATCACGTCGATCCGCACGAAATCTACAACCTTGCCGCACAATCGTTCGTCCCGACGTCCTGGGAGCAGCCGATCCTGACGAGCGAGGTGACCGCGCTGGGGGCGACACGCCTGCTCGAGGCCATTCGCGTGGTCGATCGCAGCATCAAGTTCTACCAGGCATCGTCATCGGAGATGTTCGGCAAGGTCCGCGAGACGCCCCAGAGCGAGCTGACGCCGTTCCATCCGCGCAGCCCCTACGGCGTCGCCAAGACCTACGCGCACTACCTGACCATCAACTACCGCGAGTCCTACGGGATCTTCGCGTGCTCGGGGATCCTCTTCAACCACGAGTCTCCGCGCCGCGGCAAGCAGTTCGTCACCCGCAAGGTCACCGACGGCATCGCACGCATCAAGGCCGGGCGGGCCAAGGAGCTGCGGCTGGGCAATCTGGACGCCAAGCGCGACTGGGGCTTCGCCGGCGATTACGTCCAGGCCATGTGGATGATGCTCCAGCAGCCCAAGGCCGACGACTACGTGGTGGCGTCGGGGCAGACCCACTCCGTGCGCGAGCTCTGCGAGATCGCCTTCGCGCACGCCGGGCTGGACTGGCAGAAATACGTGGTGGTGGATCCGGCCTTCGTCCGGCCTGCGGAGGTGGACCTGCTGATCGGTGATGCGTCCAAGGCGCGCCGCGTGCTGGGCTGGGCGCCGAAGCACTCGTTCCAGCAGCTGATCGAGATGATGGTGGACGCGGACCTTGAGGACATCAAGGAACGCTGAGAACCGGGCATTGCCCAGGAGATGACGCGCTTCTCAGATATCGCGCGGCGGTGGCAGGCGGAACTCGAGGCCGGTGGGTACGAGCGCCGCATCACGACGTCCGCCGAATTTCGACGACTCCTGCGATTGTCCCGAACGTGGCGCACTATCCTGGGAGCGACGCGACTTCGGCCTGGCGCCGCGGTGTTCGAGTTCGGCTGCGGCGGCGGCAATCAGCTGATTCCGCTCGCGCTGCACGGCTATCGGTGCGCCGGCATCGACTGTTCAGAGGACGTTCTGGCTCGCTTCCGCCGGCTCATGGCCGACGCCGAGCGCTTTTCAGGCCGCCGACTGCGCATCCGTCTCCATCACGGGGACTTCCTCGATTTTCGGTCCGACGAGCCGCATGAGCTGGTGTTCAATTTCGGCGTCATCGAGCACTTCCTCGACGACGACGAACGCCGCCGGGCCGTCGGCCGCATGTTCAGTCTCTGCGCGCCCGGTGGTCATGTGGTTTGTGTGGTACCGAGCGGAACCCACCCGCTCCGTGCGCGCATGAGGGCGGAGGGGCTGGGCGGCTACCGCGTCCCGGAGATCGACTACACGCCGGCGCTCCTCGAGGCCGAGATGCGCGAGGCCGGCTCGAGTGCCGTGCGTGTCATTCCGCACAATCTGTTCGGATATCGACTCCTCGTGGCGGCGACGGCCGTCCCGCGGCTCCGCCATCGGCTCGTGTTCTGGGGCGCGCAGCTCTTACCCCGCGTCCGTTCGAGGTTCACGGTCCGGCACGCCTCGTCGTTCATCTGCGTCGCCCGCAAGAGTACGGGGTGAGGGCCGTGACGATGGCGACGGGTACGAGTCGCGTCGTTCAGTCGCTGACGGCGATCGTGTCCGGGAAGATCCTCTTGACCCTCGGCAGCTTGCTGCTCGTGCCGTTGTACCTGACGCATTGGTCGCCGACCGTCTACGGCGAG
>Ga0209236_1000830_pt1 | contig 18420 bp, 20 predicted proteins | sample GraSoi013_1_40cm_FD_185819 | JGI IMG/M metagenome (GOLD analysis project Ga0209236, IMG submission 185819) | Grasslands soil microbial communities from the Angelo Coastal Reserve, California, USA - Sample 09_27_2013_1_40cm (SPAdes) (version 2) | ecosystem: Environmental > Terrestrial > Soil >... | reverse complement strand
GATCGCCTCGAAGGGCAGCATCCAGAGCGGGTTGTCGGGGAAGAAGTTGAGGAAGAGGACGTCGCACTTCCGCTTTACGCGCGCGATCAGTCCCGGGGTGATGGGACCACCCTTGATGACGAGGACGAAGCTGGGGCGCCAGGCGAGGCACGCGCGCTCGAGGGAGCGCAAGATGTAGGTCTGGTACGCGGCCTTCGTGCCCCGGTTCTTGTAGAGGGGGTTGTCCTTGCGGTACTCGAAGGTCCGGACCTCGTGGCCGAGGCGGCTCAGCTCATCGGCGAAGTCCATCCCCGTGAGCCCGGGCCGCTCGAAGGGGAGGACGACGAGCCAGCGCACGTCCCGTAGCGTAGCACACGGACCGCGCTGTATGATGGGCGCGCCGTGACGGGCCGGACTCTCCAGCGCTACGCTCCCTCGCTCGTCCTCTTCGCCGCGCTGCTCCTGATCTGGCAGTTCCTGCCGCCCATCTTGAGAGTCCGCGAATACCTCCTGCCGGGCCCGGCGAGCGTCGTCGGCGCGGCGCTGAACTTCGCGATCCCGTGGCACGTGCACCTCTGGGTGACGACGGTCGAGATCCTCGGCGGCTTCGTCCTCGCCGGCGCCACTGGCGTGACGCTCGGCGGCGCGATCGCGTGGTCGGCGACGATCGCGCGGGCGCTGGTGCCGTTCCTGGTGGTCGTGAACACCCTGCCCAAGGTCGCCGTCGCGCCGCTGTTCCTTCTCTGGCTCGGCTACGGCATCGTGCCGAACGTCCTCATCGCCGCGCTCATCGGGTTTTTCCCGGTGGTCATCAACACCGCGGTCGGCCTCACGCAGGTGGACGACGAGCTGCTCGACCTCGGGCGCGTGTTCGGCGCCCCCGCGTGGAAGGTTTTCGTGAAGATCCGCCTGCCGAATGCCCTCCCGTATGTGCTGTCCGCGCTGAAGATCACGGCGACGGCGGCGGTAGTCGGCGCGATCGTCGGCGAGTTCGTCGCTTCCCAGGCGGGCCTGGGGACGGTCATCGTGAACGCGCAGACGAATCTCAACACACCGGTGGCGTTCGCCGCGCTCCTCTGGATCTCGATCATCGGCCTGGCGCTCTACGGCGCCGTGGACCTCGCCGCGCGCCGGTGGGCTCCCTGGGCCGATACGACCTGAGAGGGTAGCGGCCCGAACATCGGAGTGCCGGGCCGGCGATGGCGCCGCGACGGCACAGAAGAGCGAGGAGGACAAGGATGAAGCGGACGCCGTACCTGGTGCTCGTTACGTTGCTGCTCATCGCGGCGAGGCTCGGCGCGCCCCAGGCCCAGCCATCGGCGAAGGTCGTGTTCGCACTGAACTGGTTCGCGGTCGGCGACCACGCGGCGTACTGGGTGGCGCTCGAGCGAGGCTACTACCGGACCAAAGGGCTCGAGGTCGAGCTGCAGAACTCCAAGGGCTCGGGCGACTCGATCGCCAAGGTGGACACCGGCCGCGCCGATATCGGCCTGGCCGATGCGGTCGTCATCATCCCGCGTATCGCGCAGGGAGCAAAGATCAAAGTCGTCGGCGCCGTTTTCGACAATACACCGTTGAACATCTGGACGCGTAAGGACACCGGGATCGCGAGGCCGAAGGACCTCGAAGGCAAGACGCTGGCGGCGCCGCCCGGCGACGCGCAGCGCCAGCTGTTCCCCGCGTTCGCCAAACTCAACGGCATCGACGAGGCCCGGGTGCAGTGGGTCAACATCGAACCGGCGGCGAAGTTCGTCGCGCTCGCCGAGAAGCGCGCCGACGCGGTGCCCGACTACACGACGGGCCAGCCGTTCTGGGAGAAGGCGGTCGGCGCGCAGAATCTCGTGCGAATGCCCTGGAGCCAGTTCGGCTTCGACACCTACTCGATGTCCATCTTCGCCAGCGAGAAGACCATCAGCGAGCGACCCAAAGTGCTGCGCGACTTCGTGGCGGCGTCGTACCAGGGCTGGCGCGACGTGATGGAGAGTCCGAAAGCGGCGCTCGAGATCTTCAAGAAACGAGTGCCCGACATCGACCTCGCCCTCATCGAGCCGAACATGATGCTCGGGCTCGAGCTCATGAAGACGGACCGCTACGCGAAGAACGGCGTCGGCTGGATCGAGCGCGCCAAGATGTGCCGGACGACGGAGTTGATCAACCGCTACATGCCCGACATGCCGCGCCAGGTCGGCTGCGACGAGGTGTTCACCAACGAGTTCCTGACGAAGGTCGAGCCGCCGAAGCGTTGATTGTCCTCGACGGGGTCGGGATGACGTATCGTGCCGACTCCGGCCCGGTCGAGGCGCTCCGGGACATCACGTTCAGGGTCGACCGGGGCGAGCTGGTCGCCGTGGTCGGCCCGTCCGGCTGCGGCAAGTCCACACTGCTACGCATCATCGCCGGGCTGCGGCCGGCGACCGCCGGGCGAATCAGCGTGGACGGCCGCGTCGTGAGCGGGCCTATCCCCTCCATCGGCATGGTCTTCCAGGCGCCGGTGCTCCTCAGGTGGCGCCGCATCATCGAGAACGTCCTGCTGGCCGCCGAGCTGGCGGGCCTGAAGCGCGCCGAGTACCGGGCCCGCGCCGATGCGCTGCTGCGGCTCGTAGGGCTCGCTGACTTCGGCGAGAAGCTCCCGCGCGAGCTGTCCGGCGGCATGCAGCAGCGCGCCGCCCTGTGCCGCGCGTTGCTGCTCGATCCGCCGCTGCTCCTCATGGACGAGCCGTTTGGCGCGCTCGACGCGATGACGCGCGACGAGCTCAACCTGGAATTGCTGCGCGTGTGGGGTGAGGGGAACCGGCAGCGGAAGACGATCGTCTTCGTCACGCACTCGATCCCGGAGGCGGTGTTTCTCGCCGACCGGGTGGTCGTCATGACGTCACGCCCTGGGCGCGTGGCGAGCGTCGTCCCCGTGCCGCTCCCCAGACCGCGGACGATCGCGACGCGGGCGAGCGCCGACTTCGGCGCGCTCACGCTCCAGATCCACGACGCTCTGGCCCGCACGGTCGCCTGACTCGGAGGCGGCAGTTTCGTACAGGATCCCTTCGACCCCTGCCGCACCAAACTGCCGCCCCCGGGTCAGGCGACCTCGGCAGGGCGAGTCTGGCGGAAGCGTGCGGCGAAGAGCGGATCGAAGAGCGCGGCGGTCGCGACGAGCGCAGCGTCGGCGCCCTCACGCAGGACGTCTTGCGCGCGCTCGACCGTGCAGATGCCCCCGACCGCGAGAATGGCGCGGTCCCAGGCGCCGGCCTTGCGCCAGGCGAGCATCTCCTCGACCTGCCGTGACGCGACCGTGAAGGTCTGGGCCCCCACGACATCCGCACGCTCCCGGCCCGTCCCCTCGAAGGCCGGGGTGCCCTTGTCGTCCAGGACCCTGCGGCTGATGCTGTGAACCAGGACGAAGCCATTGGTCCAGGGCGCAAGCCTGGTTGCCGTGTCGTGAAGGAGCCGCGGCGTTCTGAACGCGCCGAGCTTCGCCAGCACGGGGACACCGATCGTCGTTCGTACGCGATGGAGGATCCGGGCGGCGAGCGGCACGTTATCGTAGATCATCTGGGCTTGCTCGACGAACGGATCCGGCGTCGCGAGGTGGACCTCGACCGCGTCGGCTCCGCTCTCGGCCGCCCACGCGGCGCAGCGTGCGAAGTCGGCGATGAGCGTCTCGGCGTCCCCGTCAGGGGCAGGCGTGCCGATGACGCTGACGATCAGAATCTGGCCCGCCCCGATGCGCTCCCTGGCCCGGCGAACGTCCTTGCGCCACACGTCTGGCTCCATCGAGGGCTCGCCCAGCGAGACGGCAATGGTGGTGTCACCGTTCCCGGCCGGCCGTCGCGCGATGACCGCTGCCTGCTCCCGGTTTTCCACGTGACGGATGTTGGGGAGGGCGTGGGCCGGCCGGAAGGCCGACCGAACCGTCGCATAGGTAAGGACATCGAAGCCCAGCCGGGCATAGCCCTCTACCCACTTCGAGTTCAGGAGGGGGCCCGCGGCGATGCCCAGGCTCGAGTTGAGCATGTGGCCGAAGAGTCTGCCGCCGGCTCCGGAGGGAAGGCGCCTCACGCGCGGTAAGCCCGGGGCATGCGCGTAATTCCACTGGTAGGAACGGTCGACACGATAGGCGCCGTGAGGCATTGCGCTCACACTCCCTTCTCCCGGGAAAGCCCAGGTAAGCGCCTAGTATATCACGTAGTTACGAGGCATGCCTTATGAAAAGGCCGGCACCACCTCCCGCGCGATCAACTCGAGCTCGCGCATGATGTGCTCGTGCGGCATGCCGGGGAAGAACGTTCGGCAGATCAGATGGGTCATTCCATACTCGTCTACGAAGCGCCGGATCCTCCGCACACACTCGTCGGGCCCGCCGATGATGAAGCGGTCCTCCATCAGCCGATCCAGGTCCGTCGCTATCGAGGCGTCGATGAAGGGATGGCGCCAGCCGCCCGCGTACTCCTTGCGGTACGCGATCATGATGTGCTTTTCGGCGAGCTCCCGAGCCTTGCGGTCGGTGTCGGCGATGATCAGGTCACGGGTCAGGGGCCACTCGGTGATCGGCTGACTCCGGCCCGCGCTCCGACGGTTGTCGAGGAACCGCCTCTTGCCCTCGAGGAGGCGCTTGAGGTCGGCGGTCGGCCCGGGGATCCAGTTTTGTCATGGGCTTGGGCTCGAGGCGCCCGTCGATGGTGTAGTAGGTGCCTTTGAAGCTGGTCCGCTCCTGCGTCCAGAGACTCTTCATGATCGCGAGCTGCTCCTCGAACCGAGCCCCGCGCTTCTCCAGCTCGACGCCGTAGAGGGCAAACTCGTCGGGCTTGTAGCCGATCGCGATCCCGAGGGTGAAACGCCCGCCGGACATGACGTCGAGCAGCGCCGCGTCCTCGGCGAGGCGTACGGGATTGTGGAAAGCGGCGACGAGGATGTCGGTGCCGAGCATCAGCTTCGACGTTCGCGTCGCGAAGCCGGCGAGCACCACCAGCGGCGAGGGCCAGTAGTGGTTCGTCACCGAGTGGTGCTCCTCCATCCAGACCGAGTCGAGGCCGAGTTCCTCGGCTTTCGTGACCTCGTCGAGCGCCTCTTTATAGTAGTGACCTCCCTCGATGGGAATGAAGCCGATCTTGAGGCGTGCCACGAGGCGAGAGCCTAGCACGGCCTCCCCGGCGAGTCACTTGACAGGCCGCGCACAGACGATTAAACCGTGAGCCACCACGCTCCGAAGGAGGGCAGCCCATGGCCACTATGAAGGGGTTTCACGCGCTCAAGCATCTTCCCGAGGAAAAAGTCACCGACAAGATCTCGCGCCGGATCCTCGTCGGGGACAAGGAGATGGTCGTCTGGTGGTCGATGAAGGCGGGCGTCCACGCGGCGGCCCACCAGCACCCGCATGAGCAGATGTTCGTGGTGATGTCGGGGAAGATGGAATTCCGCCTGGGAACGGAGAAGCGAACGTGTGGCCCGGGGGACCTCGGCGTGATCCCGGGCGGCGTCGAGCACGAAGCATGGTTTCCCGAGGCCACGGAAGTCATCGACATCTTCGCGCCGCCTCGCGAGGACTTCCTCACCGCGGAGGTGCCGGCATACATGCGAACGGGGTGATCGGACTGGTTCGGCGAACCGCGAGCTGGTATCTACATCAACGAGAACCTGGAGCTCGAGGAGCTGGGGGGCCGACAGGGCGTACGAGTTCGCCTGGTCGTTCAACCCGCTGCCCCTCAAGGGCGCTACCGGTTCACCCGGCAACTCCGTCGCGATCGCGTCGCGGGCGTCCTGTCCACCCGACACCGCGGGGGATGCCCCGGGGTGTCGGGGTATCTGATACGATCGGCGCAGGATGGCCGACGAATTCACCCGTGAGGAACGGGCCGCGCTCGCCCCGTACGTCAGTAACCTCGACGGTCCGGTGTTCGCGCTCGTCAATCTCCCTGAGGTCGTGAAGGGCGCCCTCTTCGCCCGCTACTCCCGCTCGCCGAAGTCGCTCCGTCGCCTCTTCGTCGACGAGTTCCTCGGCGCCGCTGGTCTCGAGGCCGCGGCCGGCTTCGGCGCGCCTGGCGGCGACGCCGGAACGCAGCGGGCCGAGCAGCTCTACGAGCGCGTGTTCGTCGAGTACGGCGACGACTCCGTGGCCCAGCTCGGCGGTGTGCACCTGGCGTGCGAGGGTGCGTCGAACATCTTGACCAAGGTCCTGGAGTGGGGCCGTCTCATGGCCTACCTCGAGCAGTCGACGCGCTACATCCCGTACGACGACCGCCCCGACGGCCGGTACCGCTATCACGTCCCCGCCGAGCTGCCCGGCGCGCTCCGTGAGCGCTACGTGGCGACGCTCGATCGGAGCTTCGATACCTACCGCGCGTGGCTCCCGAAGCTGCGCGCGTTCTTCGAGAAGAAATTCCCGCGCGATCCAGCCGAGTCCGAGACGGTCTATCGCATGACGATCCGGGCCAAGGCGCTCGACACCCTGCGCGGAATGCTGCCCGCGGCGACGACCTCCAACGTCGGCATCTACGGCACCGGCCAGGCGTACGAGCAGCTCTTGCTGCGCATGCGCGCCCATCCGTTGCAGGAGGTACGCGCCTACGCGAACCTGATGCTGGTCGAGCTGCGGAAGGTCATCCCTGCGTTCCTCAAGCGCGTCGATGTGCCCGAGCGCGGCGGCGTCTGGTCGGCCTACTTCGCCGAGACCCGCCGGGAGATGCGCGAGGTCGCCGGGCGGCTGCTGAACGCGGGCGCCGCGGCCGGCACGGTGCCACCACCGGTCGCGCTGGAGGATGAAGTCAGGCTCACCGACTTCGATCCGGATGGCGAGGTGAAGGTCGTGGCGGCGGCGCTCTACGCCGTCTCCAGCCGTTCGGACGCCGAGCTGCTGGACGCGGCGCGCGCCATGACGCACGACGAGCGCAACGCGGTGCTGGCGGCGTACGTCGGCAAGCGGCTGAACCGGCGCCACCGGCCGGGGCGCGCCTTCGAGCGCACGTCGTACCGCTTCGACGTGCTGGGCGACTACGGAGCGTTCCGCGACCTGCAGCGGCATCGGCTGCTCACGCTGGAGTGGCAGCGGCTCACGCCGGGCCACGGGCACGTCGTGCCCGAGGCGATCGCCGAGGCGGGCGCGGCGGACGACTGGCGCCGCGTGCTGGCGGAGTCGGCCGCGCTCCACGACGCGATCGAGGCGATCGGCCTGGCCGACGTCGCCTCCTACGCGGTGTCCATGGCCTATCGCGTCCGCTTCTACATGGACATGAACGCCCGCGAGGCGATGCACCTGATCGAGCTGCGGACGACGCCGCAGGGGCACCCGTCCTACCGGCGGATCTGCCAAACGATGCACCGGCTCATCGGCGAGCGCCACCCCGCGATCGCCGCCACGATGACCTTCGCCGACCACTCGGCGGTCGAGCTCGAGCGCCTGGAAGCCGAGCGCGCGGCGGCGCGCCGCCGCGCGGCGTCCGCGTAGAGGGTTCCCCGCGGGCTCGCCCCCTTGACGCGGGGCCGGCGCGTCAAGATAATTGGTCGTCCAATCAAGAAAAGGAGACCCGTGAGCCCCAAGCGGGGAGTGGCGCCGCTCCGGCGCGCCGCGATCGTGCGCGCCACGATCCGGTGTCTCGCGCGGGACGGCTATTCCGGACTGACCATGAAGAAGGTCGCGCGCGATGCCGGGGTGAGCCAGGGGATCCTCCACTACTACTTCGCCGACAAGCGGGCGATCCTCGTCGCTGCGCTCGAGGCGGTCGCCGCGGATCTGGATCGGCGGGTCGCCGCGGCGCAATCTCGCGGACCGAAGGACCCGCGGGCGCGACTCCTGGCGCTGATCGAGGCGTGCCTGCGGCTGGCGGTCGAGGAGCGCGCCTTCTGGATCGTCTTCGTCGAGTTCTGGGGCGAGATGATGCACGACCGGCAGCTCCGCGAGACGAACGCGGTGCTGTACGAGCGCACGCGGCGTCTGATCGGCGCCGTCGTCGTCCAGGGCGTGCGCGCCGGGACCTTCCGCCGGACCGATCCCCTGCGCGCCGCCGCCGTGATCCTCGGCCTCGTCGACGGGGTGTCGCTCCAGCTCACATTCGACCCGTCGGCGTTCAGCGTCGCGGACGCGACGCGATTCTGTGGAGACGCAGTGTTGCGCTACCTCACGCGGGAGGCACGATGAATCCAGAGATCGAGGCACACGCGAAGGCGAAGGCGCGGGAATACTTCAGGACAAAGGCGACGGAGCTCGCGCTGCCCGTGATCGTCGAGCGGGTCGCGGACGCGGTGCGCGCCTTTGAGGAATTCGTGCTCCCATTGTCCGCGGCGCAGGCCGCGCGGAGATCGAGCCCGGGCGAGTGGACGATCCATGAGGTCGTGGATCACGTCGTCGAGACGTACCGTCCGGGGCTCGACGAGCTGTGGTGCCTCCTGGCGGGACAGCGGCCGCCGGGAGAGCCGATACCGGCGAGCCTTCGGTCCAAGGCGCCACTCCTCCGGCCGTGGCGGTGGCTCCTCGACGAGGTCACGCGCCTGCACGCGGAGGCTCTGAGGACTCTCAAGGCTGTCCCCGGCGACTTCAAGACCGACGCACGGGCGCCGATCGTGATGGTCGTCAACGTGAAGGACGCGGAGGGGAACACGACCCCGCTCCACTGGGTCGAGGACCTCGACTGGAAAGCGTATGCGATCGTCAGCTGGCGCCTTCACGCCATCGATCACCTGAAGCAGGCGAAGAAGGTCTTCGCGGCGATGGAGCGTTGACGGCAGGCTCTTGACACCACGTCGCGGGCGTCGCACTCGCTAGCGGGCGCGGCGCTGGTGCGTGCGCACCACGTGCCATCCGGCGCGCTCGTCGTCCGTCGTCTCCGGCGGCCCGCCTCGGGCGTCGATCCAGTACGCCAGGTCCCAGAGCTCGTCGTCCTCGAGGACCTGGTGGTAGGAGGGCATCGGCGTCCCGTCGAGCCCCGTGAGCAGCGCGCGGACGTGCGCCCCGGAGACGCCCCCGCCGAGCAGTATCGCCCCGAGCGCCCTCGCGAACAGTCTCATCGCGTGAAGTCCTCCTTGGCAGCCTTGAGCGTGTCGGGCGAGGCGAGGAGGTCCAGCGCCGTCAGCGCCAACGCCTTCGCGCCCGCCACCATTCCGCCGCGGGCCATCGGCGAGCGCGCCCACTCCGCGAACTCGCGCGAATGCCCGGGCACGCCGTCGGGGGAGATGCGGATATAGGGGTGGATGGTCGGGAGCGCCTGGCTCACGTTGCCGCAGTCGGTGGAGCCGTAGCCCGCCTCGCCGGTGTCGGGATCGAGGGGGAACCCGATCACGCCGAGGTTCTGCTCGAAGAGCTCGGCCATGGTCCGATTCGGCTTCATCGGGTCGTGGATGGTCGCCTCGGCGGTCACCTCGACCCGGCATCCTGTCGCGGCCGCGGCGCCGTCGGCGCAGCCCCTGAACCTCCGGAGCAGTTCCTGGCAATAGTCCTTCGTGAGCGCGCGCAGGTAGAAGTCGGCGCGCGTGTACTCCGGAATGATATTCGGCTGATCGCCGCCCTTGACGATGATGCCGTGGATGCGCGCGTCGGGCCGGATCTGCTGGCGCATCTGGTCGAGCCCGACGAAGAGCTGGATGACCGCGTTCAGCGCGTTCACGCCGCGCCAGGGCCAGGACGAGGCGTGCGTCGCCGTGCCGTGGAACTCGGCCTTCACCTTGATGATACCGAGCGTCGGTCGCCACACCTGCGTCCCGCATCGGCCGTGAATCATCATCGCCGCGTCCACGTCCCGGAACACGCCGGCCTCCATCAACCGCACCTTGCCGGCCCCGCCCTCCTCGGCGGGAGTGCCGATCACCTGGATCCGGCCCGCGAACGGGAGCGTGCCGAGCGCCACCGCGAGCGCCGCGCCGGCGCCGGTGCCTGCCGTCGCGATCACGTTGTGGCCGCACGCGTGACCGATGGACGGCAGCGCGTCGTATTCCGCCAGAATGGCGATGGTCGGCCCGGCGCCGATGCCGTCGATCGTCGCGCGGAAGGCCGTCGGCAGGCCGCCGACGCCCCGCTCGACCCGCGCGCCGTGTTTTTCCAGGAATTCGGTGAGCCAGGCGTGCGCCTTTTCCTCCTTGAAACAGAGCTCCGGGTTGTCGTGGATCCTGTGCGACAGCGCTTCCAGGTCGTCGGCGAGTCGATCTACCGCGCCCGCCACCTTGTGCTTCACGTCGCCCGGCGTGCTCATTTCGCCCCCTTGAACTCGTCCTGCGCCCGCCTGACGAGGGCGGGCTCGGCCAGGAGATCGAGCGTCGTCATGGCCATGGCCTTGGCCGCGGCGAGCGTGCCCTCGCGCGCGAGCGGGCTCACGGCCGCCGCCTCGAAGGCGCGGGAATGGATCGGCGTGCCGTCGGGGGCGATCTTCATGAGCGGCTGGATCGTGGGGATCACCTGGCTCACGTTTCCGACGTCCGAGGACCCGAGGCGGTCGACCAGAGGTGGTGCCTCGGTGAGGCCCAGGCTCTTCATGTTGGCGCGGAAGGCGCCGAGGAGCGTCTCGTTCCGCCTCATCGGCGCGTAGACCGTGTCGTTGTGCGCGATGACCTTGAGCGTGCAGCCCGTGGCTTTCGCCGCGCCCTCGGCGCAGGCGATCACGCGCTTGTGGAGCTCCCACATGTAGTCGAGGTCGAGCGAGCGGACGTAGAAGGTGGCGGCCGCGAACTCCGGGATGATATTCGGCGCCGCGCCGCCGTGGGTGATGATGCCGTGAATTCGGGCGTTGAGGCGTGTCTGCTGGCGGAGCATGCTGACGTTGTTGTAGGTCTGCACCGCCGCATCGAGCGCGTTGACGCCTTCCCACGGGTCGGCGGCGGCATGCGCCGCCGTACCGGTGAACTCGAAGCCGACCCGCACGATCCCGAGCAGGTCCATGTGACCGACCCACTGATCGAAGCCGTGGACCATCATCGCGGCGTCGACGTTCTTGAAGACGCCGCCCTGGATCAGCTTCAACTTGCCGCCGCCGCCCTCTTCCGCCGGCGTGCCGATGATCTGAATGCGCCCTTTCGGCAGGTGGTGCCGGACCGCGGCAAGGCCGGCGCCGGCCCCGACGCCCGCGGTCGCGATCGCGTTGTGACCGCAGGCGTGGCCGATCGACGGCAGCGCGTCGTACTCGCAGAGGATCGCGATCGTCGGGCCCTCGCCCGTCTCGATCGTCGCGCGGAACGCGGTCTCGAGGCCCGCGAGGGCACGCTCGACCTTGAACCCCTGTTCGGCAAGGAAGTCGGTGAGCCAGCCGGCCGCCTTCACCTCCTGGTAGCCGAGCTCGGGATTGTCGTGGATCTGGTGGGAGAGCGTCTCGAGGTCGTCGCCGAGGCGGTCGATCGCGCGGCCGATCGTGTCTTTGAGGGCGGTCATATCTGTCTCCTGGAGTGTCTGATTACGGGATAGCGGTCAACTATAGCACCGCCGGCGTGTGCTAGGATTCGGCCGTGCCCACCGGCGTGCGGCTCGGTGTCGCGATTCCGCAGACGATTCTCTCGGGCGCGTTCGACGCGCGCGCGGTCGTCAGATTTCTCGCCCGCGCGGAGGCCCTGGGCTTCGAGAGCGCCTGGGTCGTCGAGCAGATCCTCGGGTCGATCCGGAGCCTCGAGCCGGTTACGCTGCTGACCTACGCCGCGGCCTGCACCGAGCGGCTCCGGCTCGGTTCCGCCGTCCTCCTGACGGCGCTTCGGAGCCCCGTCCATCTCGCCAAGACCTTGACCACGCTCGATCAGCTGAGTGGCGGCCGTATCGACGTCGGCGTCGGGCTCGGCGGCAATCCAAGGATCTACCCCGCGTTCGGGCTCGCCCCGGCGCGCCGCGCCGCCCGGTTCGCCGAGGGTCTCAGGCTGATGAAGCGTCTCTGGACCGAGGAGCGCGTGACCTTCGACGGGGAGTTCTTCAAGGTCCACAACGCGTCGATGGAGCCGAAGCCCTTGCAGAAACCGCATCCGCCGCTCTGGTTCGGCGGTCACCATCCGAACGCGCTCCGGCGCGCGGTGGAGCTGGGCGACGCGTTCATCGGCGCCGGCTCCGTCTCGACGAAGGTCTTCCTCGACGAGGTGAAGCTGCTCCGCGCCATGCTCACGGAGAGCGGTCGGGATCCCGCCCGCTTCCCGCTGGGCAAGCGCGTCTACATCGCGGTCGACCGAGACCGTGCGCGGGCCGGCCGGCGGCTTGCCGAGTGGTTCGGTGCCTTCTACGGCCGCCCGGAGCTCGCCACGGAGGTGTCCGTCTGGGGAGAGCCCCAGGAGTGCGTCGAGCGCCTGTCGGAGATCGTCGGGGCGGGAGTCGGCTTCCTCATGCTGAACCCGGTCTTCGATGAGCTCGAGCAGCTCGAGTTGTTCGCGTCGGCCCTCGCGCCGAAGCTCTAACGAGCGTTTTCGGGGTCACGCCTCGTGACTGTCCAGAAGATTTACAAGAAATCCGGAAAGTCGAGGCTCGAAGCTCGTCCCGACCTCACTCCTTGTCGAGCGCGGCGATCGGGACCGGACGCGTGGTTTCCAGTCCGACTCGACGCCCGGCGACGTGGCGCACCTCGCCCGCGACGGTGAAGGACCCAAACTCTTCGCTCAGGACGTCGATCCAGCAGGCCTTCCCGAGCTTCAACGATGTCGTCGGGGGAACGGTGACCCAGAGACCGTGCCGGCTCGCATCTTCCGCGCGGCCAAGCAGGGCCTCGTCGTCGACCCACAGGCGGATTGGCCACGAGACGGCAATCCGGGGGTGACGACGGCGCTCCGGTGTAATGCTCATCGCGCGAATTGTGTCATGGGATCACGCGAGAATTTGCGAAGCCAGCGTCGAGGCACAGTCCCGTCCGCCGTACATCTTCCGTGCCACCGGGCAAAGGGCTTGTGCGACGTGGAGTTCGGGCCCGGCCACGACGGAGGCAGGCGCGAATCGTAAACTTGATCGACGATCGGCGGACCGGTGAGCGCCAGCGGAGGCACTTTCGTCCCGGTCCGTCATATACTGCCTGAGTGACCAAACGCGTCCTGATCGTCGACGACGAGCCACCGGTGATCGAAGTGCTGAAGGACTTTTTCCGCCAGTTCCGCCACCAGCACACGTACGAGACCGAGTCGGCGCGCGACGGGGCCGAAGCGTTGATCGTTCTGCTCCGGGGACAGTTCGATCTCATCTTGCTCGACATGCACATGCCGCGGATGGGCGGCCTCGAGCTCCTGAAGCAAATTCGCGGTCTCGGCGTGAACGTGCCCATCATCATGATCACCGCCAACGCGGACACCCGGGCCGCGGCCGAGGCGCTGAGCGGCGGCGTGTTCGCGTACATCCCTAAGCCGTTCGACATTCGACATCTCGACCACCTCGTCGCGCTCGCGGTATCGTCCCGATCTTCCGCGGCCGGTGGCTGAGCTCCGGCGAAGCGGCGGCGCGCGTGAGCGCTGCGTCGTCATCGGCGCCACCGGCCAGCTGGGGTCCGATCTCGTCCGAACCTTCGACCGGCCGAGCGAGTTGGTTCCGCTCGGCTCCCGAGATTTCGACATCCTCGATGCCGCCAGAGCGCGGTCGACGCTCGAGGATCTGCGACCGACCTGCGTTCTGAACGCGGCGGCCTACAACCTCGTCGACCGGGCGGAGGACGAGCGGCAGCGCGCATTCGCGCTGAACGCCGACGCGGTCGGTGCGCTCGCGACGGTCTGCCAGGCGCTCGGCGCGGTCTTCGTCCATTTCTCGACGGACTACGTCTTCGACGGCCGGAAGCGCACGCCCTACCTCGAGTCCGACTCGCCCGCTCCCCTGAGCGCCTACGGCGAGTCAAAGCTTGCGGGAGAGCGGCTGGCGCTCGAGCGTTGCGAGCGGACGGTGATCTTCCGGGTCTGCGGACTGTTCGGCGTCGCCGGCAGCTCGGGCCAAGGCAAGACGAACTTCGTCGAGACGATGCTGCGCCTGGCGCGCGAGCGCAAGCCCTTGCGCGTCGTCGCCGATCAGGTGTTGGGTCCCAGCTACACGCTCGACCTCGCGCGCAAGGTGTGGACCGTGCTCCCGAAGGCGGCCCACTCGATCTATCATCTTACGAACGCCGGACAGACGAGCTGGTACGAGTTCGCGCGGCGTGCCGTCGAGTTCGCCGGCATGACGGCCGATCTCACGCCCGTGACCGCCGCCGAGTACGGCGCCAAGGCGCGGCGGCCCGCCTACTCCGTCCTGGCACACGCGCACCTCGCGGCGCTCGGCGAGGACGACCTGCGGCCCTGGGATGCCGCCCTCGCCGCGTACGTCGCCGAGCGCTCGTCGGCCCGATAGCCCTCCGCCAGCGCGCGGTCATGCCAGGCTTGCCCGGGCGCGGGCGATCCTCCGATCGAGCGCCGGGTGCGAGTAGAGGACGATTTCCTTGAGCCGGCTCGGGCGCCGCTCGGCGAGATTCAGCCGGGCGAGGCGCTCCATGGCCCCGATGAACGCGGGGGCGTTTCCGGTCGTGGCCAGCGCGAAGTCGTCGGCCTGGCGCTCGATCCGGCGCGAGAAGCCGTTGCCGAGCGGGAGCTGAACCAGCCCGAGCGCCAGCGCGACGAGCGCCAGCCACGGGAGCCCGGCCGGATCGGCGGGCCCGGCGAGCCCGAAGAGCGCGACGCCGGCGTCGAGCCCGAGCGCGGCCAGCCAGGCGGTGACGACCATCAGCGCGCCCTGGACGAGGAGGCCGCGACGGACGTCGCCGTGGACGTGGTGGCCCAGCTCGTGGGCGAGTACCGACTCGATCTCCTCCCCTGGAAAATCGGCGAGCAGCGTGTCGAAGAGGATGATCCGTCGCGTGCGGCCGAGACCCACGACCGCGGCGTTGGCGGTGCGGCTCTTCTTCGACTGGTCCGCGACGAAGACGCCGATCGTGTCGACACCCGCACGGCGCGCCAGCGCCAGCAGCCGCTCGCGGAGCCCGTCGTCGGCGAGCGGTACCAGCCGGTAGAACAGTGGGACGATCCAGACCGGCAGCACGGCGGTCAGCGCGACCTGGGCGGCGAAGAAGACCACAGCCGCGACGAGCCACCAGAACGGCGTCAGCTCGAGGAGAGCGTAGACGACCTCGACGGCCGCGAGGCCGAGCCCCGCCGATCAGCATCGCCTTCAGGCGATCGGCGAGCCACCCGCCGAGCGGCTGATGGAGCAGCCCGAAGCGCCGTGGCAGCCAGTAGCCCCGGACCAGCCCCAGGGGGAGGCCGAGCGCCGTATGCCCGGCGCCGAGCAGAAGCACGACGAGCGCGACCCGGCCCCACCGGGCTGACGTGACCTGCGCTGCCCAGGACGCCACAGCGTGTCCCACGCCCGTCAGGAGCACCGCGAGGAGATACGCGATCGAGACGACGAGGCCGAGCAGCGCCAGGAGCAGCTGAAGCCGATGGTAGCGGGCCGCGTCGGGCATGTGGCATTGTACACATCGGTGCGTCGGACCGCCGCAGGGCCCTGACTCGCCTGCTACAATGAACCGACATTCAGTCGAATAAGGGAGCCATCATGTTCGAGTCCGTCGAGGAAGTCCAGCAGCGGTTCAGGGACGCGCGCTATATCGCGAGCCGCCGCGTGTCCACCGTCGTGTTCCTGGCCGCGCGCATGGGCCGTCCGGTGCTCATCGAGGGGCCGGCCGGCGTGGGCAAGACCGAGCTGGCGAAGACGCTGTCCGAGGTGACGGCGCGCCCGCTCATCCGATTGCAGTGCTACGAGGGGCTCGACGAGGGCAAGGCCCTCTACGAGTGGAAGTACGCCAAGCAGCTCCTCTATACCCAGCTCTTGCGCGACCGCATCGGCGAGCTGATCGCCGACGCGCCGTCGCTGCCCGACGCGGTGTCGAAGATCGCGGGCCAGGAAGACGCGTTCTTCTCGTTCCGCTTCCTCTCGCCGCGGCCGCTTCTCTCGGCGATCCTGGCCGAGCAGCCGGTCGTCCTCCTCGTCGACGAGATCGACAAGGCCGAGCCCGAGTTCGAGGCGTTCCTGCTCGAGGTGCTCTCGGACTTCCAGGTCTCCGTCCCCGAGCTGGGGACGGTGCGCGCCAAGCACATCCCGCTCGTCGTCCTGACCTCGAATAACGCCCGCGAGCTCTCCGACGGGCTCAAGCGCCGGTGCCTGCATCTCTTCATCGACTTCCCGGCGCCGGCGGACGAGCTGCAGATCATCCGGCTGAAGGTGCCGGAGGTCCCGGAGCAGCTGGCCCGGGCCGTCGTCAGCGCCGTGCAGAAGATCCGCGCGATGGACCTTCGCAAGCTCCCGTCGGTCTCCGAGTCGCTCGACTGGGCGCGCTCGCTCGTGATCCTCAACGCCCGAGAGCTGGACCCGGCGATCGTCGAGTCCACGCTGACGATGCTCGTCAAGCACGAGAAGGATCTCGAGCGCGTCAAGGGCTCGCTGGACAAGGTCCTGGCGGAGTAACCCCTGGACGAGAGGATCCTCGAGTTCATCGGCGACCTTCGGCGAGCCGAGATCCGCATCTCGCCCTCGGAGGCGCTCGACGCCCTCGCCGCGAGCGCCGAGGTCGGCCTGTCCGACCGGGAGACGTTCAAGTCCACGCTCGCCGCGACGCTGATCAAGGAGTTCCGGGATCAGCCGACCTTCGACCGGCTCTTCAACCTTTACTTCCTCGACCTCGAGGCGCTCGGCGAAGGGCTCAAGAAGGCGCTCGGCCCTCAAGATCCGCGCGTGCAGGACATGCTGGACGAGCTTCTGGCCGAGGAGGGGATGGAGCTCGACGAGCTGACCGAGCTGCTCATGCGCGGCCAGGGGAGTGAGCTCGAGATGGCGATCCGCTCCGGCGGCCAGAACGCCGGCCTCGAGCGCCTCATGTACTTCCTGCAGGTCGGCTTCTTCTCACGCCGGATCTCGGATCGCTTCGACTGGTCGGCCATCGAGGGCGACCTCGAGCGGATCATGAAGGCGCTCGAGGCCCGTGGCCTCGATCCGGGCCAGCTGGCGCGGATCCGCAACTACCTGGAGCTGCGGCTGGAGGCGTTCAAGCGGATGATCCGCCAGCACGTCGAGCGCGAGCTGGAGCGTCGGGCGTACCGCCAGGGCGAGAAGCTCACGCGCGAGGTGCTCTCGGACAAGCCGCTCTTCGCCCTGTCGCCGGACGAGATCGCCCAGATGAAGAGCGTGGTCGCCCGCCTGGCGCGCAAGATCAAGGACGCGCTCGCGCTGCGCCAGCGGCAGGAGCACAAGGGGCGCCTGGACACGCGGCGGACGACGCGGAAGAGCCTCCAGTACGGCGGGGTGCCGATGGAGATCTTTCTAAAGCGGCGGCACCGCGAAAAGCCCAAGCTCATCACCATCTGCGACGTGTCGGATTCGGTCCGCAACGCCTCGCGCTTCATGCTGCAGCTCGTCTGGAGCCTCCAGGAGTGCTTCAGCCGGGTCCGCTCGTACGTGTTCGTCTCCGAGATCGCCGAGGTCACCCAGGCCTTCAACACGTATCCGGTCGAGCGCGCCATCGAGTGGGCGCTCAAGGGCGCGCCCGTGGACTACCACTGCCGGTCGGATTTTGGATTTGCCTTCAGCCGGTTCGCGAAGACCGAGCTCGACTCGCTCGACCGGAAGACGACGATCCTCATGCTGGGCGACGCGCGCAACAACTACAACGATCCGCAGGCGTGGGCGCTGCGGCTCATCCGCGAGCGCGTGAAGGGGATCATCTGGCTGAACCCGGAGGGCCAGTGGGGCTGGGGCATCGGCGACAGCGTCATGCCGCTCTACGCGCCTGCGTGCGACTTCGTCCGCGAGTGCCGGACCATCGGGCAGCTGGGTGAGGTCGTCGACAACCTCGTGCACCACTGGTGGCGTCGCGGGCGGTAGTGCGAGCCGAAGCGGTGCCTGCGCTGAGGCGAGCCCTTTCAGTGATCGAGATCGTGCGAGCCGAAGCGGTGCCCGCGCTGAGGCGAGCCCTTTCAGTGGTCGAGATCGCGCCAGCCGAAGCGGTCGCAAAACCGCCACTGGCGAATTTCCGGCTGACGGAATTTGCTACTCGCTGCCGTTCCGTCACGCCGTTCTGGCTCTGGCTCGCGGCTAACTCCGCACGTATCCGATCGGCCTGCTTCGATTCTCGCTCCTGGCATCAACGCTGCACTCGTCAGGGAGACATGAAGACTAAGTGTCCGCTCCCCAAAGGATTTTCCGGAATGCAGGCATTTACCGGAATCCTGCTGAGCCTGCTGGTGCTGTCGCTCACCGCGGCATCCGCAGCCGTGGCGGCCCCGTTCGCGTTTGTCTCCAACCAGCGCTCGGGCACCGTCTCGATGATCGACGCGGGAGCCGGAGCCGCCTGCCTGCCGGGGCAGTCGCCGCCTCCCTGCGTCGTCAAGACGCTGACAGTCGGCGCCTCGCCCGGCGGAGTGGCGGTGAACGCGGCGCGAACACGAGCCTACGTCGCCAACAAGGTAGACGGGACCGTATCGGTGATCGATCTCGGGAACAACACTTTCGTGGAGTCAATCCCAATCCCAGTCGGCGCCGAGCCCTGGGGAGTCGCGGTGAGCGCCGAC
>Ga0209236_1000825_pt1 | contig 18477 bp, 12 predicted proteins | sample GraSoi013_1_40cm_FD_185819 | JGI IMG/M metagenome (GOLD analysis project Ga0209236, IMG submission 185819) | Grasslands soil microbial communities from the Angelo Coastal Reserve, California, USA - Sample 09_27_2013_1_40cm (SPAdes) (version 2) | ecosystem: Environmental > Terrestrial > Soil >... | reverse complement strand
CTTCTCGTTCTCGTTCTATGTCCCGTGGAGAGAGAGCGGGTCTGGTCAGACAGTCTGCGACGATGCCGAGGACTCGTTTTGTCCAGGGGCTTGTCATTCGTGCCTGGAAGATGATACTATCCTGGGAGTTTCGGAAAGAAACCGCGGCTCCCACGGATTCAAGCTGATCTGCGATCTTGCCGGCTCCGAGTTTCCGGGTTCCTCTGATGAGGAGACGTGTGGTAAGTTCTGCAAGACCTGACTTCCCTGAGGGTTCTGACGATGTTCCGGCAAGAATGCTACCGTGAACCGCTACGGTCGGATTATTCGCGTTCTTGTACAGAAGGCACTTGATTCCTGGACCCGCAGGTTGCTCCTCGACCAGCTTCGCTAGGTCGGTTTCAAGACCCATGGTTGTTCCTTACGCCAACACATCGGCACACTGTCCGGTTCTGCACGGTCAAGTATTTCGCGGCTATCTCCGAGACCTTCGCTGGCGATATCTTCTCCAGTTTCTCAACAAGCCTAGCCATGGTTTCGAAGGATGTGATCATTTCGAAGATGCCTATCACGAAGCCTTGTCGGGCGACGCCGTCAAGCGTATACGCATATTGAGCTTTGATCTGCGCGATCGCCCTCTCAAGCTCATGCTTGCTGGGAGGAGTTTTCTGAATCTTCTCAATTTCCTCCATCAACACTCTCTCAGCTCTATCAATAGAAACGCCCTCCCAGACCGTAACGTCCAATGCAAACACGGACGGATCGATGGTCGGGAAGAACTCCGAACTGGCTTCAGTAGCCAGCTTTCTTTCGACAAGTGCCTTGTGCAGTCTGGCGCTTCTACCCGAGGATTGGCCGGGGCCGAATGCGAAGAGGCGAACTCCGCTCAAGATCGCGTCAAGCATCATCAGCCCGTAAACGTCCTCGCTTCCGAACCCGGGCGTATGATATGCTACTTTGATGTAGTCAGCCTCGGACGGGATTCGAACCTCGACCCGGCGCTCGCCTGACTGAGGAGGCTCAGCGACTGTAGGATCGCTAGGCCGATCGCTCTTAGCTAGAGGACCGAAGTAGTCTTGGATCTTGGGAAGAATCTTCTTCGGCGAGAAGGGACCTACCACGACGAGCAGAGCGTTTCCGGGAACATAGTAGCGCCGGTAATGTTCGAACAGATTGTCTCTCGTTATTTTCAAAAGATCTGCCTTCAGCCCTCCCTCAGACCATCTGTACGGGTGGAACCTGAAGGCTGAAAGGAATAGTTCTTCGGAGGCCAAGAACTCGGGATCGTTCTCATTACCCTCCCGCTCCGAGACAACAACAGTCCTCTCCGACTCGACCTCTCTCGGATCGAAGGCGGCATTCATCATACGCTCAGACTCGATAAGAAGTCCCTTCTCTATCTGGTCAGCTGGAAGCACTTCAAAGTAAGCTGTAAAGTCCTTCGATGTGAATCCGTTGTACTCGCCTCCGACACTACTGACAATCCGCCCAATGTCACCCTTGTGGAGTTTACCTCCACCTTTGAAGAGCATGTGCTCGACCCAGTGAGAGATTCCGGTTACACCCGGTCTCTCGTTTCGAGATCCGACCCGGTATATGGCCCAGCACCCAGATACTGGTGCGTTTGGTATTTCGCGGATCAGGACTTTGAGACCGTTGTCCAGAACGTGACGACTTACTTGCAGTTCTTTGAATAGAGAAATTGACTGAGCCAATTTGGTCAAACCCTAGTGTGGTTGCTGGAAATCACTTCTGATGCTGCGCCGTCAGCTCCTCGTACTGTGATTCCGTGATAGCATCCATATCTAACAGTCGCTTGGCAAGTTCAGAAATCCGCGTGACCGAATGAAGCTTCATGCCGGCTTTGAACAGGTGTTCCCTTCCTTCCTCCTCACGATCTACTAAGACTAGAGCGTCTTCCACTACTCCCCCTTCGGCCCTAAGGGTCTGTGCCGCGTCGAGAATATTCTTCCCTGTAGTAATCACATCGTCCACGAGCAAGACCTTGTCACCGGGAACGAGGAGACCCTCAACCATCTTCTCTCTACCATGATGCTTCACTTCCTTTCTCACATAGACGAGCGGCTTCGAGAGAGCGTAGGCCAAGACTGAAGCCCACGGCAATCCGCCGGTTGGAATCCCAGCAATCTTGGCAATGTCCGCGATCGTTCTCGCGGCCTTTCCCAAGAGTTCGATGGACGCGTGGAACGCGTCTGGAAAACTTGGGAGGACTCGCAAGTCGAGATAGTATGGACTGAGTTTTCCTCCGGAAAGTGTGAACATGCCAAACTTCAGAGCTCCGGTATGTACCAGAATCTTCGGAAGTTCTTCCTCAATCGGTTTGGGCATTTCAGTTATCCTCGAATTTTTTCCGCCTACCTTGACGATTCGTCTAAGCAGATGCGAACTCTGCCGGCTAGTATAGCGATTTAAAGGCAAGCCCAATCGAACAATCAAGGTGGCCGGTTTGGAACTCTGGATACCTTATGGCGAGACCGAGGTTCCAGTCCGGGTTCCAGACGACAATTTCTACAGAATTCTGGAGCCGGCCAAGCCGCTTGGGACGAAAGATGCCACTTCCATAATCGAGGAGGCTCTCCAAAAGCCGGTTGGAGCGCTCTTCCTCAAAGACGTTGTCAAGCCTGGCAGCAATGCTGGAATAGTCATTGATCCCATCGTTCCACCTATCGCAAGGGACGAAGCAGTGAAGGCTCTAAGAGCCCGTCTCACCGCGCTGGGTATCGACAATGTGAGAGTCTTCATCCGAAAACGCATGTCAAACGTCATCCCGGCGAGCGAGGATTTCAAGATAATCGACCCTTCCCAGGCCTCGTTCGCAGAACTCGGAAAGACTTCGGCAGGAACCGGCGTCGAGTTGGATCCTGACCTAGCCGCGTGCGACGTCAAGATCAATGTCGGGCTCGTCATGCCCCATTTCGCAAGCGGCTTCACCGGAGGACCAGAGGTCGTCCTGCCGGGCGCGTCCTCGATCCATTCGATAACCAAGAACCGGTCACTATTGACGAAGGGTTTCCCAACATCTTCATCCACACCGGATAATCAGGTCCTGTTAGATTCTCTGGAAGCTTGCAAACTCGCAGGACCATTCTACAGCTTATGCTTCATGCCGGACGGGGCCGGGGGAGTCGGCTCGGCGTTCGCCGGGGAACTTGAGTCGGTGTTCAGGGAAGCTGTCTCCCGCTACCACGAAGTCCATAGTCCAAAGATTGAACGGAAGCTGGACATCGTCATCGTGTCAGCGGGAAGCCTGTTAGGAGCAGACCTCTACCATGCGATCAGAGTAGTCTCCAACGTTCTCGGCGCTGTTAGAAAAGAGGGCACCATAATCCTAGTGGCCGAATGCTCGAGCGGAGTCGGCGATTCCGGCTTCCTAGAATACGCTCGGAGATTTCCAGAAAGGAAAGAATTGTCGACCGAGCTGAGATACAGATTCAAGCTTGGCGGCCACGTCAACCTCTTCCTCCAAGATGCTCTCGAGAAGTGCCGGATACAGCTAGTGTCCATTCTTCCGGAATTATTTGTCCGTGACTCCTTTGGGTTGAAACCCTCTCAGACTGCCTCTGAAGCGGTTCAGAAAGCAATACGGGTTGAAGGCAAGGAGTCTAAGATACTAATCGTTCCGAAGGGAGACTTCACAGTCCCGGTTATGGAATCCTAGACGACACTTAATAGAAATCCGGTCTGACATCGAGACGAAAGCAAGATGCGCCTTGTCCAGGTCCTTCCAGTCGCACTAGTCGTGCTTCTCTCCATAGTTCAGTTTCCGCCAGTCCATTCTCAGTCACCGCAGTTGATCAATGAACAAGGCTTTGGGCTGAACAGATCTGCCTCGCTCACGATCAAGATCGTGTTTCTTGGAATCACACCGGGAGAGTTGAATTCGACTTATCTGAAGAGCGGTGTCTCTGTTCCTCCTCTGAAGTACCAAGCGATTCTTGCCGGGCCCTTGAATACTGGCGTGATTTTCAACTTCAACTACCAGTTAACCTTCGCTGACAACTCAATCACGACCAAGTTCGTGCAATATCTCCGGTCGATTGAAAAACAAGAGGACACTGCTCCGAGGCCTACCAGCCCATCCGGACTGGTCAATCCTTACTTCACAAACTCGTCGACTCTCTCGGTAGCACGCAACTACTTCTACGATGCTGACAAGGTCGAATCTTGGCTCGGGTCCAACATGACCCTATTCGGAGGAAACCCCTTTTCCGGATATACTCTGTTCGTTGCAGACCTCAGCGGCTTAGGTGTCCCGTCGTTCCAATACACAGAATATCAAAACTATGTCGCCCAATGTGGACCTTGCATTCGTCAGTCGGTGACTGCTCACTACTACAACAGAACAGTCACAGACCCTGACCTAGGTCTCAACATGACGCGCCACTTCATGACGGGCTGGGGTGGGAGCGACCGATTCTATTACATGGATCTCTCTGCTGGGCCCAGCTACTGGACGAACGAGCTCCCGGTACAAGTGGCATCTCAGCTGAGAGGAATCAGCACCAGCACATACTATGGGAAGCTCTGGATGAGTAAATTCGTCGGGTCCTACGTCTATGGCGCTGTCAACAATCTGTTCGCTCCCGACCAGCTCTATCCAGTGAACTACGCCCAGAACTATAACGTCCAACTCTTCGTTCTCGATAATCGGACGACGACGGAAAAATTACAGGGTCCGAAGCTAACCGCAACCATCAATGAAACCATGATTCAGGAGAATTTGGCCAGTCTCGTCCCCTTTGCTGGTGTAACTGTCAAAATCAATTATGCAAACGTCACAGACTACCCCGGGCTCGCTGCCATAATGGCTAATGCAACCACAACTCTCAGAGATCCCATATCCGGCCGGCCGATCGTGGACGGCGACTTGGTCTACAACTGGTTCACAACATACGGTGTCGGACACATTGCGAATTTCATCAATGTAACTCGCACAACGTCGAGAATTGATATTCCCGGATTTCTCTTTGCGTTCAAAGGAAATTACACGTTCGGGGTCCCAGTCAAGGAAGACATCGGGTCACCAAGCCTTTACGGGACGTTCGGGGGAGAGGCCTTGGGAGATATGGTTCTAATAGGATTCTCCCAACAGGCCGACTTTACTATCGGCAACAACTCGACCTACAGTCAGCCCGGCAAGGGAGCGGGCTTCACGCATGCCGCTGTTCACGAGCTCGGACACATGATGGGTTTGAACCATCCCTTCATCTACGATCTGACAGAGGATTTCACGAACACCGTGATGGGATACTACGCTTACAGTCTGAACTATAGCCAGTTCGACAGGGACTCGATCTTGCGAGGAGTGAATGATGAGCTACTTTCCTTCGCCATACAGTCTCTCTCGAACAGTCAGAACACTCTCCTCAACTCCGGAGACATATCCATGGCTAACCAGAATATTGCGCAGGCAGAAAACCTGTACGACACAATGGACTATGCGGGTGCCGTACAGTACTCGCTGGCAGCAGCCGAAGATGCTAGCGCGGCTCAGCAGCACGCCAACAGCGCCATCTCACCAGCCCTCGTCTTCAGCCTCATCGGAGTCGCAATAGGCGCAGCAATCGGCATCCTGCTCGGATATCTGATATTCCGGAGAAGGAAGTCGGCTGGGGTCCAATACAATCGATGTCCCACTTGCCAGCAGCCGTTGAGGTGGGACCCGGCTCAAATGCGCTGGTACTGCGACAGATGCCAAAAACCGGTCTGAGCTACGCGCCGCAACAGCCTACTAGAGAATGATTTGAACCCCGGTTTACCGGTACGTATAAGCGAACCCCGAAATCTTGGCGGATCAGAATAGTTTCCAATTCGGTTTCAAGACGCGACTAGTCGCCCAAGAACTGTAGAGCCGCAGGGAAGTCAGAGTTTCTAGGAGACAAATCAGCGCTCCCTCAGGACGGCGAGAAACCGGTACTGGGAACCAGTTACTTTTGACTCTCGCTTTTGGTCCTGTCCTTTTTCTGCTCGAATGTGGGCCGCGAAGTGATTGATGAGCTCATACCACACTTTGAACTTCGCTCCACAAAGATGACAATTAGTTGAGGCTGCGTTTGATTGCTGAGTTCCAGGCTCTTTGCTGAGCGACTTGTCCGATCCTACAGACATGTGCAGACTCGATTTAACAGGAGCAGAATATAGACTTCGATCACGTCCCCGCTTGCCAGAGTCAGTCGGCATAGGAGTTGAACCATCAGTTCAACATATGGGGCATGGGAGCAAACGCAGGTTCAAACCCTTGCACCCGACCTGAGCAGATCCCTCGCATCACTGAATCGAAGAGCGCTCAAGCTCTTGATTCAGACCGCATGGCGTTTCGACATGCTAGTAGGTTCTGCCAATAGGAGTAACGCGGGGGTGGGATTTGGACCCAGTTTACAGATACGTGTAAGCCGTGCATACGATCGACCGCAGCAAGCCCAGTTAATTTCGCTGAACACAACAGCCAGCCTACCTCATGATCTGGCCTGACACAGTTCAAACTTCTGCTCAATCGGTCAGGCCGTCAGGGATGGCTGGAACTGTGTCGAGGGAAGTCAGGAAGAGGCGATTTCACATGGGTTCCTGCGGCTCAAAATCGATGGGATCCGCCGCAGGCCAGTCTCAACGAGTCCCAGGGATTCCAGATTCCTAACTCTGAGTCTTCCGCGAAAAAGTGGTTCAATTGTTTCTCGGAACTGATTGAAATCTGGGATATTATCGACATTACTTGTAGCGCCCTGAGCTACGACCATAGGACGGGCTACCCGAAAGAGTATCTCCTATAGTTCATCTTGAGCAAATTTCTCTTTCATGAGGAACAATATCACGGGCCGCCCAAGCCTTGCGAGCATGCGTCCCTTCTCTGTCAGTCCGTACCGAACCTGGGGTGGCCTTTGTGACAGAACTGTTCTACGGATAAGAGCATAGTCCTCCAGCTCCTTTAGTTTTTGCGAAAGGACACGCGAGCTTATTCCCTTCAGCACCTTGCGGAGCTCCGCGAATCCAACTCGTTCTTGAGCGTATAGAATCGCGATAATGTGGATTGACCACTTTCCAAGGACCGTCTTGACCAGGTCTAGGTCAGGGGGACCAAGAGTTCCGTTTCTCGGGAGCGCGAGCGACCTCACCACCTTGGCAGTTTCTTCTGACCACGGGTCGAGCTGTTCTGTAAGTTCGGAAAATCGCTTGTCGAGGTCTTGAAGAGTTGAATGCAGGGTGTCTTCTGTAGTTTTCTCCTTTCTGAGTCGGAATAGTTCTGCGACGACAACAGGCAAATAATATACTGGCAAAGACGTCCAGCGTTTTATAAAAGAGAACCCTAGTGCATTTATGCAAAAGAGTAGAGGCCCCCCCACTAGTCCTCCTCGATGGCGGGGTAACCTCCCTGACACTTAGTCCCCTGAGCATAGCTCGTTACTTTTCTCTAATCAGGTTACAACGGAGTCGCCGCGGCTTATTACGATAATCACCGTCTCGACCCTGTTGGTCTTGCAGCCTAGCAGCATTGATTGGAAATCGGAGAAGATAGCGAATGGTCCAGTCGATCTCCCTTATCAGGGGCGTCGAGCGAGAAAAATCGCGAAGACAGCTCTAGTATCTGCCCTGATCCTCCTTACTGTTCTAGGTTCTATTGGACCGCAGATCCCCGCCCTAGTTAGCGTGTTCTTCCCCAACACGGGAACACCTGCGTCGATCGCAAAGGTGAATAAGTCCGTAAACTCGTCTCCCAGCCTCGGATCCGGAAGCCCTCTTGCACCGGGCGCAGTCCAGTACGGTTACAGGGCCACACCCACGGTGAGTCAGCCTCTAGACAACTCTGTTCCATCACATCTCACCGCGACAAGAGATGCGTTCATCTATCAGACCTCGTACGGTGTTTACTCGTTCAACCGTTCGCTACCCTTCATTTTCAGCTTACGCTCGTCATCCGGAGCGACACTCAGCAATGCCAGCTTCTTCTTCGTAACTGCTTCCGCATATCCTCTCTTCCCGGGTTCGTCAACTGTTACGCAGGCAACGGACACGCAGTTCCAAGTTTCGTACGAGGTCCGCTCTGGAAATGTTGTCGTTGGGCAGCTTCTGTTACAGGCGAGCTTTCTCGTATCTAAGCCCAAGTTTTCGATAAGCTTCTCGAAGACCTCTTCTTGGAGCCAGGGCGATTTCAGCATAGTCTGGGCAACCTTCACCGTCCAAAGGTGGTTGAAGACATCTGGAATAGCATCCATGGATATGGGAGGTATTGTTGGGGTTCGGACCTTTGCTGGTGTTTCAGGGATCGATGTGGGGTCTTCGGCCGACCCCTCGGCTTGGACTGAGTGGCTGAGCACAGACTGGTCGGACGCTCCAAGCGCGAGCCTGGAAATAGGTCAACTCAACGTTGGTAGTTTCTCAGGCCGGGGGCATATGGAAGTGTTTCCGTCCAACGAGGCGCTGGTTGACCCAACCCAGCTTGTTACTTCTAGCGTGAACTATTCCACTGCCTATTCTACTCAGCGGAAGCTGGTCAGTTATGGAGGCTATTACTTCCTCTTCTTCTACAGCGCGTCCGGCGCCCAGAACAAGATTCTCTACAAGACCAGTATAGACCAGGTTACTTGGACTCTGAGCAACTGGGTTGCCACTGGACCGATCGGATACAACTTTGACCTCTACCAATCAGGCTCGACCATAGCCCTCGCATGGCTAAACTATAATTCCGGAGCCGGTGGTGACGGCACGACAACACTCTACTTCCGAACAGGAACAATATTCGCAGGCGACATCTCCTGGACCGACCAGACTACGGTGGCGACCTGGACACAGCCATACAGTTGGCCGCCGAGCGTTGCGGTCGGAACTGACGGCACCTTCTGGGCAGCGGGGATATGGCAGGACGCCAGTGCCAAGTATAACATCTGGATATACAAGTCAACCGATGGGACAACTTTCACGCCGAGCACGAACTATCTCACCTCGAACAGTGGTTCGACGAGGAATGAGGCGCTGCAACTCGTCCCGCTTCCACAGGGCAAGCTGATGGCACTGTCAAGCCACTATTCGGATACGAGTGTTCGTTGGAGGATATGGAATCCCCTCTCGCCAACCGGTCCAAACTGGAGTTCCGTTTAGACTTTCAATCTCAACCTCCCCGCGAACACGAACAAGTGGAACCTCGTCAGTGCTGCTACAACCCCCGACAATCTTATTCACATTGTCTTTGAGCAATACACGACAACCTACCAGATGGTCTGGGCCTACTACAACATCACAAGCGCCCAGTGGACCATAGGCCCAAGCCTGTACGCCTGCACTAACCAATGTCTCTACCCGTCAGTTAGCTCGGATGCTCTTGGAAACCTCTACGCGTTCTGGATGAGCCTGTCGTCCGGAGTCCCCATCTACATGTTGTATAGCACCCGTTTCAAAGGAGCGAGCTGGTCCACGCCCTCTCAACCGTTCGGCTCAGGTGCCAGCATAACCAACGCGGTTTGGCTGAGCGCTGTAAGAGCCTCGTCGAAAGACGTCCTCTTGACATGGACGCTGAACACCACATCACCGTATCCAGTCTACTGGGGATCCCTTCCGCTTCCGTCCGGAATCGCTTCAGGACCGCCCTCTCGACCTTGGAGCAAGCTGGGGCTGTCACCCTACGAGCAATACTTCACCCAGAACGGAGAATATGTCTCGCCAGGAAACGGACTACTAACGGTCAGTCAAACTGACATCTCGGTTCAAGGCAGAAACGGCCTGAGCTTGTCGATAAGCAGAGTCTACTCTCAACCTTTCACGTTGGTCCAGGGTGGCCCGTTCAACTACGAGATCAGTCCCTACGCTAACCTTGGCAACGGGTGGCAGCTCAACCTGCCCTGGGTCGGCTCCGATTACCTCCACTTTCTCAACGGAGAGATTTTTCCGCTAATCTGGACAAGCTACAACGCGACAACGAACACGTGGACTCTTGAGAACCATCAGACGGAGGACTTTGTTCTAACCAAGACCACGAGCGGGTACTCTCTGACCACCAAGGATGGGACAGTCTACAGTTTCAGCGCTAGCGGCTCGCTTACCGCAATGGTGGACAGGACGGGCCAGAACCAGATCAGCTTCAGCTACAGCGGCGGCAACCTTGCCAGCGTCACCGACACCGTGGGCCGGGTAGCTACACTAAAGTACGATTTAGGTAATCATCTTGCGAATGTCACGTACGGTGGCCAGACTGTAAAATACGGCTATTCAGGAAGTAGCCTTGTAACAGTTACGGACTCGGTGAGTCGCGTAACAACCTTCAGGTATCAAGCCCAGAGTGGCTGGCTGCTGTCAGGCGTGGTCTATACGGCCGGTGGAAACTCCACCTACAGCTATGGAAGCGCGACCATCGGGACTGATGCTGTCAACTACTACGTTACTCTTCAGACGGTCTATAATCCTGGACAAGTGGTGAAGTCCAGTAGCTTCTCGTATAATGTCACAGACGGCGAGATAGCAAACGTCAGTGTTAAACAATCTGATGGCAACACGGTCCAAGGATATACTAGCTATCTCTTCAATTCGCAAGCGAGCAGCCTCACAAGGACAGTCGTCAATGCAACTTTTTCCCAAATGCTCAGGGACCAGTTCTGGTATGATCCAGCATCCGGTCGCTCAGTACAGGACGATGTCTACAGCGGCACCTCGTTAGCTCGCAGCTTCTACAACAGCAGATTCTACGACCTCTGGGGCAACGTGATATACACTCGAGACAATACTGGACATGAGTCCTATTCTTCCTTCGCCAATACAAACAGCCAGTACATGTTCCAGAGTCCCGGCAGCCTCACTACCACAACAAACGGGAAAGTGTTCTACGACGACTTTAGTGGAGCGTCTCTGAACACTACAGCTTGGGTCCAAGGTGGGTCCGGGACTGGCAAGGTAACAACGGTTGCCGCTAGTCTTCTGAAGCTTACAACTGCGTCGTCGACTCAGGGAACCTGGCAGAGCAACTGGGTCCGGTCAACGAGTACCTTTAGCTATCCTTTCTATGCCGAGGTTCAGACAGATAGCTGGTACGACCCCGGCACCAGTACCATCGCAGCAGACCTCATAATCTCGCCCCAGGTTACAGCTTCAAACGGGAACCCGTTCAACAATAACGACTATCTCCGCCTGTCCTTGAAAGACTTCCCCACATACTACGTGTTCGACCGTGTCGGAGGAGGGAGCGAGCATACTCTCTGGTCGAACATGAACACGGGAACCCACTCGGTCGCCTGGAAGATAGTCCTAACGGACAGAAACACTTTGAAAGTGTATCTCAACAGAGGGCAGAGCGTCGGCTACCAGGAGATCTATTCAACAACCACTCTGGGTCTCTCAAGTAGCTTCACGCCTTCCTACGTTTACTTGTCGTTCGGGAATCTCAACACTGCATCATATTATGCCACCTTCGACTATGTCGGCCTCTCCAGCTCAAACACCGTCACGCTCAACGGTCTCCAGTCCGGCCAGAAAGTCGAGCTTTACGACTGGAACAATGTTCTCCAGGCATCTGGAATTGTCGCCTCGGGCCAGACAAGCGTTAGCTTGAACGCTACTCAGATGCCGTTCCCCTACGGGTATTTCAGAATCTATGAACTAGACGGTAGAACCGTACAGTTTACATCATCCACTCGGGAGGTTTGGGGCGGCAGCACATACTCCTACACTACACCCTTCAAGTCAGGAGGCAACTCTCGGACGAGTACTGGATATCTCCAGTCTTCGACCGTCTATGTCGATGACGCGTTACCTACCGGAGCGACTGCTTATGCTGACGGTGGTGATGGTTGGGCTTGGGCGACCAGCGGACTTGGACCGGTTGCCAGCGGGACTCAGAGCCATGTCGGGTTCGTTGCGTTTGGAACTCATGAGCACTATTTCAACGGCAGCACAACGACGATCATTCCGTCTTCAGGCTCATTCCTTATCCAGTACGTTTACATCCCATCGAACTCAGTGCCGAGCGAGATCATGCTTCAGTTCCACACTGTGTCTGGTACTTGGGAGCATAGGGCGTACTGGGGAAGCAACTCGATCACGTCATGTGGAACGACCGGCTCCACTTGTGGGACGAACGGCACTCCTTCCAGACTTCCGATGGGAGCTTTACCCTCCGTCCAGAACTCATGGGTCGAACTGATCGTCAAAGCTGACGATGTTGGCGTCAACGGCTTGACGATAAACGGCTGGGCCTACACTCTTTACAATGGAGGCGTATTCTGGGATTACTCACCTGTTGGAGCATCTTCCACCGGCACTATAGCTGTCAACAGTCTGCTAACAGGACAAAAGGTAGAGCTCTACGATTCCACCGGAACGCTCAAGACGAGTGCGACCGTTGCAAGCGGCCAGACTTTAGTCACACTCACCGTTTACAGCGTCGGAATCAACACCTTCCCATTCCACGGCACGATGAAAGTATACTCGACCAGCGGAGGGTTACAGTATTCAAGCCCATTGATGACTGACATCTGGGGAGGAGACATCTACTCCTACAACCAGCCAGTCTTCTCCAACTCGTTCAACCCTGGTGCTGTGGGTAGTTCTATACACAATGCGTGGATTGGTAGTGCTCAGTACCAGAATGCGACTTCTACCCCTGAACAGAACTATGCAAATTACGACTCCCTAGGAGACATGCTGCAAGATAGCGAGATACACAACGGAACTCCTCTCACTACAACCAATACATTTGACAGTTACGGAAACATGGTATCGAGGATCAACGCCGACAACGAAAAGACATACTATACCTACTCAACAAGTTATCAGCACGCCTATCTTACAAATGCCACTCGAGTACTCACTTCTTCGATCAATGTTACGACCAGTTACACGTTCAACTTCATCACTGGAATGACACTCACCGTGAAGGACCCGATGGGGAATGTGACGAGCTACCAGTATGATGCTATCGACCGCATGAATATGATCAAGTTCGCGCCTGTAAACGGCGTAGCTTCCAACATGACCTTCCTCTTCGAAGATTCTGGGAACAGCTTCGGTCTAAAGAACCAGAAGGGGAACTATACCGACTTCGTGTACGACGGCCAAAACAGGGTAACGCAGCTCTCGTTCTACAAGGGAGCATTAGACGCCAGTCCAATAATTTCCCAGCAGAATTCCACGTACAATTATCAGAACCAGGTCAAGCAGTTCCAAGACCCCACTGGCAACATCACCACATACACATACGACTATCTAGGACGACTCGTCAAAACCGTAAACCAAGACGGAACTATTAGGAGAGTATCGTACAACGACACCGGTCTTATACAGTCCAACTACGACGAAAACGGTCACAGAGTCGATGATCTATACGACGCGCTTCACAGGCTAATCGGAGTCCGAGAGTACTACTTTGGGAACTCCTACTACTCCACATCCTACACGTACGACGGCATCGCCAAACTTGCGAAAACGGTGGATGCCAAGGGCCAGACAACAACCTACGCCTATGACGATCTCAACAGACTCGTGCTGACGGTATTCCCAGACGGGTTCAACGAGACGAGAGCATACGACAGTCTCGGCAATGTGATCAGTAAGAAGGACCCTAACGGCAACACGGTCAGATACGGTTACGATGCTCTAAACCGAGAAGTCAACGTCACGTATCCGGATAACACGAAGGCGATCTACACTTACGACAAGAACAGGAACAGGCTCAGCCTCTCGTACCTCGGAAACTCTGCCACGTTCACATACGATTCAAGGAATAGAGAGACAAGCGAGACATGGACGATAGGAGGCAACCAGTACGCTCTCTCATATTCTTACGATCAGGTTGGCAACATTGTCTCAATAACCTACCCTGATTCGACAAAGGTCAACTTTTCGATAGACCCGATGAACAGAGCCACGACCCTAAAAACAGGAAGCACTACCTTGGCGACGATCAACTATAGGCCGGATAGCGGAATAGCCAACATAACCTACGGAAATGGTGTACAAACAATCTACCACTATAATAGTCGTGGTAGAGCAACAGAAATCAAAGTAGTTCAGGGCCAGACGACGCTCTTGGACCTGAACTATGGCTACGATCCTATAGGCAATGTGGTTAGCATCGGTTCAGAGTCATACTCGTATGACTATCTCAACCGACTAACTAGCAGCACTGGGCCCTGGGGTACTATCAAGTACGGGTACGATGGTGTGGGGAACCGGCTCTGGCTATACCAGAGTCCGACAAACACGACCTACACGTATGGTTTGTACGATCGTTTGACGTCCACTGGCTCTACAAGCTACACGTATGACAACGACGGCAACCGGATAACGTCAACCATCGGAGGGACCACGACTAAATACAATTACGATTTTGAGAACCGTCTTACAAGTGTCTCCCAGGGGTCCACAACTCTTGGGAATTACACGTACTGCCCGTGCGGTCAGAGAATACAAAAGGTCGAGTCGGGAATCGCGACGACATATATGAACAGAGGCGTTGATGTGCTTTATGAGAAAGTCGGGGCATCAGTCAACGACTATGTCTTTAGCGACAATTTCATAGTTGCGAAACTTTCGGCAAGTACCGTATACTACTTCCACCAAGACGTGTTGGGCAGCACCAGACTGGTCACGACAGGAAGCACGACGAATTTCTCGACAAACTACAAACCCTTCGGATACCAATATGGTGCCAGTGGAACCGATCCAACTTACAAGTACACGGGCAAACCCTTGGATCAAGCCACTGGACTATACTACTTTTCTGCCAGATACTACGACAATCTCACCGGGAGATTTCTCTCTAGGGACCCAGCGGGAAAGGTACGAACCGATCCACAATCCGAAAACCCGTACGCCTATGCTAGAGACGGTCCTGAAACGCACACAGATCCAACAGGGATGTGTCTCGACGCTTGGGAACTTGCCGAGGATGTAGTCGGCCTCTTCGCTGGCATACTCGGCTTCTGGTGGCTTCAAGAACACGATCCTTCGGGTTGGTACCTCATCGTGCAAAGTTTTGTTACAGATTGGGCACCACAAGCCTATAATGACCTGGTTCCCCAAGTTAACGTCGCTGATCTCCTAAAGGTAGTTTCTGACGCCGCAATAAACATTGGACAACAAGTGTTTAACACTGCTCTTCAGGACGCGGCCCACTCAGTTGTTGAATTTGCATTCACCGTGGTCGGGGTCTCACTGAGCATAACTGACTTTGAGGCTCAGGTAGTTGTCGCAGGGGCGGAATTTGGCAGGGAAATCGGCGAACAACTTCTTGATGGCGGAGTGTGCCCCGATTTCTATGAGGCACCGGCGATAATCACAGGATCATACTCGCCTTTGAAACCCGCTTTTCAGAGCTACGGAATCGAATGGTTCTTTTTTAGCTACGGAATAGTGCGCTATCGTGGGGTGGTAGTGTTATAGAATGTCCATCCTGAGGGAACGTTCAAAAAAAGATAGCGCGCGGGTCTCGCTTTCGAGGTAAGGTCTAGGTGTGAGGCTTTGCCTATGCACGGAACGACTTCGAACCCGGCTCACGGGGGATCTTTAAGACGAAGCTTTCCCCATAAGATGATAGCGCGCAGCCGGGTGGATGTCGTAGCAATGGATGAGAAGGATCTCGCAAGTGAGGAGGATTCTGTGTTGGAGGTTGCCAAGGATTTCCTTCTCAAGCTAGGTAACGACGACATTCCTCGCAGTGTTGTATGGGTCCTAGGCGCATACCAGCCGGACAAGCCTGCCCTTTTGCGGAAGCACCGATTGGGTTTGAGGGAGGAATTGCGGGGGAAGCTCAGCCCTGACGAGTGGAGACCATTATTGGCTTCATCGCTAGTGCTTTACACAAAGATGAGAAAGAGACGTCTCATGCTCGAATCCGTTGTGCCCCTTCTTTCCATGTTGGTCGGCGGACTTCTCATCTATCTCCTGTGGGCGCCCGTCCTTTCTCTCATCCATGACACCGGGTCCCGAGGAGATGCCTCAGCGTTGGTGCTCTTCATCGGTGTGTTCTTCGGATTCGGGTGGATTACAGGACCGTTCAGGAGAAGGCTCAGATATCGAGCCGACGAAATCGTTTCCAGAGAGTTCGTCATGAGGGACCAACTATTGGAGAGTCTCCGGAAAATCGACGGCATGTCCATAGTTGACACAAGAAGATTCTCGAATCCGCTCAGGCAGGCAACCATAGAAGAGAGAATAGCCAACCTTCTGAGAACGTCGGGTTAGGACTCAAAACGCTACTAAACGACTTTCTTCTGCCTCAACAGTTCGCCGGTTTTGCGGTTGCCGAGCTGAGTTCGGGCATTTTCCGCTTTTTTTGATGGTTCAGGGTAGAATATCATGCTCGACTTAACAGCTGGAAAAACGCTCAAGTGTTTCGAAAACGTGATTTTGAGATTTTTTTGGTGCTGGTGTTGACGGCATGCCATCCGGATCAATGCGCAAATGTATGGTCCCAACAGCATGATCGGATTGACAGATCTTTAACATCAAGCATCATCAGCAGGTTCCAGCTTCCTCAGATTGAGACCGAGGTCATGATAAGGTCAGCTCCAGTCAAAATGACTGGGGTGATCTCTGTCAATGGCCAAGGGTCATGTTGATAATCGTGTTAGGAAGACATCCACGGGCTCGTCCGCTGTCTTTCAGACCTATGGAATAGAATACTTTTTCTTCAGCTACGGAATTGTGCGCTACCGTGGGGTAGTAATCCTATAACATGTTCATCTCGACTCAAGGTTCTGAACTGTGGCACGGGCCTTCTTCCCAGAGTAGGGTTCCAAGCGTGAGATACTACCCATGCAAAGGCCTGATTTCCTGCGGGCGCTTCTCCCTACTGTAATAATTGGTCTCATCTTCTGGTTTCTGGTCGTCCCTCTGCCACTTTCCGAGAGCTGGGTTCGCGGACCGCGGGCAGGCCCACTGGGTTTCATAGTTCTGATGCTATGGGCTGGTCTGGGCTTTATGTTCTTAAGGCTGACAGGACCATTCAGGAGAAGGCTTAGATTTCGAGCGGACGGAATCGTTTCCAGAGAGTTCGGAATGAGAAACGAACTATTGGAGAGTCTTCGGAAAATCGACAGTATGTCCATAGTTGATGGGAGAAGGATCAAGAACCCGACCAGGCAGGCAACTATAGCACAGAGAATAGTGAACTTGCAAAGAAATGTCAGGTTAGAAGTACAAACACACTCGACGAGGTTTTCCCGTGAGACAAGATCCGAAATAGTCAGATCTTCCATCGGAACGGTAGTCGTGAACAGTCCAGTCGACCATATGGAATGTAAAACTGTACTGTTAAACAGGAACACTCAAAGCACATCGAGTTTGCCAGCGAATTGGATCTTGTCAGGGATCAAGGCCGTTCCACTTGGAGGTCTTCGGAGTCGACGGTTTTTCCGGGCGCTGCTCTAAGTCAAGAATCGAATCCAGGGTTGAACCCTCATTCGGGAGTCTGAACTCAGCCTGTTAGAGGGGTTGAACCTGCGTCGAGGACAGACCCCAATCGGGAAACCGACCTGCCCCCTATCTGCAATGCGCGAAGGGTGAGGGTCCCAGCCTCGGGTTTTCCAAGGTCAAAAACGGAATAGGCGCGAAATGAATCATGATCTGGAATCTATCGGGCTTATGCGGTTTTCGCGCGGTTGCCTTGCTAAGGACCCGCGCTTCCTGCCATACCGGACTGGCCCATTCTAAGCGCTGAATAGTGAGACTCTTCGAGGAAGCAGGTTACTTGGAAAATTTGTCCACCAAAAATGCCAAAAAAAAGGTTTCAACTCGTGACGCGAAACCCGCGATTAGGAGGTAATTAACAAAGGGTAATCTTTTCTTCGGCCCGGCTTTTCGAAGATAGGAATCATGCAAACTGCTCCGCTTCGAAACTGACAAGCGCAGAACAAGCCCTGATCTGGAATCGGGGCAGGCGATTTGAGCTTGCGACTTTTCCGCGTTGACCTCTACGCTTAATTCACGATCTCGAAAACGTCGGATCCATGCATTCTGGTCCCTGAAGCGTGAGACTCGCCCATATCAGGTTCAACTGGCGAGACCCCTCGCCGAAAAATGTCAAAAGCAGTTGCTCCTCACGACGCAAAAGTGCTCTTCGGGCGTCGCGGGATTCTGCTATTTTCCGGAGCGTCTGTAGTCTTTGAATGCAAATCTATGCTCCTCAAACTCAATCGTTGATGCGTGGGATCTGGCTCATGTAGAGGCATCGATTCCACGCTAGCTTCGCCGGGCGAATACCGTGCCCATTGCTGAGTCTGACGGGAGCGTCGCGAACTATCGCGAAGGGAATCTGGTCCGACGCCTCGCCCATCACAAGCTGAGCAGAGGCTGCTACTCCATCGGCGATCGCTCGGAACGTGATCTCGACTCGTCTGCCGAAAAGGTCGACGCCTCCTCTGAGGTCTTCGACCGGTTCGAAACCTGCACAGCCGATCGCAAAGCCCGTCGTCCCCAGCCTCATCGGGCTCACTCGACTATCGACAATTACGACTCCCACATTTTTTCCCGACCTTCGTCGGATAGACTGTCGGATTTTCA
>Ga0209236_1000823_pt1 | contig 18483 bp, 20 predicted proteins | sample GraSoi013_1_40cm_FD_185819 | JGI IMG/M metagenome (GOLD analysis project Ga0209236, IMG submission 185819) | Grasslands soil microbial communities from the Angelo Coastal Reserve, California, USA - Sample 09_27_2013_1_40cm (SPAdes) (version 2) | ecosystem: Environmental > Terrestrial > Soil >... | reverse complement strand
CGCTAAACAGAAGCGCTATTGCTCCTAGAATCGCTAGTACGGCTAGAACTGTTACTCCGGTCGGTCGCGGCGGTTTCGGTTGCATGGCTGCTATACACTCGCTCCGCAGCTAGGACAACGCGTCGCTCCAGCGGGAATGCTGGCACCGCAATTCTTGCAAGTCATGCCCATCGAGCCCATAGGTGCTGAGCCCATCGGCATTGACGAGCTCATCATTGGAGGTGGCATTGCACCCGGTGCCATTGTTGGCTTGAAGGTTAGTGCCAGTATGCCACCGATTAGTCCGAGAAGGAAGCCGATGAAAAATCCGCCGATTGCGGTAACCCAGCTAATTATCGCGAGTATCAAGACTATGACGCCCCACATCTTGGCGCTTGTTGGTTTGGCGTACATCATGAATCCACCAACGACCATGATAATTCCCATGATGACGCCTACGATTCCCAGTGCCAACACAGTATTACTGGCAGAAGCTGCACCAGTAACGTTGAACGAGCCGATTATCGACCCAGCGAACGCGAGAGCGGCTCCGCCGAAGATTACGAATAATCCTCCGATAAGTGAAAGAACCATCGCTGCCGTTGGTTTATCGCCCATTTCAGGTCGAATTCGACCAGCTATTACAGTATATATAACACATTCCGTTCCTGCCGTGTTTCGGCGATTCTTGCCAGTTTTAGGGGACTTTCCGGGTTTTGAAGCTGTCTAGCTGTAGAGCTGATCAGGCTCTTGGGTCTGTGGTTGCGTTTCGTGAAAGGCGGGGCGCAGGAAAATCGACACCCCCGGGGGGTCGAGAAATAGTTAGCAGAAAAGAGAAGTTACGCCAAAAATAGTTACAGAAAAGGAGGATCTTAGGTTCAAGACATCCCTCTTGTTTAGCTATCGAGGGCTAGGTTCCGTCGGCCCTGGCATCTTCGAATTGAGTTGAATAGAATCCTCGACTCTGTAGAAGCGCGCGAGGATGTTTTTTCTGATATAGACTAGGTAGGTTGTGGTGTGAGTTTCGACCTATGAACCCTGCACAATGAAGGCCGCATTTTTCGTTTATTTTGTTTTAGGGCCTCTGAGCCAGTCCTTTAGACCCATTCCTCTGATTCCTCCTAACGGTTCCGATTCAGCTTCCTCTACGCCTAGAAAGCTGTGTACTTCCCGAAGGAACTTCTTCCATCCTATGCTCCCTTCGGGCAGGGTGAAGTCCTTCCCCTCTAGGGGTACGAAACGGGAATTGGGAATGAACTTTGCTAGTTCTCTGCCTAGTTCGAGCGAATCAATAGGGTCGTCTCGATTGTGAAGTATGAGTGTGGGAACAGAGACCTTGGGAAGAAGATCGTACACGTCGATATTACCAAACTCAATTACGAAGCGGATTGCGTTCTCCGGTGAAGTTGAGACTCGCTGGAGCTTGCTAAACTCTTGAATAGTCTCGAGAGACGCTTCGGGCATCCAGGCTGCCGCTAGCATACGCGCCGATGGGTTGTCCTTTCCCCACCCTTTCTTCATCAGAGTAACGCGGGCCTCCATCTCCTCAAGCTCTTCCCGGGGCAAGCTTCTCCTATTCCATCCCTTCGCGTAACCACCGTACAAAATGAGCCGGCTGACCCTCTCCGGGTGACGGATGGCGTACGCGATACTGACCGCCGCGCCTTGCCCTATACCCAGAAGGGCAAATTTCTCCAATCCAACCGAGTCTGTGACCGTTTCGAGGTCGCGAACCCATGCGTTGAAGGAGAAGTCGTTCACCTCCCAGTCCGAGAGCCCGGAACCTCTCTCATCATAGCGAACGTACTGGTGGAATCGGGATAGTTCCCGGGTCCAGTGGCGCCACACAAGACCGTCAAGGTCGAAGTGTAGATGAGTTAGCCAGCCAGCCGCTCTAACAAGGGGTTGGCCCTTTCCGGCGGTAGCATATGCCATTCTGACATTGTCAGACGTTTTGCAGAAACGAATCTGCTGCTCTAACAGTCGCAGCCCCTGTTCAGAAACCATCTCTCCCTTCAACTTAAAGCTGAAACCCGGGTTCTAGGTAATCTTACGACAAGACCGCTTCCGGGCGACTTCGTGCGAGGAATATCTATACTGCAGTGGACTTGGCCATCAGTAGGTTTGCGGCCGCCGGTGTCGGACCCTTCGAAAGGGTTGGTGTGAGGCGAAAAAAGGGAGATTGATACTCTGCGCCAAGCTAGCGCGTTACCAGGAACGCGGGTGCGTGTTGGATGGTTACTTTTTGCTCCAGAGGCCGATGACGTTGCCGTGCGGGTCGCCGATTGTGCCCCAGTAGCCCATTCCGCCGCCGATAGACTTTCTCTTCTTCAGGATTCGTCCGCCGAGGCTCTTCGCCTTCTGCTGGGTTGCTGGTATGGTGTCTACGTTGACGTAGAATGTTGTCGAACCGGGTTTGACTTTCTTGCCTAGTTGGAAGCCGCCGCCAACGCCTTTCTGCGAGGTCTTGAACATTGCATAGCCGTCACCGAACATGTCGAATTTCCAGCCGAAGAGTTTGGAGTAGAACTTCTTGGTCGCCATTAGATCCTTTGATGTCAGTTCTATGTGGCCGATTTCCTTTCCCATAGTAGCTGTATATTGCCAAATATTGAGTTTAAAAGTTCTCACACTAGGCTCAGAAACACCCGTTTTGACGTATCAACTGCTCATGGGGCCGGTCAAACGCTCTAGAAAGAGCTGTTTGAAACCTCTAGAATCTACACTCCGGCAAACCATCATTTTCTTGCCCGGTGTCTTGCCTTCCTGTAGGCTTTTTCGTCTGTCTGCAACGGTCATGCCTGCAGTGATTTCGCCTCTCGTCTCGACTTGGACCTTGTAGCTTGCAAACTCGAAAAGTGAGGGCGTGATCTTCGTGGCGACGGTCATTGGATCGTGCAACGCGAAGATTCGATGTTTGTGTATGTTCTTGTTGAGGATAGTCGCGGCGAAGCCGGCGACTCGGCCCTTGTTCTTCTTGATCTCGGCATATTCTCTCAGCGTCAGCTGGTTCTTTGGGATCATTGTCACGTCGAGACCGATCGCTTTTAACAGGACTCCGGATTCGAACACGACCTTTGCAGCCTCCGGGTCCGCGTAGATGTTGAACTCGGCCACAGGGGTTACGTTGCCAACGCCATATTCTGTTACGCCAAAGGCTCCGCCCATTATCACGAGTTCCTTCATCATTTTGGCGGCATCTGGAAAACTGGTTAGTAGGGCAGCAATGTTGGTTAGAGGGCCGGTACAGATTATCGTTAGGTCGCGACGCTTTGAGATAGCTAGATCGTCGGAGATAGTGTCTAGCGCATTCTTGACTGCGGGACGAATCCTTGAAACTGGAAGGTTGGAATCGCCCAGGCCATCTTTTCCATGGAAACTGGTAGCCCTGACTGCATCTCGTACGAGAGGGTTTGCAAGTCCTCTAGCGACTGGCACGTCTCCTCTATTGAGGAGATCAACGACTCGCAATCCATTCAGTGTCGCCTGTTCTGCTGTTACGTTGCCGGAGACTGCTGTTATTCCCACGACTTCTAGTTCTGGGGATCTTAGTGCGAGGATGAGGGCGAGCGCATCGTCTATTCCTCCGTCTTGATCGATGATGACGCGGGTGGGCCTCTTCGAGCCCGAGCCCTTCCTAGAACAATTTCACTATCTTCTTTGTCGGAAGCACATCTGTCAGGTACCAAAATTTGACGTATTGTAATCCTGTCCGGTATTGTAGCTCGGTGAAGGAGTTGACGGCGTCCTCCGCGACGATGGTCTCGCAGCCTTTGAAGAACGCGTCCGCGCAAGTATGTCTCACGCAACAGTCAGCGTGGAGCCCCGCGAGTATCAGCGTGTTTGCACCCTTCCCATCGTGCGCCCTCTTCAGCTCCTTCTCCAACCTCGTATCGTGGAAGCTGCTGTAGGTTGTCTTAGGAATCTCAACATCCTTCTTCCGGGGTCGTAGAGCACTGATCACCTTCGCGCCCTTTGTCCCTCTCATCGCGTGTTCGCCCCAGCGCTGGATCTCAAAGTCTCGGCGTGTGTGTGAATCGTTAGGATAGAAGACGGGAATGTCTGCGCTACGGGCTGCGTCGGCTAGTTCTCCGGACTTGGGAATGATCGGGAGGGCGCGATCGGTCTTGATCTTCCCGTAGACAAAGTCATAGAGCATATCGACCACTAGGAGGGCGTATCTTCGGTCTTTGTCGTATACGTGGGGCGCGACTGACATTCCGGGATCGTAGAGTACTAGCTTCTCTGTCGAGCCCTGTCCGTGAATTCTGCTCAAGTCCTCCCAAATATCGGTTCAGGCATGATTTTAAAGCTGGGGTGACTGCCGCCTTAGCGAAGTACTATTCTGGTTCGACTTGCGAAAAAAAAGGCCCCCAGACACGTTCTTTTGCCCATTCCCTTGCTAGTTCGCCAATTTCCAAAACGATCCTAGTCGTCACCCTGTTGAACGCCCTTTCATCTGAAGTTATCCTCAATGAACCTCGCCCAGCTTTGCCAACCAGGATCTTCAATGGCAACCGCGCCTTCTCTTTCACGTAGAAAGGCCTCCACGGAGACCGTTTCCCTATGAGTGCCAGTTTGGCACCGAAAATTGTTTTCTTGAGGGTTGAGTCGCTTCCAATAGAGTGCCTCGTGGGATAGTCTGGACGTGCCGTCAATCCCATAGAACGTAGCCAGCCCCCAGGCCAGCGTTTGTAGACCCACGGACGTTTGGCAAGCGCCGTCAGTGAAGTTAGGCAACCTACTCCGAAAATCCTTTGGTGCACCCTGTGAAAACTCAATTCCTTACACGCCGACCGAAGCTCTTTGTCCAAAGCGCTCAACTCTTCCTTCAAGGAAGCATTGTCTCGCTCTATTCGCACATCCTTGTAGATAGGAGAAGCCGAGTATTGCTCGGACAACCTGACCTTCTTTTGAACAAATTCGCGATAGTTCAACAACCCAATTAGGCGCACTATCTCATGTTCCGTTCTTCGATGCTTATGCCATACGACCTCGGCTGAAAAGTCGCGCAAGACTTTGGCATCAATGAAATCGGACTTGCGAGGACCATACTTTTTCCTCAGTCTCTGTTGCTCTGTCGTTTTCGTGTAGAAAACATCGAAACCCCAGTCAATGTATCTGTCCTTGACGATTGTTGGAATGCCGTCTGAGAACACCCTTCTTGGAGGCGGAAACTTTTGTCTCAGCTCTTCCTCAGACCGAACTTTCTCGATGCCGGCTTGAGTGGCTACGGTGAGAGGCTTTGTCTTGGCCCAATCCACAAAAATGTCGCCAACGTTCGAACCGGCGGCGGTCGAAATCATGCTAGTAGTAAGATATCTAGAACCGCCGGCCGGTTGCGGGGAACCGAACCCGCCTGGATTCGGAACCCTTTCGCTACTTGTGGGAGTCAATCACTTAACAGATTTCTTTCTCAGGATTAGTTCCAATATAATCAGACTCCCCAGCGAAGGTACTCCAATGTTGACATCCAATTATGGGTCGCTGAAGATAGGAGTTGAAGTAGAACATCCCCGAGAACATAATTGTATGAGGGCAAAGCCGGGCGACTGGACCCGTAGCCGGGCCGCTAATATCTCAGAGTATCCCTACAGGCTAATAATCACCTAGAGACGCGTCGAGGTGCGGGAGGAAGAAGAATTGCCCGGGAAGGCCGACGTTGTAATTGTGGGAGCGGGCATAGCCGCTCTCGCGCTTGCGGTAGAATTACAGAACAAGGGAATCTCAACAATACTTTTGGAACGACAGAAAGGCCCAGAGGGAATTCCGCGAGGATTGACCTTTCAGCCTAATGGCTTGGCGGTTTTAGAAAAGCTTGGAGCGCTTGGCCGGGCAAAGGAAGTTGGATCTGCGTCCCAGATTCTGGAAGTGAAGAGCTGGGAGGGAGAAGTTCTGCTTGAGGCGGACTACGGCTTGTTGGAGCATCCTCAGAATTATCTCTTGACGGCGAACGCGACAGAGATAGAGCGGTTGCTAGTCTATCTGGCCGAGAAAGTGGGAGCGCAGGTGCTCTGGGGAGCGTCCTTTCAGGAAGTGCTGCTGAACGGAGGTCGAGCAGATGGGGTGGTCTACGAGGCCGAGGCAGGCAGGGATGAGATCAGGGCACCTCTCGTAATTGGGGCAGATGGTCCTCAATCTCACATCCGAACCAGTCTGGGCGTGAAGGTGAAGACGAAGAAGTATCCAGACTCTTTCCTAGTCGGACTAGTTGGTCCTGTTCCGGGCCTGGAAGGCAGGGCGCGCCAGTATCAGAGTCCTGGGAAGATGCTTGGGATAATGCCTTCGGGTCCCGATGCGACCTATCTCTTCCATTGTGTCGGTCCGCGTAGTTTTGACAGTGTCAAGAAGGAGGGTTTGGCGTCTTTCAGAGAGGAGGTTGTTCAGGCGGCGCCGGAGATGGCGGACGCGTTTACAGGTGTGGAGGCCTGGACGAAGATGGCATACTTCACGCCCTCATTTATACAGGTAGAGAGGTGGGTGGGAAATGGGATCGCGCTGCTTGGAGATGCCGCGCACACGTTTCACCCGCACGCGGGGCAGGGGGTGAATCTGGCTTTGGAGGATGCAGTTGCATTGGCTGGCGTGATCGAGAAGTGTAAGGTCGCAGGAGACTTTTCACAAACGCCCTTGCATGAGTATCAGAAAGAACGGAAGATGCGCGCAGACGTGATCGGGAAGCACGCAAACTACACTGTGACATATGCGCTGAGCGATAACTGGTTGATAAAGCGGCTGAACAAAAGAGCGCTCCACAAACTCAACAAGGACAAGAAGCTACAGAAGAAGGCATTGGAAATTACTGCTGGGATCTTTGAGAAGAAACCTGGATTGGTGACGTTGGCGAAGATAGGCGGAATACTACCCTAGGTCGAAACGCGCTAGGTCACGGCAGAGACGACTTCAGTTAGGGGCTCCCTGAGCTGTTCCTCTGGCAGTTTCACATCTTTGAATGTCCGCCAGAAGTAGCTGATAGCTGTGAGGTAGAGCACTGTGCATATCAAGAAGGGTATGGCGAGGTAGATGCTGCTGGGGCTTGTTGCTAGGCCCATGATGTAGCCTCCGATGCCTGTGCTGAACGAGTTGGGCAGTCTCCAGAGCGAGGCCACTATGGCGGAGGCCACCGATCGTTCCTCAGTCGGGACCAAGCCCATCAGGAGAGAGTTCTGGGCTGGGTTGGACATCATCATCAGCATGCTTCTGACGATATAGATGGACGAGGCGGAGGCAAAGTTCGGCGCGAACGGAATCGAGAAAAGAAACAGTGTGGACATTCCTTGCGTTAGTACGATTGTCCGAACGGTACCGAACCTCCGCGCAATCCGCGGAGTTGCAAGGTTGGCGAATCCCATCACAAGGCTGTTGATGCCGCCGAAGATGGGTCCAGTAACATCGTTTGCGAGGCCGTACTTGAGAAAGGCCCAGCCTGGGATAAGGGGAATCACCATGCCGGCACCTAACGCAATTACGATCCCGTATACAGCGTACCGAAAGACTACGCCACGGCCCTTTCTCGGAAGAATGTGGAACCCAGATTGCTGGCCTATGTCTAGCCTGGACTCGGAGACCTTCAGGTAGACTATCATTGGACCGATGAGGCTGATGGCGGCGACGCTGACGAACATGTACCTGTTGCCTTGGATGAGGTCGACGCCGTAGATGGATTTCATCAAGTCGAGGAGGCTGGTGCTGAAGCCTCCTAAGGCCGCGGCGATCGTGGCTACGAAGAAGGATAGGCCGAAGGCGCTAGTCCGCTTCAGATTTCCTGCTTTGTCCGCTAGTAAGGCGCTCCACGAGGAGGCGAAAGCGGCCTCTGAGAGTCCGGCTAGAATCGACGCGCCGAAGAGGTGAGAAATGTTGGTATCAAGGGCGAAGATTGCTAGTGCTAGGCTTGAGAGTATCCCTCCAGTGACAACCAACTTCTTCTTGCCGTAGCGGTCGGCGAGGCCGCCGAAGAGAAGAGTTGAGGAAGCGCTGACGATCCCGAAGGTTCCTAGGATCAAGCTACTCGTCCCGAAGGATATGCCCTCCAGTAAGAGGAAGACCTGCAGAGAGATGAAGAACAGGCCCTCCGCGGCCCAAGTGAAGAAGCTGGAATAGATCAGAAGGCTGGCTTCGTGGGGTATGCCGCTGTACTCGTCAAAGAAAGAGCTTAGCCGCTGAAACAATGAAGAGCATCCCCGAACTGTCGACTGGATGGATGTTAGCAGGATATTCTAAAGGATTGGTCCCTCAAGTGTTTCCATTACAGGCTGGGGTTTCAATATGAATAGACAGCAATGGGTGTCTCAGGCTAGTGGAAAAGAAAGGGATTGGACGGGGGAACCGTCCCGGAATGTCCGTGCGTGAAAGCGGGGGTTAGAGTTGGACCGGACAGAGAAAGTCTGCGGACGCGTTCCTTGTCACAGTAATTGTGCCGGCGCTCTGGGCCGCGAGAACGGCTGCTTGGGACGTTAGTAGTACTGGTGTTGCGTCTTGTTTGAATGCTACAATGAAGACTTTCCAGTGGCCGCCATGATAGCCATCGGCACCGGGCGCGACTGATGCAATGCCTAGTTGTCCCGCAGCGCCGTTGGTAACCTTGTAGAAGTTATCGAGGCCTGTATTCGGAAACGCTGCAGGTGGAACGACGGTGTGGACGATTGTGCCGTTGTAGTACAGGTTACCGAAGCCGGGGGTCGCTGCGAAGACCGAGCCTATAGGCAGAGCAAGGACGAAGGGAGCTAGAACGAGGAACGAGACTAGTAAGGACTTTTTCATTTGAGAAATTTCACCTCGCTAGTTCGCAAGGTCAGTAACGGTCAGGCCGACTTTATGCGTTCACCGAGATCAGGTGTGAATTCTGTCCGATTCATGTCAGGATTTGAATGGAGGGAGAGTCTCTCGATGAAAAAATGCTTCTGATACGTCGATGGGTAAATGGGTCGTCGACATTCTGATGCAGAATCGAGGCCATCGACTGGGGCGAACGTGGCAAAGAAAGAAGGGGAGTGTTTGTCGGCCTTGGGGACGCCTGTTAGTCCTGGCTTACGAAGATAGTTAATCCGCTTACTTGTTTGTTAAAGTTGAACGGCGTATCCTGAACAACCAGCTTGATTCCTTCATGTAGACCGGCTGGAGGAGTCCCGACTTGGCAGATTATCGTCAGCACGGCTGTATGAACTGGTGTTCCGCCCACGGACAGCTGTATTAGCATCAGTGCTTGACCGCCGACGAAGTTTGATGGGAGTCCAGGGGAGTTGCCGAAGGATCTGAAACTCATCAGTCGAATCGCTGTCCAGGTTCCCATCGCCCGAACCGTTCCATCTGGGGCCATGTGCACGAAGGTTCCGCCTCCAGTGAACGAATTGGTAGAGATTGAGAGCGTCCCTTGACCGGTCACAGCGACCGTATCACCGTTGTCAGCGATAGCGACGTCGGGGCAGGCATTAGTGGCGAGGCCGCAAAGGGGTCCCGTGCCAGCGAGAAACTGGAAACTGGCAGTAGAAGTACCGGCAGCGAATCCGAAAGGCAGCGTCATTGACAGAAGACCGAGAAGACCTAAAACGAGTGCTTTCCACAATGTTCTCAACATAATCTTCATCCTTCAATTTCGCCCAGCATCAGCATTTAAAACGATTGGTTAGCGCAACCCCAGGATTCGACCATTTTCTATCCAGAGATATCTGGAACTAACAGGTTGGGCAACCGAGTGGTTACGCAGGAAATCCCTTTCGGGAACCGAGTCAGCTCTCGCAGAGCGAGCTACTTCACAACACTTCTCTGCCGTTGAACCCTGATCTGGAGGGACTTTCGGAGCCTCTTGGCTCCTTCACGCTCTTCGACAAGGATATTCTCTCCTTCGAGTTTCTTCCTAATGACCTTTTTGAGTTCGAGGTCGATTTCGTATCCGACCCCCTTCCTTCCCAGTTCCCTCGCGACTTTCAACGTCGTTCCCGATCCGGCAAACGGGTCCAACACTGTTTCGCCAACCATTGTGAAGAGTTTGATCAGGCGCCTGGGGATCTCTTCAGGAAACGCGGCGATTCCCTCCTCGACTCGGCCAGCCATTGGGAGAACGTTGGTAATATTCCAGACTGACAGGTTCCATCTCTCCTCGTTTAGTTTGCCCGTGTCTATTTTGGAGGACTCAAGAATCTTCTTTGGCGCATCTTTCAAATGGCTGTAGTCGAACTCACCGTTCTGGAATAGAAGAATGGATTCCTGGATGTTGTCCGGGTAAAAGTACATGGGGTATGGATGCTGGAGGACGACGCCACTCCGCCTACTGATTCTAGTGTAGCCCGCGGGCTTGACCCAGGTTATCCTGTCACGATAGAGAAAACCCTCGTCCAAGAATACTCTGGTAGTGTCAGCGACAAGCGGATATTTCCGCCCGCGACTGCCATTCCCTTCTTTCACCAGCATATCATCAGTGACTATCGCGCAGATTCTGCCTCTTCCTAGGACTCTTTTGCTTTGAGCGGCTAAGGATCTGATCAAGTCCAGATAATCATCATAGGTTGGGAAAAGGTCTGGATAATCGAAAGGAGCGTTGTAGTAAGGTGGAGAGGTTACGATCAGAGAGACTTCGCCATCAGCGACTTCCCTCGAGGTCATCTTTCTCAGATCCCCGAAGAAGACATGCAGACCGGAGAAATTGAAACGCCTATTCGGGCTCAAATCTAGCAACTTGAACCCAAATGGTAAGACCGGCATAACCTTTGTCCAGATCGAGAAACAGTTCGAGGTTCTGAACGAAAGCGAGAGTAGTTCTGGGGACAGATTACGCAATTGGTCTTGACATGATCAGTGCCAATGGCGGGCAGGCTTAGCTACTGCTGAATGTAACGAAAACTGCCCTTCGAGCCGACTCTCGCAAGTACATTCTTCTTGAATAAGACCCCGAGAGCTTGGCTTACCTTCCGACTTGTGAACGGTAAGCGGGTCTGTTTCTCCAACTCGGCTTTAACATCACCGGTGGTTCTTGCAGTTTTGAAATAGCTCTTGGGTATGAGAGCCTCTTCCAACTTTCGCAGGACCAGGCTAGTTTCAGCTTTTCCCTTTCGGCCAGTCTGGCTCTGAGGCGAGAGCTTTCGGACGGCCGCTGATTTGCCGTAGCTTTCTGAACTCAGGCTCTTGAAGAGTTGTGCGTGTGTTGACGCTATCTCTTTTATGGCTTTGACCGTAGCTTTCACGTTGGAGCCTTCAACGTCGGTCTTGAAGCTGAAAGTAACGTTGCCCAGTTGGATTCCGATCGTGATATTTTCTTCCAACTCTCTCACTCAACGGGCGACATACTTGTACGATCGGCCTTCCTTGATTCGGCGTAGTTTGCCTGATTGAGTTAGCAACGTGAGAGTCCCAGTAACGCTTCCCTTGCTATAGTGGAGAGCATTGCGCCTCAACGCTTCGGAAATTTCTCCCCACTCACGCGGGGTCTTACCCCATTCAGTCTGGAGAAGAGACAGAATCGCATCGGTGAGGCCCCTACTCTTTGAGATGCGAGGTAAGGATTGCTTTTGTTGGACTTCTGGATGTGTGAATGTGTCTTCAGCGACAGGTGAGCTCGGGGGTTGAAAGAGTTCGGATTTTCTTCTTGACATAGCGATTTCATCCAGAATTGGGTTCAGGGAAAACTGGTTGATCTCGTAGCGAGCTTTGCCGAGTCTTCTGGCCCAACCAGCTTTTACCAATTCGGACAGTCGTCCGGCGAGAGTATTGTTGTCTATCCCTGTTTTGTCAACGAGGTCTTCGATGGACAAGCTCGAGGAATCTGTTTTGTTCATCTGCTTGGCAAAGTATTGTCCAATCAAATACAAAGCAACCAATTGCTTCTGACCAAGGGATTCCTTGGGAAAGCGGAAAATCACTTGACCAGTTTTTTCTTCAATTCCGATCAACTCCTTGGCCTTTGAAACGGCTTCCTGTAGGAGTTCCTTCTCAGTTACAAGAAGCGATTCGAATATCTCGGTCGTTGCCATATCAACAAGTCTATCTTCATTAGACTCATATAAAGTTAGTCATGATGAAGATGTCGGACTTCTATGATTCGTCCCACTCGAAAGTCGCAGAATGCTGAACCGCAACCTTGAATTGAAGATGCGACACATCGAGAAATATGCTGGATTCCGATAAGGTTTCAATTGCACAGTCAGCACTGCTTGTAATCGATGCTCAGGACTCGTTTAAAGTCGGCCCGCGATGGACAAGGCGTGACAACCCATCCTTTGAAAAAAACGTTAGCGCTCTCGTCGAAGCTTATCGCGCTGCCCATCTGCCGGTCGTTTTCTTCTTACATACTGACAGCGACGAGGCGTTCGCCAAAGACAGCCCCTCGTTCAAGTTGATGGACTTTCTCAAGCCTCGGAAGGATGAGCCGGTAATGGTCAAGAACACGAGGAACTGCTTCACTAGCACGACTTTGCAACCGTACCTGATAGAGAAAGGGGTGAGACGCGTCAGCATCACAGGCATCCAGATGGAGCAGTGCTGTGAGACGACCGCGAGGATCGCAGCGGACCTCGGCTACGCGGTAGACTTTGTCACCGAAGCAACAATGACTTTTCCAATCCCGAACTGGGACAAGCCAAGCGAAGAACTAGGAGTCGACGCCATACGCGAACGCACAGAATACGCCCTGCGACGACGATTCGCACGCATCACCACAATCAACCAACTAACAAAAGAACTGAAAGCGATCCAACGAGGAAGCTGAGTCAGAACTAAAGACAGCTGTCGGGCTCAGGTTGTGGTGGCCGTTGCCTGCATGTGTTCCCACGGGAATGTTTTGTGTTTCTTGTAGTACTCAACTAAGCCCCCTTCTCTCATGAGTCCTCGTAGAAACTCGGGGACCGGGAGAGCGTGGAACATCTTTCCATCTTTGAGCTTCTTGACCGTCCAGTCCTGTAGGTTGATCTCTAGCTCGTCCCACTGGGAGACTTGTTTGGTTATTCCCGGAACTTCCAAGGCTGGCAGGCCTATGGCGAAGCTGTTCCGATAAAATATTCTTGCGAAGCTCTCCGCGACCACGGCTGCTATTCCTGAGTATTTGATGGCGACTGGTGCTTGTTCGCGGCTGGACCCTCCTCCGAAGTTTCTTCCTGCGACGAAGAGGTCGCCGGGTTTGACTTTCTTGTAGAATTCGGGGTCGAACCCGTACATGGCATATTTCGCCATCTCGACGGGGTCGTTGGTGCGGGCTTTGAACCGGAACGGTATGATGATGTCCGTGTTCACGTCGTCAGGCCAGACCCATGTTCTGCCTCGGATGATGGTGGAGGGTGCTGGGAGGCTCATAGGTATCTCCTCGGATCAGCAATATGGCCTTCCAAGGCTGATGCTGCGGCGGTGGCTGGAGACGAGAGGTAGATTTTGGCGGTTGTGGCGCCCATCCGGCCAACATAGTTTCGTGGAGATGTGGAAAGACAGGTTTCGTTCTCGCCGAGAACACCGAGGTGGGTTCCGACGCATGCGCCGCATGTGGCGTTCGTGAACACCGCTCCTGACTCGAGAAATGTTTCCGCTAGACCATCCTTGATTGCTCTTTCGAACACGTTTTTGGAGGCGGGTGTGATGATGCAACGGGTCCCGGCCTTTATTTTGTGTCCTTTGAGGATCTTGCCCACGACCTGCAGGTCCTCGTATCGTCCGTTTGTGGAGGAGCCGATGAAAACCTCGTCCAAATGATCGTCCCCGAATTCGCTGGCACTACGCACTTTGCTCTCGTTCCCCGGACCCCAGACCTGGGGCTCAAGAGTTCCCAGATCGATTTCGTATTCTTCTTTGTAGTGGGCTTTTGGTCCCGCGTGAATCTCGAACATCGCTTTCCGGTTTGCAGTTTTGAAATAGTCCTGCGTTGCGGGGTCGACTTCGAAGATGGAGAGTTTGCAGCCGCACTCCATCGAGTTGTTGCTTATGCAAGCTCGTGACGCGATCGAGAGATTCTTGACCGCGGGACCCTTCCATTCCAGCGACTTGTAATTGCCCCCATCTTCTCCTACCATTCCGATGAAGTGGGTTATGATGTCCCGGGCGTAGACGCCCTTCTTGAACTGCCCAGTAAGGTTGATCCTGATCGATTCTGGGACGCGGACCCATAGCTTGCCGCTCGCCCATACAGCAGCCATCTCTGAACTACCAATACCGGTGGCGAAAGCGCCTATCGCCCCCGCCTGACAGGTGTGAGAATCGGCACCAAAGAGAACCATGCCTGGAATCACGTGATTTTCGAGTAGGTGCTGGTGGGATATGCTGCCCTCGACGAGGCGGACCCCTTGTTGCTTGACAAACTCTCGAATCAGAATATGGAGGTTAGCCACTTTCTCGTCAGGAGCCGGAAAACTATGGTCTATGACAAGATGGATTTTCTTCGGGTCCCAGACCCTCTGAACGCCCATCTCACGGAAGACCTTGATGGCCAAGGGTCCCGTACTATCTTGGGCCATCGCCATATCGGCAGGCAGAACAGCAATCTCCCCCGCACGGTGCACCTTACGACCACCGTCAGCCTTGACGCTAACGATCTTCTCCGCGAACGTAAGCGAGTCGTCGTTTAGAATCGTCCGAGACAACTAGGTCGCGAGGGCGAAACAAAAACTGTCGTTATTAAAGATGAACCTGGGCGAGATGTCAGGAATGTGAAGGCTTCCCCACAGTTGCCGTTGAAGAGCCAACGGCTGTCGCTCAGAGAATTCGTCGAAGCCGATTGGCAGAGTGTTCATTCTTATGCTTCCGATCCCGAGGTCTTCCGCTATGTTGAGGGTGGCCCTCTTAACGAGCAGCAATCACGGGACTCAGTTCAGAGGGCAATTGTAAACCAGAGAGAGAATCCTCGGTTCGACTTTCGTCTCGCGGTGACATTGAAGATGGAGGGCAATCTGATAGGTGACTGCAGGATACGCATCTTAGACCCAAACCTTCACCCGGTGTATCGACTTCTAGGTCAAGCCTTCATCGGATTCTACCTCAACCGCAAGGTCTGGGGGCAAGGGTACGCCAGTGAAGTTGCAGGACGGTAAGGGGAGAATTGCGTGACGCTTTTCTCTACGCGATCACCGAATCCGAGTGGAGCAACTCGGATGAGAGAGCAACCGATTCTTGAAAGGACCTATGTTCCCTCTCCGGAGTCATGAGAGAATGCTAACTTCAACATTTGTCCCCAGAAATTCCCCTAAGCCGGTAGCCTCGTCTCTGACAAGCTGTCTTTGGGCTGAGCTGAGGTTGCTGAATGGCCGCACCCTTACTTCAGTGAGGCCGCTCTTACGTTGTTGTTCCCATACTCCTCCCGCGACTCCGTCGATGAGCAGAACAGGTGCGTTGCCTTCGAGCTTCCTAAACACCCTGGCTCGATAGTTCTGAGAAACGAAAAACTCTCGAGGGTGATAGAACATTACATAGCAATCCCAGCTCGGAAGCAGCTTCACAGAACGAACGTTATCAGCATCGAGGATCAGATCAATGTCTTCTCTTCGAACCCATCTCTTCTGGCCTTCAAACTCGATCTCTTCCAACTCGTCTGCAATGTAATCCATCAGCATCTTCGCCCTGTCGGGACGCAGGCCCCACCAATGACCGATATCGCGATGGGTCGCTGGGCCATATGTAGAAAAGAATCGTCGAAGAAGCGTCTTCCAAGCCTCATCCCCACTAGGCTCGTCCCATCTTCCGAGCCATTGATCCGGCCGGACGAATGTGACTTTAGATCCCTCGCTAGGGCCGAAGCAGAGGTATCCCTGTTCGGCCGCCGGGTTCAGGAGGTTCCCCCAGCCTGAGAGCATATGTTTGCGAACACTGGCACTCATGGCAAGGCGCTCGGCGACTTCGTCAGCCAATCGTTCTCGGTTCAGAATTTGTCCGTCAAGTGCCTCACGTATCGCGAGGACGATTCTCTTCCTCTCTTCCACATCAATCTCAGGTGTGAGCCAGTCTCGTTTGACAACCGATGTCGCTTTCCTGGCGGCCACGTAGACGGGCAGGTCGGAGGCCGAGATTAGGTGAAGGGTCCCGCGCATGCACCAAGTCTTCACAAGAGAACGATGCTTCCAAAGGGCATCTTGGACATCCTGCATCGCGATGCCCTCCACCCTCGCCCAGATAGCCAATCCAGCATAAGACAGGACTTGAGCCTGGACCCCGCAGAGGTCCGAGACGACTTTCTCAATCTGCCCCTTTCGAACTCGTTTAGCAAGGTGATGCCTTGACAATCGCCAAGAGTTGACTTGAGCTCTAGAGAGGTTCATGCTGTCTGACAATCGCCTAGTGTTGAATCTTATCTTCGACATGATAGCCGTTACTCCTAGACGGTTTCTCCGATCGAACTGTAGAGCTAGCTTGGATTGCTGCTACTGATTCGGGGAATCCATCCTGGAACACTTTGTTTGTATCGGCGATAATCCTCGCCGAATCGCGTCTCCAAGCCTCTCTCCTCGCGGATAATTCCGACGTAGGTGATCGGGAGGCCAAATAGTCCTAGAATCGCGAGAAACAGAGATGGAATTATGATCAGGATTCCAAGATAAATCAAGAAGCCTCCGAGATAGAGCGGGTTACGAATCAATCGATAGGGGCCTGTGGTAACAAGGGCCTTTGTGGGTCGGGTGTAGAGAGGAGTGCCCTTGCCCATATTGAATATCGTGGAGCTTGCCCAAAACCGGAGAGCGACGCCGCCAAGAGCTGGAGCAATCCCGAAGTAGCCGTACGGCCACGTTGGTAGCGCAGGTAGTCCGAACAAAGCGCTAACCCGAAGCCCAAGCAGCCCAATTACAATGAGCCCTAGTAATGTCGAAGTCTCGAAGAGAATGGGTTTGAAAGTATTGCTCAAAGACACCATTCTTAATGGATTATGTCCTCTCTGCCCCTGTACATTCTTAATAGCTCGCAGAACATGAAAGTGACGCTGCGTTCTTCTACGGTGTTTGGGAACCATGAGAGCTGACAACTTCCCGTATTATCGTGATCAGATCTTCGACCTTTACAATGATCGCAAGTATCGAGAAGCATTAGCGGTAGCGTTTCAAGCAAAAGAGAAATTTCCCGAGAGGCGTGCAAAAACCTCCTACTGGATCGGCTGTCTCCAATCCAGGCTCGGAGAATCAGAAGAGGCCCTTCAGACGCTTGAGAAGGCTTCGAAGGAGGGCATTTGGTGGCCAGACCAAGCGCTCCTGATGGAACCAGACCTTGAATCGCTTCAAAGCAGACCCGAATTCAAAGCAATAGTCGCAGAGAGTCAACGCATCAAACAGAGAGCCCTGTCGAGAGCCAAACCTGGGGTGATGGTCTTGACTCCTCGAAACTTTTCTCCCGAAGAAAGGCACTCTCTCGTTATCGCGCTCACCCCGAGGGTTGGGCATCCCGGTGATTTCGCAGAGCATTGGATCAGTGCTCGAAATAGAGGGTTTCTTCTAGCTGTCCCGCATTCTTCGCAGCCAATATCCTCTGAAGAATTTTGCTGGGACGACCCAGAGCGTTCAGAGCATGACGTCGCTTGGGCCTACGAGCAAGTTCGGGACAAGTACAACATTGACCCTGCCAAAGTGATAGTAGCAGGTTTCTCTCAGGGAGCAGCCCTCTCCATGTACCTGACCTTGAACAGAACATTTCCCTGCCGTGGGTTTATCGCCGTTGCCATGTCGGATTGGGTTGCACCTGAAAACAAACCTGCTAGCCAGCGGGACCATCCGAGCGAAGAATTCGCATCATTCATTAGAGCAAAGGACGTCAGAGGATTGAAAGGCGTAGTTATCATGGGCGAAAAGGACACCTTCCTCCCAAAGATCAAAATGATCCTCGAAGGAATGGTCGAACGAGGCTTCAATTGCAAGATTGATGTGGTGCAGAACCTCGGTCATGAATTTCCAGTGGATTTCGACAGACGGCTAGAATCAGCAACTAACTTCTTACTCAGCTAACAAATCTGAGTAGGAAGATGGTATAAGAACATGCAAGCCATTTTGAAGATTCGCAAGGCAAGTGTTGAAGACGCTCCCCTGATTCTATCTTTCATCCGCGAGTTGGCTGAGTATGAGCGAGAACCCGGTGCGGTTCGAGCTACAGAAGACGACTTGGTCAGGGATGGTTTCTCCGCCCATCCAAAGTTCAGAGCAATTATTGCTGAGTTGGATGGCCAGCCGGCCGGAATGGCCTTCTTTTTCCACCACTACTCCACCTGGCAGGGAAGGCGTGGACTATTCCTGGAAGACTTCTTTGTCAGGCCACAGTTCCGAGGCAAAGGCGTCGGTAAAGCACTCATGGTTCATCTCGCGCAGATCGCCATCGCGGAGAACTGTTACGGAATGCGATGGGAGGTTCTTGACTGGAACACGACTGCGATAGACGTGTATCAGAGACTGGGGGCTATCTTCCGAGAGCACTGGCGAGTCATGCAGATGACTGGCGAGGATCTGAAACGCCTATCTGAAACAGAATTGTGATCGATCATCCAACTCTCTTAGGAAATGCTGGCCTCGGTTCTGATCGCCTCGAACGCCTCTCCGAAATCTTCAAGCAAATCTTCTGTCGCCTCTA
>Ga0209236_1000822_pt1 | contig 18502 bp, 10 predicted proteins | sample GraSoi013_1_40cm_FD_185819 | JGI IMG/M metagenome (GOLD analysis project Ga0209236, IMG submission 185819) | Grasslands soil microbial communities from the Angelo Coastal Reserve, California, USA - Sample 09_27_2013_1_40cm (SPAdes) (version 2) | ecosystem: Environmental > Terrestrial > Soil >... | reverse complement strand
TCTTCGCTCCAATGCCGCACGAATCCCAAGCCGATTCGTACTGCTCCCTGCTCCGTGCTCCCTGCTCCCTTTTCTACCGTGCACCAGACGTCGCTGCGATTGAGGTCCGGCAATTTCATATCGATGCCGTTGCGCAATGCGTCGCGACCCAGCGCATCGATCGAGTAAAAACCCATCGGCTGATTGTTGAAGAGCGCGACGTAGTACTCGACGGGATGATAGTGCCTGAGCCACGCCGATTGATAGGCGAGCAATCCAAACGCTGCGGCGTGCGATTTGGGAAATCCAAATTCACTGAAAGCGATCACCTGGGCGAACACTTTTTCGGCGGTCGCTTCGGGAACGCCGCGGCTCTGCGCCCCCTGGCGGAATTCGTCCCAGAAGCCGGCCATCAGATCGTGCGAGCGGCGCCGGCTCATCGCCCGCCGCAGCGCCTCCGCCTGCCCAGTGGTGAATCCCGCGAGTGCCTGGCAGACCTGCAGCACCTGATCCTGATAAAGGATCACGCCCAGCGTCTCCGCAAGACAGTCGCGCAGCAAGGGATGATCGACCGGTGGCTCATAGGCACGACCCGCCGCGTGCGCGCGGCGCTGCTCTTCGCGCCGCCGCACGTACGGGTTCACGGCGCCGCCGACGATCGGTCCTGGCCGCACGATTGCGACCTCGACCGCGAGGTCCTCGAGATTGCGCGGGCGGCTGCGACGGATCATCTGGATCTGCGCCCGGCTCTCGATTTGAAACAGACCGATGGTGTCACCGGCGCAGATGCGATCGTAGATCGCAGGGTCCTCGAAGTCGATACGCGAGAGGTCGGGGGGCGACCCGGTGTGACGGGCGATCAGCTCGACGCATTCTTCGACAAGTGACAGCATCCCGAGCGCGAGAAAATCGATCTTGATGAATCGCGCGTCATCGCAGGAATCCTTATCCCACTGGCAGACGACGCGGTCTTCCATTGCCGCGTGCTCGAGTGGCACCAGCTCCACCAGGGGCCGGGAGGAAATCACCATGCCACCCGGATGCTGTGACACGTGGCGCGGCAGTCCGCGAATCTCGTGCGCGAGTGCACACAAATCCCGCCACAGGGGAGCATCCTTGCGGCCGGCAAAGCCCGGCAGATGTTCCATCTCTTCGGGAAGGTCGTCCGCGCGCCCATCCGCCAACTTTGCGACCAGCTCGATTTCGCCGAGTGGCAGGTCGAGTGCTTTGCCGATTTCGCGCACGGCCGAGCGCAGCCGATAGGTGGGGAACGAACACACGAGCCCAACGTGCTCGGCGCCGTAGCGCGTGTAGACACGGCGGATCAGCTCCTCGCGAATCTCGCGGGGGAAATCGAGATCGATGTCGGGCACCGACGCGAGGGTCTCGTTCAGAAAGCGGCCGAGGAACAGCTTGTTCGCGATCGGATCGATGTGCGACAGGCCAAGGAGATAGCAGACAATGGAAGAGACGGAGGAGCCGCGGCCTCTGCCCGGCAGGAGATTGCCGCTGGCGCGTCGCGATCCGCGCCGGACGTCGGTCGCGACCTCGCGCGCGAGATCGAAGAGATCGTGATAGACGAGAAAGAAGCCGCTGAGCTTATGATGCTCGATCAGCACCAATTCTGCTTCGAGCCGGCGCACTGCCTGAGAGTGATAGAGCGAGTCTTCCGGGTAGCGCTCCTCCAAACGGGCACGGCACAGCTCGGTGAGGGCTTGGGGTGCGGGCGCGCGATCGGCCCCCCGGAAGTCGGGGAATGTGTAACCCAGATCGCGCGTCAAATCGAAGGCGCGACAACGCTCGGCGATGGCTAAAGTAGTGGCGACAGCATCCGGACAGTCACGAAACAGCGTAGTGACTTCTTCCAGTGGCCGCAGGTAAAACTCGCTGTTCGGATTCCGGACCCGATGCGAGCCGTCGAGCGTGGTGCGATGGCGAATAGCGACCATGACATCGTGCAGACGATGCAGCTCGCGCGCGTGGTAATGCACGCTGCCCGTGGCGACAGCGCTGAGGCCTACGTCATTCGCAAGGCTTATCAGGGCACTCGTCAGGGCGACATCGCCCCGCACCCGGTTGCGTTGGATCTCGACAAAAAATCGATCGGCGCCGAATATCGCCTTGCATCGCTCGGCGAGCTTTCTGGTTGCGCTCAATCCATCGTTTTCCAACGTCCGCGGCAGCAAGCCATCCCGGCGCGAGCCAGACAGGATGATGAGTCCGTCATGCCGTTCTTCAAGCGCCGTGTGCGGCAGTCGCGGATCGAGCCGCTCGGCGCCGAGGTGCGTGGTGGTGAGTAGACGGCAGAGATTCGTATATCCCTGTGGCGTCTCGGCGAGCAGAATCAGCTCGCTGCCATCCGTGAGCGTGACAGCGGCGCCGGTGATTGCCTGAATCCCGAGTGGCTTGGCGGCATGCGCGAATGCGAGCGAGCCGTAGATGCCGTTGCGGTCGGTGAGCGCGAGGGCGGGATAGCCGTGGCGATGCGCTTCCGCGAGAAGCTCATCCGGCGGCGAGGCGCCATCGAGGAAGGAGTAGGCGGAGTGGCAGTGCAGCTCGGCGTACATCAGGGCATCTGCGAGAACCATTCGCCGGTGATGAGATCCTGAAACAGCACCAGACGTTTGCCGCCTTCCAGCATGACTTCCATGTAGCCGCGTGAAATCGGCTGACGCCACCATTCATCATCGATTCGCCACGTTTCGAGGATGGCTTCGATTTTGCCTACTTTGGAGACCGACAAAACGCCGGAGGCGTCCAATTCCAACACCACCGGCTTCGGCGCGTTTACGGCTCGTAGTCGATCAATGCGTAACGGCGCTCGGGCAGGCGCGACCATGGCTGCACCTCGATGATGTGATAAAGCGAGGACCGCTTGATTCGCATCCGGATCTCGCGCGCGGCGCTCTGCAAGGCGCGCTGCTGGCCGGCACGCGCCGCTGCCTGGGCGTCGCGCGCAAAAAGCTGGAGCTCCGCAGTCCCCGGAGCGAACGCGGTGAATTCCAAGACGAGCCGCTCGACGGCACCGGTCGGCGGCGATTGTTCGAGACGAATTTTGAGTGGAGCGGCGATGCGCATGGCATCGGCGCTCGGATCCTTGAGCAGAATCGTTGCGAGCCAGGAGCCGGAGCCATCGAGATCGGCGCGCAGTCGCAGCGCGTGCACGCGCCATCCGATGCGACGAGGATGCCTGAGCGCGCGAGCGATCAGCTGATCGAGCGAATGGCTGAGCAGCTCGCGTTCGCCAACCGGCGTGAAGAACGTGAGTGCCGCCACGATCGGCTCGGGCGAGACGCGGCCCACGACAGGCTCGGTAATACGACCGGCGGCGAGCAGCCAGAGCCGCCGGCCGACCGATCCGAACTGCGCCGCAATCGCTTCCTCCGGCAGCGCAGCCAGCGCGCCGAGTGTCCGGATGCCGAGCTGGCGCAGGCGGCGGTGAATGTCAGGATCGAGCGGAAGAACGGCGATGGGTTGGGAAGCGAGAAACTTCTGCTCTTCGCCAATGGGGACAACGATCGCTTCGCTCCGCTTGGCGCGGCTTGCGGCGACCCAAGCTGTGAATTTTCCAGCTCCCCAACCCAGACGGAATGACGAGGCTTCGCTCATTCCAACATTCCAACATTCCAACGTTCTCTTTATCGCTGCTACAATCTTGACTGCCGAGCCGTAAATCCCCTCCAAGCCGGCAGTCCCCACGTATGCCAATCCCAGCTCCGCCGGCTCCACGACAGGACTCACTGCGGTGAGCGCAGAGAGGAGCCTGGCGAACTGTTCGTCGTAGTGGACGGGATCGGGTTCGATCAGTCGCAACGTCGGACAGAGTCCGATCGCCTGGCTGACCGTCATCCCCGGCTTCACGCCGGTATGACGGGCGTGCGGCGAAACCTGCCAGAGCTTGCGAGTGGTGTCGGGAGCGAGCAGCGCGATGGAGTAGCCTGCAAGCCCTTCATGACGCGCCTCTTCACAGCGGAGTGGGAAGAGGGGAATCCAGACACAGGCAGCGAGTACGCTCGTCGGACGTTGAGACATTTCAGAGTCAAAATGGGACCCGAATATATCCCGAAAGCTCGTCATGTCGCAAGGTGATATTTAGACTGATGACCCAGCCCGATCTCTTTGGTCCTGAGGCACTTCCAGCGCTAAACCCAGAAGTCGTCGCGCTGGCTCGAGCTATCCCGCCCCATATCCGCTTCGGCACCTCGACCTGGACCTATGACGGCTGGTTCGGCGATGTCTACCGCCGCAGCTACCGCGGGCCGCAGCCGGCAAAGCGGCTGGAGGAGTACGCGCGCTATCCCCTGTTTCGGACAGTGGGAATCGATAGCGCCTTCTACGATCCTCCTTCCGAGGAAGAGCTGCAGTCATATGCGCGTGCGCTTCCGCCCGGATTTCCCTGTGTGAGCAAAGTCTGGGATCGGATCACCGCAAGGCGCCTGAGCCAGGACGCCGGCCAGCCCGGGCTCGCTGGGATGCGCAATCCCGATTTTCTGAACGCCGCGCTTTTCAAGGAAGCCGTGCTCGGTCCATATGAGCGATCATTTCGCGACCACGCGGGATGCTTCGTATTCGAGTTCCAGTCGATGCATGGCAAGGACATTCCCGATCCGCTGCAATGGGCGGATCAACTGGATGTATTTCTCGAGCAGCTGCCGCGCGACTTCCGGTACGGAGTGGAGCTGCGCAATCCCGAGCTGCTCACCGATCTCCACGGCGAGGTGCTGAAGCGGCACGGCGTCGCGCACGTGTTCAACTCCTGGACGGAAATGCCCTCGATCGGCGAGCAGCTCGATCTTGCGTGGGTATTCCCGGCAAACTTCACGGTGGCGCGTGCCCTGTTGAAGCCAGGCCGGCGATATGCAGACGCGGTGAAGCAGTTTCAGCCGTACGATCGCATTCAGGAGCCGCTGCCGGGCCTGCGCGCCGATCTGGTGCGCCTGGTGACAGAGGCGCATCGGCGGCGGGTGGAGGCGTTCATCCTGGCCAATAATCGAGCCGAGGGGAATGCGCCGGGAACGATCAGAGCGGTGGCTCGCATGTGGCAGGAAGGTGACCTGCAGGGTACTTCTTAGGGTAGATAATCGGGATCTCTTACTTCAGGAGGAGGTCTATGCGTCCTACCCAGTTTGCAATGCTCGCTGTTTGCCTCGCCGCCTGCGAATCCGACCTCAGAGTAGTACCGTCCACCGTCGAATGGATGGAATGGCCCGCCGAAGTCCCCGTGGCGCAGCCTTTCACTGTACGCCTGCTTGTCTCGCGTCCCGGTTGCTTTCAGGGTGTGTACAAGCCCGGTATCACCGCGGACCAGTCCGCGGTAACGTTCGCGCCGTACTTTCTCGTCAAGAACACAACTCCGATACTCTGCCTCCCTGAGGCGCAGCCAGTCGATATCTACTATGCGGATCTCGACACGGTGGGGACGGCGCCCGGGCTACAGGCCGATTTTGCGCGAACGTTTGAGATGCGGGCAGCTGCGTCTGTGTACGCGCCGACAGCGCCCCTCACAGCCGCCAATCTTCCCGTTCGGACCTACGGCGAGGTGACTGTGCGACTCACGAATCCCGATAACTCGCGACGCAGTGCCGGGGGATTTGCCTCCAAATTCGTGGATAACCTGGGCTGTGCGCGACTGCTGCCGGCTGGCGCAATTGCTCCGGGCTCGAGTTACGTGCTGGAAGACCAGGCCGACACGGCCTTCAGCTACGGATTCGTGCGCGGCTACATCCATGATGCTGCAACGCCGGTGTGTGGCCAGTCGCGGGTTTTCGAGCTTCTATCGCGGAACTAGGGGAGGCTGCCGCGTAGCGCCAGCTCGCCTTGGGTCGGCGTGCGACTGGGGCGATAACGGTCGATCATGCCGTCGTTCTTTGTAAACCCGTGTTTCTTCCGTAGTCGCTGAACCCGGCGCGCCAGTGCACGAGCATACTCGCGCGGCGCGCCGGCCTGCCGGGCGTAGGCACGCTCATACCGCGCCACCAGATCGGGAAAATGTTCGGCAATGAGCGGCATGAACCGGTCGCGCACCGCTGCGTAGAGCCGGAGCGCGCCGGCGTGGATGAACCGGGCGCCGGCGGCCTTTGCGGCCGCAAAGAGCGCGTCCAGATGGGGCAGGTCATCGGTAATACCGGGCAGCACAGGCGCCACGATCAACCCGGCATTCACGCCGGCCTCGATGAGTTTGCGCAGGGCGCGCAGCCGGGCTGCCGGGACGGGAGAGCGCATCTCCAGCGTGCGCGCGAGCCGCGCATCAGCGGTGATCAAAGAGACGTGAACCTGGACCTCGTTCCGCTGCTGCAGCTTCACTAGAAGATCGGCGTCGCGCACAATGAGTGGGCTCTTCGTGATGATTCCGAACGACAGGCCCTCGCAGCGCGTCAAATGCTGGAGCACCGTGCGCGTGATGCGAAACCGCCGCTCCGCCGGCTGATACGGATCGGTCGCCGTACCGATGACGATCGTCTCGCCGAGCGGAACATGTTTGAGATCGGCGGTGAGCGCGCCCACAACCTGTTCCTTTACAAAGATGCGCCGCTCGAATGCCTCCCACCCGTGCTCGCCGCGATAGTCGGCAAACTCGGCGTCGGTCAACTTGCCGGCGTCATGCGCGCGCTCGACGACGTAGCGGTGCGTATAGCGGGCATAGCAGTAGCTGCATCCGAATTCGCAGCCGACGTACGGATTGAGGGACCAGTAATCCATTCCGGTCGACGCGGGAGAGTTGAGAACACGCTGCGGTGTGATCGAGACGAATCGGGTGCCGCGGAGGCGCTCGTCGAGAACTGCGTCGGATAGGCGGTTCGGCGGTTGGGCGGTTAGCGCGAGTGGTAACTCGAGCGGCTTTCCATCCGCCGAACCGCTCAGCCGCCCAACCGCCCGGCTACCCACAGCGCGCCCACCCACAAAGCAGGCAGACGAGGCAGCCGGACTGATGCGCAGTCCCGGCACCGCAGTCAGGACAAGGACGAGGAAGCGGCTGAGGCGGAGATTCGCGGGGCTTGCGGGCGGCGCCACCCATACCACCCGAATATAACCCGAAAGCTGCTAGGCGGCCACCACCCGTCGCCAGACGTAATAGACGACCACGCCGACTAGGACGAGCAGCAGTCCCAGCATCGAATAGGTCTGCGTGGCCTTCTGGACTAGCAGGTCCACCGCGATCAGTCCGGTCAACACGACGTACAGCGCCGGCAGCAGGGGGTAACCCGGAGCGCGTACTGGTCGTGGCAAATCGGGGCGCTTTTTTCGCAAGCGGAAGAGTCCGAAGGCGGTCAACGCATAGAACACGACCGCCGCGAAGATCACGAAGTTGAGCAGCTGGCCGTAGGTGCCCGACAAGCATAACAAGCACGTCCAAACCGCCTGGACAACGAGCGCGAGCGCGGGGGTTTTATACGTCGGATGCAGCGTCGCCGCCGACTTAAAGAAGAGATTGTCCTGCGCCATCGCGTAGTACACGCGCGCGCCCGAGAGAATCAATCCGTTGTTGCATCCAAATGTCGAAATCATGATCGCGACGGCCATCATGTACAAGCCCGGCGTCCCGAACATCGCCTGTAGGGCGGCGGTGCCGACGCGATCCTGCGGCGCGTGCGCAATCGCGTCCGCCGGGAGGACGTTCAGGTAGGCGACGTTGGCAAGGACGTACAGCGTCGTCACGGTCAACACGCCCGCGGCCATGGCGAATGGCAGGTCCTTCTCAGGATTCTTCAGCTCACCCGATGCGAAGCCGACGTTGTTCCACGCATCCATCGAGAACAACGAGCCGACCATTGCGGCACCGATGGCCGGGACGATGGCGAGTGTGATTCCGGCGGCGGGCCAGAAACTCGGCCCAAAGTTGGCGGCAATCGCACTGGTGTTCCGGCCGATCGTCAGGCCGAGCAGGATCAGCGCAGCGAGCGCGGTCGTCTTGATGGCCGTCAGCGAAGTCTGAATGAACGCCGCGGTCCGCACGCCGCGCAGGTTGATCCAGGTGAGGAGCACGATGGAAAGGATTGCGAAGATCCGTTGGCGGGAGAATCCAACGGCGATGTCCCCGATCGGCGCCGGGACGTGCAGCGTGGTGCCGAGAAACACGTCCGGCGAGAGCCACGGCCAGAGCACCGACGTGAAGCGCGCGAACGCGACGGCGACCGCGGCAATCGTCCCCGTCTGGATGACGACAAACAGCGTCCAGCCGTAGAGATAGCCGAACAGCGGTGAAATGCCTTCGCGCAAATAGACGTACTGTCCGCCGGCTTTGGGAAACATCGCGGCGAGCTCGCCATACGTGAGTGCGCCGAGCAGCGTCACCACGCCGGACAGGAGCCACACGAGCAGCAGCACACCCGGCGTGCCGACCTGCCGCAGGATGTCGGCGGACACGATGAAAATGCCGGATCCGATCATGGATCCGACGACCAGCGCGGTCGCATCGAGCCGCGAGATCGCGCGGACGAACTCGACGCGCTCGGATTGGACCGGTGTAGAAGTCATGAGGCTGATAACCTAGTTGCCATTCTCAACGGCCGCTATCTTTTGCAGCCCCTACCTCCCGAGGACCGCGTGCGTCTGCTGCCGCGCGAAGAAGAGTTCTTCGATTTGTTTACGGAAGTGGCCAATCGTAACAAAGAAGCGGTGGAGCATTTGCGCCAACTTTTTCAGGCGCCGCCCGATCGGCGTACGCCTCACGTCGAAGCGTTGAAGCGACTGGAGCACGAGGCCGATCAAGTCACACACGAGGTCGTGAACCGTCTCGACCGCACCTTCATCACGCCGCTCGATCGCGAAGACATTCACCAACTCTCGTCGGATCTCGATGACGTCATGGACGCCATGGATGGCACGGCGCGACGCGCGCAGATCTTCCGGCTGGGGACGGCTCCGCAAGGCGTCCTGCGGCTGGTGGAGGTGCTCCAGCGCATGATGGGCGTACTGTTCGAAGCGGTGAGCCGCCTCAAGAAGGGCGACGATGTGATACGCTACTGCGTCGAGGCAAAGCAGCTCGAAGAGGAAGGCGACTCGGTCTACCACGAGGCGCTGGGTCAGCTGTTCGAGAAGGAGCGCGACGCGATCGAGCTGATCAAATGGAAAGAGATCTACGATAATCTGGAGGGCACGCTCGACCAGGCCGAAGACGTCGCCAACGTGGTCGAGTCCATCACGATCAAGCACGCCTGATGGCCGGTTCCGTCTGGTTTGTCCTTGCGATTCTAGTCGTCGCTTTCATCTTCGACTTCATCAACGGTTTTCACGACGCGGCTAACTCGATCGCCACGGTCGTCTCGACCCGCGTGCTGTCGCCCAGCGCAGCGGTCGTGTGGGCGGCGTTCTGGAACTTCGTCGCGGCATTCGTCTTCGGCACGGCGATCGCCAAAACGGTGGGCAAAGGGCTGATCGACATCACCATCGTCGATTCAACCGTTGTGCTGGCCGGGCTGCTCGGCGCCATCATCTGGGACCTCGTGACGTGGTGGCTGGCCCTTCCCACGTCGTCATCACACGCGCTGATCGGCGGATACGCCGGTGCGGCCGTCGCGAAAACCGGATTCTCCGCCATCATAGCGAGCGGCTGGACCAAAACATTGATCTTCATCGTCATCGCGCCGGTCATGGGGTTCATGCTGGCCCTCCTGCTCACCGTCGCCTTGTCCTGGTCGCTGCGACGATCCATGCCCCGGAGGGTAGACAAGACGTTTCGCGTGCTACAGCTCGTCTCGGCCGCGCTCTACTCACTCGGTCATGGGACGAACGACGCGCAAAAGACGATGGGGATCGTCGTGGCGTTGTTGGTCTCGAGTCAGAAGCTGTTCGTGAACTTTCCCATTCAGCTGTTTCATCTCACGGACGCCGAACACGTGCCGACTTGGGTGATTCTCTGGGCCGGAGCGGCAATTGCGCTCGGCACGATGGCGGGCGGGTGGCGAATCGTGAAGACGATGGGTCAGCGAATCACCAAGCTCACCCCGTTTGGGGGGTTCTGTGCGGAAACGGCCGGCGCAATCACGCTCTTCGTCTCTTCCCATTACGGTATCCCCGTCAGCACGACGCACACGATTACCGGCGCCATCACGGGCGTCGGAGCGGTACAGCGCTTCTCGGCAGTGCGCTGGGGCGTCGCCGGGCGGATCGTGTGGGCGTGGATGGCGACGATTCCGGCGGCCGCCGGAATCGGAGGGCTGTCCTATCTGGTGCTGCGAGCGATTGTCTAGCTAGTCGAGCTTCAACGTCAGCACCCGCCGCTCGGTCATCTCCTCGATCGCATACCGCACGCCCTCGCGGCCAAGTCCGGAGGCTTTCGCGCCGCCGTAAGGCAGGCGATCGACCCGGAAGCCGGGAATGTCGTTGCCGTTCACCGCGCCAACGTCGAGCTCGGCGTGCAGCCGGAACATCGTCTGCAGGTTGGTCGTGAAGACTCCCGCCTGGAGTCCGTAGGGCGACGCATTGACCCAGGCGATCGCGTCGGTCAACGCCCGATAGGGCGTGACGGTCACGAGCGGCGCGAAGACTTCTTCGCAGTTCACTTTCATCTCGGCGGTGGTGTGCAGCAGCACGGTGGGCTCCAAGAAGACACCGCTGCGCTTTCCCCCCAGCGCGACCTCCGCGCCTGCCGCGACCGCTTCCTTGATCCAGCGCTCGACGCGCTCGGCGGCCTCGAGTGAGATGATCGGACCGACGTCCGTGTGCTCGTCGAGCACGTCACCGACCTTGAGCTGCCGGACCTGCTGCACGAAGAGCTGGAGGAACGATTGATACACGCGCTCGTGCACGTATATGCGCTGCGTGGAGATGCACGACTGGCCGGCATAGGTGAAGCCGCCGACCGCGCAGCGGGTGGCCGCCCACGTGAGATCTGCATCCGGCTCGATGATCACCGCCGCATTGCCGCCCAGCTCGAGCAGCACGCGCTTGGTGCCAGCCTTCGCGCGAATCGCCCAACCGGATTTCGCGCTGCCCGTGAACGTGATGAGCCGGACGCGCGGGTCCTCGATCAGCATCTGAGCGACCTCGACGTGGCACGGCGTGATGTTGACGCCGCCCTCCGGATAACCCGAGGCCCTGACGAGATCGCCGAGGTGGAGGGTGGTGAGCGGATCCTGCGGTGGCGGCTTCAAGGTGACGGTGGCACCACACGCCATCGCGGGAGCGATTTTGTGGGCCGCCAGCAGGATCGGGAAGTTGAACGGTGTGATCGCCGCAATCGGCGACAGGGGGAAGCGGCGCGTGATCGCGATCCTGCCCTTGCCGGCCGGGACGGTGTCGGCAGGAAGCACTTCGCCGCCAATGCGCGTCGCCTCTTCAGCGGCATCGCGAAACACGAAGATCGTTCGATCGAGCTCGGTGCGCGCCTGGGCGATCGGCTTGCCGGCTTCCAGCGCCAGTGTACGGGCCAGCTCGCTCTTCGCCCCTTCCAGGCCATCGGCGATTTTGCGCAGCGCGGCCGCGCGCTCGTATGCCGGAAGCTCCCGGCAGGCGCTCGTTGCCGCGACGTTTGCGTCGAGCGCTGCCCGGACCTCCTCGGGACCCGCTAGCGCAACGACACCGACTTCACTGCCATCCTGCGGGGCGCGGATAACCGCGGTCTCCCGGCCCTGCTGCTTTTGGCGCGTCGTCATTGTCCGAGTCTCTCCATCACGGTGGCCGCGATGGCGGCGTCTTGTACGCCGACCCCGTGAGATCGGCAATCGTAATCTCACTCTCTTGCTCGCGTCCCGGGAGTCGGCCGGCAGCGGGATGACCTTCAGTCGGTGAACAACCTCCGCAGGCCTCGCTCCGTTTCCGCGAGCGCCTCCTGGAAATGCTGCAGCTCCCCGCCATAGCCGAAGCGCAGGAATCCGGGCATGCCGAAGTGATCGCCGGGGCAGAGCAGGACGCCATGCTGGGCGCGGAGCTTCTCGACGATCTCCAGCGCCGGAATGGCGCCGCGATAATGCGCCCAACAGATCGCGCCCGCGGCCGGCGGATGCCAGGAAAAAGTGTCGCCGAAGGTCTTGAGCCAGGTTTCCATCACCGGATAATTCGCGTTGAGAATGCGGCGCGTGCGATCGAGCAGTTTCTCGCGCACCAGCGGATCGAGCGCGACGGCGGCCAGATGATCCGACGCGCCCGATGGGCCGATCGTCGTGTAGTCGTGCCGGGCCCACGCTTCAAGGCTGAACGCGGGCTGCGACACGATCCAACCGATGCGCAGGCCCGGAAGACCGTATGCCTTCGATAGACCGTTGACGACGATCACTTTCTCGTAACCGCCGTTCCAGAACGACTGCGTCGTCTTGCCGTCTCGCTCGGCGCCCTGATACACCTCGTCGGCGAGCAGCCAGGCGCCGACTTCCGCGGCGCGGTCGAGAATCACCTTGCGGAGCTCGGGACTGAGCACGTGGCCGGTCGGATTGTGCGGGTTGGTGACGACGACGAGCTTCGTGCCGGGCGCGATCGCGCTGCGGACTTCTTCAGCGTACGGCTCCCAGCCGGCTTTTTCCTGGAGCTGGAACGGCCTAACCTCCGCGCCGAAGTTCTGCGTCAGTCCCCACGTCTGCATGTAGTTCGGCATCATCACGGCGACTTTGTCGCCTATCTCGAGCAGCCGCCAGCAGGTGACGAAGTTCGCTTCCGAGCTGCCGGTCGTGACGAGGATCTGGTCGGGCGATGCGCCGGGATAAAGAGCGGCGATGCGCTCGCGCAGCAAGTCGGTGCCGTTGGATTGGCTGTAGCCGAGGCGCACGTCGAGCAGCGGCAGCGCCGAGGCGCCGGCGAGGCCGAGCAGCTCCTGGATCGTGAGCGGATGGACGCCGGATTCGGAGAGATTGAAGCGCACCCGATTTTCCCAGGTGCTCTGCCAGCGTTCCAGCTCGAAGGGGACGAACTTGCGAGGGCTAGGAGGACTCATGGCTCGTAAAGCTGGCGCAGATCTTCCGGTTTCTCCAGCCAGTAGTCGGGCTCCAGATCTTCCAGATAGGCGCGGTCGAACGGGCCCCACAGCACCGCCGCGGTTGTGACGCCGGCGGCACGGCCGCACTCCATGTCGTGGCGCGAGTCACCGATGAACACGGTTTCGTCGCATGTGACGCCGAGCTCTTCGACCGCTTTACGGACGGGCTCGGGGTGCGGCTTTGTGTGGGCGACGTCATCGCAGCCGATCACAATGTCGAAGGCCTGGTCAAGCGCGGATACGCGCAGCCCGCGCATGGCGCCGTCCCGGAGCTTGCTCGTCACGAGGCCAAGTCGTTTGCCGCGATCTTTGAGACGGAGAATTTCGTCGACGACGCCGTCGTACGGCTTCACGAGCGCGTCGTGATGTGTGAGGTTGTAGGTCCGGTAGGTTTGGACCATCCTCTCGATCTCTTCCTTGTCATGGGTGATCTGTCCGAATTGCGTCCACAGCGTCGTGCCGAGTCCCTTGATCCACATGTCGTCGGGTGGCATCGGCTCGTCGGAGCGGTGGAGCTGCATCGTGTGGCGGTAGGAACGGAGAATCAGCTCGATGGAGTCGATGATCGTGCCATCGAGGTCGAAGAGGAATGTCGTTAGCGGCACTACATCAAGCTAACGCCGTGACCAATGCGGCGACCAGCTCTACAGTCTGTGAGGTGTCCTCAACGTGCGCCGGTGGCAGGCGGATATGCCACGCCAGCAAGTGGCTGACTGTGAGCGGCTCCGTTCGCGAGAGCAACTCATCGAGCAGGAACTCCTCGCCCGCGGTCATCCCCAGCGCTAATCGCGACACGAGAGCGTCGAGTGTAGCGAGCTGATCGCCGTCGCCTCGTCGCGCGGCACGCCGCGCCGCCGAAAGCACCCAGGGGATCAGTCGTCGCGCGAGGCGGTCGCGATCGCCGGCACGCCAGCGCGCATCCTGCACCGCGGCGAGCCGTGCCTTGATGAGCGGCGCCGCGGCAGTGATCGCTTCCTGAAGCGTAGCAGGATCGACCCTCGCCGGCCGCGCTGCGATCGCGTCGCTGAGAATTCTCGTCGCGCCGGCAGGACTCGTCCGCGCGGCACCGCCAGCGACGACGATCGCCTCCACGAGATTCGCGATGCGCACGATGAGGACAGTGGAGGCCGATGGGCCGGATATGGCAGCCCAGGACCCCAGCGGCGCTCGAGGCGCATCGCCCTTCAGCGCCTCGAGCTGATCGGTCCAATCCAGCGTGCCATTCGTCCCGGCGAGATTCTGCGCACCGACCTTGGCGGCCAATCGCTCCTCGATCGCCAGCGCATCCGCCAGTGGCGCCGGCGGAAGAAATGTGACGGTCGCGATGGTGTGATGCGGCGAGCCGAGTCGGTCAATGCGGCCGGTGCGTTGCGCCAGGCGCGCCGGACTCCACGGCAAGTCATAGTGCACGACCCGGTCGGCATCCTGGAGGTTCAGCCCTTCGCTCAAGAGGTCGGTCGCGAGTAAGAGATCCGTCTCGAGCGCCGCGGCTGGTGGTGGAGCGCCCTGGGCTCGCGGCGCGAAGGCACGCAGGACCTCCTGGCGCCCCGCTTCACCTGCGGCAAAGCGGCCTACATGCCCAAACACCGCCGCGACGCGACGATGCCGCAGTCGATGGAGCAGATACCGAACCGTCGGTTGCGCATCCGTAAAGACGATTGTCTTCGCGGGGCGGGTGCTGAGCAGTCGCTCCAATGCGTCCACTTTGGGATCGCCTGCGGGTGCACGGCTGAGCAACGCGCGCAGGTGCCCGACAACACGATGATCTTCCTCGAACGACTTCGGACCACCGGGCTCGATCAGCAAAGGGAAAAGCACGAGCTGAACGTCGGATTCGGCGGCGCGCGGGAAACAGCGCTGGAATTCGCGCGGGTTGAGCGCGCGACCCTCGGCGGCGGCACGACCGGAGAGATCGAGATACGCATCGTGGCGCAGCAACGCCGCGCGAAAGGCGAGCAGGCTCGAACCGAGCCGTCGCAAGAGCATCAGGCGGAGCAGTGGTGTCGCAGTTCCGCCGGCTCGGAGCCTGGAAACCCCCGTAATCAACTCACGAAGCAGCGCATCAGAGGTCGGGCCCGCTCGTACGGTGGCGCCACTGACGTGGGGAAACGAAATCGCCAGTGATCCAGCGGCGTAGCCGTGCTGCACCCGGTCGCGTGATCGGGCGACGATGAGCCGGGATGTCGCCGCGCTCGCCAGCGTCGGATCGGTGCGCTCACGCGCCGCACTGCGCAGTGAAGGAACGCCCAGCGCCGCGAGGGCGTGATCACGGAGAAAGAGGCGCAGCAGGTGGAGCAGATCGGTGATGCGATTGTGCACGGGCGTCGCGGTCACGAGCAGCACGCGGCTGCCGATGACGAGGCGCGCGAGGTTCCTGTACCGATTGGTGTCGGGATTACGGAAACGATGGGCTTCGTCGACTACGAACAGACGGTAAGGGACGGTAAGAGACGGTAAGGGACGGTAAGGGTGAAAGCTCAGAGACTCATGAGTGATGACGAGTGTATCGAGCACGCCGAAACGGTCCAGCAGTGCGCGCCACTGCGGTACAAGGACTGCTGGTACGACGAGGCCGAACGGTTCCTTGTAGGCGAGGGCGACCGCGAGAGCGACGTACGACTTGCCTAACCCGACCTCATCGGCGAGTAAGGCCCCGCCGTGGCGCGCGATGATCGCAGCCAGTCGCTCGGCGGCGGGGACTTGGTGCGGCGCGAGCCAAGCCGGCCACGCGACTGGCGCTTCCCCGACCGGCGCGCTGTCGAGCAGCGCCCGTGCCGCGCTCGCGACGACTTCGCGCGGCGGCGCTTGCGTCCCCGGCTCGAGGGCGACGGTGAGCGGCTCTGCGACCGCGACGAGCTGCTCAGAGAGAATACGCGGCCAGAATGCGTCGGTCGGCGAGGTCGAGCTCAAAAGCATCGGCGATGAGATCGTCGGCGGGTTCCCAGTCGCGGCCGTGACGAGCGAGGTCCGACCAGACTGGCGCGCCGTTGGGAGGAATCGGCAGACCGCGCACGACGCGCGCGTTGAAGCGGCGAAATCCACCGCGCGCGGGATCCGCCACGAGCCGGGCGAGCGCCGTGAGCCAGCGCGAATTGAACAGCGCCGCCAGCGCGGCGGCATCCGCGGGGCCGCGCGTGACGATGCCGTAAACGGTATTGAGCGGCACAACATCAGCGTCGGGCACTGCCGCGGCGAGACGACGATGCAGATCCGGCCATACGACGCGATGGCGCGCCAGGCCCAGCGCCGTGCGGAACAACTGCCATGGCGGTCCGCCGCGATAGTCGGAGCGCCCGCGCAATCGGTCACCGTGCGCCGCAAGGTGTTCGGAGACGTCCTTTGGCAGGGCAGCCAGTGGACGACCATCACAACCATGTGTCCACAAGACGAAGCGCCGCGGCTGACAACGCCAAGCCTGGATATCTCGCCCGCGAACCGCAGGGCGCGTGCCCGGACACTCGTGGTCGACAAGGAAGAGATCGTCCGCTCCCGTCTTCACGCCGAGCTGCGGCGTCCAACGATCGGCGACGGTGGGGAAGGCAGACCGCAGCCGTCGAGCAATACCGTCCGCGCCCGCCGCCAAGATCCACGGCCCGGTCTCCAGCTGACGCTGTGGGAACGACGCGGCGAGTGGCTTCGGTCCCAACGTCGTTGCCGTTGTTTCTGTCCCAGCCGGTTCGGCACGCGCCGCGACGAGAGCCATCGGATAGACCGCGGCGCCGAAGGCATGCGCCGTCGGCTCGTCGAGCGGCGCCGCCCGCTCGAGGCGGGTATGCTGAGCGAGCCGCCGTCGCAGCGGTTCGGCATAGCCACTGCTCGCGAGTTTGGCGGGCACGAGCAGCGCCACGACACCGCCGGGGCGAGCCAGCTCGACGGCCCGCTCGGTGAACGCGACGGCGAGATCGGGAAGGTGAGCAAAGCCGCGCACGCCCACCGGTTTCCAGCAGGTATAGCGCGATTCCAACGTCTCACGAACGCGCGGTGGCAGCCGCTCGCCACGGACCCACGGCGGATTCCCAGTTACGAGGTCGAATCCGCCGGCGCTGACGACGTCTCCGAAATGGGACTCAAAGCAGAAGAAAGGCGCGGCGTGGTCCTCGCGGAGTCTTCGCCGCGACGCCCGCAGCTCACGGAGATTGCGCCGCAACCTCTCGAGAAGAACGCGCTGGTCTGCCGAGAGGCCACGGGCGCGTCCGAACAAGTCACGCTCACGAGCGAGCCGCAGCAGCTCAGCTATCCGAGCTTCGAGCGATGCGATGCCGTCATCGAGCAGGCGTTGTGCCAATCCCGCTTCCGAGCGACTCAGCTCCGTCTGAGCGGCCCGCTTCTCGGGACCCGTCAAACTGAAGAGTGTGCGACGCGCCTCCGCGAGACGGCGTGTATCCGCTCCACTCGCGCGAAGCGCCCGGCCACCCAATGAGGACGCCAACGTCAACGGATCGAGGAGTGCGTCTCCCTGACGCACGTGACCGTCCAGATTTGGGAGGGGAGTGATTGCGGAGCAATCGGTCGTGTCGTCGTCGGCGATGAGCGCGAGCCAGAGTCGCAGCTCCGTCAGGCGAACGGCCGTCATGGTCAGATCCACGCCAAACAGCGAGTGCGCGATCACGTCACGCTTCACCGTCCGCCTGGGCGCGTCGCCGGCCGCAAGGCGTAATGCGACGAGCTCATCAAGCGCGCCAAGGAGAAAGGCGCCGGACCCTGCGGCAGGATCGAGCACTGTGAGACCGTGCAAGTTGGGGCAGTGCGCCGATGACGGAGCGACGCGCTCATGGACCCAACGAGCCGCGTCATCCGGATTCAGTCCGAGCCGGTTGACGAGCACTGCTTCCAATCCCGCGCGCACGATCTCACGCACCAGCGACGCGGGAGTGTAGTAGCTGCCGCTCGAGCGCCGCTCCTCGGGCTCCATGACGCCCTCGAAAACGCGGCCAAGCATGTCTGGGGCGACGAACTCTCCGGTATCGTGCTCCCGGACGGAGAAGTGGAATCGTTCGAAGAGATCGTCGAACGCGGAGTGCCAATCCCCGTTGCCCCAGACGGCGGGACCGCAACGGCGTTCGAGCGCGGTCGGCTCGAACAGGCCGCCGTTGAGGAATGGGATCGTCCCAAGCGATCGCGCGGCGGCGCCACGCCGATCAGCAGGCCGATTCAGCGCACCGAAGCAGAGGGCGTGGAGAAAGGAGCGGTGAAAGTGCCGGCGCGCCGAGAGGGCCCGATCGAGGAGTCGGGGCACATAGCGGGTGTCGCCATTGAGCCAGCCCTTCGACTGGATGAAATAAAGGAAGAGCACGCGGGTGAGCGCCGTCAGCGTGAGCGCATGGCGATCCGCGCGGGATCGCGGCGAGCTCAGGCGATCGGTGAGCCGGTCCAGAGTTGCGCGAAACGCCCGGAAGAAGCGGGGCGTGACGCCCTCGCTGGCGAGCACGTCCGAGATTCGAAGCGAGAGAGCGAGCGCCGATTCGCTCTCTGCCGGCGCCAGTCGTTCCAGCGTCGCCAGGCTCGCGTTCGACGGGCGCGGCAACGAGATCGTCGCGAGCCCCCCCCGCAATCCAACGGCACCGGCGGCGCACACGAGGCGTCGCGGCTCGCCGCCCAGCGCACATGCCAGCCCCC
>Ga0209236_1000816_pt1 | contig 18531 bp, 20 predicted proteins | sample GraSoi013_1_40cm_FD_185819 | JGI IMG/M metagenome (GOLD analysis project Ga0209236, IMG submission 185819) | Grasslands soil microbial communities from the Angelo Coastal Reserve, California, USA - Sample 09_27_2013_1_40cm (SPAdes) (version 2) | ecosystem: Environmental > Terrestrial > Soil >... | reverse complement strand
TGCGGGAGAGCTCCTCGCCGTAGACTATCTTGTCAACGTCCACCGAGGCCCTCTTGTCGACTCTGCCCTTCTTGTCTCTGAAGACGACGGGTTTGAGGTGGAAGATTGGATCATCAGGGTTTATGCCTGATTTTTCTTGGACCCACTGGAGGGCTGCTTGGCGGAGGGCCTCTTTGATGGAGAGCTTGTTCTTCTTGGCCGTCACGGCTAGGGCTGAATACTCGGCAGAGTCCAGCTCTGTCTGAGCCACCCTGCGTTCCATGTCTTGTCACATGTAATATCCCATGAGGGATACATGTAAGCTTTCCGTCATTCAACGTCCAGACCGTAGGCCTGACCCAAGCATCTTACCGACAGCCGAGCAGTCTTCTCAGGCTGGCGGTGGTGTAGTTGGAGGATTGGCGGGAGGAGGAGTTGTTGCTGGAGGGCTAGGTCTTCGTCTCGTCAGCTGGATAACTTGGAGGGCTACCCCAGTGGCCGCGATTAGGCCAACGATTATTGTGTATGTCTGTTCCGAGCTGGCTAGATTCGCGATGTTCTGGACTTGACTGTTTACTGTTACAGTGGCTGTTCCTGTTCCGCTGCTTCTGACTAGTGCCCCGGTTTGTGAAGCGTTTACGAGGAGAGCGTAGGACCCGGCTGCGTTTGACGGGAGCTCGAAAGAGACAGAGTAGGATGTTTGGCCGGAGGGTCGAACGTTGCTGGTGAGATCTTGGACTGAGCCTGCTGGGGTCGTCAATAATGCTTGGTTGATCATGAACGTTGAGCCGAGGCCTTGTGTTGCAGGTCCTGTCGGCGAGATTATCTGTATTGTCCAGGTGATGTTGTCGCCTGGGGACGCAGTTGTGGGTCCGTTTATTGAGACCTGAAGGCTTCGACTGTCAACAACGTATAGGGTTGCCGTGGATAATGGTGCTCCTGAGAGCCACTCGTCGAGCCCGACGCTGTAGGCGCCGTAATAGTTGGACGTGGGCAGTATCGTGTCTGTTAGGTTGCCGGATCTAGTGGAGAAGAAGAAGCTGACCAGGTGCGTCTGGGAGATTACTGGTATTCCGCTCATCCTTGCTACAAAGAACGTTTCCCTAGGTAGACCTGTGGCTGTTATTGTGACGGGTTGTTGGTAGCCCGAGTTCCCGGTGTTCTGTATGGCTAGGCTCGGCGTGTCGCGTGGGCCGAGTCTCGCCGTGAAAATGTCTGTCTCTCCCGTCAGGATTTCTCTCCCGAGCGGTCTTACTGCCCTTCTTCCGTCCGTCCATACTGGGTAGGTTTGGTTTCCGGACACGGCCAGGTTGAAGTAGTCACCGATGAAGCCGATGGTGAAGAGTGGATCTGTGCCTACGTCTGTGACTCTGATGTTTGGACCTATCGTGGTCCCGTGATTCGTGGCTGTGGCGTAGAATATGTCGTATCCTAGTCCGACGGGGTCGAGCCTCTGATCTCCCCAGATAATATGGACGATGTTGTCACTGGACTCTCTCAGCCATGCGAAGAAGTGTCCGTTCTGGCTGGAGTTGTCGTTTATCATAGTGGGCAGGCTCCAAGTCGTCCCCCCATCGAGAGATGCTACCAGGTAGACGTCTGCGGGGTCCGCGCTGTACTTTGCCTGACGGGCTCCATAGGCGATGTAGACGGTCCCGTCCGGAGCGACGTCCATTGAGGGGAACATCGAACTCCACCATCTGAAGCAGCACGAGCTGCCTTGGCTTGCGAAGGTTAGCTGTTGGGGAATCGGAGCCACAACTAGGGGCGGGGAGAATGATGTTCCGCCGTCTATTGATCTCGTTATCATGATATTGGCTGATGCGTTGAGGAATCCGTTCGTTCCAGTGTCGAAGTAGGCGACGTAGAGGTTGCCATTCGATGCGACGGCTGGCATGGAGCCTGTGATTACTCGGCCGGTCATGGAAGAGGCGGGCGATGTTGCCCGGGGACTTGCGGCTGCTGGACTGGACCAGGTGACTCCCGAGTTTGTCGAGTGGACCTGCATTATCGTAGAGTTCACTTTGCAGGAGGAGAGAACCGGACAGAATTCCGTAAAGTCAGTATAGGTCACGTATACGGTGTCGAGGGACGGGCTGTTCTTGATGGGACCGACCGCGAGATACTCCTTGTCGTATAGTTCTGACGTGATTGTTGATGTGCCGGTGAATGTTTTTCGCTGGACCGCGACATGGTTAGTCCAGTGGACGCCGTCTGTCGACGTCGCAACAACGAGGTCGTCTGACATATTCCCGGATGTAGAGGCTAGGGATAGAAAGGAGTAGTAGAAGGTCCCCGCGCGGTCAACTCCCAGGGCAGGATCGGAGGCAAATGTATCGTTGCCTCTGGATAAGGGTAGAAAGGATGGGGCTGACCAGTCTGTTCCCTGGTCAGCGGAGACATAGGAGACCATTTGTCCGGTGCTGAGGCTGTTTGCGCCGACCACCATCAAGAACTGGCTTGTCTGGTTTCTCACAGCGATACTGGGCTCATCCTCTAAGGGGAAGAGGCTCGAGTTTCCGGTCACCCTGAAATTGTTAGTGAATAGGCTGGGTGGATCCTGGGTTGAGGCCGGGCTTGAGGCTATGGACCCGATCATTGCTTGTGCCTGGGCCGAGTCCAGGATTGTACGGTTATCCCCTAAATGATTCAGCCCCGCCCAAACGCCTCCTGACAGTATGTCTGTCCACGAGTGGACAGTCTGGACGGTCTGGCCGTTCACAGCGTGGCCGGTCGAGACATGAGGACCAGCTGAAATAACAACCGTTGCGATAGTCAAGAATAAGAGTGCGGCGCCAAATCCCTTTCTTGTTAGCAAAGTCACGGCCGGATTCTCGGAACTCTATTAAACAATACCTCTCCTCGGGTGGTTCTCATTGGCAAGGAGCCTCGGCTCAGGCCCCATCGCAGTTGAGAGGTTCGAAGAACGATCGGAAACTTGTAAAACCTAAGTCTGATTGCTCAGCATAGTTCCTAATCTAGAGAAGTGCAGAGAGACCCAGCACTGTTTAAGAGTCAGGAACGGCGAATCGAACTTCAGGTTGGATGACTAGTTCTCGCCGGCGCTTCGGGAATGTCGATGCTGCAATCCTGATTCTCACCGTGATATTCATTGTCGGGGCAGCTCCAACTCCTGCTCACGGAAATCTTGCGCCAATGGTCTGCGTGTCGCTTGCTGATTATTGTCCCAGCACACCTTCAACTCTCACGGGACAGCAGGGATCCTTTCTAACAGTCTACGTCGTTGCACAATCCGTCGGGTCTTTCCAGCAGTTCACAATATCGGTCAAGACCAATGCCTCCGTCCTCTATCCCGTGAACGCGAGTTTGGCTCAGAGCGTAATGAGCGCATCGAGTGGTTACCCTGTGGGCGGCTGGCAATGCATCAATGGGGTGGGAGCTAATTGTGGATCAGTGGACGGGCCGGGAGTTGTTACCGTCGACGGGTACGGATACTACCCAACCATAGCGCCCACAAATGGGATTCTTTTCACCGCCACCTACAACGTTACAGGGACAGGGGCGAATACTCCAATCACCTTCCCCTCGGGCTGTTCAAGCACGAGCGTTCTCAACGGAATATGTGTTAACCTGAACGGTCCCACGGCGACGGTTCAGACCGCGAGCTTCAGTAATCTCCTACCGTCCGGGTCAGACTTTACGATTAGATCCAACTCGACCTCTGTGACGTTGCCCAGAGGGATGATTGCAAGCTTCAACATCAGTCTCACTGGCGACACAGGATTCTTCGGGACCATATCTCTTGCCGTAAGATCCTCCTCACACGCGATCTCTGGATGGTTCAGCGCTCCAATCGTCAACCTTCAGATCAACGGCACAGCTCTCTCCATTCTCAACGTATTGTCGTTGCCCGCGATTCCTCCGGGGAGCTATAATGCCACGATCATCGCGACCGCTGGCCATATTTCACACACTCTAACCGTTTCGATGAACATTCTTGCTCAGGAAGCTGTTAACGCGATCCAGAACGGGGACTTCAGCAACGGACTCGCATACTGGACAACAGGCACTATCTACGGAGTCCAGTATAACGGCAACTATCCGATCATCCAAGTGACCACGAGTACCGGGCCTTGTACGCCCGGCGTTCTTCAGGGATCATCGTTTCTCGATATCTGGAACACGCTAGGCACTTCTGGATACGCCGATGAGAGCTTCACCGTCCCTCAAGCTGGGGGGGTACTCGCATTCCTTACCTGGGGACAGATAACGAGCGGGTCAGAGTCAGCCACGGTTACTGTTACAGGCAATGGAGTCGGAGCCCTGTCCGATACTTTCGTCCCTGTGCCGATTGTCAACAGCGCGGGAGGGTGTACGGGGAATCTTCCTGAGATGAAGGTCTACGATATTTCCGGCCTTGCAGCCCAGACCGTAGACGTGAGGTTTAGTGCCGAGGCGTACACCTGTTGCAGGGCCGACAGTCTCTTCACTGATGTTATGGTGGTGCCGAAGGGTAGTGCTGGGCTGCGAGATTTTAGCATAGCCGCCAGTCCTGGGTCGCTTACTGTTCCCCGAACGACTAACGGCACCTTCACCGTCACATTGTCCAGCCTGAACGGTTTCGATAGCAGCGTAGAGCTCAACGCGACGGTAGCACCATCCTCGCCGATGTGGCCAAACCAGATTCCAACTGTCGTATTCAACCAGAACCCTGTCGCCGTCGGTAGCGGCAAGAGTGTTAGTGTTAACGCGATACTTGTGGCGACAAAGACTACCCCGACATCATCCTATACAATTACAATTATCGGGACAACCAGCCGCATGCAGGCCACCGCAACCGTAACAGCCAATGTTCCCTCAGCCGCGATGTTGTATGATATCCTCGGCCCCGAAGCCGCTCAGGCCGGAGGATCCGCAGTGTTCGTGAACAACCTCACAAACGTGGGCGCCCTTCCCTCCAGAATAATCCTGGTTAGAGTGACGACTGATTTTGGAACGTTCATGCTCATGGATGATAGCGAGTGCCCCGGAAATACTCCGACCGTGCAGCTTGGCAACAGCCTCTGCAACCTACCCGACGCGCCGCTAATTGGTGCGGGAAGCAATATCACTTTGACACTGGCGTTTACGATTCCCCGGTCGGTAGGGGCGGGAGTGCACATGCTGACCGAGACTGTGGAGTGGCAATACCAGTATCCCTATCCCATAATATGGGAGGCCGGTAGCGACATCGTTGCCCAATTTCAACTCTCAATCTCAGCAAACCCGAACCCAAGCCCTGAGCCAGGGTCTGGACCAAGCTCTCAACTCATCTCAACACTGGCTGGCCAAGCGATGATCTTGGTCAAGGAGTACGGTCCCGTATTCCTCGCGGTTGCCCTCGTGACCCTTGCAGCTACTCTTCTGCTTATCCGACAGGCGCAAAGACCGCGGAATAGTCCGCCATTGGGATCTTCCCAGAGATGGCCGCTCGGTGGCAACTCAGTCCCATGTACTCACTGCGGCTCGGCGGTTCCTCTAACTGGGCTCTTCTGTCCGAACTGTGGATCCCGCAGAACCAGTTAGTCTCCACAGCGGTCATATCCCAGAACCTTAGGGTCCTCGAGAATCTCCCAGAAATGCAGCTGTTTTCGTTCTAATATGATCAACAGGTCTCGCTAAGGGAGCGCCTAGCCTAGCGTTGCGTGTGGTAGGTTGTTCACAACTTGAACATCACGAACACTATCGACCCCACATAATTCGCCATGGTCGAATTTCACATTGAACTTGAGCCGGGAGGATCGTTGTCTTGATGCAGTGGATCCTCGCGAGTTCTAATGCCCCCTAGGCTGACTTCTAGGCGATTTCCTTGGCGCCATCAGGGACGCTGTCCCGCGCTTATCCTCACTACTTGTGAGGGGTGTTGTAAAGGTGATGTGTCAAGCATTTCCTGCAATGAATCCACGCCCCACACTTCCAGCATTTCACCCACTGAGACTTGCCATCCTCCGGCAAGAGTTTTGAGGATAATTTCTCCAATTGTCTAGGCAATGTATTGTGGAAGCCGTCCCAAGATTGTCACGGGCTCAAGGTTCTCTCTAGTCTATGGGTTTCTGAATTCTCCGTTTTCACTAACGGATTGTTTGGGACCAGCAAGCGGGGCTGGAACTGACGAGGAGGGCGCGGACGCAGTTGGCGCACACCCTTGGGTAGGTTGGAATGTGGCTGGATCGCATGTCGTTCGACGTGAGTAGACCTATCAAATGTAACCTGATGCCTGTTTTGATAGGGTCGATCATAAAGAACTCCGGTCAGCGAATAGGTCCTTCCCTGGTCAAGATAGAATGGTAGCCATGATGTGAAAGAAAAGCGGCCGTTGGGTGTTGTCAAGAGGCCGCATTGGCGAATGCGCGCCTTTGCCTGTCTATCAGTGAGGCGGTAGACTTGTTCAACGTAGAATGCGTCATTGAAACGAACGCCTGGACGAAGCGACGCGGAGCTAGTGGCTTGCGATGGCAAGGAGGTCCCTTCAATCTCTGCAATGTAGGGTGAGGGGTGACCTTGTCGCGAGATCAAGTGGAGTCTTTTCCTAGCCCGAGTGACCGCGACGTAGAACAGTCGCCGTTCCTCAGCTGGGGCGTTTCCAGCACTCATCCGCACTGGTTCAAGAACATCAGAGTTCTCCATCTTCGAAGGAAAGCCGAACAAGTGGTCGCTAGCGTTCGCAATGACAACAACATTTGCCTCAAGCCCTTTCGCCTTATGAGCAGATAGGATGCGCACGCCCGACGTGTCGCGATACTGATCGGCCACCGGAATTCCAGATCGCTGGCAACCTTTGCTTATTCCGTCGATGAGGTGGTTCGTCCGGCTGAGAACCAGGATTTCGTCGGGATCGACTCGCTTGCGTTCCTCTTGGATGAGTTGAATGGCTTTGTTTACGATCGCTGAATCGTCATCAGCGACTTCGTGAATGAAGGCTTCACCACGTTCAGGGCTCGAGATGACAACCTGTTTTGGTATTTGGCCGGGGTTGTGAGCAATTAGCGCTGCACCAGCTTCGACAATAGTAGCGGGCGACCTGTAGTTTGTGTCGAGCATCGTCCGTGAGGCAGGTCCGAAGTGAGATTCAAAGTTCACGACATGATCTACGTCTCCGCCTGCGAAGCCGTAGATGGCTTGCCAGTCATCACCCACGGCGAAGAGATGAGCATGGTTTGTTCGAACAAGTGCATTCACAAGGCGGGCCATGGCGGTCGAGGTGTCTTGGAACTCGTCAACAAGGACATGACTAAACTTTGGGAGTGAACTCGCACCTTTCTCTACTATGTCAGCGGCCCGGTGAAGCATGTCTGAGAAATCTATTCTGCCTTCCGAGGCCAATTCTCTCTCGTATCTCTGCAAAACGGCAAGACCAAGGTTCCCGAAATGATGAACACGCGGCGTGGCTGAATTTAGACGCTGGAGAACCTGCTCAGCCGACATTCGGAATGATCGAGCATTCTCAATGAATCCTGCCAATTGTCTCTCGATCACGCTGCCAATATACTTCGTATCCCCAAAGATCTTTTCGAGCCCTGCTAGTGTCATCGGTCGTAATTGTACACCGGCACCGGTCAAGCGTGTTTCGAGTACAGCCTCCAGAGTTCCTTCTCTACGCTCATAATCGTAGAATTCGATGAGCCTCTTGCCAGTGCGGCTGAACTCTCCTCTTTTCCATGCCATTCCCTTGCCATAATCGGCGGAGGAAGATGACCAATTCCCAGGAACGTTGCCTGCACGGTCTATGCCCCAGTATTCGATGCAGGCTCCTGTGTCAAGTAGTGTGAAATCGGGGTGGTAGGCGGAGCGACCTGCGCCGACCTGTGCCCACGAGGCTGTGGCTTCATACTTGTAAGGAACCTGGTGGGTGAGTAGAAAGTCTGCAATGATTCGCTCGCCAATTGACCGAACTTGCTCTCCACGACGAGTTCTGTAAGTAAGATCCGCACCGAGAGCTGGGGTCCGCTCGTCCAGATCACGATGGAAGTTCAGGATCGCGTTGACGTACAAATTCGAAAGCTGCGGGTCTCGACCTTCCCTGGCATCGCGCAACGCGCTAGCAACAAGGAAGTTTGTCCAATTCTCGTCAGCGACACTAAGCGGTCCCGGTGTCGCGGCTTGGACTATCCGCTTGCCGAGAGAATGAAGTGTCGAGACAGTTACGCCCTCACTTCCCTGAACCGCGACAGGTACGCCCGTCTCTTTGAGGCGATTCTCCATCTCCCTAGCCACTTTGTCCGTGAAAGTGATTGCTAGGATGCTGGTAGGAGCCACCCGACGTTCCGAGAGGTAACGGACCCTAGCAATTAGGGTGCGAGTCTTGCCAGACCCAGCAGCCGCCACGACAAGGTTCCGCTCATCGTCTCGAACGGTCGCCTCTCGCTGAGCCGCGTCGAGCTTCAGCTCTTCGACAAGCAACTTCGAATGCTCAATGATTGCCCGCTGGACATACTGGTAGTTATGCCCCATAAGCTTCTGGCGCAACTGATTGGCAGCAGTCGTCATCGACTCGAAATCCTTTCTCATTGCACCATCATGAGCTCGCCGGACAGTCTTCCGTAGAGACGGCAAGGTCAACTCAACGAGTGTCTGGATCTCTGACCTCAGAGGTCTACCAACGCGCTCGGGAAGGTACTCTTTCGAGGACAGGTATGGCTCGAGGGAATTGTCGATTCTAGTGAGAATCGGAGGGACCTCTTTCAACGAGGCTCTTGCCTGCTCGATGCTGTGCTTCCGATACCATGGAAGAGCAACTAGAACCACGATAGCTAGGACCGCTGCGAGAACCAGTCCGAGGACCAACCAAAGAAGGTCCATTTGTAAACTCTCGACCTAGCGTTTGAGACTAGATCCCACAGATTGAGATAACCTTTCTAGCAGTTCTCCGTCCGGACCAGCTGCCGACTGAAGAAGAAACACGCTGCTGGCTACAACAATGGCATGAAGGAGCCAAGCCCAAGCAACAGACCCTCTCCGGAAGATCGTCATTGGGAGAAACGGGAACGATGTGAGAGAATGACAAAAAACAAGACCCGAGAAGGACCACTACCCCCACCAGACAAAGGAGTAAACGACGCAAGACCCGGACTACCAACCCCGACAGTCCGCAAGAACGTCACATGGGTCCAACCAGAACCAACAACATCAGACATAACACGACCCCAACAGCTGAGCCCAGACACAACATGGGCCGAACCTAGCACTGCTAAGTCCAAGCTGGCAAAAGGGTCCCCAGGTCTCTCAACCACTCGAGACCAGACAAAAGAGTAGGCGCAGACGGATGGTCCGACTCAAGTACATTATTCGATCATGCTCTAGGTTGATTGCTAGTTCTTGTTCCATTCGCGAGGGATTGGCGTGTAGTCGTTCGCGCCAGCCGCTCCGCTGATTCGACATTCTTGGTATTGAGTTGCCATTGTGTTATTGCTCGGAGACGAGAGCGAAAATGTTAGCTCTGGTCGCGGTCGCTAAAGGTCGGTTTTTTTGATGTGGTCTGACACCAGGTCTTGGATTCTTATGCAGGGAATCTCGAAGGTCTTGCAATACTCTGCGAGCAGATTGTCCATTGTGATGAGTGTGATCCTCTTGTTCTGTTCGCTTAGAAACTTGACAATCTGCGGGTCTTTGATCGGAATTCTAGTATCCTCGTTCTTGAGCATCATCTGATGAACCGTCTCGCAGTCAATGCCCTTGGACCTCAGTTCCTTTGCCAGACCACTGATGTTCGCGTCAGTCATGTACTTCATGCAGTCCGCATCTTCTCGACCCTATTTCCAGCTTTGGCGCGATTGGATCGACTTTAATGCCTGGGCAAGGGATAGCTCAAGGGGTTGGGCTTTCTCTCCTGGTTGAATGATCTCTTCGAAGGGCCTGAGCAGTATGGCATACCATCTGTCACTCTGACAGGGCAGCAGGTCAGAAGTAGAGGAGAGAAGATTATTGCGGATTACCTCACGTACCATGGTGTTGCCTACTATTACGAAGCTCAGGCGGTGAGTAATGATTGGTTCATTTTCAAGCAGAAGATAAGCAGGCCTGACTTTTTCCTCCCGCAGTACAATCTCTTTGTCGAATACTGGGGTTTGGTAGATTCACCAGACTCGGGAACACGAAACGACTATGTCAGAACAATGCGCTGGAAGATGGCTCAATATCATAGAAACAACATCAGATTTCTCTCGATATATCCGTCGGACATGCGCAACATTGACCATAATTTCAGGAAGAAGTTTAGAGAGGCAATGGGGGTCGATCTTCCTGCTCCACCGGCAATAGCCTTCTGTTCAATATGTCATCAACAAATACGGGACTGGCCGCTACACGTCAACTGGCACGCCCAGACGGCTAGACACGCGCGGCCTTAAAACGAGATCTTGAGACGCTGGGGTCGGTCTTCTTGCCGAAGATTTTGAGTGAGGCGTGGATGAGGTCGATGGCGGATTGTGAGTGCAGGCTTGAGAGTCATCAGCATGCTGTTCCTTGCGGGGTCTCGCTTCGTCTAGCTAGTCGCGGTAGGAGGGGGAGGGCGGTTGGGAGGCGCATCATATAGTTCCGGAGAGTGACGGTGGGTCTGACAAGTTAGACAACTGCGCCAATATGTGTTGGCCATGCCAGAGTAAGACCGGGTGACGTGAAACTATTCCTTCAGGACCTGTTCGGGGACTTTCCAATTAGTCAAAAAAGGGTCGGTTTCGGACTAATCGCCTTGTTGTCGATTACGGTCACGTTTTTCGGATTGGTTGCTGCGGCGGACCTTCTGATGAGCTGAGCCATGGTTGCGGTAGTTGATTCCCGCCGGTTCGGTGCGGGGCTATTGGTTGTGTTAGCAGTTCTGGCGGCTGTCTTCTTTGAACTTTTTGTTGCATGGCCTCTTGTTCTGGTCGGGTTGGCTTTCGTTGCGGACGGTTTGACGGCGAAGAGATGTCCGAACGAGCATCTGATCTATCTCTGGTCACGACTCGGCCGATCGACCCTCTACTGTCCCACTTGTGGAGCTCCATTGGGGAGAGATGGGCTGAACGCCGGCTAGCCGACGCCATAGTCGCCGTTGACTCTTTATCTCGACTAGACGAGAAGGGTATGAGTCGTTCTGTCCATTTCGGTCTCGCTCGGCGGGTCCGCCCAAGTCTGCCCGAAAGAAGTCCTTGGGGGACCGTCCTATGGGTTAGGTGGATTCGTGAACCCGTGTTCGCTCTCCGAGTGATCGTTAAACTAGTGACTCGAATCTTTTCGTATACAGAATATCCCTTTCGGGATCCCGCAAAAAGGGGGGGAAGGTCGACGGAGCTATACTGGATTTTGATTTACGCTTTGAAGACGGGTGTGTAAGCGAGAACTGTCTCGCTCTTGAAGATACCATCAAGGTGACTAACTCTCTCAACGGAGGTCTTCACAATCTCTTCAGAGGTCTTTGCTTGCCAGAGTGCTACAATGTCGAACTGTCCGGGTACCGTAGATGCTTCTACGAAGCCTGGGATGCTGCTGAGCTGCTTGATGACTTGCTCGCTGGTAGTGTGCTCACAGTTCAGTAAGGAAAAGCCGAGAGCCATTTGGTTCTCGAGTTTCTTGCTCGGCGTAATACCGTCGAAGCCGGTGTGAGTGTCGGTTGTGCGTATGTCGCTGATATTGCGGATTTCTTTGACTGTCTGGTAGATGTTGTGTGGAGTGTTCGGCTTGAGGCGTAGGACTAGGTCGTATCTGCCTGTTACCGGTGCGATAATGTCTATCTGGCTGTTGCGCTTTAGCTCCTCAACCACATTGGTGCTGCGGCCCGGATTAACGGTCGCGAACACGTAGGTCGGGAAATTCATATTGGTTTGCATTGTTGTTTTTTTCTACTGCATTTTATTGCACTATAGTAACACTTGTTACTTATACTTAAGACTTTTATTACTGACCCCACGTTCCATTACATGACTGTAAAGGAGAAAGGAGCTTGACAATCCACCGAAACAGCGTAAGCGTCCCAGAAGCCGTACGCGAGACTCTAACCCGAAACTATCCCGTCTACCAATGTCTCAAGATGAAACTCATGAACTTCCACTCCCTCGCAGAATTCATACAACCACAAGTACAACAGCTCAGCGGGAAAGAGGCCAGTATCAACACGCTAGTCGTAGCGATCAAAAGATTCTCAGACACCCTATCCAACGACAAAAGCCCCGACGCGTCGCGCCTCCTCAGAGACGCGAGAATCTCGCTATCAAGCGGCATAGTGGACGTGACCATACGAGTGCCAAGGAACCAGTTCTCAACAATAGTCAGAGAATTATTAGACGTAGCGGGCGAGCTCTCAGAGTTCCCGCACATCTTTCCTCTCTCAAACTCGATCAAGCTAATCCTCCCCGCCGAAGATTACGCTCTCGTCCATGGAAAAATGGGGCATCTCAAGGAAGCGGCTGCGCAAACAAACGTGGCCAAGGTCATACTCAATCTGTCGCCGCATGCAGAGATGAATCCAGGCATCGCATCCTACATCACCGAGCTGTTGTTCAGAAACGGCGTAAACATTCTGGACGCGTTTCTAGGCTACGGCGACATCATAATGGTCGTCGACGACAAGGATGGACCCCTCGCCTATGACGTTCTACAACGAGAGATACAAGGCCCCATGCCAAGAGAATGAGCTTCGAATTGGTGCATCTGCGGGAGACCGCTGAGAAGTACACCAGTCACGACACTGACACACACAAGGTCTATCCGAGACTCGTATGGGAACGGAGAAGCGAATCTTCCATAGCTAGGCTTGGTGACGCGTAGAGTTTCTGGGTAAATCGAGGACTCTCTGTTTCAAAGGTGAGAGCACCGTCTTCAGGAGGATTGGCTTGCTAGCCTGCAGAAGGCTTTACGGTTCCTGACCTTGCTCTTGGAGCTTCCTCAGAAAGAAAGTCCAGCCTTCGATGTGTTCATCCCTTGTCTTTTTCGCCTCCGAGTTTTTCGAGTAGCCTTCGTGCTGAAGGGTGAGTTTTGTTCCTCCGTTTGGCATTGAGTGGAAGAGTATGGTGACCCTGGTTACGTCGATGGCTTCATGATCCCACTTCCATGTGAAGCCGACAGTCTTCCCTCTGTCGAACATGGTGAACTTTCCCCGAAGATGCCAGTCTTGCTGGGGCCAGGAGAAATGGTAGGTCCCTCCTACTTTGGGCTGTAGCTCTGCCGCTGGAGGCCACCACTTCTTGAGCAGATCAGGATTTGTCCAGTAGTCGAAGAGCAGGGCTGGGCTGACACTGGGAAAATCTGCGACAATAGTGATCCTGTCTCTAGCTGTTTCGACTAGTTCCAAGTTGGGCCTAGTCATTGCCGTGTCGAGATCCCGCCTAGGCACGCGATCGGCGTTAGGAGTATTTCTTTGCATGGAGTACAATCGGAACAGCTGGTTCAACTTCGTAGGCAAAGGAATACCCTGATCGGCGGTAGGCAGTCAAGCTGACCGTTATTCGCACAGCTCTGTTGGTACCTTCCACAACAGCCTCCAACCGCAGCTGTCGGAGTTCTCTAGATCCTTTAGGGGAAGTGTAGACGTTGGAAACAGAAGTATTCTGAAGGAGCTACCTTTCTCCGCCTTGTCTAGCGGTGGTCTCCCCAAGTATACGGGAGAAACGCTCTTGGGGAGTCACGCTAGTTGACGAACCCGGACCGATGGTCGATGATCCGGGGAATCGGTTTCAGAGTGAGCCTGAGCTGATGGGCTTCTCGAACAAAAGTGGGCTTTCTCTCAGAAAAGCGGGGATCTTGGAACAGTCCGGGGCTGACGGTTGGGAATCTCATATTGGTTCGCATGGATGCTTTCCTTTTTGTTACTAACATGTAATAGGTGTTACTCGCTTATAAGCCTTCTTTAAAAATAACCCTTTGTCGGATCAGGAGAATGCGAGGTCGGAGCACGCTGACTCAGCTCAGCAATTGCCCATTCCGCCCGTCAGAGTAACGTCTTTACAACGTTAGTGTTTTGGTTTTCTTTTCAGCCCTGGGCTCTAGCTTGGGGAGTGTTATTGCAAGTATGCCTTCAGACATGCTTGCTGACACTTTTTCCGCGTCTACACTGTCGGCGAAGCCTATGTTCCTACGGAATGTGGAGAAAGCTCTCTCCCGATGCAGGTAGGTCTTCCCAACTTCCTCCTTCTCCACGTCAGATTCAGCGCTCAGTGACAATTCGTTCGGCCCCACATCAATTTTCAAAGTCTCTTTCTTCAGCCCCGGAACCTCTGCCTTTACCAGATACTCGTTGCCAGAGTCGATAACATCAACGTAGGGAACCCGCGTCGGCAGCTCGATCTCAACGGGCCACTCGAATCCTCTGAACGGGTCCCAGGGGATCAAGCGGAATGGTTCTGACAGTCTGTTGAACTCTTCAATCCAACCGGCTTGAGGCTCCTTAACGGCAAGCGCAGTCTTCTTCTTTGCAATGGCATGAGTGGGTTTCTTCGTTGTCTTCTTGGCGGATTTCGCCTTGGCTTGTTTCTTTGACATTGTCATAACTTCATGGGTCCGGATGTTGGAGTTTCTTATATGAATTCTTCAGGCAGTTCTTGGCTCTTGGTCACAGTGCAGAGGACGAGCGGGTCTCGGGAGCCTCACGAACTCCGGTTATGTCATCTCTAGTTTTCTGAATGATTTCTGAGGGCTAGGAGGCGAACGGAGTAGGCATTCCATTTCGAGAGACCGAAAGAACTTTGAAGCGGGCCAAGTGCCCTGGCTCGGCTATGACTGAAAGGAAGAAGGAAGACGAAAAGAAGCCTGCCAGATTGGCACCATTCGTTGAGCCTCAACTATTCGTGGCTGTCGAGGAGGCGAATCGTAGACTGAAAGAGATAATGAAGGTTACAGATCCAACAACAGGATTGTACAGGTCTATCCAAAGAATAACCGAAGTCAGCGAAATGATGCTAAGACGTCAAGACCAGTTGAGGAAGCTGTACGAACCATCCGAGAGCGTGAGGAAGTATCTTGATAGAATCAGGCAACTGGTCGAGCAACTCACTCGAACAAAGATGGATCAGTTACCCACGATATCGAGAACCCTCATCCCCCAACTTGAGGGAGAAGTCTCCGGCTATGTCGAGACATTTGAACGTGCACTAGCGGAGAAAGAGAAAGAGATAGAGGCCCTAAAGGCTGAGCTTGAAGCTCTAAAGTCGAAAACGAAGAATCAGCATGCAGTTTGACGGAGCTGGCTCTTCTCCTCAGAATGCAGGAATGGGCTCGACTTCGAACTGCTATTGTTCGGATGGAGAGTAAGACTGTTAGCGCCTTGGAAGGTATACTCTGTCGCGCGTAGATTTTTCGTGCCAGCCAGACTAGCGTGTACAGTATCAGGAACGCAACTGCTGTCCCGACGAGCACACCCCCGACTAGTGTTGTAAGAATTGGAAACAGCGCTCCGCCCCATAAACTGAGGATTAGTGAGATGAAGAACACTGCTAGCAACGCGAACAGTGCTGGGTGGATCTCGAACGGTTTTGACAAGCGAACGATGTCTTATGAGGGCTTAGCTGGGCAAAAAGAGTTTCTCAATCGTTTCAGACTAGACGGGTGCAGAATAAGCCCTGATCAGCTTTCTGGGAGGGTGTTCCATATCATCCCGAGTTTACGCCGGGATGATGCCGCTACTACGCACATTGAAAATTGCTAATTCGGCTATTCTGAGCTACAATCCAAGGATCTCTTGGAGAAACGGTTTCAGACAAGAAATAGGATCACCTATCATGATTTACAAAAAAAAAAAATCTTTCTCGCGACACAAGATCACTCTTTGGGATCTCTTATCAGCGGCTACTCTACTGGTGCGGGTCGGGCAGGCTTCTCATCGCTCTTCGCGAACCGTAAGAAGGAGGGTCATTCCAGGCACCTTCCGACAACCAGAGCGTCAGCTGTCCAAAGGATAGCACAAAAGTCCGCAGGCGTTCAAGATTCGGATCGACTCGTGCGCATAGAGCGGTTAGACTTGGCTCAGGCCGCCAAGATTGGACTCATGATGGAATCATCAAGTCGCAGAATCTCTCGAAGCTTGTCTGGCCTCGGGAAGCCATTCTTCAATGCCCGGGCCTTGCGACTATGGTTCTGAGCTTCCTCTCTCAGCAGATGCTGCAGAGATTCGAAGGCTCGAGATGCGTCAATCTCCGAGACTATGATAATGTCTTCTGGTGGACAGACCAGGATCCCAACAAGACTGATCCTATTCAGCGTCAACTGAGCAGTCATCGCGGTAGCAATCTCTCCCAGTCTCTCCGTCCCGAAGGGAAGCAGAAGACAAATCTCGGCGAGTTCGGGGGAATAGCTGATAATCTCTCTGGGCCGAAAACTCTGTCTAAAATTGTTGAGAGCTTCTTGGCCGGCTATCACTCGAACCGAATCTGAACCAACTATGACTCTGAAAATTTCGCCCCTCATCGACCTAATCGTGCTTGTGAACTCGGCTACCCTCTTCATGATATCCGGGGCGTTCTCAATCGTCAAGTAGGCCATTCCACTCCGCATCGAGATATTGCAATCCTTGAGGACTAGTCGATTGCCGTCCTCTCTCCAGCCGTCTAGCGGATAGCGTCTGAGAATCCCAAGGACCGCATCAGGCGTCGAATCCACGGCGCAATTCTCCAGAATGTATCTGGAAAGTGCTCTCGAATTGATTATGCCTCGTTGGAGGCCAGTCCTAATTGTCGGGTCGGATTCGATGATCCGTTCTACAGTTCGCCGAACGGCAGCCACACATTGAACGTGCCCGTTGCGGACGGATTAGCGTTAAGGCTATTACGATAGCCTCAGGGGCAAAGCCCGTATACCCGGACAGCATTCCTGCTTCCGATGCGCAGGATAACAGTCGAACTAACCGCCGCAGACATTACCAAGGCATTGGGGAAATCCCACAGATTCGACGACCATATCAGGTCTTTAGAGGTCCTAACGTTTCTCAAGAGCACTCCTAATGAGATCGTTGAGATCTGCAGAGTTCAGCTCAACGATCCAGCAGCAAGCATCACGGACGTTTTTACCCACCCATCCGAAGAGGTAAGTGTCCTGCAGCAGGAGGCCGCTGACACTTACGTCTGCTTCTACAGAAAACGCCCGATACGCCGCCTTCTCAGCATTGTGTCCTCTGTTCCTGGAGGATACCTTTCCACTCCGTATGAAGTTAGAGATGGACGGCTCAGAATCACACTGTTGGGGAATACTAGGAGTCTTAGGATCTTCCTCAAGACCCTTCAAAAGGTGGGACTACACCCCAAGATCGTTCTTCTAGCTGATGCAGTCTTCTCGCTCAATTCGCCCCTTGGGCTCCTGACGGAGAAGCAGAAGACTGTCATCATCGATGCTTTCAAAAACGGATACTATGACTTTCCCCGTAAGATAGGTTCTGAGGCGCTTGCCAGGAAACTGGGTATCCGTGAGCCGACTCTGGTCATCCATAGAAGGAAGGCAGAACGCAAGCTGTTCGCGCACATGCTCGGCATGCCTTCGAAACGATGAGTCAGCAGAGTACTTCGGAACAATCACCCGGACTCCCATAGGCAGAAAGCTGTCGTGAAGAAGGCTGCCTTTCTACTTCACAGTCTCGTGACTCACCATCCGTTCATCAACGGAAACAAGAGGACAGCCTTCGAAGTTGTAGACGCTTTTCTAGAACTGAACGGATACGTTCTCCGGGCCAAGACTGACGAGATCTACTGTGTTCTTTCCGATCTGGGAGCTGGCAAGGCGTCAGAGGCGCAGGTTGAGGATTGGATAGTAACGAATTTAGCCAAGAAAAAGCGAAGATCTAGGGCAGAATCATGACACAGCAACCAAGGAAGAAGGGCGTCGAAAAGCCCAACATCGACAAGGAGTTCAGGAGGATCGCCCAGAAGAACCTCCGTAGAGACCTCGAACTCCTAGAAAGGCTTGCAAAAATCTAGTTCTGATTCTCAACCACCTACGGCGATGCTCAAGTTGCGGCGAATGTCACCGACTACTTGGCTGCCAGGTTGAACCATCCTCTTATCGCTGTTCTCTCGAAGCCCTTAAAGGTAAACTGATTGGGCAGAGCGCCTGAGCAGACACAGCGCGAGAAAGCAGACGCGACTCTGCTTGCTATGAAGGAGTTTAGGCGGTACTTGGAGGGTGTGGAGAAGGATCTCAGCCGTACATCAAAGAAGTTTTCGAACCGGGAGATCGCTCAGGGCGTCGGGTTTGTGGCCGCCGGAATTCACGAAGCTCTCAATTATTTGGAGATCGTCAAGAAGGTGATTGTGAAGACTGAGCGTGTGGTTGCGAAGAAGAATATCGGTTCTGAGCATACGACTGTATCAACGAATCCACCTTGAATAAGCCAGCCTCGACGAGAAAATCTCCTTCTCGACTCGGCTCAAATAGCTGTAGGCGACGTCTTTATCGCCTGTATCTGGTTCTCATGTGACAGATATCTCTATTAATGTACTATGAATGTAGAAGCTTCGCCTTGGCAAAGCGCGCACACCTTCTGCAGGCCACCTCGGCCACGTTCATTCTTGCACTCGCCATACTCCTCCTTCCTCCCGGCACAATATTTCATGCTGCGCACGCCTCAACCGTGACGATCCATCTGGTAGCATACTACGC
>Ga0209236_1000813_pt1 | contig 18545 bp, 19 predicted proteins | sample GraSoi013_1_40cm_FD_185819 | JGI IMG/M metagenome (GOLD analysis project Ga0209236, IMG submission 185819) | Grasslands soil microbial communities from the Angelo Coastal Reserve, California, USA - Sample 09_27_2013_1_40cm (SPAdes) (version 2) | ecosystem: Environmental > Terrestrial > Soil >... | reverse complement strand
CGCCCGCCGACTGGTCGATCGTCGCGCTCTACTTCCTGTTCAACGTGGCCGTGGGCCTGTATTACAAGCGCCGCGCCGGCCGCGACACGGCCGAGTTTTTTCTCTCGGGGCGCAACGTGCCGTGGTGGCTCGCCGGCACGTCGATGGTGGCGACGACGTTCGCGGCCGACACGCCGCTGGCGGTCACCGGCCTCGTGGCGCGGAACGGCGTGGCGGGGAACTGGCTGTGGTGGAATCTCCTGGCGAGCGGCATGCTGACGGTGTTCTTCTACGCCCGCCTGTGGCGCCGCGCCGGCGTGATGACCGACATCGAGTTCTCCGAGATCCGCTACGCCGGGCGGCCGGCCGCCTTCCTCCGCGGCTTCCGGGCGTTGTACCTGGGCGTGCTGATCAACTGCATCATCCTGGGCTGGGTCAACCTCGCGATGGTCAAGATCCTGCAATTGCTGTTCGGCGTCGGCAAGCTCGAGGCCCTGGCGCTGGTGCTCGGCCTGATCGCGCTGACGTCCGCCATTTCGACGCTCTCGGGTCTGTGGGGCGTCCTGGTGACCGACCTGTTCCAGTTCGTGATCAAGATGGGGATGGTGATCGTCCTCGCCGTCGTGGCGGTGCACGCGGTCGGCGGGATCGACGCGATGAAGGAGAAGCTGGCGCTGCTGCCGGGCCACGGATCGGTCCTGAGCTTCGTCCCCGACGTCGGATCGGCGTGGATGCCCTTGATCACGTTCTTCGTCTACATCGGCGTGAACTGGTGGGCCACCTGGTACCCGGGTGCCGAGCCGGGCGGCGGCGGCTACATCGCGCAGCGCATGTTCAGCGCGAAGGACGAGAAGCACTCGGTCTTGGCGACGCTGTGGTTCAACATCGCGCACTATGCGGTGCGCCCGTGGCCCTGGATCCTCGTCGCCTTGGCGTCGCTTATCCTGTTTCCCGGCCTCGCCGACCCCGAGACCGGCTACGTCCGGGTGATGATCGACTACCTCCCCTCGTCGCTGCGCGGCCTGATGGTGGCCGCCTTCGCGGCGGCGTACATGTCCACCATCGCCACGCAGCTGAACTGGGGTGCGAGCTATCTCGTGAACGACTGCTACCGCCGCTTCCTGCGGCGCGACGCGACGGAGCGGCACTACGTCCGGGCGTCGCAGGTCGCGACCGTGCTCCTCACCGTGGTCTCCGCCGTCGCGACGTTCTACATGGGCTCGATCGCCGGCGCCTGGAAGCTCTTGATCGTCACCGGGGCCGGCACCGGCACCGTGCTCCTGCTGCGCTGGTATTGGTGGCGCATCAACGCGTGGAGCGAAGTGTCCGCCATGATCGCGGCGTTCGCCGTGTCGGTGCTGTTGCAGACCGCCGGAGGCTTCGACAGCGATCGGCCGGTCGACTTCGCCTGGATCATGCTCATCACCGTTGCCATCACCTCCGGCGCGTGGCTCGCGGTCACGTTCCTCACGCGCCCCGAGCCCGAGGGCACGTTGGTGGCGTTCTACCGTCGCACGCGGCCCTCCCGGGCGGGGTGGGGCCCGGTGGCGGCGCTAGCGCCCGACGTCCGGGCCTCCGCGGACGGGCTCGCGAACCTGCTCGGCTGGGCCGCGGGGTGCGTGCTGATCTATGGCGCGTTGTTCGGGGTGGGGAAGCTGCTGCTGCACGAGACGCTTCCCGGCGTGGTGCTGCTCGGGGTCGGCGCGATCGCCGGAGCGGTTATTTATCGCGATCTGTCGCGGCGCGGCTGGGGCAGCGTCGTGGAGTGAGTCGCCTCACAGCTCCGGTCGTGTGAGCGCGTCCACCACCAGGTCGGCCACGCGGGGCCGCACGCGCAGGATCGCCGTGTTGGCGCGTGTGGGATGGACCCGGTTCGTGAGCAGGATGATGAACAGGTCTCGGTCCGGGTCCATCCATAGCGACGTCCCCGTGAAGCCGGTGTGGCCGAACGAGCGCCGCGACAGTTTCGCGCCCGCGCTCGAATACCCCGAATCCGACGGTGTGTCCCAGCCGAGCGCGCGCGTCGATTCCGGCACGCCAGCCTGCCGCCGCGTGAACTCGGCCACCGTCTCCGAGCGGATGAGCTGGAGCGAGTCCCAGGAGCCCTCGTTCAGGAGCAGTGCCGCGAAGCGCGCGAGGTCGAGCGCGTTCGAGAACAGCCCGGCGTTCCCCGACACGCCGCCCAGTCGGGCCGCGCTCTCGTCGTGCACTTCGCCGCGCAGCATGCGGTGCCGGAACACCGTGTCGAGCTCGGTCGGGGCAATCCGGTCGCGCCACGCCGCGGGCGGCCGGAACCGCGTCGCCCGCATCCCGAGTGGTCCGAACACGCGCTCGTCGAGGAAGCGGTCGAAAGACTCGCCCGTGATGCGCTCGACCGCCTGCATCAGCACGATCGCGCTCAAGTCCGAGTAGCGGTATTGCGTTCCCGGCGGGTCGAGGAGCGGCGCCGTGTCGACGAGCGCCAGGGCGGCGCCGCGCGTCGCCGTCGAATCGTACAGCGGGAGATCCGCGGCTAGGCCCGCGGAATGAGTGAGCAGCTGCCGAATCGTGACGCGGTCCTTCTCGGACCCCCGCAGCTCGGGCACGTAGCGTTGGGCCGGGGCGTCGAGGGCGAGCCGCCCCTCGTCCACGAGCAGCATGCAGGCCGTCGTGAGGGCGATGACCTTCGTGAGCGAGGCGAGATCGTACACCGTTCCCGCCTCGACCGGCCGCGGGTCGTCCACGCCGTAGTGCCCGACCGGGGCGACCAGCGCGAGGCGCCCATGCCGCCCGACGGCCACCACCGCGCCCGGAAACGCCCCGCTGTCCACTTGCGCGCGCAGGTACGCGACGACGGCCGCGAGTCGCGTGCTGTCGAAGCCAAGGCTCGCGGGCGCCGCCGCCGGAATGCCGGCGCTCCTCGCCGGGACCGGCGGGGCAGGTGCCGTCGCGTGGCACGCCGCCGCCACGGCGGCGAGCGCGCTCCCCCGCCAGAGCTGCCGGCTCACGGCCGGGTATCCGTCACCTTGACGCCCCAGCCGACGCCATAGTCGGGTGGGATGCGGGTCGGGAGGTGGCCGGTGATGGGCACGCGGCCGAGCAGCGCGAGCGCGACGGCGCGCTCGCTCGCCCGCACGCCGCTCCACGCGATGAGATACGACTTCACCGCCGGGGTCTGGTTGAGGAGATAGGGGCTGCCGAGCGACACCAGCACCGTCGGGCGGGCCGCGTCGGTCGCGGTGATGAGCTGGGCCAGGGAGTCGGGAAGTGCGATGGTGCCGCGCCCGGACAGCGGCCGCACATTCGCGACGAACACCGTGGCGGGCGACCGCGCGATCACCGCGCGCGCCGAATCGTAGGAGAGCGGTCCCGACATGGGCCAGAGCCGGAAGTACTCCACGGTGTCGCCGCCCCGGTGCAACAGGTCGGTGAGATACTGGCCGGCGCCGCCGCTCAGCTCGTCGGCGTACGCGATCAGGGCGATGCGGGAGCGTCTCGCGCGCAACGCGTGCAGCCGCCCGCCCGCGTCGCGCACCAGCGTGAGGGCGCGGACGGCGAGATCGTTGGCGGCGTCCTGCCACCGCTTGCCGCCGACCACGAGCATGATCGAGTCGAGCGGCACGGTGCGGCGCCCGAACAGGCCGAGGCGCTGCTTGATGTCGAGCAACCGGCGCACCGACTGGTCGAGCCGCGCCCGCGCGATCCGCCCGCTCTCGACGGCGGCGGCCATCGCGTTCACCGCCGAGTCGGGATCGGCGGGGATGAGCAACAGATCCGATCCCGCGAGGAAGGCCCGCACGGCAGCCTCGCCCGCGCCGTACGCCGTCACGATCGCGCCCATGTCGAGCGCATCGGTCACGACCAGGCCCCTGAAGTGGAGCGAGTCGCGCAGCAGGCCCGTGAGCACGGCGGCCGACATCGTCCCGGGATCGTTGGACCCCGTCAATGCCGGAAACGCGATGTGCGCGCTCATCACCACGTCCGCCCCGGCCGCGATCCCGGCGCGGAACGGGACCAGCTCGAGCGAGTCGAGCCGGGGGTAGCCGGCGCCGATCACCGGCAGGCCGATGTGCGAGTCGGTCTGCGTGTCGCCGTGTCCCGGAAAGTGCTTGATCGTGGCGAGCATCCCGTACTCGTGCAGCCCCCGCACATACTCCCGGACGAGGCGTGACACCGCGCGCGGATCCTCGCCGAACGAGCGGGTGTTGATGATCGGGTTGGCCGGGTTGTTGTTGACGTCGGCGTCGGGAGCGAAATTGATGTGGATCCCCACGGCGCGCCCCTCGCTCGCCGCGGCCGCCGCGATGGTGTAGGCGTCGTGCGGGTCGCCGGTGGCGCCGACGGCCATGATGTGGGGGAACGAGGTGCCGCCCACCACGCGCATGCCGGCGCCCCACTCGAGGTCAGCCGAGACGAGCAGGGGCACCCGGGAGCGCCGTTGCAGCGCGTTGAGCTTCGTGGCGATGTCGAAGGGTGAGCCGGTGAACACGATCACGCCGCCGATCTCGAGCGAGTCCACCCAGCGCGCCGCAACCTGGAAGAGCGAATCGTCGAACGCGGTGTAGCTCCCGGAGAGCCGCGGCATCACGAGCTGGGCGACTTTCTGCCGGACGGTGAGGCTCGCAAGCAGGGAGTCGACGGACGGAGGGACGGGGGATGGGGGAGGGACGGGTGGGGCTGACCGCCCGACCGCCGGACCGCCGGCACATCCCAGAACGACCGCCAAGACCAGGAGCCAATGCGTCCGCATCATCTCTCGCTGTTGGGGTTGCTGGCCGGCGTCGGACCGCTGGCCGCGCAGGTTCGGCCGGGGATCGAGGTGCTGCTCGCCGACTCGATCCACCTCGTGGCCGGCAAGCGCGTCGCGCTGCTCACCAACCAGACGGGGGTGGACCGGCAGGGCCGGCGCGACGTCGACCTGTTGCGCTCGACGGCCGGGGTCGAGCTGCGGCTGCTGTTCAGTCCCGAGCATGGCTTCCGCGGCGTCGAGGACCGCCCCGGCCTCCCCGATGGCGTCGATTCGGCGACGGGCCTACCAATTTATAGCCTCTATGGCGGAACGCCCCTCTCGGACGTCGCCGCGCTCGACTCGACGGACGTCGTGCTCGTCGATCTTCAGGACATCGGTGCCCGGTACTACAGCTACCCCACGGTGGCCGTGTTGCTCATGCGGGAGGCGACGCGCCGTGGCAAGCCGGTCGTCGTGCTCGATCGACCCGATCCGCTCGGGGGCGCGGTCGTACAGGGGAGCACGCCGGCGACGCGCGGTCCGCTGGCGGGAGTCGCGGACTTCCTGCCCATGCCGATGCGCCACGGCACGACCCTCGGCGAGATGGTGCGGATGGCCAACGCCGTCTACGCCATCCACGCCCGCCTGACCGTCGTGCCCGCTGCAGGCTGGCGGCGCTCGCAGTACTACGATGAAACGGGCCTGCCGTGGGTGAAGCCCTCGCCCAACATGCCGGACTTGGAGAGCGCGATCCACTACCCCGGCACCTGTTTGTTCGAGGCGACGAACCTGTCGGTGGGGCGCGGCACGGACTTCGCGTTTCAGGCGATTGGGGCGCCGTGGCTCGACCCGGCCAAAGTGCTCGCGCGACTCGGGCCGACTCCTGGTGTCGCCCTCGACGCCGTGACCTTCACGCCACGCGCGCCCACCGACGGCAAGTACGACGGCGTGGCGCTGCCGGGCTTGCGGCTACGCGTCACCGACCGGCAACGCTACGACCCGGCGGCGACGGCCGTCGCGCTGCTCGTCGCGACCCGTGCGGCCCAGCGTGACTCTCTGCGCTTCAACGTGGCACGCTTCGACCAGCTCGCGGCGGGGCCGGCGCTGCGTCGGGCGATTCTCGCGGGGCGATCCGCGGGGGCGATCGCCCGCGCGTGGCAGCCGGCGCTCGTGCGGTTTCGGCGGGAGCGCGGCAAGTACTTGCTCTATTGAGACTCCGGCCCCGTCCGGCTACTTTCCCCCGGCTATGAATTTGATCCCCCAGAGGGTGCGGGACGCTTTTGGCAGGACGCTCGATCCCCTCGCTCAAATGCTGATCCGGGTCCACGTCCGGCCGAACGTCATCACCACACTGGGGACGCTCGTCGTCGTGGCCTCCGCCGCCGCGTTCGCGCTCGGCGCGGTCCGCTGGGGTGGGTTTCTGCTGCTGTTCTCGGGCGTGTTCGACATGGTCGACGGTCGCGTCGCGCGCCAGGGCAGTATGGTCACGACGTTCGGCGCCTTCTACGACTCGACCCTCGACCGGGTCGGCGAGTCGGTGCTGTTCGGCGGGATCGCCATCTACTTCCTGCGCGGCGGCGTCGCCGCCAACCGGCTGACGCCGGCCGTGCTGGCGTGCTTCGTGGCGCTCGCGGCGTCGTTGCTGGTCTCGTACACGCGGGCGCGCGCCGAGGGCCTCGGGCTCACAGCGAAGGTGGGCATCGCGCAGCGCGCCGAGCGGGTGCTCCTGCTGGGCGCGCCGACGATGTTCTTCGGCGCCGGGAACCACGGCGTGTTGTTCTTTTGGATCGTCGTCATTCTGGCGCTCGCCACCTCGGTCGAGGTGGTGCAGCGCGTGATCTATGTCGCTCGCGCCGCCGGCGAGCCGGCCGGGCGGCGTGTCCCCCCCCTCCGGCGGGACACGCTGCCCGGTCACGCCCCGGCGCTGCAATCGCGGAAAGGACCGTGATCGTGCCACAGCAGGGGGGGGCCGGCAGGGACATCGCGCCCGCCACGGGGAAGCTCGGCGTGATGCTGGTGGGGTTGGGGGCGGTGTCCACCACGTTCATCGCGGGGGTCGAGAACGTGCGACGCGGCACCGCCCTGCCGATCGGCTCGCTCACCCAAATGGGGACGATCCGCCTCGGCAAGCGCACCGATCACCGCGCGCCGAAGATCAAGGAATTCCTCCCGCTCGCGGACCTGAAGGACCTGGCCTTCACGGCCTGGGACGCGATCCCTGATGACGCCTACACCGCCGCCCGCAAAGCCGGCGTGCTCGAGCCGCACCATCTCGAGCCGATCGCCGACTTCCTCAAGGGCATCACGCCGTTGCCGGCCGCCTTCGATCGCAACTATGTGAAGCGGCTGAACGGCACACACGTCAAGAACGCCCCGACCAAGCGGGAGCTCGCCGAGGAGCTGCGGCAGGACATCCGCGACTTCAAGCAGCGCTCGGGCGCGGACCGGCTCGTGATGATCTGGGCCGCCTCGACCGAGGTGTTCCTCACCCCGGGCCCCGCGCACCAGAGTCTCGCGGCGTTCGAGCGCGCGATGGAGTGCAACGATCCGGCGATCGCGCCGTCCATGCTCTACGCCTACGCGGCCCTGATGGAGAACGTCCCATTCGCGAACGGCGCGCCGAACCTCACCGTCGACATCCCCGCCCTGGAGCGCCTGGCCGAAGAGCGCCGGCTCCCCATCGGGGGCAAGGACTTCAAGACCGGGCAGACGATGATGAAGACCGTGCTCGCGCCCGCCTTCAAGGCGCGCATGCTCGGCCTCGCCGGCTGGTACTCGACGAACATCCTCGGCAATCGCGACGGCGAAGTGCTCGACGATCCCGAGTCGTTCAAGACGAAGGAGGAGTCGAAGCTCGGCGTGCTCGAATACATCCTGCAGCCGGACCAGTACCCCGAGCTCTACGGCAACGTGTTCCACAAGGTGCGGATCAACTACTACCCGCCCCGCGGGGACAACAAGGAAGGGTGGGACAACATCGACATCTTCGGATGGCTCGGCTATCCGATGCAGATCAAGGTCGACTTCCTGTGCCGCGACTCCATCCTGGCGGCGCCCATCGTGCTCGACCTCGCGTTGTACTTTGACCTGGCGCAGCGGGCCCGGCTCTCCGGGATCCAGGAGTGGCTCTCCTTCTACTTCAAGAGCCCGCAGACGGCGCCCGGCCTGTACCCCGAGCACGACCTCTTCATCCAGCAGACCAAGCTCAAGAACACGCTGCGCTGGCTCAAGGGCGAGGAGCAGATCACCCACCTCGGCATCGAGTACTACGAGAAGGCGTGAGCGTCGCGCAGTACGTCGTCACGGCCGCTGGCCTCGGCGCCATCGCCTGGGTGCTGTGGTACTTCCTGTTCGAGCGCGGAGGGGGGCCCGCGGTGGCCGCGTCACTGGCGGACGGCGTCCAGGAGGTGCATGTGACGGTGAAAGGCGGCTACACCCCCGACACCATCGTGGTGCAGGCGGGCAAGCCCGTGCGCCTGCAGTTCTACCGGGACGAGACCGCCGACTGCTCGGAGCGGCTCGTGCTCGAGGATTTCGGCCTCGACGTGGCGCTCCCCGCGTTCCAGACGACCACGGTCGAGTTCACGCCGGAGGAGGCAGGCGAGTTCCGGTTTCGCTGCGGGATGAACATGCTGAAGGGCTTGCTCGTGGTGGAGCCCGCCACCGCCGACCGCCGGCCGTCCGCCTCGCCGCACAAGTTCCATGAGTAAGGCGCGTATCGTCCTCCCGATCGAAGGCATGAGCTGCGCCTCCTGCGCCGCGACGGTGCAGGAGGCGCTGGGGAGCGCCTCGGGCGTCGTCGCCGCGACCGTGAACTACGCCACCGGCAAGGCGGCCGTGGACTACGACGACGCGCAGACGCACGTCGCCGAGCTGATCAAGACCGTCCGCGCCGCGGGCTACGACTGCGGCCGGGCGAGCGTCACGTTCGGGGTCGAGCAGCTGCATTACGCGCCGAGCGTGGCGCCGGTCGAGCAGGCGCTGGGCCGGGTGCCGGGGGTGATCCGCGCGGCCGCGAACCAGGCGACGGAGACCGTCACGGTCGACTACATCCCGGGCGCCGCCACGGCGGAAGCGCTCGAGGCCGCGGTCGCGCAGACCGGCTTCCGGGTCGCGGAGCCGATCGCAGCCGAAGATCCGGTGGAGCGGGAGCGGATCGCACGGCAGCGCGAGATCCGCACCCTCACCTGGAAATTCGCCCTGGCGGCCGGCGTGGCCGCCGTGAGCATGCTCGGCTCCATGCTCCTGATGGCGCAGCAGCCCGACGACACGATGAAGCAGATCGACCTGCTGGGCCGCCTGCTCATGCCGCTCGCGCTTCGCCTGCAGGAGCTCGTCGCGGGGCGGGCGGTGATCGACGCGCAGTGGCTGAAGGCCGGCCTGGCGGTGATCACGCTGCCCGTGGTCGTGTGGGCGGGCGGGCAGTTCTATCGCGGGGCGTGGAGCGGCTTCAAGCATCGCACCGCGGACATGAACACGCTCATCGGCGTAGGCACAGGGGCCGCCTACCTCTATTCGCTCGCCGCGACGGTGGCGCCGGCGGCGTTCACGGGCGCCGGCCGTCCCGCGGACGTCTACTACGAGGCCGTGTCGGCGATCATCGCCCTCATCCTGCTGGGGCGGCTGCTCGAGGCGCGCGCCAAGGGCCGCACGTCCGAGGCGATCCGTCGGCTCGCTGCGCTCCGGGCCAGGACCGCGCACGTCATCCGGGAGGGCCGGGAGCTGGAGATCGCGGTCGAGGCGGTCGTCCCGGGCGATCTCGTAATCGTGAAGCCCGGCGAGAAGATCCCGGTGGACGGCATCGTGACCGAGGGGGCTTCGGCCGTGGACGAGTCGCTGCTCACCGGCGAGCCGCTGCCCGTCGCGAAGAAAATCGGCGACGAGGTGATCGGCGCGAGCCTCACGACCACCGGCAGCCTCACGTTCCGCGCCACGCGCGTCGGCAAGGACTCGGCCCTCGGCCAGATCGTGCGGCTCGTCGAGGATGCCCAGGCCACCAAGGCGCCGATCCAGCGGCTCGCCGATCAGGTGGCGGGTGTGTTCGTGCCGATCGTGATCGCCCTCGCGATCGCGGCGTTCGTCGCGTGGTTCGACTTCGGCCCTGCGCCGGCGATCGTGTTCTCGACCGTGGCGCTCGTCACGGTGCTGATCATCGCCTGCCCGTGCGCCCTGGGGCTGGCGACGCCGACGGCGATCCTCGTGGGAACGGGGAAGGCGGCCGAGCACGGCATCTTGATCCGCAGCGGGGAAGCGCTCGATCGCCTCGCGCGCGTCCGGACCGTACTGCTCGACAAGACGGGTACCATCACCGAGGGGCGCCCGGCGGTCACCCACATCGTGACGGCGAAGCGTCCCGATGGCACGCCGCTGTCGGCCGCCGAGGCGCTCAAGTGGGCCGCGTCGGTGGAACAGCGCTCCGAGCACCCGCTCGCCGGGGCGATCATCAAGGCGGCGCAGGACCGGCAGGTCCAGCTCCTCCCCGTCGACAAGTTCGCCCTGATGGAAGGACGCGGGGTGCGCGGCACCGTGGACCGCCGCATCATCGAGGTGATCTCGCTGCGTCACGCGCGCGAGCGCAGCCTCGAGCTCGGCGGCCTCGGCCCGGACGGCGATCGGCTGGCCGCCCAGGGCCGCACGCCGGTGATCGTCGTGGTGAACAACACCGTCTATGGCGTGATCGCGATCTCCGATCCGATCAAGCCGACGGCGAAGCAGGCGATTCACCACCTCCGCAAGCTTGGCCTCGGGGTGATGATGGTGTCGGGAGACTCGAAGCGCGGCGCGGAGGCCGTGGCGCGGGAGGTGGAGATCGACGAGGTGCTCGCCGAGGTGTTGCCGTCGCAGAAAGCGGAGCTGGTGAAGAAGCTGCAACAGCAGGGCCGGCACGTGGCCATGGTGGGCGACGGCATCAACGACGCGCCTGCCCTCGCCCAGGCGGACGTCGGGATCGCCATCGGCACCGGCACCGACATCGCCATGGAAGCGTCCGACGTGACTCTCATCCGGGGCGACCTGCGCGCGGTCGTGACGGCCATCCAACTGTCCCGGCGCACGATGCGCACCATCCGAGCGAATCTCTTCTGGGCGTTCGTCTACAACGTGATCGGCATCCCGGTCGCGGCGGGGGCGCTGTATCCGTTCTTCCGCGTCCTGCTCTCGCCGGTGCTCGCCAGCGCGGCGATGGCGTGGTCGAGCCTCAGTGTGGTGCTGAACAGTCTGACGCTGCGGCGCTTTCGACCCGCGTGGGGGAGTTGATCACCAATCCCGGGGCTGAGAGCCCCGGCTCGGCGCGTGTGCGCCCTTACAGGGCGCACCCCAGGCCGAGCGCGCCCTCTGAGGGCGCGTATCTCGGGGGGACGATTCCGTGAAGTATTTCCATCGCACGACCCTGAGCCCCGACGCCGTCCTGGCGCAGGCCCGGGCGTTCTTCGGCGTCCGCATGGCGCCCGCCGACGAGGCCCCACGGCGGCGCGCCTACGCGGGCGCGCTGGGGCGCGTCACGATCACGGCGCGCGCCGAGGGGGGACACTACACGTTCGTGGAGGTGAGCACGGACCAGGTGGGAGAATCCGAGCTGGACAGGCTGGCGAAGCGCTTCCTCGCGGAGGTGCACAAGCAGGTGGAGCCCGCGCACGAGCTTCGCGGAGCGTACTAGCCGGCGACCCTCGCCCCGTACCCCGCTGCTTGCACCGCGCGGACTAGCTGCTCGCTCGTCGCGCTATCGTCGTTGAAGTCGACTTCGGCCTCGCCCGTCGCCAGGTCCACGATGGCGGAGTACACGCCGCTCGCTCCCTGCAGCGCCTTCTCGACCTTCATCTGGCAGTGGCCGCACGTCATCCCGGTCACGCGCAGCTTGAGAGTCGCCATGCTTCCCTCCTGCGTGACCCCGGGGCGTCCCCCGGGTTGGTCTCCCCCGACTACCGTCGGGCGCGCTTGATTTGCCCGCCCCGCTCCGCCAAGTTTCACGCCCACTACAATTTACGTCATGGCATCGCGCGCCGCTCCGACCCGAGAGTCCCCGCCTATCCCGGCGGGGCTGGCGCGTGCGCACCTGCTCGAAATGTACCGCTTCCTGCGGCTCACGCGCACGCTGGAGGAGCGGCTCACGGCCCTGTACCGCCAGAGCAAGGTCATCGGGGGCCTGTTCCGCTCGCTCGGCCAGGAAGGCGAGTCGGTCGCCTCGGCGTACGCGCTCGAGCGCGGCCCCAACCGGGACGTGCTCTCGCCCCTGATCCGCAACCTCGGCTCGATGCTCGTGATGGGGGCGCAGCCGGTCGAGATTCTGCGGCAGTACATGGCGAAGGCGGGGAGTCCCACGCACGGTCGGGAGATGAACGTCCACTTCAACGACCTGGAGCGCGGGTTTCTGGGTCAGATCTCGCACCTGGGCGACATGATCCCCGTGATGACGGGGATCGCGCTGACGTTCAAGCTGCGGGGCGAGGCGCGGGTGGGGCTCGTCTATATCGGCGATGGCGCGACCTCGACCGGGACGTTCCACGAGGGGTTGAACTTCGCGGCCGTGCAGAAGGTGCCCCTGGTCGTGATCGGCGAGTACAACCGCTGGGCCTACTCCACGCCGCCCCACAAGCAATTCGCGGTGCACCACCTCGCCGACAAGGCGCAGGGCTACGGGATCCCAGCCACGACCGTGGACGGCAACGACGTGCTGGCGGTGTACGAGGCGACGCGATCCGCGGTGGAGCGCGCCCGGCGCGGCGAGGGCGTCCACTTCATCGAGGTGAAGACCTACCGACGCAAGGGGCACGCCGAGCACGACGACCAGCACTACGTTCCGCGGGACGAGCTCGAGCGTTGGGCGAAGGAGAACGATCCAGTCGATCGCTACGTGAAGCAGCTCCTCGCCAACGAGTGGGTCGAGGAACGCGAGCTGAAGGAGATCGACGAGCAGGTCCGGGCGGAGATCGACGAGGCGACCGACGCCTGCGTCGACGAGCCCCTGCCGGCGGCGGATACTGCGCTCGCCGGCGTGTACGTCGACCCGCCGGCGGCGCCGCGGCACTGGTATCGGATTCTCTGATGGCCGACGTCACGTACCTCGAGGCGCTGCGCCAGGGGCTGTGGGAGGAGATGGAGCGCGACCCGCGCGTCTTCATCCTCGGAGAGGATGTGGGGCTGTACGGCGGCGCGTTCAAGGTCACCGACGGATTCGTGAAGCGCTTCGGCGAGTCGCGGGTGATCGACACCCCGATCTCGGAAGCGGCGATCGTGGGCGCGGCGGCGGGCGCGGCGCACATGGGAATGCGGCCGGTGGCGGAGATGCAGTTCATCGATTTCATCTCCTGCGCCTACGACATGCTCACGAACTACGTGGCGACGGCCCGCTACCGCGCCGGCCTCGCCACTCCGATCGTGGTGCGCGGGCCGTGCGGTGGCTACGTGCGCGGCGGGCCGTTTCACTCGCAGAACCCGGAGGCGGCGTTCTTCCACACCCCCGGCCTCAAGATCGTCTACCCCGCCACGGCGCGCGACGCGAAGGGGTTGATCAAGGCCTCGATCCGCGACGACGATCCGGTGATCTACCTCGAGCACAAATGGCTGTACCGCCGGATCAAGGAGCCGATCCCCGAGGGGGAGGAGATCCTCACGCCGATCGGCGAGGCGCGGCTGGCGCGCGAGGGGAAGCATCTGTCGATCGTCACCTATGGGGCGACGGTGTGGAAGTCGCTCGAGGCGGCGGAGCAGCTCGAGAAGGAGGACGGCCTGTCGACCGAGGTGCTCGACCTCCGCACGCTGCTGCCGATGGACGACGCCGCGATCATGCGCACGGTGCAGAAGACCAACAAGGTGCTCCTCGTGCACGAGGACACCCGCACCGGCGGCGTAGCCGGCGAGATCGCGGCCCGCATCAATGAGCAGGCGTTTGCGTGGCTCGACGGGCCGATCATGCGGGTGACGGCGCACGACGTGCCGCTGCCGTATGCCCCGACGTTGGAGGATTTCGTGTTGCCGCAGACGGAAGACATCGTCAAGGCGGCGAGGTGGCTGGCGGCGTACTGAGGAGATCCGATGGCGCGCGTTGACGTGTTGATGCCCCAGATGGGCGAGTCGATCGCCGAGGGAACCTTGAGCAAGTGGCTCAAGAAGCTCGGCGACGAGGTGAAGCGGGATGAGCCGCTGTTCGAGATCTCGACCGACAAGGTGGACGCGGAGATTCCCGCGCCCACCGCGGGCGTGCTCGCGGAGATCAAGGTCCAGGAAGGCCAGACGGTCCCGGTGCAGACGCTCGTAGCAGTCATCGAGACTGACAAGGGCAGCGCGGCGGCCGCGGGCCCCTCCGCAGCAGCCCAGCGGGCGCCCGCTGCTCCCGGGGGCACCGCGGTCTCGCCGCCGCCGCCGCCCGCCCCTGACCGCCCTCGACCGCCCTCGACCGCCCCGGTGGCGGCAGGAAAGGGCGGGGATGGGACCGAGACCGCCGAGGAACGGTTGCGTCGCAGATCCACGCCGCTCGTGCGCAAGATCGCCGCGGAGCACCAGCTCGACATCTCGACCATTCCGGGCACCGGATTCGCGGGCCGGGTGACCAAGCAGGACATCCTGGGCTTCATCGAGACCGGAGCGAGGGCACCGGCGACCGCACCCGTCCCCCGTCCCCCGTCCCCCGTCCCATCCACCGGCCCCGTGGTCCATCCGACCGTGGATCCCTGGCCGGGCGACCGGGTCGAGCCGTTCTCCAAGATCCGCAAGATCACCGCCGACCACATGATCATGTCGCGGCGGACGTCGGCGCACGTGACGAGCTTCTTCGAGGTCGACTACAGCCGGGTCGCGGAGCTACGGCGCAAACACAAGGCGTCCTACGCCGAGCGCGGCGTCAACCTCACGTATCTCGCGTTCATCGCCAAGGCGTGCGCCGAGCAGCTGCGCACCCACCCGGTCGTGAACGCCGCGGTCTCGGGGGACAACATCATCTACCGGCGCGACGTCAACATCGGGATCGCGGTCGCGCTCGATTGGGGGCTGATCGTGCCGGTCGTGAAGCGCGCCGACGAGCTGTCGCTCTCGGGGCTAGCGCGCGCGATCAACGACCTGGGCGAGCGGGCCCGCACGAAGAAGCTCTCGCCCGACGAGATCCAGCGCGGCACCTTCACGATCACGAACCCCGGCGTGTTCGGCTCCTACGCCGGCGCTCCCATCATCAACCAGCCCCAGGTCGCGATCCTCGGCGTGGGCGCGATCGAGAAGCGCCCCAAGGTCGTGACCTTGGCCGATGGCGGCGACACGATCGCGATCCGGACGATGGGGATGCTGGCCATGTCGTACGACCACCGGATCGTGGACGGCGCCGATGCCGACCGCTTCCTCGCCGACGTGAAGCGGACGCTCGAGGACTTCCCCGAGGGAGCGATCTAGCCATGCCCAAGGTGCTCACGGCCGCCCGGGTGCGGGTGCCCCCGACGCACGAGGCCGACTACCTGGCGACGCTGCGCGAGTTGTGCCAGTTCGCCGAGGCGCGCGGCCAGCGCATCTGGCTGTTCCGCAATGCCAAGGACTCGCAGCTCTTCACCGAGTTCTCCGAGAGCGCGACGGAGATGTCCCACCGCGCGCAGGCCTCGCGCCTGCCCGAGGAGATAAAGCTCGAGCGGCGCCTCCAGAGCCTCGGCACCTACGCCTCTGACGCCTGGGAGCTGTGGACCGAGGTCTCGCTCGCGGCGCCGGCCGAGGCGTAGATGGCGCGCCGCACGATCGTAGTCGACGACGAGACTTGGGAGGTGTACCCGTCCGGGCGCGTGACGACCTACCCGCGCGACGAGTTCGGGCTCCTGTTCCAGCAGGGGACGGGCCCCGAGCGGCGCCGCCGCTTCACGCGTTACGCACCGGTTGGGAACCGCAGCCCCGACGCCGCCCTGGTCGAGTTGTCGGAGCGGCAGCTCGTACAGCTGTTCCGCGAGTCGCAGCCGGCGTGGACGGCCCCGGAGGGCGCCTACGGCGCGCGTTGACCTGCACTGTCACTCGACGGCCTCGGACGGGGAGTACGCTCCCGCCGAGGTCGTGCGGCGCGCCCGGGCGGCCGGCCTCGCGGCCATCGCACTGACCGACCACGACACCACAGACGGCGTGCCGGAGGCGGAGCGCGAGGGCGCGACGCTGGGCGTCCGCGTGGTGTCCGGGTGCGAGTTCAGTGTCAAGGCGCCGTGGGGAGAGCTGCACCTGCTCGGCTATTTCCTGCCGCCGGGTCATCCGCAGCTGGAGGAGTTCCTCGCCGGGACCCGAGCTGCACGCCGCCGCCGCGCCGAGCAGATGGTGGGCCGGCTGCAACGGCTCGGCGTCAACATCGCGATCGACGACGTCGTGAGCGCCGCCGACGGCGGCGCCCTGGGGCGGCCGCACGTGGCCCGCGTGCTGGTGGAGCGGGGCGCCAGCGCCGACATCAACGACGCCTTCGTCCGCTACCTCGGCCGCGGCCGCCCGGGGTACGTGGAAAAGCCGCTGCCCCAGCTCGGCCAGGTTGCGGCGTTGGTGCACGGGGTCGGCGGGATCGTCGCGGCGGCGCATCTTGGCGAGCACGGCAGCGAAGGCCAGATCCGGCAGTTCCAGGAACAGGGCCTCGACGGCCTCGAGGTTCGCCACCCCAGCCATTCGCCCGCCACCGAACGGCGGCTCGCCCGGATCGCCGGGCAGCTCGGCCTCGTCGTGACCGGCGGCTCGGATTGGCACGGGGACACCGAGCTCGGGGATGCCCATTCGCCGCTGGGCGGGCAGGACATCCCGGGGGAATGGCTGGAAGCACTGGAACGACGTCGCGCGAACCTCGTCGCGCAGACTCGTCACGCGGAATCGTGAGCCTATGAGCGACCTCCTGCAGCTCGGCAGTACAGCGCCGCCGTTCACCGCGCCGGCCTCCGACGGCAAGACATACGAGCTGGCCGACGTGCTCAAGCGCAAGCACGTCGCGCTCGTCTTCTATCCGGGCAACAACACCCCCGGCTGAAACCGCCAACTCTCCGCCGTGCGCGACGAGATGGCGAAGTTCGAGAAGGCGGGCATCCAGCCGTTCGGCGTCAATCCGGCGGGGGTGGCGAGCCACGCGAATTACGTGAGCAAGTTCCGCTTCAACTTCCCCCTGTTATCGGATCCCGACCGCGCGATCGCGCGCGCCTACCGCGCGCTCAAGGACGATGGGCAGGGGATCCAGCGGTCCGTGTATGTCGTGCGGCGGGACGGCACGATCGCCTTCGCGCAGCGCGGCGCGCCCGCGGTGGACGACATCGTGGCCCCGCTCTCCTGACGCATGCCCGATTTTCGCGGGAAGGTGGCGCTCGTGACGGGCGTCGGCCGCGCGGGCCAGATCGGACAGGCGGTGGCGCGCGCCTTCGGTCGTGCGGGAGCGAAGCTCGTCGTCGCCGACGTGAACGCGGCCGCGCTGGCGGAGCGGGCGAAGGAGCTCGCTGACGACGGTTGCGACGTGCGTGCCGTCGCCGGTGACCTCACCGGCCCGGAGGCGGCGCGCCGCGCCGTCGCGACGGCCCGGGAGCAGTTCGGCGGGCTCGACGTCGTCGTGAACGTCGCGGGCGGGCTGCTGAACTACGGGTCGGCGCTGGACCTGAAGCCGGACCAGCTCGACCGCGAGCTGGCGGTCAACGTCAAGACCACGTTCTACGTGTCCCAGGCGGCCATCCCCACGTTGCTCGAGCGGGGCGGCGGGGCGATCGTCAATTTCGCCTCGGTCGCGGTGCTCAAGCCCCAGAGCCAGATGGCCTCCTACATCGCCGCCAAGTCCGCCGTCGCGGGGCTGACGCGCGCGTTGGCCCGCGAATTCCGGGACGGCGGCGTGCGGGTGAACGCCGTCGCCCCCGGGACGATGAAGACCGCCGACAACGTCGCCCAGATGAAGGATGCCAAGGTGCGCTGGGTGGAGCTCGACGACCTGGTCGCGGCCGTGCTCTACCTCGCCAGCGACGCGGCGCGCGCCGTGACGGGCGAGGTACTCCCCGTCGCCGGGGACGTCTAGCGTGGAGCTTGCGGGCCGGCGGGCGTTGGTGACGGGCGCCGGCCGCCGGGTGGGGCGAGCGATCGCGGACGGGCTGGCGCAGGCCGGGTGTGACGTCGCCGTCCACTACCACGGCTCGGGCGCCGGCGCCGACGCGACGGCGCGCGAGATCCGCGCGCTGGGACGCCGGGCGGAGCTCGTGACGGCCGACCTGCGCGACCCCGCGGCCGCCCGCCGCCTCGCCGATCAGGCCGCCACGGCCCTGGGCGGCCTCGACGTCCTCGTCAACTCGGCCGCGATCATGGTGCAGCAACGAGTCGAGGATGTCACGCCCGAAAGCTGGGACGCGACGTTCGATCTGAACCTCCGGGCGTACTTCTTCGTGGCGCAGGGGGCGATCCCCCATCTGCGCGCGTCGCGCGGCCGCATCGTGAACATGGCCGACGAGGCGGCGTTCGAGCCGTGGCCGCAGTACGTGCCGCACTGCGTGAGCAAGGCGGGCGTGGTGATGCTGACGAAAGGCCTGGCCCGCGCGCTCGCGCCCGAGATCACCGTCAACGCGGTGGCGCCGGGCGCCGTGCTGCTCCCCGAGGCCTGGGACGCCGCCACCCGCGAGCACTTCGCGCAAACCACGCCGCTCAAGCGGCTCGGCAGCCCCGAGGACGTCGTGCGCGCCGTGCGCTATCTGCTCGAGGGCGGCGACTACGTCACGGGCACGACGCTGGTCGTGGACGGCGGGCGGTTGATCCGGTGAGCGACGTCGTCGTGATGCGGGACGTGGTCGTCGTCGGGGGCGGCTGCTACGGCACGTTCTACGCCGGTCAGCTCGCCAAGGCGCAGGACAAGGGGAAGGCCCGATTCCGGCGGGTGATCGTTGTGGACCGCGACCCCGCCTGCCGCGCGCGG
>Ga0209236_1000809_pt1 | contig 18581 bp, 9 predicted proteins | sample GraSoi013_1_40cm_FD_185819 | JGI IMG/M metagenome (GOLD analysis project Ga0209236, IMG submission 185819) | Grasslands soil microbial communities from the Angelo Coastal Reserve, California, USA - Sample 09_27_2013_1_40cm (SPAdes) (version 2) | ecosystem: Environmental > Terrestrial > Soil >... | reverse complement strand
CAAGCAGGTGACGCTCACGCCGGGGACCCAGACCCAGGACTTCGAGCTCAAGTTCGACCCGATGACGCTCGACGCGGTCGTGGTGACGGGCGTCGCCGAGGCGACGGAGGCGAAGAAGCTCACCTTCTCGGTGGGCCACGTCGACGCGCAGACGCTAAACCAGGCGCCGGGCGTTTCGGCGCTGGGCGCGCTCGAGGGTAAGGTGGCCGGGGCGCGGCTGCTTTCGGGCAGCGGTATGCCCGGCGGCGAGCCGAGCATCCGGCTGCGCTCGGCGACCTCGCTCACGTCGCCGTCGGCCTGCGGCGGCGCCACCTGCGCCTCCACCGATGTGCCGGGCCCGCTGCTCATCGTCGATGGGACGATCACGCGGCACGGCCTGTCGGACATCAACTCCGAGGACATCGAGCGGGTCGAGGTGGTGAAGGGCGCGGCCGCCTCGTCCTTGTACGGCTCGGACGCCGCGAACGGCGTGGTCCAGATCTTCACCAAGCGCGGCGAGCGCATTCCCGACGGCAAGCTCTCCGTGACGGTGCGCAACGAGTACGGCCAGTCGTTCCGTCCGAAGTCGATCCCGACGGCGTTGGCGAGTCCGTACCTGACGGATACGCTCGGGACGTACACCGACACGAAGGGGAACACCGTCACCAACGGGGATTACATCGACGCGAGCGGGAACCTGATTGGCCCACTCGCGGGGCCCGCCGAGAAGGCCGACGGGATCGCGGACATCGTGTACGCGCGTTTCAACCGGCCGGTGTACGATCAACAGGAGCGACTGCTCACGCACGGCCCGTTCTACACGAACTACGTCTCGATCGGGCAACGGCGCGGCAACACGAACTTCAACGTGTCGTTCCAGAACACGAAGCAAGACGGCGTGATGATCCTCGTGAACGGCTATAACCGTCAGAACTTCCGGGTCAACGTCGATCAGGCGCTGACGCCCCGGTTCGATCTCTCGGTGGGCGGCTTCTTCGGCAAGTCGAACAACAATCAGGTGACGCAGGGCCCGGGCTCGCCGTTCTTCGCGGTGACGTTCATCGAGCCCAACATCGACCTGTTCGCCAAGAACCCGGACGGCACACCCTACGCGGCGAAGATCCCGCACCTGTTGCCGAACGCCACGAACCCGCTGTACCGGCTGGCGAACGAGCACATCAACACCGATCGCTCGCGCTACACCGGGTATGCCAAGGCGGTCTACCGCATCTTCGACTGGCTGTCGTTCGAGGGCAACTACAACTACGACCAGGAGTCGGCGAACTACACGCAGGAGCGGCCGAAGAACTACCTCAACTCGAGCGGCCTGCCGACGCCCGGCTTTCTCGTGAAGAACGACTCGAGCGGTCGCACCTTCAACACGGGCGCCACCCTCACGAGTGTGCGGAACTTCCGGCTCGGCTCGTTGGGCGTGCGCAACACCACCAAGGCCGCGTACGTGTACGAAGATCAGACGCGCAGCGTCTTCACGCTGACGGGCGGCGCGTTCACGGTCGTGAAGACGCCCGAGTTCAACGCGATCGATTTCAGTCAGCTGACGCCCGGCTCCCTGGACATCTCGATCCGCAACAAGAACTACTACGTCGTGTCGGGCTTCGACGTGAACGACCGCTACTTGATCGACGGCCTGGTGCGGTGGGACGGGTCTTCCCTGTTCGGCCCGGACAGCCGCTGGCAGACGTACTACCGGGTCTCGGGGGCGTATCGGCTCAGCGAGGACGTCCACCTCAAGGGGATCGACGAGCTGAAGCTGCGCGCCTCGTACGGGACGGCCGGGCTGCGCCCCACCTTCGACGCGCAATACGAGACCTTCGCCATCGTCGGCGGGGTGCCCGTGAAGCAGACGCTCGGCAACAAGGCGCTCAAGCCGGCCCGCTCGGGAGAGCTGGAGCTCGGCGGCAACGTCGACTTCCTCAACCGCTTCACGCTGGAGTACTCCTACTCGCGCAAGGAGACAAAGGACCAGATCCTGCTGGTACCGCTCTCCTCGGCGACGGGGTACCAGAACCAGTGGCGCAACGCGGGAACGCTGCTCGGCCATACGCACGAGCTGTCGCTCGGCGCGATCATCATGGACCGGCCGGACTTCTCGTGGCGCCTGAACATCGCGGGCGACCGCACGCGCCAGGTCATCAGCGACCTCGCCAAGGACGTGCCACCGTTCCTCGTCGGGCCGGACTACGCCGGCAACAACGACGTGACCCAGCACTTCAAGATCGCGAAGGGCGAGACGTTCGGGGTGATTTACGGTACGAAGATCGTGCGCAGCTTCGCGGAGCTGTGCGACGATCCGGCGAAGAAGTTGGCGGGCTGTGGCGCGGGGCTGGCCTATGACCCCGCCAACTACGTCGTGAACGAGGACGGGTTCCTGGTGTCGCGGACCACCTACCACACCAAGAACGAGACCTTTCTCAAGTACGTGGACCCCACCGGGGCCTCGGTCGTCAAGATCGCCGACGTGAACCCTGACTTCAACCTCAGCTTCACGACGAACCTGCGCTTCAAGGGGTTCACGGCCTATGCGCTGGTGGATTGGGTGCAGGGCGGGAAGATCTACAACGGCACGCGGCAGTGGCCGTTCTTCGAGCTGCGCGACCGCGTGTACGATCAGTCGAGCAAGGCGCGCGTGAACTGTGCCGGCAACCCGGACCCGACGTGCCCCTACAGCACCGGCAAGAAGTCGGGCAGCTATTACCAGGCGCTCTACAACGGCATCAACCCGATCGACTTCTTCGTCGAGAACGGGACGTACGTGAAGATCAAGGAGATCAACGTCAGTTACAGTATCGGCCGCAGCTTCCTGGAGAAGATCGGCATCGGCGGGATAAGCGGCATCAAGCTGGGGGTGATCGGGCGCAACCTGTTCACCTTCACGAAGTACTCGGGCTACGACCCCGAGGTGGCCGGCCTGTCGGGCGACCCCTACTCGTTCCGGTTTGACGGGTTCTCGTATCCGAACTTCCGGACCTTGACGGGCGTGGTGGAGCTCAGCTTCTGATCCCGCGGACCGACCTACTCTAGGAGCGTACTTTATGAGCCTGACCAAGCGTATCCCGGAGGTGCTGGGCCTGGTGGCGGCCCTGGTGCTCGCGGGTGGGTGCGAAACCCTCAACGTGAAGAACCCGAACGCGCCGGACTCCGCGCGTCTCTTGACGGACCCGGCCACCGTTCAATCGATCGCCATCGGGGCCATGCGAACGTGGTTCAGCACGACGCAGGGGCCGACCGACGGCGCCGACCCCTACCCGGGCCCCACGCTCACCGTCATGGCGAGGAGCCACGTCGCGGCGTGGAACAACTACAACATCCGGTTCTATACCGGGTGCACCGACGGGTCCCAGCCGGGTGCACCGCTACCCTGGACGGGTGGAGGGGCCGCATCACTGACGTACACCGCTGCTACACTGGGGACGTGCGGGGGCACGAGCTATGGCGCCCCGTACCCGCGGATCGAGTGGCAGAACGACCCCGCCTCGGCGCAACGGACCCAGGTCGAGTTCCTGTGGTACGGCTACTACTCGTCCCTGTCCGCGGCCAACGACGTCGTCACGGCCATTCGCAAGAAGGGTCTGGTCATCACGGACGCCAAGACGACGAAGATGGTCGAGACCATGGGGGTGCTGGTGCAGGCGTTGTGCCTCAGCCAGATCTCCCTGATGTACGACAAGGGCTTCTTCGTCGATGAGAACAGCGATCTCACGTCGCTCACGTTCTCGACGCGGGCGCAGATGCGCGACGGGGCGATGTCGAAATTCGACGATGTGATCAATAATCTCACGACGTACGCGGGCGGCTTCACCGTCCCCGGGGACTTCTTTGGCAAGCCTGGGCAGGCCTACACCAACGTGTCGATCGCGCAAATCGCGAGCACCATGGCGGCCCGGACGCTGGCGTACTTCCCGCGCACCGCGGCGGAAAATGCCGACATCTCCGTAGCGGGTGGACAGGTCGATTGGGCCAGGGTGGTCAGCTACGCCCAGAACGGCATCAGCTCGGGCACGGCGTTCGACTGGGTCTTCCGTCAGGACGGCTGCATCAACTGGTGCGACTTCCTGAAGGTGTGGACCAACGACTTGACCACGATGCGGGTCCACACCCGGGTCGCGCACCAGATGGATCCCGCGACCCAGCCCGATCCCTGGAATCTCGCTGCCAACTCCCAGCCCAGCTCGCCGGACGCACGGTTGGGCGACGGCACCATGCGGGCGGACAGGGCGGGTCCCGCGTATGCGGACGCCATGGAGGTCGACCCGGACTTGACCGGCAACGGCGGCTTCGACTACGTGTGGGTTGCACAACACCAGGAGAATCAGAACAAGTCGCGCGGGTTGTGGCACCAGAGCGCCATCGGACAGGTCCGCTACGACAGCTTGACCGCGTGCGGGGATAATCCGCAGGGTCAGGACGTCGGCATCGGAGACACCCCGGTGATACTCGCGGCCGAGAGCGACCTGATCTGGGCGGAAGGCTTGCTGCGGCAGGCATCGCCCAATCCCGGGGCGGCGGCACCGCTCATCAACTTTACGCGCCAGGGCCCGGACCGACTTGGGCGTCCCCGGGGCGGCCTCCCAGCCTCTACCGGTACGCTCGCTGACCTGCAGTACGAGCAGGATGTCGAGCTGCCGGGCTCGAACGCCTTTGCGCCCTTCATCGACCAGCGGCGCATCGACAATCTGGAGCCGTTCACGCCGCACGAGATGCCGGTGCCGGCGAAGGAGCTGGGCGTGTTGCAGCAGCCCCTCTACACCTGGGGCGGCCAGAGCCATCCTGTCAGCAGCAGTCCCACGGCACCCGCGCCGGGTGTCGCGGCGGCACTGGTGCTGAACGCGCAGCAGAGGTGGGCCGAGCTGGAGCACCAGATGCTGACGGCAGCCAGGTCGGGACGGGGCTTCAGGAAGTAGTAGCAGGCTGAAGCAGTCGGCGCCAACAGGCGCGTCGCGTACCGGCGCGCCTGTTTGTTTAGTGGCCTGGAGTGTACAACGGAGAGCAGCCCACGGGAGGGTGACGCATGGCCGGGCGGCGTTCGGGGATGACACGGCATGCGCTCGCCGGCGGGATCGCTTGGGTCGTGGCGGCATCCGCGTGCCGCGCCGCGCCGCCGCCCGTCGACGCGCGGATGCTCACGGACTGGATGCGCGCGCAGTACGCCCTGGTGCGGGCGGAGCGGCTCTCGCCGCCCGTGGCGTCGCGGGTGTTCGCCTACGGCGCAGTGGCCCTGTACGAAGGCGTCGCCGCGGGCTCGCCCCGGCTGCGCTCGCTCGCGGGCCAGCTCAACGGCTTGAGCGCGCTGCCGCGGCCCGAGCCCCGCGAGCGGTACGACTGGGCGATCGTGGCGGCCAGCGCCGAGACGACGCTCTTGAAAGTGTTGTTCAAGGAGGGGCTCCCGGCCACCCAGGTGGCGATCGCCCAGCTCGGCGACTCCCAGATCGCGGCGCGCCGCGCCTCCCGGCCGGTGCACGATCGCTCGACTGCGTACGGGGCCAGCCTGGGGCGCGCCATCGCGGAGTGGGCCACCGGAGACCGCTTCCTCGAGACGCGTGGCCTCGCGTGGAAGCCGCCCCGGGGCCGCCGGTACTGGGTGAACACCGCCGAGCCCCAGCAATACATCTCCTCGTCGCTCTCGGCGCAGTCGGAGGCCGTCTCGCTCCGGAACCCCGCCGACACGCTCACCGCGGGGGCCGCGGCCGAGCGCTCGCTCATCGTCAGTCGGCCGAAATCGGCGCGCATCAAGACTCTCGCCGCCCTGAACCCGACGGGGGCGACGGAGCCGTACTGGGGTCGGCTGCGGCCGTTCGTGCTCACCTCGATGGACGAGTGCGCACCGCCGCGCCCGCCGCCCTATTCGGAGGCGCCCGGGTCCGAGTTCTACCGCCAGGCGAAGGCCGTGTATGACACCGGCAGCACGCTGACGCCCGAGCAGCGGGAGATCGCGCTCTACTGGGCCGACAATCCCGGGGAATCCGGCACGCCGCCCGGGCACTGGCTGCTCATCGCGAGCCAGCTCGTGGGCGAGCTGCAGCTCGACGCCGAGCGCACGGCCGAGATGCTCGTGCTCACCTCCGTGGCGATGGCGGACGCGTTCATCTCCTGCTGGCACGAGAAGTTCAGCTGGAGTCTCATCCGGCCGGTCACCTACATCCGCCGCGTGATCGACCCGCGCTGGCACACGCTGATCTCGACGCCGCCATTCCCGGAGTACACCGCGGGGCACGCGGTGCAATCGGGCGCCGCGGCCGGCGCGCTCACGGCGCTGTTGGGTGATCGGCCCTTTGCCGACTCCACCCACGTGACCATCGGCCGCCCGGTGCGGAGCTTCCCCTCGTTCCGGGCGGCGGCGGAAGAGGCCGCGCGGTCGCGGCTGTATGCGGGCCTGCACTACCCCGTTTCGCTGACGATCGGCACGGCGCAGGGAGAGTGCATCGCCCGCAAGGTGGTGGAGCGGATCAAGACGCGGGCGTCGCCGTGAGGCAGCGGCGGGCCCTCGGGCTGGGCGTCGCCGCGGTCCTGTCGGTCGGCCTCGGGTGCAGGCATGCCTCCGCTCCGGGGCCGTGGCGCGAGGAGGCAGGGTACCGCTGGCGCGACCTCGCGGTGCGGCAGCGCGGCGGCCCGGGCTTCACCGAGCTCCCCGCGTCCCGGACCGGGATCCGCTTCGTCAACACCGTCACGCTCGACAGCGCGCTCCTCAACCGCCATCTCGCGCAGGGCGGCGGCGTGGCTCTGGGCGACGTCGACGGCGACGGCCTCCCCGACGTCTACCTCACGAGCGACGAGGGCTCGAACGCCCTCTACAAGAACCTGGGCGATTGGCGCTTCGAGGACATCACGGCACGGGCCGGCGTCGCCATGACCGGACGGCACTCCATGGGCGCCGTGTTCGCCGACGTGGACGGGGACGGCGACCTCGATCTGCTGGTCAGCACGCTGGGCGGCGGCGTGGCGTTGCTCATGAACGACGGGCACGGCGTCTTCACGGAGCGGACGGCGGAGGCGGGACTCGCCTCCCGCAGCGGCAGCATGACCATGACGCTCACCGACGTGGACGGGGACGGTCGCCTCGACCTCTACGTCGCCAACTACAAGACCCGGTCCGCGATGGACGTCTATCCGCCGCAGGAGCGGGCGTTCAATCAGGTGGTGCGCCAGGTGGGCAAGCGCTTCGAGGTCGTCCCCAGGTTCCGGAAGGACTACCGGGTCGTGGACCGGCCCGAGTACGGCATGGTGTCGATGCAGCAGCGCGCGGACCCCGACGGGTTCTACCTGAACGACGGCCGGGGGCACTTCACTCTCGTCCCGTGGACGTCGGGCCGGTTCCGCGACGAGAACGGGAAGCCGCTCGCCGCGGCGCCCGAGTACTTCGGGCTCTCCGCCAAGTTCACCGACGTGGACGGCGACGGCGCACCGGACCTCTACGTATGCGATGATTTCGAGGATCCGGACATGTTCTGGCTGAACGACGGCAAGGGGACATTCCGCGCCGCGCCCCGCCTGGCGCTCCGCAACACCAGCAACTCGTCCATGGCGGTCGATTTCTCCGACATCGACCGCGACGGCAACGTGGACATCGTGCTCGTGGACATGCTGGGCCGGGGGCCGCGCCGCAAGACCGAGGTGCCCACCCACACCCCGCTCCCCAAACTGATCGGCGTGATCGACGACCGGCCGCAATGGCAGCGCAACACCCTGTTCAAGAACCGCGGCGACGGCACGTTCGCCCAGATCGCGGGATACGCCGGGATCGAGGCGACGGATTGGTCGTGGGATGCCCTGTTCCTGGACGTGGATCTCGACGGCTACGAGGACCTCCTGATCACGACGGGCCACCTCTGGGACGTGATGGACGCAGACGCCTGGGAGCGGATCCGCACTACGTTCACCGGCCTGGAGTGGCATCGCGAGCTGGGGCTGTTCCCGAAGCTCGCCGTGAAGAGCGTCGCCCTTCGCAACAACGGCGACCTCACCTTCACCGACGTCGGCGCGCGCTGGGGCTTCGCCATGGACGACGCCATCTCGCACGGCATGGCCACCGCCGACCTGGACGGCGACGGCGACCTCGACGTCGTCGTCAACCGGCTCGGCACCCCCGCGGCCGTGTTCCGGAACGAGGCGAGCGCTCCGCGCGTCGCCGTGCGGCTCCTGGGCCAGCCGCCCAACACCGCGGGCGCCGGGGCGAAGATCCGCGTCCTGGGGGGCGCCGTGCCGGTGCAGGAGAAGGAGGTCGTGCTCGGCGGCTCGTACCTCTCGGGCTCGGATCCGCTCTACAGCTTCGCCGCCGGAAAGGCGACCGACCTGACGATCGAGGTGCGGTGGCGGCGCGGCGCACGGTCGGAGGTCCGCGGGGTGAAGCCCAACCGCGAGTATCAGATCCGCGAGCCGCCGGGCACACCGGGCTTGCGCCCGGGGTCAGCCGCCGCCGCCCCGGCTACCCCCGCCCCGTGGTTCCGCGACGTCTCGGCGCTGCTGGGGCACCGGCACGTCGAGACTCCGTTCAACGACTGGGCCCGGCAGCCGTTGCTTCCCGAGGCCCTGAGCCAGCTCGGTCCCGGTGTCACGTGGTACGACGTGGATGGCGACGGCGATGAGGACCTGCTGATCGCCTCCGGCCGGGGCGGCCCGCTGGCCTACTATCGCAACGATGGCGGCCGCTTCACCAAAGTCGATCTCCACACTGGCGCCGCGCGCTACGACGAGACTACGGTGCTCCCGCTGCCCGACGGGGCGGGCGGCACGGTGCTGCTCGTGGGGCAGTCGAGCTACGAATCCCAGACACCCGCGGAGGCCGCGGCGGTGCCGTCCGTGGTGGCAGTCGCTCCCGGCTCCGGCAAGGTGACGCCGGTCGTCCCGGGGGATGTCGGGAGCATCGGCCCGCTCGCGCTCGCCGACGTGTATGGGGACGGCAATCTCGATCTCTTCGTCGGCGGGCGGGTTGCACCAGGCGCCTATCCGGCGGCGCAGTCGTCCCGCCTGTTCCGCAACCAGGGCGGGCGCTTCGTCCTGGACGAGGCCAACACGGCCTTGTTCCGCGGTATCGGGTTGATCTCGGCCGCCGTCTTCTCCGACGTCAACGGAGACGGTTGGCCCGATCTCATCCTCGCGCCCGATTGGGGGTCGCTCAAGCTGTTTCTGAACGACAAAGGGCGGTTGCGGGATGCGAGTGCCGAGTGGGGCCTCGGGCAGACCGTGGGTCGCTGGAACGGCGTGACGACGGGAGACCTCGACGGGGACGGTCGCCCCGACATCGTCGCCACGAGCTGGGGTCGGAACACCCGCGTGCGGGTCGACCCGGCCCATCCGCTGCTGCTCTACTACGGAAGCTTCACGCCCTCGGGGCGGATGGACATGGTCGAGGCCCAATACGACGACCGCCTCAAGGCGGTCGCTCCGCTGACCCAGTTGGGCCGGCTGATGACGGCGCTGCCGTCCGTCCGCCTCGGCACCCGCACGTTCGCCGCCTATGCGAATGCCACTCTGCAAGATGCCTTCGGTGCCGCGCTCGCGCGGGCGCAGCACCTCGAGGCTGCGACGCTGGACAACGTCGTGCTGTTCAACCGGGGCGGGCGGTTCGAGGCGGTGCCGCTGCCCGCCGAGGCCCAGTTCGCGCCCGCCTTTTATGCGGGCGTGGCCGATTTCGACGGTGACGGGCACGAGGATGTGTTCCTGAGCCAGAACTTCTATCCCACGGAAATCGGCACGCCGCGCTACGACGCCGGGCGCGGCCTGCTGTTGCGCAACAGGGGCGACGGCTCGCTCGAGCCCGTCCCGGGGCAGGTGTCCGAGATCGCGGTCTACGGGGACCAACGGGGCGCAGCGTTTGCCGACTACGACGGGGATGGCCGGGTGGACCTTGTGATATCTCAGAACGGGGCGGAGACGAAGCTCTATCACAACGAGCACGCCCGCCCGGGCGTGCGGGTCCGGCTGGTGGGCGGTCCCGGCAACCCGCGCGCCATCGGGGCCGCGCTGCGTGTCGTTTACAGCCAGGGTCCGCAGGGCCCGCTGCGGGAGGTCCACGGCGGGTCGGGGTACTGGTCGGAAGACGGCGCGGTGCAGGTGCTCGGGTTGGAGCAGGGCCGGCAGCCCACGGGGGTGTGGACCCGCTGGCCGGGCGGCGCGGAGACGATTGAGAGGCTCGCCTCCGGAGCCCGCGAGATCACGATCCGCGCGCCTCGTTAGCCTCGGCGGCGGCGGCCTACCCCCCCCTCTTGCGGGCCGTCCTGACGCCGGTCACTATAGTCTCCGCCTGAAACGTGTCGGCCTTGGGGTGCGCCCACCTCGTGCCGGTCTGTGGGTAGCCCGCCGGCGGTTTCACGTCGCCGCGTTCGCGTCCTCCTGAGCCGTTGGGCGCGACGCGCGTGTTCAACGCCCAGAGAAGCGTTCCTCTTTACGGGAGCTGCGGCCGAAACGGCGCCGGCGCCCGGCCCTGCTTCTTTGGGCGCTGGTGCGAACCATCAGCACGGGGGACGACTATGCGCCTGTTCAACAGTCGCGCGCCGCTTGCCGTCGTGGCGATCCTCGGACTCATAGCCGGCGCGGCCCCCGCTGCCGCCCAGCAGGGCACGATCACAGGTCAGGTCACCGACCAGACCAGCGGGCAGCCGTTGGTAGGTGCTCGCGTCAGCGTGGTCGGAACATCGCTGGTCACCATTTCCCGCGTGGAAGGGCGCTATCGAATCCCCAACGTCCCGCCCGGGCAGGTCACGGTGCGGGCTTCCTTCATCGGCTACGCCGCCGGGAGCCGGAGCGTGAGCGTGGCGCCGGGCGAGGCCGCCACCGCCGATTTGGCGCTCGTGCTCACGCCCTACTCGCTCGACGAGGTTGTCGTGACCGCCACGGGCGAGCAGGCGAAGCGCGAGGTCCCAAACGTCACCAACACCCTCAGGGCGGACAGCCTGCTCCGGACCGGTGTGATCGGCAACATGAACGACCTGCTGGCCGCAAGGGCGCCGGGCCTCGAGGTGCTGCAGGGGAACCTCACCGGGGCAGGCGCGCGGGTCCGCATCCGCGGCACCAACAGCCTCTCCCTCAATAACGAGCCGCTGTACATCATCGACGGCGTGCGGATGACGAGCGCCAACAACTCCTCGAGCATCGGAATTGGCGGCACGAACCCGAGTCGCATCAACGATATCAACCCCGAGGAGCTGGAGTCGATCGAGGTCGTGAAGGGGCCGTCCGCGGCCGCGCTCTACGGCACGGCGGCCTCGACCGGGGTGATCGTCATTAAGACCAAGCGGGGGGCGCCCGGGCCCACGCGGTGGAACGTGTACGCCGAGCAGGGCCTCATCAAGGATTACAACACCTACCCTACGGCGTATCGCGGCTGGAAGACGCACCCCAGCGGCATTCCCGACTCCGGCTCCCTGCCGACCAACGGGATCGAGTGCTTGCTAACCCAGACGGTGAGGGCTCCGACCGATCCGCAGTTCTGCCTGCAGGACAGTGTCACGACGTACAATCTGTTCGACGACCCTCAGACGTCGCCCAACGCGACCGGCTATCGCAACCAGTATGGGGTCCAGGTGCAAGGAGGGTCGGACGTCACCCGCTATTTCGTCTCAGGTGAGTGGGAGAACGAGGTGTCGCAGCTCAAGATGCCGCCCTTCGCAGTGGACTCGGTCCTCGCGATCCGTCCGATCAGCGAAGTGCCCTTCCAGCAGCTGCGGCCCAACGCGCGCCGCCGTGTGAGCGTGCGGGCGAACGCGGAAGCGCGCCTCAATCCGCGGATGGATCTCTCGGTGTCGAGTGGGTTCATCTCCAGCACACAACGGCTCCCCCAGACAGACAACAACACGACCGGCCTGCTCTCGAACGCCCTGGGGGGTCTCGGCAACAAGGCGGGCGGTAAGTACGGCTACCGGGCGTTCACCCCCGACGAGATGCTCTCGGAGACGGTGACCCAGGACATCAACCGCTTCATCGGCAGCGGGACGCTCAACTGGCGGCCGACGAGCTGGCTCGCGGTCCGCGCGACCGGGGGGATCGATTTCACGCACCGGCTCGACACGGACCTGTGTCGGCGCAACGAGTGCACGAGCTTCGGGACGACGAAGCGAGGATTCAAGACGGACAACCGGAGCAACTTTTTCTCCTACACGGGGGAAGCGAATGCTACCGCGACGTTCCAGCTGAGCCCCGTGCTGTCGTCACGGACGTCGGTCGGTGCGCAGTACTTGAAGGACGTGTTCGACCGCAATGGGGCGTCCGGCTCTGACCTGCCGCCGGGCGCGACGACGGTCGGGGCGGGGGCGATTCAGCGGGTCTCGGAGTCCACCGACATCACGAACACGGTGGGCGGCTACGTCGAGCAGCTGTTCGGGTACAAGGATCGCCTATTCGTCACCGGGGCGCTGCGAGTGGACGACAACAGCGCCTTCGGGGCGAACTTCCAGGCCGTGTTCTACCCGAAGTTCGGCGTCTCCTACGTGATCTCGGAGGAGCCCTACTTCCCCAAGTGGGGCTGGATCAACAGCGTCCGACTGCGCGCGGCGGTGGGCGCGTCGGGGGTGCAGCCGGGGACGACCGACGCCCTGCGCTTCTTCTCGCCGACGGCGGCCAGCGTGGACAACGCCGACAACCCGGCGATCATCGACTCCGCCCGCGGCAACCCGGGCTTGAAGCCCGAACGGGCGCGGGAATACGAGGTCGGCGGCGAAGCGGTACTGTTCGAGCATCGGGTGAGCATCGATCTCACGTATTACAACAAGCGGACGAAGGATGCCCTCATCGCTCGCATTATCCCGCCGTCCGCCGGCGCGAGCGACACGCGGTTCGAGAACCTCGGCGCGGTGGTGAACCGCGGGCTAGAGGCGCTCGTGACCGCTCGGGTGGTGGATCGCCCCCAGTTCGGATGGGACGTGAGCGTGAACGCCGCCTACAACACCAACTTCATCGCGGACATGGGCATCGATCCGGCGACCGGCAAGCCGATTCCGCCGATCGTCGGCACCACCGTGCAGCAGCGCGTGGGCTACCCGATCAATGCCTGGTTCCAGCGCCCCTACACGTTCGAGGACAAGAACGGCGACGGCGTCATCGAGGCGGACGAGATCACGGTGGCCGACGACGCCCAGTTCGTGGGCTACGCGAACCCGCGCTGGGAAATCACCTATACCAGCGGGTTCGATCTGTTCAACCGCCGGCTGCGCCTCAACTTCCTGTTCGACCACAAGAGCGGCTACTACCAGCTGAACGGAACCGAGCGCATCCGCTGCGAGTCCCGCCTCAACTGCCGCGGGGAAATCGACCGCACGGCCCCTCTGTGGGAGCAGGCCCGGGTGGTGGCGCTGCGGGAGACGCCTTCCCGCACGCAGTGGGGCTTCATCGAGAAGGCGACCTTCATCCGGCTGCGCGAGGCCTCGGCCACCTACGACCTGCCGCAGCGGTGGGCACAAGCCTTCCGCGCGAGCCGCGCGAGCATCACTGTGGCCGGGCGCAACCTCTGGAAGGCTACCGGCTGGTCTGGAATGGACCCTGAGGCCAACTACTTCGAGACCGCGACAGGGGTCGTGAGCAACTTCCAGACTGCCCCGCCCCCGACCTACTGGACGTTCCGGCTGAACGTCGGATTCTGAGGCGACCTCACATGCGACCGGACACGATTCTCGAGAAACGCGGCGTCATGACCCGATTCCTCGGCGTCCCTCGGTTCCTGTGGCTCTGCGGCCTCGCAACGACGTTGCCGCTGCAGGGGTGCATCCACGACCTGTTGAGCGTGACCGACCCGGACATCATCACCGACGACCAGCTGAATGCCAACACGGCCGCCGGGGCGGTGGCGCTCCACAACGGCGCCATCCTTCGGCTTGAGCAGGCGACGGCCGGGCGGCAGGGGCCCGACGCGCTGTTCGAGTTCGGCGGCCTCCTCACGGACGAGTGGCAGTCGGGCGACACGTTCATCCAGCGCAACACGATGGATCAGCGGATCTGGGATCCGCAGAACACCTTCCATGCGGCACCGTTCCGGGCCATCAACCGGGTACGCGTGCAGGCAGGCGCTGCGATCAAGGCGTTGCGCCAGTACCAACCCTCACCGGTCGTCAACATCAGCCGGATGTTCGCGCTTATCGCATACGTCGAGGTCCTGGCGGGGGAGCATTACTGCAACGGCATCCCCTTGAGCAGCTTCGTCGGTAGCGAGGTGGTCTATGGCGACCCGCTGTCGAACGACTCGCTGTTCGGGCTCGCGGCGGCGAACGCCGACTCCGCTTTGAACACTCTCAGCGCCGCCGATGCCGCCAGCAGGGGCGCCGACAGCTTGCGGGTCAAGTGGCTCGCCCAGGTCGTGAAGGGCCGGGCGCTGCTCGACCGAGCACGAGCGGGGATGGCTGCCGATTTCGCGGTGGCGGCGGCGGCCGTCGCCGGAGTGCCGGATACCTTCCACTACGACGTGACCTACTCGCTCGTCACCGCCGACAACCAGAACTGGGCGCTCAACGTCAACGCGCGGCGCTACACCATGGGAGATAACGAGGGCGACGCCGCTGTGGGGGGTAACGTGGGGCTGCCCTACTTCAGCGCGAACGATCCTCGGCTCCCGCGGAGGCGGGGCGGGCCCAACACCAAGGACGGGACGATCAGTTCGGACTCCGTGATCTTCGACACGGCGTATCCGGTCTTCGTGATCCGCCAGGGGATCTGGGGGCGGAGCTCCCTGATCCGGATCGTCACAGGGGTCGAAGCTCGGCTGATCGAGGCCGAGGCGTTGCTCAGCGCCGGGGACCCCAACTGGCTCACCAAGCTCAACTCCGTGCGCACGACCGCACTCGTGAACGCCAACTCCCCGGCCCAGTCTGGCTACACGCGCGGGCCGGCCCTGACCGCACTCGCCGACCCGGGCGCTGACCCGGCTCCCGTGAACCTCGTGTTCCGCGAGCGCGCGTTCTGGATGTTCGGGACCGGGCACCGGCTTGGCGACATGCGACGGCTGCTCCGGCAGTACGGCCGCGCGGTAAACAGCGTCTATCCGAACGGACGGTGGTTCAAGGGCGGGAATTTCGGCGACGCGATCCAGATGCCGATCCCGTTCGACGAGCAGAATAACCCGAACTTCGTGCAGTGCACGGACCGCGCCCCCTGAGCCGCTACGGCGTCGGGCCGGTCTTCGTCTTGATGACGATCATCCCGCTCGTGGAGGTGCCGCCGTAGTACGTCGTTGCGTCCAAGCCGCTCAGGACCTCGATCGTCAGAATGTCGGCGGCGGCCATCTGTTCGAGTACCCGGAGGTCGTAGACGCGGACGTTGTCGATGACCAGGCGCGTCTGATCGTCGAGGTAGATACTCGCTCTCCCGCGGCGGTTGATCTCCGCCGGCCGCCCCCGGCGCTCCCGGAACTGCACGATCGGCACCGTGAGCCGGAGCGCGTCCCACGCGGTGCGCGCGCCGGATTGGGCGATCTTGTCTTCGGTGATGAAATAACTGTTCGGAGAGGCGGGCGCTCCCGAGGCGCGGGTTGCTGGCCCGCAGCCGAGGATCGGGGTAGCAAGGAGCCACAGCGCGATCGGCTTCATAAAACTCCAGGACTCCCGGACTTCCTATAGTTGGCTTCGGTGCGCACCGCGTCAAGCCCGGGTGCCTCGGGTTAGGTTTCCACCCATCGTGCTCCTCAGCGCCCTAGCCGTCCTCGCCCAAATCGCGATCCCGGCCCCCCGGGGTTACGTCAACGACTTCGCGGGCGTGCTCGACGCGGCCTCCGTCGCCCATATGGAGGCGGTGATCGCGGAGCTCCGGGAGAAAACACGGGGAGAGATCGCGGTCGTGACGCTGCAGGACCTGGGCGACCGGGCCGCGAGCGACGTCGTGGTCCAGATCGGCCGGCAATGGGGCGTGGGCGCGAAGGGTGAGGCGGGCGATCCGGCGAAGAACCTCGGCGTCGTGATCCTGCTCGTCCCCCTCAAGCAGCACCGGCCAGGCACGGGCCAGGTCTTCATCGCCACGGGGCGCGGGGCGGAGGGCTTTCTGCCCGACTCCCGCGTGGGCCGGATCCGGGACGCGATGCTGCCGTACCTCGCCCGCGAGGACTACGGGCGGGGGCTGAGTGTGGGCGTGGATCTCGTGGCCCAGGCCTTCGCGAGCGAGTTCGGCGTAACCCTGGGAACCTCGCCGCCCCGGCGGTCATCTTCGCCAGCGCCGCCGTGGCTGCCGAGCGTGTTGGCCCTGTTCTGGCTGTGCTTCGTGGTGCTCTTGCTGCTCACGCGGGGGAGGGGCCTCTTCATCCTCTGGGCCCTGAGTGGGTGGGGCGGTCGTGGCGGTAGCTGGGGGGGGGGGGGGGGGGGGGGGGGGGGGGGGGGGGGGGGGTGGGGGGGGGGGGGGGGGGGGGGGGGGGGGTTCAGTGGGGGGTTTGGCGGCTTCGGCGGCGGTGGTGGCTTCTCCGGCGGTGGTGCGGGAGGGAGATTCTGATGGCGAAGCTCACGCCTGAGCAGTTCGCGGACGGCGTATCTCAGGCCCTTGGCGGTCGTCTCGTCTCGCTGCTCTTGTACGGCTCGGCCGCGAGCGGCACGCACGTGCCCGGCCGCTCGGACGTGAATACGTTGCTCATCTGCGACGCGGTGGACGAGGGCCTGTTCGCGGCGCTCGAGCCGGCGCTCGCCCGCTGGGTGCGCGCGGGAAATCCCGCGCCGCTGATCCTCGCCGAGCGGGAGTGGCGTGAGTCGGCGGACGCCTTCGCGATCGAGTATGAGGAGATCCGCCACGCGCACCGGGTGCTCGCCGGGCGGGATTCCTGGGCGGGGATCAGCGTGCGGCGCGAAGATCTGCGGCGTCAGCTCGAGTCCGAGCTGATGGGCAAGCTCGTGCGGCTGCGGCAGCTGTACGCCGCGTTCCGCAGCGATCCCAAGCGCCTGACGCAGGTGATCGTGGGGAGCACCGCCGGGGTGTTCACGATGCTGCGCACGGCGCTCCGCCTAGCGGGGCGGACGGCGCCAGCCGAGCCCGAGGATCTCGCGCGCCAGGCCGCGGCGGTGATCGGGTTTGCGCCCGAGTCGCTGGAGGACGTGGTGGCGCACGTGCGCGGCCGGAGCCGGCTCGCGCTCGCGGCGCGCGATCCCCGGGCGGCCGCGTATCTCGCGGCGGTGGCGCGCACCGCCGAGTTCGTCAACACCCTCTCGTGAAAGGATCGACGCAAGTGAAACGATTGATGGCTGCTGTGGTGGCGACGGCGACCGTGGGGACGTGGGGATGCGGGTACAACACGATCCAGACGTTGGACGAGCAGGTGAACGCCGCCGCCTCCCAGATCAAGGTGCAGCTGCAGCGGCGGGCCGACTTGGTGCCGAATCTCGTCGAGACCGTGAAGGGGTACGCCAAGCAGGAGCAGACGGTCTTCATTGCGGTGGCCGACGCGCGCGCCAAGCTCGCGGGGGCGGTGCAGTCGGGCGATCTGCAGCAGATGGCGCAGGCCAACGCCGCGCTCACCGCACCGCTGGGGCGGCTGCTCGCGATCGCCGAGAATTATCCGCAGCTCAAGTCCAACGAGAACTTCCGCGCGCTCCAGGACCAGCTCGAGGGCACGGAGAACCGCATCGCGGTGGCGCGCCAGGACTACAACGACGCGGTCAACCGGTACAACGCCTACATCCGGCGGTTTCCGCAGGTGTTGACGGCGAAGCTGCTCGGGAAGGGGCCGCGCCCGTACTTCGAGCTGGAGCCCGGCGCCGCGGAAGCGCCGAAGGTGAACTTCTCGAAGTAACGGGTGGTCAGTCTACGATCGCGTCCGGCAGGACGTACTTGATCGGGTTCACGGGCTTGCCGTTGACCCACACCTCGTAGTGCAGGTGCGGGCCGGTGGACAGGCCGGTCGACCCCACGAGCGCGATCTTCTGGCCGCGCTTCACGCGCTGACCGCGGGCCACGAGGATCTTGGAGCAGTGTGCGTAGCGGGTGACGAGGCCGTACCCGTGATCGAGGGTGACCATGTTGCCGTACCCCTCTTCCCACTTGACGTCGGTCACGATGCCGGAGGCGGGCGCCTCGATCTCGGCCCCCATCTGCGCGGTCACGTCGATCCCCTCGTGCGGCCGCGCGAGATGGAGGATGGGGTGCACGCGCTCGGCCATGAAGGCGCTCGTGAGCCAACCCCTGGTGGGCATGATGGAGGGGTAGGCGGCGAGCTGGGCCCGGTGGCTCGACAGCGAGTCGTACGCCTGGTTCACCGAGCGGACCAGGATGTTGGCGCGGCGCAGCAGCTCGTCCATGTCTACGCGGGCGGCGAGCGCCTGCTGGCCGTTCGGGCCCAGCGCCGCGAGGCTGTCGCGCTCCGACCAGCTCCCCGACGGGCCGCCGATGCCGCCCCGCTGCACGCCGGCGTCGGTGGGGTTGAGCCCCGCCAGCAGGCGCAGCTCCTGCTCCCGCGCGCTGAACCTGGTGAGCGTGTCGCGCAAACCGACCAGCCGCTCGCGCATGCGTTGGATCTCGTCGGCCAGGAGACGGTTCTCCCGCTCGAGCGCGCGGCTCCGCGTGATGCTGACCCCGCGCGCGATGGCGGCGCCGCCCAGCACGAGGAACAGGAGCGCGATCACGCTCCCGATCCCCACCAGGGCCTTCACCACCGTCTGCGACAGCTCCACGGCGCGGGAGGCTCCCGAGCCGTG
>Ga0209236_1000807_pt1 | contig 18618 bp, 13 predicted proteins | sample GraSoi013_1_40cm_FD_185819 | JGI IMG/M metagenome (GOLD analysis project Ga0209236, IMG submission 185819) | Grasslands soil microbial communities from the Angelo Coastal Reserve, California, USA - Sample 09_27_2013_1_40cm (SPAdes) (version 2) | ecosystem: Environmental > Terrestrial > Soil >... | reverse complement strand
TCAATCGATCGCAGTGTTCCGGCCGGACTGGCCAAGGAGATCGACCGGACGCGAAACATCCGGGTCCGGGTCAACACGCAGGTCGTTGAGGGCTTCGGGGAAGGTCGCCTCGAGGGCGTGCGCCTTCGTCATCGCGTCAGCGGCACGATCGAGGCGGCGCGGACCCGGGCCCTGTACATCATGATGGGCGCCGATCCAAACACGGAATGGCTGAAGGGATCGATGCTGCGCGATGATGAGGGGTACCTCGTCACGGGGACGGAGCTCTGGCGCAACGGCCGGTGGCCGGAGGACTGGCCGGCGGAGCGCGCGCCCCTGTTGCTGGAAACCAGCGTCCCGCGCGTGTTCGCGGCCGGCGACGTCCGTCGGGGCGCGGTCCGCCGGGTAACGTCGGCCATCCTCGAGGGGATGCTCGCGATCACGCTGGCGCGGCAGGTGCTGCGCGAGCACGCCCAGCGCACCGTGGGAGCTGCGAGCTAGCGTTCGGGCGGCCGGCTCGTAGAATTGACGCGGCACCTGATGGCGTACCAGACCCTTTACCTCAAGTACCGGTCCCAGAGATTTGGCGACCTGGTCGGGCAGGATGCGATTGCCCAGACTCTGCGAAATGCCGTGGAGCAGGGGCGCGTGGCGCACGCCTATCTCTTCTGTGGGGTTCGTGGAACGGGCAAGACGTCGACCGCCCGCATCCTGGCGAAGGCGATCAACTGTTTGGACCGCCGCGGCGCCGAGCCCTGTGGTGTCTGCGCGAACTGCGTGGAAATCGGCTCGGGAGCGGCCGTCGACATGATCGAGATCGATGCGGCCTCCAACCGGGGTATCGACGAGATCCGCGATCTGCGCGAGCGGGTCAAGTACTTGCCGGCGACGTTGAAGGTCAAGGTGTACATCATCGACGAGGCCCACATGCTGACCACCGAGGCCTTCAATGCGCTGTTGAAGACGCTCGAGGAGCCACCCGCGCATGTGGTCTTCGTCCTGGCAACGACCGAGCCACACAAAATTCCACTGACGGTGGCCTCGCGCTGCCAGCGATTTGACTTCCGCCGGATCGACACCGGTGCGATCGCGGCCCACCTGGCGTCGATCGTCGAGCAGGAGCAGGTCAAGGTGGACCCGCAGAGCCTGGCGTTACTCGCTCGGCTGGCTCGCGGCAGCATGCGAGATGGCATCACGCTGCTCGACCAGCTGATCTCGCAGGGTGGCGAGGAGCTGACCGTGCAGAAGACGCACGAGTTGCTCGGGCTGGCCGACCCGGACACGCTGGTCCGGCTGCTGGCGGTCGTGACGGAGGGGGACGGGGCGAAGACGCTGGGCGAGCTGCAGCGGTTTTACGATGCCGGCGGCGACGTGCGACAGCTGGTCCGTGGATTGCTGGGCGCGATTCGCGAGGCCGCACTGCTCTCGGTCGGCTACCAGGATGCGGAAAGCCTGGGCGGCGCGGCGTCGGCGGGCTTGGAGAAGATTGGGCGCGCGGCAGGGCGAAACGCGCTGCTCTCGCTGTGGAAAGGCCTGATGGAGATGGAGCCGGAGGTGCGCAAGGGCGCCGATGCGCGGCTGCTGCTCGAGGTCACGCTCCTGTCGGCGATGGCGCAGCCCGTGCGCGTCGCGGTGCCGGTGGCTGCACCGACGCCTGACGCGGTCGGTGGCGAGCGGGTGATCGAGCCGGCGATGGACGCCGAGCCCGCGGTGTTGGGGCCGGACCCGCGCTGGGATGCCTTGAAACAGAAACTGCCGAAGCCGGTGGGGAGCCTGCTCATGGACGCGCAGCTCGCGGAGGTCAAAGACTCACTGGTGCGGATCGAGTTTCGTTATCCGGCCCATGCCGAGCTGATGAACGGTGCGAAGAATCGCGAGACGCTGCTCGTCGCCGTGCGTGAGATCTTTGGGGTCGATGCTCGCGTGGAGCTGGTCGCAGGGGAGAAGCATTCCGCTCCGGCGCCGGCACCGCCGGTGCGCCAGGGGGCGTCGATCGCCGACGACCCGCTGGTGAAAGAGGCCATGAACCGGTTCGACGCGACCAACGTGCGGGTGACCCCGCGAGGGAGAGGCTAGGTGGGTCAGCAGTTCAAGATGCTCAAGCAGCTTCAGCAGATGCAGGCCAAGATGGCCAAGATCCAGGAAGACCTGGGCCAAAAGACGGTGACCGGCACTGCCGGCGGCGGCGTGGTCGAGGTGGTGGTCAACGGTCACCAGAAGGTGCTGTCGGTCACGGTGAAGCCCGAAGTCGTCGACCCCGCCGACGTCGACATGCTCCAAGACCTGGTACTGGCGGCCGTGAACGACGCGATGGACCGGGCGCGCGAACTGGCGAGCAGGGAGATGGGCGCTGTGACGGCCGGGATGGGGCTTCCCCCTGGCTTGATGGGGTAACGGACGGATGGCTGAGGTCCGCGCTCGTGGCTGAGATCCCGCCGGCGCTGACCCGCGTCATGGAGGAGCTTGGCCGGCTGCCCGGCATCGGGCCGAAGACGGCGCAGCGCCTATCCTTCTATATATTGCGAGCGCCACGGGAATCAGTCGACCGACTGGCCACCGCCCTGGTCGAGGTCAAGGCCCGCATTCGCTTTTGCGACGACTGCTTCTTCATCGCCGAGGGCGAGCGGTGCACCATCTGCCTATCGACCCGGCGCGATCGCACGGTGCTGTGTGTCGTGGAGGAGCCACTGGATGTGCTCGCGATCGAGCGCACGGCCGAGTACCACGGTTTGTACCATGTCCTGCACGGAGCGTTATCCCCGATTGACGGTGTCGGCCCGGCCGAGCTTAAGATCGCGGAACTGCTTCGCCGCCTGCGCCGGGAGCCCGTTGGCGAGGTGATCCTGGCGACCGACCCCGACATGGAGGGTGAGGCGACCGCGGCCTACCTGGCCGAGCAGCTAGCCCCGCTGGGCGTGCGCACCTCCCGGCTCGCCCATGGGTTGCCAGTTGGGGGCGAGCTGGAATACGCCGACGAGTTGACCCTGGCCCGCGCGTTTAGTGGGCGACGCGCCGTTTAGATGATGGTGGAGGAGGAGGAGCGCGAGGTCGCCTGGCTCGCAATGCCGGAGAAGGCGCCAGTCATGGATGAGGCCGGCGACGAGATCGGCCGGGCCGAGGAGCTGCTTGGTGACCGAGAGGATGACATCTTCCACGGGATCGTGGTGAAGCTCGCCCGCGGCGGTCACCGGGTCGAGGTGCGGGCGGACCGGATCCCGAAGATCACGACCCACCGCGTCTATACGGACCTCGCTGCGGACGAGCTCGAGCAGCTGCCGGAGTATCGCTAGCATCGGTCGGTGGCGGGCTGCTCGGGGCGGCGGCGCGAGCGGTTTAGCTGGTGCGTCCGTAGGGTAGGCTAAGGGAGCGTTCGCACGTTGTTGACAACTACGCGCCCCTATGGGGTATCATTCTCAAGCTGCCCGAGAGGCGGGAGGTAATCCTGCGCTTAAGGCCCGGCGAGCACCTTAACAATTGAAGAGTGGAACGGACTTCTCCGAGAAGGCCCTTCGAAATGTCGTAGGGACCCTGATTCGATTCTTTAACCTCAGCCCTGTTGGGTCGAGGTTTTTAACGGAGAGTTTGATCCTGGCTCAGGATTAACGCTGGCGGCGTGCCTGACACATGCAAGTCGAACGGGTGCTAGCTGCCCGCAAGGGTGGCTAGCGCTAGTGGCGGACGGGTGAGTAACACGTGGGCAACCTGCCTGAGAGTGCAGAATAACCCTGCGAAAGCAGAGCTAATACTGCATGTGGTTGTCGGATGGCATCATCTGACAACTAAAGTCGCAAGACGCTCTCAGATGGGCCCGCGGCCTATTAGCTAGTTGGTGAGGTAACGGCCCACCAAGGCAGTGATGGGTAGCTGGTCTGAGAGGACGGACAGCCACACTGGGACTGAGACACGGCCCAGACTCCTACGGGAGGCAGCAGTGAGGAATTTTCCGCAATGGGCGAAAGCCTGACGGAGCAACGCCGCGTGAGGGATGAAGTCTCTAGGGATGTAAACCTCTGTTGGGAGGGACGAAGATCTGACGGTACCTCCTGAGGAAGCCCCGGCTAACTACGTGCCAGCAGCCGCGGTAATACGTAGGGGGCAAGCGTTATCCGGATTTACTGGGCGTAAAGAGCGCGTAGGCGGTTCCGTAAGTTGGTTGTGAAAGTTCGAGGCTCAACCTCGAAACTGCGTCCAATACTGCGGGGCTGGAGTGCAAGAGAGGCAAGTGGAATTTGCGGTGTAGTAGTGAAATGCGTAGATATCGCAAGGAACACCAGTGGCGAAGGCGGCTTGCTAGCTTGTAACTGACGCTGAGGCGCGAAAGCTAGGGGAGCGAACGGGATTAGATACCCCGGTAGTCCTAGCCCTAAACAATGTTCACTAGGTGTTGGTGGTATTGACGCCATCAGTGCCGCAGCTAACGCATTAAGTGAACCGCCTGGGGAGTACGGCCGCAAGGTTGAAACTCAAAGGAATTGACGGGGGCCCGCACAAGCAGCGGAGCATGTGGTTTAATTCGATGCAACCCGAAGAACCTTACCGGGGTTTGACATGCAGTGGAAAGCCGTAGAGATACGGTCCTCCCGCAAGGGATCGCTGCACAGGTGGTGCATGGCTGTCGTCAGCTCGTGCCGTGAGGTGTTGGGTTAAGTCCCGCAACGAGCGCAACCCCTGTGGTTAGTTAAATTTTTCTAACCAGACTGCTGGGAGAAACCCAGAGGAAGGTGGGGATGACGTCAAGTCATCATGCCCTTTATGCCCCGGGCTACACACATGCTACAATGGCCGGTACAACGGGTTGCCACACCGCGAGGTGGAGCTAATCCCTTAAAACCGGTCTCAGTTCAGATTGCAGGCTGCAACTCGCCTGCATGAAGACGGAGTTGCTAGTAACCGCAGGTCAGCATACTGCGGTGAATATGTTCCCGGGCCTTGTACACACCGCCCGTCACACCACTTGAGTTTGGTGCACCTGAAGTCACTTGCTGAACCCGAATAGGGACGGCGGTGCCCAAGGTGTGCCCAGCAAGAGGGGTGAAGTCGTAACAAGGTAGCCGTACCGGAAGGTGCGGCTGGATCACCTCCTTTAAGGAGCCTGTCGTCGCCGGGCGCAAGCCAGGTGGCGAGAGGAGAAGTCAGCTCAGTTCGGCAGCAACCGCTTTCCGAGACCGCCAAGAGTAGTCCGCGCGCAAGCGCGGGTGAAGAGTAGCGGGCGAAGACTGCGGGATCTCTCGCTCGCGGGAGGTAGGCCGAACAGCAGCCGGTGGGAATCCGGAAGCGTGTCCCGCGACTGCCTATCCGGGGGTCCGTCCACTCCTTCAATCGTTAAGGTACGGCCGCTCGTCCGCTCACCTGGCACCTGGGCCTTTAGCTCAGATGGTTAGAGCGCGCGGCTGATAACCGCGAGGTCTGTGGTTCGATTCCACAAAGGCCCATTCTTATCAGCCGCCGCTGGTGCCCAGAGCGCGACGTTGCCGGCCAAACGATGACGATCTCAAGTGAAGAGATCCCATTTGGGGATGTAGCTCAGCTGGGAGAGCACCTGCTTTGCAAGCAGGGGGTCGCCAGTTCGAATCTGGTCATCTCCATGTGTTAGCCAGCGCCGCCTGGTGGGTATCAGTGGATGCCCGGCCCCGCGCCGCGAGATGTACCTTCAAAACCGAATAGCGAAGAAAGTGATTTAGGGTAACCAATGCAGGACACGCGCAACGACCCTGCTGCTGGGCCCGTTGGCAGCCACACGTCTGCCAACGGCGTTGAGCAGTGACGATAGATGGGTCAAGCTACAAAGAGCGCACGGTGGATGCCTTGGCACCAGGAGCCGATGAAGGGCGTAGAACTCTGCGATAAGCCTCGGGTAGTTGAGTGCAAACGTTAATCCGGGGATTCCCGAATGGGGCAACCCGCCTGGACTAATCTCCAGGCACTCCGGGCTGAACACATAGGCCCGGCAGAGGGCACCGGCCGAACTGAAACATCTTAGTAGGCCGAGGAAAAGAGACCATTCCCTGAGTAGTGGCGAGCGAAAAGGGAACAGCCGAAACTCGCATCGCGTGACAGGCGGCAGCCGTTGCGATGTGGGAGTTGTACGAGCCGCAGGCCATCCTGCCGGATGGCGTCGAAGTTACCAAACCAGCCGCTAGCCGAAGGTCCCTGGAAAGGGCCGCTACAGACGGTGATAGCCCGGTAGGCGAAAGTGGACTGGTCTTCGAGCGGAGCTCGTTAGTACCACGGAACACGTGGAATTCTGTGGGAAGCCGCGGGGACCATCCCGCAAGGCTAAACACTCCTGGTGACCGATAGTGAACTAGTACCGTGAGGGAAAGGTGAAAAGTCCGGCGGAAGCCGAGTGAAAGAGTACCTGAAACCGTGTGCTTACAAGCGGTGAGAGGGCTATGCCAGCTGCGCAAGCGGCTGGAAGGCCTGATTGCGTGCCTTTTGAATAATGATCCGGCGAGTTACTTCAGCGTGGCGAGGTTAAGGGGTTCAAACCCGGAGCCGCAGCGAAAGCAAGTCTGAATAGGGCGTGGCCGGCGCAAGCCGGTGGCAGTCGCGCTGAGTAGACCCGAAACCAAGTGACCTATCCCTGGTCAGGTTGAAACGCGGGTAAAACCGCGTGGAGGACCGAACCAACTTCGGTTGAAAACGGAGTGGATGAACTGGGGATAGCGGTGAAATGCCAATCGAACTTGGAAATAGCTGGTTCTCCTCGAAATGTATTTAGGTACAGCGTCGTTGATGAGTCTGGCGCAGGTAGAGCACTGAATGGGCTAGGGGCGATCACCTCGTTACCAAACCCAACCAAACTCCGAATGGCGACAGATATTCCAACGGCAGTGAGACTACGGGGGCTAAGCTCCGTGGTCGAGAAGGAAAGAGCCTAGACCGACAGCTAAGGTCCCAAAGTACAGGCTAAGTGGTAAAGGATGTATTGTCGCTCAGACAACCAGGATGTTAGCTCAGAAGCAGCTACCATTTAAAGAGTGCGTAATAGCTCACTGGTCGAGTGATGATGCGCCGACAATGATCGGGGCTCAAGCCTGTTACCGAAGCTTCGGTACCGAGTCCGCAAGGACCGGTAGGTAGAGGAGCGTTCCGTCCGCAGTGAAGTCAGACCGTGAGGACTGGTGGAGTGGACGGAAGTGCGAATGCCGGAACAAGTAGCGAGAAACGCGTGAGAAACGTGTTCGCCGTAAACCTAAGGTTTCCTGGGCAACGTTAATCGTCCCAGGGTCAGTCGGACCTAAGTCGAGGCAGAAATGCGTAGACGATAGGACATCAGGTCATCACTCCTGAACCACCTCGTGTTCGTTACGAGCAATGGGGTAACGGAGAAGGGTAGGCCATCCGGGCGATCGGATGTGCCCGGTCAAGCAGGTAGGCGGTCAGCCAGGCAAATCCGGCTGGCATTCAACGCTGAGATGCGAATAGGAGCCTTCGCAAGAAGGCGAAGTGGCCAATCCCAAGCTTCCAAGAAAAACCTCTAGCCAGAACGCAGGTGACCGTACCGCAAACCGACGCAGGTAGGTGGGAAGAGGATTCCAAGGCGATCGAGAGAACCATGCTTAAGGAACTCGGCAAAATCTCCCCGTAACTTAGGGATAAGGGGAGCCCGGCCGGGTGTAGGGATTTACTCCCGAAGCCTGACTGGGCCGCAGAGAATTGGGCTAAGCGACTGTTTACTAAAAACACAGGTCTCTGCTAAAGCGAAAGCTGATGTATAGGGGCTGACGCCTGCCCGGTGCCGGAAGGTTAAGAGAATAGGTGCAAGCCTTGAATTGAAGCCCCGGTAAACGGCGGCCGTAACTATAACGGTCCTAAGGTAGCGAAATTCCTTGTCGGGCAAGTTCCGACCCGCACGAATGGCGTAACGACTTAGCTGCTGTCTCGAGCATGGACTCGGCGAAACTGAAACACCTGTGAAGATACAGGTTACCCGCCACAGGACGGAAAGACCCCGTGGAGCTTTACTGCATCCTGTCACTGATCTGGGGCTTGCTATGTAGAGGATAGCTGGGAGACTGTGAAGTCAGGGCGCTAGCCTTGGCGGAGTCACCCTTGGAATACCAGCCTTAGTTGGTCTTAGATCTAACGTGCGCCCTGATCGGGCGTGCAGACCGTGGCAGGTGGGCAGTTTGACTGGGGCGGTCGCCTCCTAAAGAGTAACGGAGGCGCCCAAAGGTTCCCTCAGCCTGGATGGAAATCAGGCCTAAAGAGTGTAAAGGCACAAGGGAGCTTGACTGTGAGGCATACAAGCCGAACAGGGACGAAAGTCGGGCTTAGTGATCCGCCAGCCCTGAATGGAAAGGCTGGCGCTCAACGGACAAAAGCTACCCCGGGGATAACAGGCTTATCTTGCCCAAGAGTTCACATCGACGGCAAGGTTTGGCACCTCGATGTCGGCTCGTCGCATCCTGGGGCTGGAGTAGGTCCCAAGGGTTGGGCTGTTCGCCCATTAAAGCGGTACGCGAGCTGGGTTTAGAACGTCGTGAGACAGTTCGGTCCCTATCCGTGGTGGGCGCAGGAGACTTGAGAGGAGTTACCCTCAGTACGAGAGGACCGGGGTGAACGGACCTCTGGTGTCCCGGTTGTCATGCCAATGGCAGTGCCGGGTAGCTATGTTCGGATGGGATAAGTGCTGAAAGCATCTAAGTACGAAGCCCACCTCAAGACAAGGTCTCCCACTGGGTTAACCAGGTAAGACCCCAGCGAGACTAGCTGGTTGATAGGCCGCAGGTGTAAGACGGGCAACCGTTTCAGCTGAGCGGTACTAATAGGTCGAGGGCTTGACCATCTATCTCACTCCTCAGCGCTCGATAGCGCAGGAGGTTGATCGCGTGATTCCGCGCGCGGTCCCTAAAGCACTTCTTCGCAGCGATCGAAGGAAAAGACTTCGGTGACCATAGCGACGGGGAAACACCTGTTCCCATCCCGAACACAGCAGTTAAGCCCGTCAGCGCCGATGGTACTGGGCTGGCAACGGTCTGGAAGAGTAGGTCATCGCCGAGGTCTTTTTCTTTTGCCTGCAAAACGGGACGCTGTCGACGCGTGCCCGGATCCTGCCGGGACATCGACGCATGCCCGGATAATGGAGTCCAATGCGTGGTTGGGCGTGGTTGGTGCGGCCCTCGATCAATTGGCTGCTCGTCTTCATTCCGGTATCGCTGCTCGCGGAATTGACGCATCAGCCGTTGCTGACCTTCATCACCTCGGCGCTCGCCATCGTCCCGCTGGCGGGCCTGATCGGGCGCGCAACCGACCAGCTCGCGATCCGGGTCGGCCCGCAGCTCGGCGGCCTGCTAAACGCCACCTTCGGGAACCTGACCGAGCTGATCGTCGCCGTGCTGCTGATCGCCGCCGGGAACTTCGAGGTCGTCAAGGCGTCCTTGATCGGGTCGATCGTTGGCAACCTTCTGCTGGTCCTTGGACTCTCGCTCTTCGTGGGCGGGGTCCGCTGCGGCGAGCAAGCGTTCAGTGCGCGCGCTGCGGGAGTTCATACCGGGTCTCTGGTCCTGGCCGTCGCCGGCCTGGGCGTGCCGGCGCTGCTCGTCGCGACGGCTCCCAACGTATCCACCAGCGACCGCGAGATCGTGTCCGCCGGGGTGGCGGCCACGCTGATCGCGCTCTACGCGTCCGCGCTCGTCTTCATGCAGTTCACGAGTGCGCACCTGTTTCGCACCCCGGCGTCGAATGAGAGACCTGAGTGGTCCAGGGCGCTAGCGGCCGGAGTACTGTTGGGCGCGGCGTTGCTGGTCGGCCTGGAGTCCGAACTCCTCGTCTCGGCCCTCAACCCCGCGCTAGAGACCCTCAAGATCTCCCCAGTCTTCGTCGGCCTCATCCTGATCCCGATCATCGGTAACGCCGCCGAGCACGCCTCGGCGGTGTTCTTCGCGATCCGCAACAAGGTGGACGTCACACTCGAGATCGCGGTCGGCTCATCCACGCAGGTCGCGCTCTTCGTCGCACCGGCGATGGTCTTCATCAGCCTGCTGCTAGGCCGGCCGATGGACTTCGTCTTCACCGGCTTCGAGATCGGCGCCGTGTTCATCGCCACGCTGATCGTCGCGGTGATCTCACGCGACGGCCACAGTAACTGGTTGGAAGGCGTCCAGCTGATCGGCGTCTACGTCGTCATCGCGCTCTCCGCGTTCTTTCTCTAGGAGCCAATGAGTTCGCGCCGGACGGTGAGCCGCTCGACGAGGTCGACCTTGACGCGGACGCCAAGACCCCAGCGGGTCGGCACCGCAACCGTACCTCCGCGCTGCAGGGTAAAGGGCGGCTCGACGATGTCCTCGGCCCAGTAGCGGTCGCTGGCAGAAATGTCACCAGGCAGCCGGAAATTGGGCAGGGTGGCCAACGCCACGTTGCAGGCACGGCCGATGCCGGTCTCGAGCATGCCGCCGCACCAGACCGGGACGCCCGCATTCGCGGCGATGTCGTGGATCCGGCGCGACTCGGCGAAGCCACCGACGCGGCCCGGCTTGATGTTGATCACCTGGCAGGCGCCCAGCTGCAGCGCCTGGCGCGCATCCCGGGCGGACTCGATGCTCTCGTCCAGGCAGATTGGTGTGCGGATCTGTCGTTGCAGCGACGCGTGATCGACCAGGTCGCCGGCGGCAAGCGGCTGCTCCAGCATCAGGAGGCCGAAGCGGTCGAGTTGCGCCAGGTGGGCGGCGTCGTCGAGACCGTAGGCCGCGTTGGCATCGGCCATCAGCGTGATCTCCGGATAACGCTCGCGGACCGCGCCTAGCGCCATCACATCCCAGCCGGGCTCGATCTTCACCTTGATGCGCCGGTACCCCTGGGCGAGGCTCGCGCCGATGCTGACCCCGGTCTCCACGCGATCGCGGACTCCGCCCAGGAACTTGGCGAGCGGTTTGCGGGCGTGTTCGGCGAGAGCGGCGGTGAAGGCCATCTCGATGCACGCCTTCGCCATATGATGGCCGCGGACCGGCGCGAACAGCGTCTCCAGGGCATCGACGTTCGCCAGGTCGCGCCCGATCACGGCCGGCAACAAATACCCCTTGAGGACCTGCCACGCCGTTTCGACCGTTTCGTACGAGTACCAGGGACCTTCGCCGGCAACACACTCTCCCCATTGGGATCGCCCGTCGATGTCGAGGCGAACGAGCAGGGGATAGCGGTCCTGCTGGACCCCGAAGCTGGTGCGAAAAGGCTTCAGCAGGCGCATCTTGAGAACGCGCAGCTCGACCGCCTCAATCTTCATCGATCAGGTCTCAACAAGGGTTGCCATCTACCGATGGGGGGGCCATCACGTAGAAGCCGTCGCGGCGGAAATCGACCGCGATGAGCCCGGCGGTCAGCGCATCCTCGAACGCCGCCCGGCTCTCCATCCGCCAGCGCAAGGCGAGGTCGAGGCTCGCGCGCTTGATCGCCTGGAAATCGGTTGGCACGCTGATCAGCACGGTCCTGCCACCGCTCATGTCGGGCTGCTCCCGGACCGGCTCGCCGCCGCCGCCCACGCGCAACATCACCACGGGATCCGCCGCCGGAAGAGGCCTGGCGCGCTGCAGCCACCACTCCGCCTCGAACCGATCCGAAGGTAGTCCCCGGTTGAGCTCGTCCTCCATCGCCCCGTAGTGGTCCCGATCATAGAGGCGGGCGATGCAGCCGAGGCGGTGCAGATTGATGTAGGCGTTGCGCGCTTCCAGCGGGTCGAAAGTCCAGGTCACCAGCTCGTATCCCAGTCTCAACGCATCGTACCGCTGAGCCTGCTTCAAGGCGATCCCGATACCACTCCCGCGGAACTCCTCAAGGACCCCCAGCTGATGGGAGCACAAGCGCAGCTGGCCATCGCGCCGGCCAAGAAAGGCGAAGCAGAAACCGACCAGCCGTCCTGCCGGGAGGAAGGCGCCATGGACGAGGCCGCCATTTTGCTGCATCGTCAGGAGCAGCTCGCGCGGCACGATGTTGCGCTCCGCGGCGCCCCAGATGTCGCGGCTCATCGCCTCGCAGGCGGCGAACTCGTCGTGCGTGCGGACAAGCCGGATGTCGACAGCTGGCGGTGACGCTGATGCGCGGCGCGGCACGGGCCACATGCTAGCGCGCCGGCAAGGGCCACATGCTAGCGCGCCGGCACGGGCCACATGCTAGCGCGCCGGCACGGGCCACATGCTAGCGCGGCGGCTTCGCTAGAACCTACCTACAGGTCCAGGCGCTCTGACGTCCCGCGTTGTAGAAGACCAGCGCCCCGCGCGCCTGGGCATACGGGTCCCAGATGTTCTGCCCGGGGAAGTTGGCGTTCCAAGTGGAGGGCATGAACTGGAAGAGCCCGCTGGCGCCGCTCGAGCGATTGATCGCAAGCGGGTTGTAATGACTCTCGCAGTTGGCGACGCGCAACGCCCAGTTGAGGCCGGGACTGTTCCCGAAGACAGCGTAGATCGCGGCCAGACCATCCCCGCCAGATCCGGGCGGCGGCGTGAAGATGCCCGCCTGCGCCGGATTCGCGGCGACCCGCGTGCCGATGGCGGGTGCCTGTTCGATCACGGGCGGCGCCGGTCGTTCCTCGAGCGTGGTCGCCTTGGCGACCTCGCGCATTTCCACGGCATTGCGGGCGCGTGCCGCGGTCGTCCAGGTCGCGGCGACGTAGCCTGAATGCTGGGCGGCGAGGGCCCGGGTCGGCTCGGCACGGCCACTCATTCCGGGGACGACCAGGACAAATCCCAACCCGAGGACCAGTGTGTGACCGACGAGGTTCACCGAGGGTCGCCGACGGTGCTCACGTAGCACTCTGAGTCCTGAGAGAGTATGGTCCCGGAGTCGCCAGTACCGCAGGACCGCCCGCGCGGCCCAGTCAGAGGCCACAAGATCCTGGAGTCTGGCGCTGGTCAACCGCAAGATATGGGCACGGGCCTTTGACACAATACCAATAAACGATGTAACGCTCAAGAAGCCTTCCCTCCGTCAGTGGACGACGGCTAACCCTTCTGGTCCGCGGTGAAGACGAGAGGAGGCGGTGAGCTACAACGAGGCGTAACGGACCGTCGTCCACCCTAACACAGGCGGTGCGCGCCTCGTCAAGTCGCCAATCCGGGAGCCGGGCGCTTCGTCGAGGCGCTAACCCAGGACCCTACGCCTGGTCATGTCCCTACAGCGCCTCGATCAACAGCCTCAGCAGCTGGGTGCGCTGCAGCCAGCTTTCCACCAGCAGGTGCTCGGAGTCCGCGTGCGCGCCGCCGCCGTCGGGTCCCAGGCCGTCGAGGGTCGGCACGCCCATGGCGGCGGTGAAGTTGCCGTCGCTGGCACCACCCGTGCTCGTCTCGCTCAGTGAGAACCCCACTTCGGTTGCGAGGCGCTGGGCGACCTGCGCCAGTCGGACGACGCCAGGGCTGCGCTCCATGGGCGGACGGTCGATGCCACCGCTGACGCGAAGCCGGGCTCCGTTCAGCCGGGGCTGCAGGCCCTGGATGGCGGCGACCACGCGCTCCGCCTCGGACGCGCGCGTGAATCGGACATCGATCTCCGCCCGGGCGCGCGCCGCTACGACGTTGGGCCGGGTTCCGCCCTCCACGACCCCGACGTTGATCGTTGTCCCGCTGTCCGGTCGGGCCAGTCCCTTGAGGGCGAGCACCTGATGCGCGAGCTCCTCGGTCGCGCTGATGCCCTTTTCCGGTTCGACCCCGGCGTGGGCGGCGCGGCCCTCCACGTCGAGCACGAAGTCCGCGATCCCCTTGCGGGCCGTTTTGATGGCGCCGCCGCTGGCGGCCGGCTCCAGGACCAGCACGGCGACCGCATGGCGCGCCGTTTCCTCAATCAACGCGCGCGAGCTCGCGCTGCCGATCTCCTCGTCGGAGGTCGAAAGGACCACCACAGGCCGGCGTGGGCGGGCATGCTCGAGCGCAAACGCGGCCTGTACGATGCCGGCTTTCATGTCATAGCTCCCGGGGCCGGTCACGCGATCGTCCTGGACGCGGAACGGCAGGCGCGCCAGCGTGCCTTCCGGCCAGACCGTGTCGTGATGACAGAGCAGCACGACCGGGCCGGCACCGTCGCCAACTCGGATCTCCAGGTGGTCACCGGCCTCGGGCCGGCGGTGCCGGATGGCGGCGAGCTTGAGCCGCTGCTGGAAGAGGTTGGCGACCTCGTCCGCGCAGGCGTCGCAGCGCGCCTTGTCCAGGGACGGGGACTCCGCCGTGACCAGGCGTTCCAGGGCAGCGAGCATCGCGGACCGCTCGGGCCTTTGCATCAGGGTGTCGTCCATGCTAAAACCTAGGCACTACAGGAGGGATCTAGCCAATGAGCATTCACGCGCCCGAAGCCGCCGTCAAGATCCTGCTCGATGAGCGAGAACTGCCCAAGCGCTGGTACAACATCCAGGCGGACCTGCCCTTTCCGGGAAGCCCGCCGTTGCACCCGGGCACCAAGCAACCGATCGGTCCACAGGACCTCGCCCCGCTTTTCCCCATGGAGTTGATCAAGCAGGAGGTCTCGCAAGAGCGATACATCGACATCCCGAGCCCGGTGCAGGACGCGCTCAGGCTGTGGCGTCCGACGCCGCTGATGCGCGCCAGCCGGCTGGAGCGGGAGTTGAAGACGACGGCGAAGATCTACTACAAGTACGAAGGCGTCAGCCCCGCCGGCTCGCACAAGCCGAACACCGCGGTGGCGCAGGCCTTCTACAACAAAGCCGAAGGCACGAAACGGCTTTCCACCGAAACCGGGGCCGGCCAGTGGGGGAGCGCGCTGGCCTTTGCGAGCCGGCTGTTCGACCTCGAATGCATGATCTACATGGTTCGCATCAGCTTCGAGCAAAAGCCGTACCGCAAGAGCATGATGCACGTCTGGGGCGCCGAGGTCGTCCCGAGCCCTTCTGACCGCACCCAGGTGGGGCGGCGCATCCGCGCCGAGAACCCGGATTCCACCGGCAGCCTGGGGATCGCGATCTCCGAGGCGGTGGAAGACGCCGCTGGTCGCGATGACACGAAGTATTCACTCGGTAGCGTCCTCAACCATGTGCTGATGCACCAGACGGTCATCGGGGAGGAGGCGTTGCTGCAGATGGAGCGCGCCGAGGCGATGCCGGACATCGTGGTCGGCTGCGTCGGCGGCGGGAGTAACTTCTCCGGACTGGCCTTTCCGTTCCTGCGAGACCGGTTGCAGGGGCGCACCAAGACGCGGTTCCTCGCCGCGGAGCCTGAAGCGTGTCCGTCGATCACCCGCGGCAAATACACCTACGACTTTGGCGACACCGGAGAGATGACGCCGCTGGTAAAGATGCACACGCTCGGCCACAATTTCATCCCGGACGGCATCCACGCCGGCGGTCTGCGTTATCACGGCATGGCGCCGTTGGTGTCAGCACTCGTCGATCACGGGTACATCGAGGGCGTTGCCTACCCACAACGCAGTGTCTTTGATGCCGCCGTACAGTTTGCGCGGGCCGAGGGGACGATTCCAGCGCCGGAGAGCGCCCACGCGATCCGCGCCGTCATCGACGAAGCCGTCAAGGCTCGCGATCGCGGGGAGTCACCAACCATCCTCTTCAACCTGAGCGGCCACGGGTTGCTCGACCTTGGGGCGTACGACGCCTACTTCGCCGGGACCCTCTCCGACGTCGCGCTCTCGGAGGCACGCATCCAGGAGCTGGTCGGCGCGCTCTAAACGATAGGGAGGAAGCCCGGCCGGGTTTCCTCCTCCCTTGCTAGTGTTTCCCGCCCTCGCGGCCGATCGTGGCCATGCGGGTGCGATCCTGACTCGAGGCCTCGCCGCCCTTGCGGCCGGCCGCGCGCGCTTCCTCGGAGGAGAACTCGTGCGCGGATCCTTTTTCGTGTGCGGCCTTGCCGCCCTTGCTTCCCGCTTGCCGGGCCTCTTCCGCGCTGAACTCGTGTGCGGAGCCCTTCAGGTGCGCGGCCTGACCACCCTTGCTGGCGATTTCCCGCTGTTTTGCTTCATCCATGGAACCGAAGCCTCGCTTGCCGCTTGCCGGCATTTCTCGCCTCCTTTGAACTGGACGTTGCACGGGGCGCCTGCCTAGAGGAACATCAGGCCCGCAATGTCGCTAGCTGGTATCGACGCTATCAATTTAGCTGACACGGTTGGCCGGCTGTCAAGCCGGGGTACGCAAAGACAGGAAAACAGGGCCTCGAGGTCGAGGCCCTGTTCTACAACAGGACGACGCCGGAACCTTCCGGGTCAGTACCCGGCCGGCTCTCGTCCGGTGAAGAAGGCGCGAACGCGCTCGCCGAAGGTCACTCGCGGCCGGTAGGGTGCGATGCGGGAGCGGTCAGCCGGCGCGTCCGCCGCGACCGGCTCACGGTTGGCGTCGCGATTCGTGTCCTGGTAGGCGGGCATCGTCTCCCGCGAGGGCGTCTCCATGGCGCGGGGGTCGCTCGTCGCCGTCACGCCGCGGTCCACACCGCGAAGCTCACTGCGCACCCGAGCGTTCTCCTCGCGCAGCCGCTGGTTCTCACGGCGAAGGTCGGTGATGGTCGATTCGCGGGTCGTGACTCGCCGGCGCATCGAGCCGACGCGGACACCGTGCACGAGTCCGGAGTAGAGCATGTACAGCAGGAACAGCCCGCCGATCAGGGCGGCGGTTACGACGACCGGGACCCAGTCTGGGACCGCGGACCACTGCCACTGCCAGAGCGTGACGTCGTGCGCCCCCGCGTTCTCCGTCGCGTAGAGGCCGATCCCGGCGGCGGCCAGGAGCAAGAGGATCAGGAACAGGATCATTTGCCAATCCCTCCAGTCGTCGTTGTTAACAGTATAAATATCACAATACCTGACAGCCTCTTACTTGGTCAAGGCGGCGAGATCACCCCGGGCGGGCGATCAGCGCAGCGGGTCGCGGAGGTCCCGGACCGCCGCCGTCGCCAGGAAGCCGGTCGTCAGGGCCACTGCGCCCAATCGCAGCGGCGCAACGAGCCCACCGGTTCTGTCGGTGAGGCTGAGGGCCAGCGCTGCGCACAGCGAACCGCAAAGGCCGGCGATCAACCAGAGCGGCCAACGGCGCCGCCCCGGCCAGGCGAGCAGGAGGCACAAAAGAAAGGCGACCAGGATGAAACCCCCCACCATCCTGGTCGCCATCGGAGCGCCCCCCAGGTCGATCGGCGCCCCCACTGGCAACAGCCTAGGTGCATGGGGTCGTTGCCGGTATCCCCCAGGGTGATGAAAGATCGGGCTCACCCGGTTCCAACCGGGGGAGGCCGAACGGGGGAGAGGGCGGGTCTTCTAGATCAGGTTCTGCCGCGAGGCGGCCGCCACGGCCTCCGCCCTGTTGCGCGCGTTGAGCCGGCTCAGCAGATTCTCGACGTAGGTCTTGATCGTGTTCTCGCTGAGGTGCAGACGGCCCGCGATCATGGAATTCGAATAGCCCTCCGAGACGAGCTGCAAAACCTCCTGCTCGCGAGGGGACAGGCGAACCGCGGGAACAGTGGCGCTGGTGATCGGGGTCTCGACGGTCGCGCCGGCGCTCCCCGCTGCTTGCGGCAGCACGCCCCCGATGACGATCCGGTCGTACGCCGCCAGGATGGCCCCGGCCACGACCATGATGAGGCTCCACAAGAGGACGTCTCGGCTACCAAAGCCCTCGCCGTAGATGGCATTAAGCGCGGCATGGAGGGCGATCATGCCGAGGACGAAAATGCCGACGCAGAGCATGGCCCCCTCGGCGCCGTCGTAAGCGACCATCCAGACGATCAGCAGGATGTAGGCCGCGTAAATGCTGGTGCTCGCGCCGACGCCGCCAAAGACGAAGAGCACCAGGAAGTAGCTGACGGTATCGAGCAACGTCAGGGCCCGGCCGATCCGCAGGATTGACTGGTCATCGGCTTTCGAGATCGCGATCATGCCCCAGGCGTTATAGAGCGTGACCCAGACCAGGACCAGGGCGAGCCCGATGGATGACCGCGGCGGCACGGCCAGCGACAGGATGGCGGCGAACAGCAGGCCCGGCCAGCGCACCACGGTTCCGAGCCGGGCAAGCTGACGGATCGACGTCGCGCTCAAGCGCGGGCGCTCGGCGGCGTCGAGTCCAAGGAACGAGAGCGTCCGCATTGCCCGACCTCCGCCCTGCCCCCCCAGGGTGGCCCCATTCTACTGGCGCTCCGGCGGCCCGTAAAGGCCGCCCCGGGTCAGTCTCCGATCAAGGTGCGGACCGTTCCGGTCGCCCAATCGGCAACCGCGATGCGGTGGTTGTTCGTGTCCGCGATATAGAGGCCGGAGGTACCGGCACAGACGCCGCCGGGCTCCCGGAATGCGGCGGCGGCGCCGGGCCCATCGGCGTAGCCCGCGGCCCCGCCGCCCAACCAGGCCGTCACCGCGCGGCGCCGCGGCTCGACGCGCTTGACCTTGTTGTTGTAGCTGTCCGCCAGGAACAGGACGCCGTCACGGCCCGTGATCCCGAGAGGGTGCTGGAGGCGGACCGCGTCCCCTTCACCGTCCTGGTCGCCGAAGACGAACAGGTCCTCTCCCGCGATGGTGGTCACCACCCGGGGCCGCAGCTCGATGTCACGGACCGCACTGACCTCGGAGTCGGCCACGTAGAGGTGGCCCCCGGCCAGCGCAAGGCCGCTGGGCTGGGCAAACCAGGCCTCTGCGGCCGCTCCGTCGAGGAGTCCCTCGCGACCGGTGCCGGCGAACGGCGCGACGGCGCCGGTGTCGAGATCCAGCGACCAGATC
>Ga0209236_1000805_pt1 | contig 18664 bp, 19 predicted proteins | sample GraSoi013_1_40cm_FD_185819 | JGI IMG/M metagenome (GOLD analysis project Ga0209236, IMG submission 185819) | Grasslands soil microbial communities from the Angelo Coastal Reserve, California, USA - Sample 09_27_2013_1_40cm (SPAdes) (version 2) | ecosystem: Environmental > Terrestrial > Soil >... | reverse complement strand
ACAGTCGAATCCTGAGCTGTTCCTCTGTGAAGGCACAAACTTAGTCCGTGGTGACTTGCAATCTGAAGCGGAAGTAGTTGAGAAAGTCGATCACGTCGTTCGGAAAACGAAGACGCTAGTTCTGGCGAATTTTTCGACCGCAGACGTGGACAGGTTGAGGACGTTTTACGAGATCGCCAAGAAGAACAATAGGGTCCTGGCGGTCTCGCTGAGGCAGGCCTACCTGCTCCAAGCACTTGTCAAGGACAAACATCTGACAATTCCAGATGTCTCCCACGACCCCAACATCGTCGTCTACCAGCGAACGAAAAAGACCTACTACAACTGGGAAAAAGAGGTCATGAAGAATAGCACGGTGAAGACATCGAAGGATATCAAGGAATCACAGGGAAAATTCATTCTAGCTGCCAGCTCTTACGATATGAACGAAATCTTGGAAATCAAGCCCGATGCAGGTGGAGCATTCATCAACAGCAGCTCTGAACCGTTCAACGAGGAAATGGAGATCGACCACGAACGATTCGTCAACTGGCTAAACCACTTCGGACTACCAATGTACCAGATTCACAGCTCGGGACACATGATGCCCACCGAGCTACGAGAAACGATCGCGAAGATCGGTCCAAAGACGCTCGTCCCGATCCACACGGAACAACCACATCTCTACGAACTCTTCATCAAAGACCTCGCCAATGTGCACCAACCGATCAAAGGGTCAACCTGGACCATGGAGTAGACCTCTACCCAGTCAGTATGACGACGCTCCCAAGATCCTGGGAGTGGGAAATATATCGAGCCGAGTCCATCGGAGAACCGTAAAGATCAGAGTTGCTTTCTTACAATTGCGAAACGTTCTAGCTGACGATGAATCTTGAAGCCGGCTTTGAGATACATGCTCAAGGATCCCTTGTAGTTCTCTTCGGCCCAGGGAATCTCCCAATCACGCTTTACGGGATTAGTTGTAGGATAACCCTCCGCAATTTGTAACCTGTCTCGACGGAACTTATCGCAAGCAGCATTCAGAAGCGCCCTGCCTACACCTTTTCCTCTATGACCGGGCGCTACGAGGAAGCACATGATCGAGCCGACCGGCTCAGTCGGTTCGTCAATGGCGGTAGCATACCTCCGCATGTTTAGGAAGTTAGACCGTGGCTGGGCGTTGCACCAACCAACTACTCTCCCATCTGCGATGGCTAGAAAGCCATGGGCTTTGCCTGACCTGATTCGTTCGACCCGACCTGCCCGATGAGCGGGCCCAGCTTCGGCGGAAGCATTCCACTCATCACCGGACGTGTCGTAGAATCCGCAGTAGCAACCGGACCATTCTGGAAAATCTGTGAAGGCGTCCTTATCAAAGAACCTCAGGTAGTCGTCAACGAGGTCGGGCGTTAGTTCTCGAATCTCAACATTCACAGTGTGGCTCATAATAGGCGCGTATTTCTCGGTAAGAGTATAAGGGGCTCCTTTGAGGACTTGTTAGAGAAACAAGGAACCAGCTCGTCGCTCAGTCGTCGTAGGGAACAGCCCGACTTGACTTGAAGGTTGTGATCACAACTACTGCTATTACTATGACTGAAGAAGCGAGAAGGGTCCGAAGGGTCAATTGTTCGCCAGCAAGGAAATAGCCGAGGAAGACAGCCACAACCGGGTTGACGTACGCGTAGGTCGAGACTCTGGCAGTCGTCGTCTTTGTTAGCAGCCAGACATAGGATGAGAAGCCTATCAGGGAACCGAATACTATCAAATAGATGAATGAGACAAGAGATAGGACCGATAGGTTACTCGGCTGAAAACCAACCCATTCTAGGGAGATCAATGACGCCACGAGGAGGAGAGCCCCGCCGGCTAACATCTCCATCCCGCTGCCTAGCAACGGGGTCTTCGGGAGCGATGCCTTTCGAGAGTAGACAGAACCAATTGCCCATGAGAGCGAGGCGAGTATCAGAACCCCAGTCCAAAGAGGGTTTAATCCACCACTACCAGCAAGGTCGCCAGGTCCCACCAGCAAAACTACTCCCCCGAAGCCCAGGACTAGGCCAAGAACGACGTGCAGAGTTGGGACGATCCGGTCCTTTCGTAACAGCTCTACAAGAGCCATCCAGATGGGAACTGTCGTGATCAATACCGCAGTCAAGCTGGAGGGAATCACCAGCTCGGCCCTCGTCACCCCACCGTTGCCTCCGAGCAACAATAATCCTCCGACAATAGTCGCGGCCTTCCAATTAGCGCGCGTTGGACTAGGGGCACCTCTCAAACGCGTCCAAGCATAGAGTACTCCTCCTGCGATCAGAAAACGAACTGCCGCCATCAGGAACGGTGGGAATGTTTCGATTGCGAATCGAATCGCCAAGTAGGTGGATCCCCAAATGGTGTAGATCGACAGGAATGCAAGCGCGATGCGCCATCGCAGTGTCAACACCCGCATTGAGAGACCTGGCCGAAAGCGGCGACTGTATCGATCCGAATAAACCATGCATTGCCTCAAGGGAAAAATTTCACCCGTCACAGACACTCTTTTACGGCGCTATCGCGCTAGAGGGCCTGCGACTCGATTGTCAACCGTAAGGACCACCGACGACCACGTTTCATTGAAAGACGGACGAGCACTTCGGCTAGGGACCTATCAACCTGATGACAAAGAAGCGCTCGTCTCTATGTATGGCAGCATGTCACCTGAGACTCTTAGGTGGGGCATGCCTCCCTACGACCGCACTCGGATAGAGCGCTGGACCTCCAACCCGACTAACACCATCAATCTGTTGGCACGATCTGAAGCTCGAGTTGTTGGACACTTGCAAATGTTCTCGATGCCCTATTCTCGACGCAAGGGTGTCGGAGAGCTCTTCATCTATATCCACCAAGACTTTCAGAACGTTGGCCTTGGAACCGTGATGATGAAGAAAGCCATCGAGCTGGCTAGAGAACGAGGGATCCACCGACTCGGACTAAGCGTGGTGGCAGATAATCACCGCGCCATCAAGGTTTACGAGAAGGTTGGCTTCAAGCGAGAAGGAGTGGCACGGGACACTTTCTACGGCGACGACGAGCGTTACCATGACGAAGTGCACATGGGAATAACCTTCTAGGAAACGGCATGTTCGTCCAAAAGACCGAGCTTAGGAGCCCTGATGCACAGAAGATTCTGGAAGACGCTCGAAGCCTGTTCAGGCAACTTGGGATTCAGAAACCTGAGCCTGAAATCGTTTCATCAGCTGACGGAATACCACCGGATTTTGTAATCGTTCTATACGGAGAGATCATTTTGCCCGCACAGATGATCGGAAAGCTCACACCGGAGGAGTGGAGACCACTAGTTGCTTCTTCGATAATCTTCAACTACACTATTCTCCGAGGACAGAACATGGGTGCGTTACCACGGATTTTTCTACCACTCGCTGGAGTAGTCGTCCTCATACTGGTCCTCGCCCGAGTGCTTGATCCAGCTGGATCAAACAGCTTCTTGGAAACCGCTCTAGTTGGCTCAATGATTACTGGAATGGTTATTGTGATGATGCCTTATCTCAACCGATATTCGCAAGGAGGTCGGCTCAAGGCAGACCGGGAGGCAACCAGAATCGTTGGCAGAGAGTCCATGCTCCAGTCCCTTACGAGAGTTCGTGACCTCAAAGAGGAATGGAATCTTCCGAGACGAAGCCGGAGGTATAGATTTGCTCCTAGCCTCAATCGCAGAATAGCGTATCTGCAAAGAGAGAGCTAGAGCTCAGTTTCGAGCGGGCGTGTTCCCAGGTAGAGTCCTCGCCCCATCAACCCATCCGAGTCAAATTCAACGTCTAGTCGTGCGGTCCTAAATGCGTCGAGATATTCATCATGAGTGAAAAGCCCTAACTCAAGTCGTTCAACAAAATGCTCCACCCGATTGGGAGTGGCGACTAGATGATGCATATCCAAGACTGACAGCCTTCCGCTGATTTTACTGATGTTCATGCGAGCGACCTTCAGTTCCGGTTGGTCTACGAAATTGGCGTGGACCGATCCTTTGCGCCACTGTTGAGGGGTAATCCAGGGTTCCACAATTAGGACTCCGCCTGGCTTGAGATGTCGAGACATGTTTCGAACAGCGACACCTAGTTTGCGTTTGGTTTTCAGGTGGCCAATCGCGCTGAACAAACACGTTATAGCATCGAAGTGCTTTTTGAGCTTGAACGAGACCATGTCGCCGCGATGGAACACGATATCAGGGTGTTTCTTCTTGGCGAGTCTCAGCATTTTCGGGCTAGGATCTATTCCTTCGACTGAATAGTTGTTTTTCAGATACGTAATGTGGCCGCCCGTGCCGCAGGCAACTTCGAGCAGATCGTTGCCTGTAGAGCCTTTGTGTTTCTGGATTAGCTGGTGAAGCTAAGCTGCTTCTTTCTCGTAGTTCTTGAACGAGTATGGCGTCGTAGAATTCTGCCGAGCGATCGTAAAATTGCAGATGGGATGAAACGGGTTGTACGTGGCAGATATGGCTTGGGTAGATTGTCTAGGAGTGCAGCGGCAGAACCATCGCGTCCTCAGGAGCTATCAATCCGATCGCGACTAGCTGAGTAACGACTTCTAGTATCTGCATTCGAATCTCAGTTGGGGAGACCTTCTTTTCCGTGGCCAATTCGGATGTTAACTCGTCAATGGTTTTGTTTCCGTCGCTTTTCTCCCAGAGGCTGGCGATGTCATCGTTCCCGAGGTACCGCGAATTAGCCTCGTTGATTAGGACAATTGTCCCGTCGGGGTTCTTTGCAATGTGCCCCTTTTTTCTAGGCTTGAAACTGGCGGGGTCGAATTCAATCGTCACTGGCTCTTGGTTTGCCTGGAGACGTTCTCGCGCCGCCGCACTCATCTTGTCAGGGGTCCAGGGTGGGTCCCAGACGATGTCGACATCAGCATGCCCGACACCCGGTATCTTCTCGATCAATTCCTTGACCTGATGACTCAGGTAGGCGCTGGCGGGGCAGCCCATGGCTGTAAGGGTCATTCGAACCTTCACTGTATCACTGTCTATGGTGACGCCGTAGACCAGACCGAGATCGACAATGTTGACTGGTATCTCGGGATCATAGCAATTCCGGAGGGCACCCATCACTCGTTCTACGGAGAGTTCTTCGCTCAAGGACTTATCATATGTCTAGAGGTTTATCGCCTAATAGGGATATTTACACTCGCTCTGTCCAGCCCTTGGTTCTTACGCACTATTGATCGGCGCCTCAGAGGATTCTGTTGAGCCTGTCGTAGGCAGCTGGGAGAAGACGGTTTTCAGCATCGATCAGCGGTCGCAGTTCTCCCGATTTCAACAGCTTCGCGATTCCAGTTCCGGTTGCCAGTTTTCCGTGACGCCAGCTTCGTAGGATCGGGCCGTATTCTCCCTTCAGACTCTTTGTAACGCTCTTGACCACGTTCTGGCCTTTCTCGGACTTGCTCTCCACTTCGATCTCGAAGAGACGTATCCTTTGATCGTCGAAGTCATAGAGCACTGAGTCAATGTCAAGTTCTGCTAGGACTTGGGAGCCTTCAGGGCCGAGTGTAACACCACGTACCTGCCGTTGCGTCTCTCGATGCTGGATGGGAACCAGGCCTTTGCTCTTCAATAGTTCAATCGGATCTGAAAGATTGGTCTGGCCGGCATTACTAGAAGAGTGATGGGGGATTTTCAGCTCGGAAACCACTTTTTCAATAGTCTCATTTGACCAGGGAACCTCCATCTCAGATCGGACCATTCCACCCCAGAGAGTTCGTCTAGGATGCGTCTTCATAGTGATCCAACGATCCTGGTTATCTGTCCGTATTCTCAGATTCAACTTGCGATGCGAAAGAAAGTGATTGGGAGTGTCGAAGTATGTGTCGGCAAGAAGCTTCGTCTTCTCCCCGACCAATCGATAATCTCCGACGCTTTTCTTATCAGCAATCTTTCTGACAATTTCCTCAGGATGGTCTGACAGTATGAGGAGGATCGATTCGATCTCGCGGCCGAAACCCAGAGCCTGCGGTAGCTTGACCATCCTAGTCCAACTCATGGTCTTGAACGGAGAAAGCGTGGTTACTGAACTTTATCTGACTCACCGAAACCTCCCATAGGGACAATTGACAGAGCCTAAGAGGGTACGGAGACAACGACCTGCGTCCTCGGACAACAAGGACGTTGACGTTAAGAAGGCGACTTCACCAACATCCGCTCTGACCCCATCAAAGACAGCGACCTCCACAAAGATCGATATTTTCATACTGAGACATGGAGAGGCCGGGAACCGAATGACAGTTGTGGAGAAAGATTCCGAACGACCCTTAACACCGGAAGGCCGAACCGAGATCCGAGAAATAGCGAAGTCATTGAAGACAGTGGGATTGCAAACCGATCGGATCTATACAAGTCCGTTGAGAAGGGCTCGAGAGACTGCTGAGATTGCGGCCAAGGCCCTCAATATCCGGACCTTGGAAGAATGGGACGAATTGAAGCCAGACGGAAGCAGGGCAGAACTCTATCGCAAACTGGCAAGACTCGAGCAGAACTCCAGACCAATCCTTGTAGGACACGAACCCTACCTGACTTCTATGATAGGAGAAATCATCGGGACCACGGGTGCGAAAATTGTTCTGAAAAAGGGAGGCATCGGAAAAGTCCGAATAACATCGTTTACTCCTCGAGTCTCCGGCGAACTCCGCTGGCTTCTCACACCGAAAATCATCACTAAGATGGCGTGATAGACCCAAGACGTATCACCATGACCCCGCCGAAGTGAAATCGAAACGACGGGCGGCCCTAGCCAAAGTTTGAAAGTCTCTGTGATAGACTTAGGCTACAACTCGCTGAAACTGGTCAATTACGAAGTTACACGGGAGAAGTTGTTCGTCGCGTATGGACAACGTTCGGTCCTCGCGAAGGTTGGAGAAGGGCTTGATCAAACGGGCTTTCTAGGAGACAAACCCATCCGACGTACTCTCAAAGCCCTGAAGCAGTTCCGCGCAATTGTAGACCTTGAGCAGCCAGACCATGTCCTCCCTGTCGCGACTAGCGCAGTCAGGGAAGCAGGGAACAGAGAGGAATTTCTCAAAGAAGCATTTCAAGAGACCGGATTCAGGTTCAAAGTCCTTTCGGAAAGGGAAGAAGCAGTGTATGCTTTCGAAGGAGCCAAGAGCGCTACCAGCGTTCACTCCGGCTTATTCTTCGACCTTGGAGGCGGAAGCCTAGAGATGGTCATCTACTCGGAGCCTACGATCAGAAAAATCCTCTCAGTCCCTCTCGGAGGACTAAGACTAACAGACCTTTACGCAAAACCAGACGGATCTTACACGAAGAAAAACTATGCGCGAATGAGAAAACGGATACTCGAACTCCTGCCGGAGAAGAAACATCTTCCATCTTCGAAAAACCTTGACCTGGTAGGTGTCGGAGGCTCGGTCCGCGCGATCGCGCGGTATGACCAGATGCGAAGGTGGGATCCGCTAAACAAGCTGCACAACTACTCGATGAAGAAGAACGCCGTAGAATCAGTACATCGCGCTCTCCGCAGAATGAGTCTTAGAACGATCAGAAAGAATCCGGCGATAGGTCAAGAGAGAAGCCAATCAATCATCGCCGGGTCTCTAGTAGTTCACCTACTCATGGAGAAGATTGGCTTCCGCAAACTCATCGTGAGCACACACGGTCTCAGAGACGGAGTACTCTCAGCTTTCCTCGAAAGCCCAAGCTCATACCGCCAGGGACTTGTAGACAGGGTTCTGATGCGCGAAGGGACACCAACACGCACGAAGACGTCCGCCCCGGAAAAGTTGGCCAAGTCTCTATTATCGCATAGAAACCTAACGAAGAAAGAGTATGCGATCCTCTCAGAGGCTCTCGATCACGTCCTACCAGACCTTCCGACCTACAATCCGGAGACCTTGTTCTACATCGTCTTGGAGGCTGACAGTCCACTATCACACCAAGACCAGCTGATCATGGCCTTGTCTGTTGCTAGAGCGAATGGAATGAGGCGGACAGATTGGGCTCAGACAAATTACAAGCGCCTCCTCGACAAGAAAAGCATGGAGATGGTGAAGAAGATTTCAGTCCTGATACAAATTGCTCAACTCCAACAGAAGACGAACATCCATCTATCGATGAGTTCTGAGCGCGGAATCCCTCGCCTTCACATAGCCCAAGGCAAGCACCAAATTCCAAAAGTGCTCTTGAAAGATATTCTTAGAGACCTCGAAGACCTTGAAGGCACTTTCAATCTTCAACTCGCCATGTAAACGCCCAAGAAAACCTAAGTAGTCTCACTTCTCGAACCCAGCCTTCCCTTGATTACTCGCGACTCTTTCGCGAAAGAGTACAACAAATTCGCGAAAGCGCTGACACGAAGAGTCAAGGCCTACCTGAAAGATCCCAATGCTGAGAACGTTCACCGGCTTCGAACTGCGACCCGCCGTCTGCAGGCCGCTTTCGCATTGCTTCCCAAGGCAACGCGGAAGCAGAACAAGGCGCAGAAAGCCATGTCTCGCATAAGGGAGTTGATGAAGGTAAACGCCAGTGTCAGAGACCAGGATATCATTCTCTCGAAACTGTCAATGTACAAGCAGAATCCCAGATACCAACGACTCATAGAGGATCTGAGGAAATCGCGCAAGTCTCATCTGGACCAAGCGAAAAAGCTAGCATCGTCAGTTCAGAAAAATCCGGGACCTCACGTGAAACCCAGAGATCTTTCCGAACCCATTCTCCAGAAAAGATACAACAAAGTCGTAGGAAAACTAGGCTCAAAGATTACGGGTGAACTCCCACTAGTAAGGGAAGACCCCTCTAAGGTGGAGGAATTGCATGTCGTTAGGCGAGATTGTAAACAACTCCGTTATGTTCTAGAAATGGGTGAATTCTCTAGACCACCGAGGCCGCTAGTAGCTCTCCGAACTTGGCAAGATCTACTTGGCACTATACGCGACCACGATGTGATGATCGCATATCTTCGGGGACTCAACAAATCGCCGGAAATTCAGTTGGCGCTAAACACAGAAGCCGAGAGTCGGAACAACAGCTATCGGAAATTCGTCGAGGCTTCGAGAGAGAATCCGGTTTCTAGGTTTGCTGTCAAGCCTTGAAATCGTTCTAATTCGGCAGGCTCATTAGCCACTGGTTTTTCGTCAGAATCGTGGGCTCCAGTGAGTACTCTTCTATGAGATAGTTGGCCATGGATGCCACATCGTTGATGCTCCGTGTCTCGGTTCTCGTAGAAGGCGAGTTTAGAACGTCTTCCACCTCCAACTGATACAGTTCGTGGCCTCGATGCGTGCTCCTGTCCATCATCACCGCGTACTCCCTGGTTCCCCCGTTCCGCTCAACCATGAAGTACTTCCTCCTCCTCGTGAGAACCTTGTATGGCATCTTCAGCATGTCCGGCTGAAGAGGTTCCTCAATCTCCCGCCTCTTGATCACGTTACCCAGTCGATAAGGGTCTTGCACGACCTGAAAGTTCTCCTTGATCGTCGCGGACCTCGATTGACCACTAGTTTCGAACCTCACGTATTCATGCGTGGGCACCCGAACGTAATGGTAGAGCTTGCCAGTCTCCATGACATTCGGGTAAGAGTCAGAGAGTCTGAATCCCTCGATCTTGCCCTCTGATAGATCGTTTCTTATCCTAGGGAAAATGTCCTGGTCCTCGGCGTCAAGCGCAACTTTCGCTTTGATCTCTGTATTGTGGCTCGGTTCCTTGTACGCTTCACCAGATTTCCTAGCTCGGTCCTCGATGAGATTGAAGATCGTGGCCTTCTTGGAAATGCCCTGTTCTGCGTTCTCCTTCCTGAGAAGACCGTGAATTTTTCTGACTAGTGGACGACTTGTTCTGCCCGGCGGAATCTTCAGCTCCACAATGGCCCGGTTGGAGGCCCCTAGCATTGTCCCTGCAAGTCCCTCGAAGGTGAAGTACCGGACATCTTCGTCCATTGTAACCCGCAGTCCTCGATCACTGTCAAGAAAGTGATTCCTAGAATAGCTCGCGGCTGCATAGAGGCCCAGTTTGTGTGGAATCCTGACATGGCCTAGCCGGCTCATTCGTTTTACGCTCGACAAGATTTCTTGAAGCGGCAGCATCTCGTTTCGTCGTTTGTGTCTGATGAAGCGGCCATGTTCTGACCGGGTGTTCTTTACCTCGAAAATCCACTTGTCGCTCAGCTTGAGCTTGAACCGTTCCTTGAACGGCTTTTGCTCGTATCTCCTTCCTCTGATCGAGTAGGTGAATGGGACCTCGTGCTCCTCATTGTTGAAGTACAATGTTTGGTTAACGGGGTTAGGAAAACTGTTCAAGCTCATCAGCTCGAAAAGGCTGAGTTTGAATCTCTCAGCTTTGCGACCGTCAATGTAGTACCGAATCTCGGCCCTGACTTGACTTCGCAAATATCGGCGCTCCTCTAACCATCGTCTTCCCGGGAATCCCGGGGAAAGAGAATTTTCAGGACTCGGGCCTCATAAACTAGCTGAGCCTCAAACCGAGCGTTCACAAGGACCTGTCTAAACAGCTCTCCTCTGTAAACTCCGGAACCTCCCTATGGACTGTAGACTCTGGATTCGCCGCCCGAAACTGCTCGGTTTCGCGAGGGTTCAGCCTATCTATTCGCTATCGGGGCTTTGAACTCAAGACTTTCCGAACGGCTCTCCTATCAGGGATAACGCCCAGATTGGAAATCTTAGATTCCCAATACACCCGCTCAGCCTCTGTAGACTTGATTCTACCATTCCACTTCTTCACATGGAAATAGTGAATTCTCTGTCTCTCACCATTGCTCGCCGTGTAGAGACTCTCCTGAACGAGTTTAGCCTTCTTGACGTCGATTCCGAGTTCTTCCTTCATCTCTCTTCTCAAAGCATCCTCCAAGGTTTCATCGGGGTCCACGTGACCGCCGGGGATCTCTATCAGTCCCGGATCCGCATCGTCATCATCTCGCCTCCTCTCCGCCAGGAACTTCCTTCCCTCCACCAAAATTCCATCCACGCAGTGAGCGACCGTTCTTCTATTAGCTTGGTCTTTGTCCACGTTCTCGCTTGTCCATTCTACCGGTAGAACGTCCGTGCCAGCTTTTGTCATCTTACCGTCGCGAAGTAGGTTCAGCGCGCGGACTCTATTGTACTTCGACCAGTTGGTTCTCGACCTACGCGGAGTAAAGCGTGCTCCAAGTTTTGTTTCGCCTATTCGTTTGACTCTACTGTCGATCCAGCCATAGCATATCGCTTCTTCGACCGCGTCGTTGAGGAAATCTCTGTATGAGATTGAACGCGACCGGAAGAGCCTCTTATCATAGACTAGCCAGACCTCCTGATCAATTCGGTGGTTCTTTGCAAGCCAGGTTCGCCACTTTTTCGCGAGGAAAAATTCAATCTCCTGGTTTTGGAAGGCGTGCGCGTCCAATCTCCCAAGGAAGAGGTCCCAATGCCTCAGACGAAACCGGACGAAGGAAATAGAGTTTAGCTAACGGGGAGGGAAGACCCGGAGTTTTCTTTCGTTCCCGATGAGATGGCATCCGGCCGCTCTTCCGCACGCGAGACAGGATCAGAATTCGAATGCGAAAGTGCTTCCCTCGGTGGCCGGTCCAGCTTGCTAGCCTCATGTCCCTCACACCATTTCGTGAGCGCATCCACAGCAGCTTCGCTCAGAGAGCCTCTACCATAACCGTAGACGCTCATAGCGAGCATCCTGAATCGTCGATCAAGATCTTCGGATAGGTACACTTTCAGTTCGGCCATTCTGACGGTCGTCTCCTTCTCACTATAGGGACTAAGGGACATGGCTAAGCGCCCAGTGTAACGGCGAGGGGGGTCGGAGAGTTAGGCCATGGGCTAATCCTTGGCTAGGCTAGGTATCTCTTGGAAAAGTGGTTTTGAGATGCCGACTAATACACATGACCCGTTGGGCGGCTTTCGGCCCGTAATGCCTTCCGTCATACGACTGCTCGCGGGAATCATCGTCCTCATCGTGGTCCAGAGCATTGTCTTGGGCTTCCCCGGAATCACCACCCAGATAGTCCCAGGCACAGCGTTCAGCATCGCGAGCTTCGTCATCTTTACGCTCGGGCTCATCATTGCCGCGGTCGTTTTGAAATTTGGAACACAACTCGCCAACGTCGTCTCGGACAGCTACAGAACGTACAAGGCCTACGCGCCCATCTTGGCTTGGGTCTTCCAGCTGACGGCGATATACATCCTCTACAGTGTCAGTAAGACAATGGTCAGCGGCTTCTTCGCCAGCGCCCCGTGGGCGTACCCATTGATCTTCCTCGCAATGGCTCTGATACCGACCATCAAAGTAGTCGTAGCAGTTGTACACGCGCTAGAAGGACAGAACGTCCACAAACAAACTGTCACCAGAGACCAGTTCTAAGACCAGCGGACCAAGTACGACCAGGGCAGCAGCTCGTGAAAGCCCAACCTCCAATATTTTTTTCAATATTCGTTCCGTCTCGATTAGATCTAGCTTCATACCAACGATGAGTTATCGATGAGGATCACAAATTGTCTCGGACAAGAAGATGCACGGTAAAACCGCCAGGATTCAAGGGCAGATTCTACCAGCCTCCTCGAACTAAGGCAGGTGGCCCTCGGAAATGTGCACGGTGCAGCAAGGTAACTCTAGTTTCGAGGCATGGACTCTGTCCAGAGTGCAAGAAGATTCTCGGCAAATGGGTGTAGGAATTTCTACATTCTGCCAGCTTTAGTTTCACCCATCTCAACCTTAGCTTGGAAAGCTCGAAATAGACCGCCGATTGCACACTCAGAGGCGCAATCATGTCCCAGGAGAAACGGCTTAGGTTCCGAATCCGGACGCGTGACCAAGAAATCGAGCTCGAAGGAGACTTCGAATACGTCCGCGACAAGTTCGAGAACCTTGTAGAGAACTTACGACTCAAAGATGGAATAGTACCGGCGAAACCAGAAGCAATCCAGACCATAGAGACATCTGAACCATCGGATTTGCTAAAGGGAATAGTCCAGTTCAGCGGAGAGGGACGGCCCTATCTCACAGTCCCGGCCGATTCCCTGTCGGCAAAAGAAGCGCTCGCACTCGTGCTCTACGCGACCCACCCGAAGACGTTCGGGGACGACGAACTGAGCACTCTTCTCGGATCCTCATGGAAGACAACAAGCGGAGCGGTTGTGAGGGCGCGGGCGAGCGAATTGAAGCGCGAAGGCAAGTTGATCGCCGAGAAAGGGTCGTACGTGCTATCTGGGGCGGGGGTCCAGTGGGTTACGGGTGAGGTCATACCTGGGCTCAAGAAAACGACCCAGTGAAGAGCATCTCCGTAACGCTCCTATGGTCTGACCAAATTTAATCTAGGCCAACAAATAGGCAAAGTGCCGGTATTTTGCAAGTACAAGAGATGGCGAACCCCCCGAAACTGATGGGAATGCAACTCGTAACCGAAGACGAGTACCGTAGGTTCGTCGCTGAGAAGCAACACGTGAAAATCGAAAATGTTGAGGTAGAGATAGGCAGACCGTGGCGAATCAAAGAGTTCGGACCCCCGAAAGATTACAAGTCGGAAGAGTTCACGGTGTGGAGCTTCCCTAGTAGAGGCGACTGGGCGACCCATTCTGGTAATTATCGAGGAAATTGGAGTCCCTACATACCACGGAACTTGATCACGAAATATTCCAAACCTGGAGAGCTCGTTCTCGACCAGATGTGTGGGAGCGGGACCACTCTTGTAGAGAGCAAGCTCCTAGGCCGAGACGGAATCGGAGTCGATGTCAACCCGGATGCCATTATGGTGGCGCAAGACAGGCTGAGTTTTGACTACAATACCCTTGATAGACCGAGCCGCGTAGCGACTCGAACCTACGTAGGCGATGCGCGAAACCTCGATTTGATCGGTGAGGAGACTATCGACCTTATTTCCACTCATCCACCGTATGCCGGAATCATATCATATACCGGAAAGCGGATATCGGACGACCTCTCGCGTCTGAAGCTCCCTGCCTATATTGATGCGATGCGAAAAGTCGCGGCCGAATCATACAGAGTTTTGAAAAACAACCGATACTGCGGAGTTCTCATTGGAGACACGCGAAAGGGACGACATTACATTCCGATCTCGCTGGGAGTTTTGCAGGCATTTCTAAGCGTGGGCTTCATACTCAAAGAAGACATAATCAAGCTTCAACACAAGACGATGACAACTCGCCAGAGATGGCGGGGACATAGTTACGACTTCTATAAGATCGCCCACGAACATCTCTACGTATTCAGAAAGCCAGCGTTGGATGAAAAAACAACGCCGCTAAAGTACAGTAAGAAATGGTGGTAATTGGACGATAAGGATTGCGGGGCCTGGGGCTACCGGGAAACCGATTTCGGTTTGACCAAGGAGAAGATAGAACCATGACTCTTCCCAATTCCATTTGATATGAATAGATCACGCCTAACTCTCTTACTCAGAGTGAGATAATTCGGGTTAGGAGCGGGAGCATATCCATGAAACACTGTCTCGGGGACGGTATCATACCAGGCTCTCGCCTCTGAAAGAGAAAAACTCACTAACAGGTCCCTATCTACACGCAGTTCTCGTAATAGACGATTTTCAACTTCATCTGTTGGTTGATTGCCCTTTACGAGTTCAACGTATTCCGCGTAGAGTGGGTTTAGCTGGTTTTCTGTGTTGAGCAGAGCGAGGAAGTAGTAATAGACCTCATCGGCAGAGCTCGTAAAGAACCAGCCAGGGACATCTGCTTTTTGTCTAACAGGCAGAGTACCATTTGTCGAATTTCTCGATCTATCATATTGGAGCTGACTGATTGTTTCAAGTAGAATGAAACCACTGTCTGGATTGCATAGACCTCTTATCTTTCGCGATGGATCAGATCCGATGTATGAGTCGACTTTGAGATCGATTGTCCTCTTCTGGGCGTTTGGCAGATTGAGAACAAGATCGATGCCCTTGTCGTAGAACTCCGGATTGGAATGCACGTCCCGAAGATCCCTGCTATCTTTGTCCCTCGTCAAGTAACGCTTGACAACGGTCATTCCAAACCATTCGAACTTCTTTGCCACCCGAGTAGTGTGAACGGTATACTCTGCCAAGAAAATCAGGATAACGGTTAGAAACTAGGAGACTTATCTCTTACGAGTTTCATTTTGCGGAAACAGTCTAGGCTGAACTGCTGGGCGGTTTGCTAACGATACTAGCTGAGTTCTCAAATTGCTTGTTGCGGTATAGAAGATATCCGCTAGTCAGGCTCAGGCCTGAGAAAATTATAGCTGCAGAGTAGAAGACCGCCTGGACGCCACCTAGGTCGTCAGCTATTCCGGCTAGTACGAGGCCGGCGGCTATTCCCGCGCTTAGCATGAGACTGTACAGTCCCATGGCTGAACCCCGAAACTCCTTTGCGGCGTTGTCCCCGATGAACGCGAGGATAGAAGGAACCAAGGCTGACCCGAGAAAGAACAAGAACCCAGCAACAATGGCGATGGGTCCGACCATGTAGTAGGAGTCAATCCAAGGTGTGCCGGGAGGAATGCTGATCAGTGGTCCGAAGATTTCAGGAAGAACCAGAAGGAACCCTATCTCACCCAAAGCTCCAACAGCCATAATCTTGGTTCGGCCTAGTTTGTCAGACAACCTCCCGAACAAGAGAGCTCCAGCCCCGAGAAGCACCAACACGAGAAGTATGGCGGGTGCAGACTGGGAAAGATCGGTTCTTCCCATCCGACCCACAATCCTCGGCAAGAAAATGTAGAATCCCAGTACAACCGTGAGAGCAAACCATACAGGAAGTATCGCCGCGACATCGCTTGTGAGGGTAGAATACATCTCCTTCAGACTTCTTCGTTCGTGGGCGACGTGTGCGGGTTCCCGAAGGATGAGAAATACGGCAACGGTTGAGACGCCGAGGATAGCAGAGACGACTAGGAAGCTTGCTCCGAGGTCAGCGGCGAAGACGCCGCTGAATACAAAACCTAGAACTATGCCCACCCCGTAACCTGCTAGGTTGGCAAGGTCGAAGCCGCCCATGCCAACTCCCCGGTTCGTCACAACTGTCAGGTCGGTAATCATCGTCAGGGACGCAACTGTTACCATCGCTGCGGCCAAACCTTCTATGCCGTGGGCACCGCCCACCAGCACAAGATTGTTGGATAGTCCGATCAGGAGGCTCAGGATTGCGATAAGCCCTAGACCCGCAACGAACACCTTTCTTCGCCCCTTGCGATCCACGTAAGCACCCACGGGAAGAGCTGAAACTCCCTCGACCACAGGATAGATTGCAGTAACAACGCCCGCAAACGCCGATTGAGTTTTTGGAATCGGAAGGTAGAGAGGAAAGATGACCAAGATGACACCGAACCCTATCCGGGTCAGAAAGACTGCAAGGTAGAGAATGGATAGTGTTCCTAGCTTCGCGAGCCAGCCGGAACTTGGAGAGAGGCCCGATGCTTGAGCATCAACAGTCAACAGTTAGACCCACTTCTATGGTTCGGCAAGCTCAAAGTGGCCGCAGTTAAGACCTTTCGACACCTCGAACCTGCTTCGTCGCCTTCATCCCAATCTCTCAATTACCATCTAGAAAGCTTAATTCTGCTCTAGAAAAGCGTCGTTCCTGCCGAGGCCCCGCCGAGCCCGGGCAACTCACTCTCCTGTCTTTAGAGTAGTCTTGGTGATAATGGCGTTACTTTCGGTTGGCTCTATTCGATTATGAAGGGCTCCCGCAGAGACCTCATCTAGTATGGTCGAAATTAGCCAGCCTTCCCCCGGTTCGTTTCTCAGTAATTCAGACAAGCATCGAGGGACTCGTCTCCCACTCACTATTGATGATGATCTCTGTTTGGAAACAGGCATCGATTTGGGTGATGGAACGCATGTTGTCTTCAAGCCCGGGATGCGACACTCATCGTACATTTACAGCATATCCCAGCACTACCCAGACGAGTGGTTCGGGGGGAGATTCGTTCTATATCCCCTGTTATCGAATGTTTATGGAATTAGTCCCAGATTCCGGAGGTCTTCACCTCGAAGGAACGGTATCTGCGTGTATTTGAATTCCCGGGCTGTACTTCTCTTCAAGTGTCGAACGCTTGGTTTATCGACTGGGGAACGCTCCAGGAGTGTTTCGATACCATCTTTTATCAAGACTAGAGGACGGGATTCAGTTCTTCGGTTCCTCGAAGGCTTCCAATACGCCGACGGTTCGTTCGTTTGCGGGAACAGCCCATGTGTTCGTATCACGACGTCGAGTTGGAGGCTGGCGCGGGAGCTTGACGCGACGGCAGATGAAATTTCAGTAAGTCACTCGATGAGCAGAGATCATCCAACAACGGGCTTTAGCCTACGGACCACGGGAGAAAAAGGCATACGCCAATGGGTGCGGCTTGTTCATCTACTTAACCCAGTCCATATCTCTAAATTCTTGGTTTGGAATAGATTGTCGGAATGTCCACCCAGACTCTTCTTGCGTCAGTGCGTAGGCCTATTGCTAGGAGACGTTTCCCCAGCCTCTCTCTTGACACGCCAATCACCCAAGGATTACCAGAAACGTTTCCTTGAGAGCGTCGACCTTCTGACACTCTTCATCCTTCGCAACGATTCGGTGGATGTTGACGGACTAGTAAGGGAGTCTGTGGCTCGATCTCGAGAAGCCACTCTAGAATCTATCAAGAGGCTAAAAAGAGAGAGGCTTCTCAGAAGCTTCCCGTCTGACAAACAGCCCTCATACACGCTTAGCTCCCAGGGAGTTGAACTCATCGAACGATTCGAGGAAGCTTGGGAAACGATAAGACATGAGAATCCTAGAATTTTTCCACTAAAGTCTTATGAGCGACTTTCAGTTCCACCAGTCCTCGCCGAGGAGCCGCCGAGGTTGGCCAATTGAAAAGGACCCTCGAAAGCTCAGCCTGATCCTCTGAGAAAGGGGAGGCGAGGGAGAGCACCCGGCTGAAGATGGTAACATCTGATACCGGGCTGACGGTCCTTTAACAGAGACCGGCCCAGTCGCAGGTTCAAATCCTGCCCTCGGCACCATGAAAGAAGCCTGTGTGCCGGATACTCCGCACCTCTTGGTCGGGTATCAACAAACCCCTACGCTGGACTTTCTTACACTCCAGCTCATGAGCCGGACTGCCAAAGCTTGGGTTGAGACACCGAGCAAGGTAGCGTCTGTCCGTCAGCGACGCGATGTCATACGAAACTGGGTGGTCGGCAACGGCCTACTCTCCGATGTCCCCGACACACACTCGATGTCGGTGGAAGTGAAGGCTGGGGTGTGGAAGACCGTCTTCGAAGCTGTCGAACATGGGATATCGAACCTTCGTAGCGGAAAGCTCGACATCTACAAGTCGATTAACGCGATGGTGCTATACATGGAAAAGAAGGGAAGCTCTGGAACCACCATCTCCGGCCACACCCACAAAGTTGTGAAGCTCTACCGCTACCTGAAGCTCCCAGTCGATGCGGAAGACCTCAAGGAGACCGTCAGGAAAGTTGACTCGGTCTCCGTGACCGACGACCGAAACTTGACGCGACCTGAGATTAGGAAGACTCTCATTCACGGCAATCCAAAGCAGAAAGCTCTAGTAAGCTTCTTGGTGAGCACCGGGGCCAGACTTGGCGAAGCTGTCCAAGTCCGGATACGGGATATCGACTTCAACAAGAAACCGGCGGTTGTCTACTTCCCGGCTCGGAAGACCAAGAGAAAACGATTTTCGTTCCTCAGCTC